>ERZ795043.178-NODE-178-length-78405-cov-36.407913_pt1 | contig 78405 bp, 69 predicted proteins | sample MGYA00375127_ERZ795043 | MGnify/ENA primary metagenome ERZ795043 (study PRJEB30172, sample SAMN05518447) | compost metagenome | isolation source: Feedstock adapted compost from Newby Island compost facility, Milpitas, CA | place: USA:Newby Island compost facility... | reverse complement strand
TTTCTCCCGCACCGTGGGCAGCAGCCTGTCCAGATTGACCGTCCGGCGGATCGGCCACGTGTCGGGATTGTCCGGGTCAAACTGTTCCAGATACTGGATGACTTCCTTCGTGATCGGTGTCGGCGTGGAAGCCCCCGAAGTGACGGCTACCTTGCGGGCGCCCTTGAACCATTCCGGCTTGAGCTCGGTGACGTCCGCGACGCGATAGGCCTTGACGCCCGCGATTTCTTCCGCTACCTGGGCCAGCCGGTTGGAGTTATTGCTTCGCGGGTCCCCCACCACGATGCATACGTCGGCGCCCTTGGCTTGCTCGGCCACCGCTTCCTGGCGCAGCTGCGTGGCCAGGCAAATTTCATTATAAACTTCGGCTTTCGGATACACTTGAAGCAATTTGGCCACCAGGTGGCGGATATCCCACTGCGACATCGTCGTCTGATTGGTGATGATCACCTTATCCCCCGGGATGCGCAAGGATTCAATATCTTCCTCCCGCTCGATCAGGTGCACCTTGCCGGGCGCGATGCCCATGGCGCCTTCCGGTTCGGGGTGGCCTTTCTTGCCGATATAGATCACTTCATATCCTTCCGCGGTTTTTTCGCGGATCAAATCATGCGTCCTCGTCACATCAGGGCATGTCGCGTCCACGATGGTCAGGCCCTTCTCCCGCGCTTTGCGGCGCACTTCGGGCGAAACGCCGTGGGCGGTGAAAATGACGGTTCCCTTGTCCACCTTATCCAGGATCTCCAGCCGGCTGGGCCCGTCCAGCGTGATGATGCCTTCCTTCTCGAAGGCCTCGGTGACATGGCGGTTATGGACGATCATGCCCAGAATGTATATGGGACGCGGCAGATCGAGATTGCGGGCCGTCTGCTGCGCCAGCACCATCGCATCGACGACGCCGTAACAGTATCCCCGCGGCGAAATTTTGATCACTTCCATGTTTGCGGCACCCGCTTTCTTATGGTTTACGGATTGGGCGGCATATCGCCCCCGCCCGATGCCGGTTCGCTTTCACGAATCGGCAGCCAGAGCGAGAACATGCTGCCTTTGCCGGGCTCGGACTTGACTTTCAGCACGCCGCCGTGCATGTCGGCTATCCATTTGGCTATGGACAGGCCGAGCCCCGTGCCGGACCTTTCGCCCCGCGACCGGTCCGCGCGATAGAATCGCTCGAAAATATGCGGCAGATCCTCTGGGTGAATTCCGATACCGGTGTCGGATACCACGAGCCCGATCCGGTCCCGGTCGCGGACGGCGTACAGCCTGACCTCGCCTTGCGGCGTATACTTGAACCCATTCTCAATGAGAATAAACAAAAGCTGCAGCAAATAGTCCCGGTTCCCGTTCACCCAGACGCCGTCCAGGTCATCCAGCGGCCCGACGGCCCACTCCGCCTGGCGCGGCAGGAACGAGGCCCGCCGCGCCGCTTCCTCCGCCACCGGCTTAAGTTCCAGCGGCTCCAGCGGCATTTGATAGCCCGCATCGGCGCGGGCCAGCGAAAGCAGGTCGTTTACCAGCGCGCTCATGCGCCGGGCCTCATCGGCAATGTCCTGGATGGCTTCCCGGGACAGTTTCAGCTTGTCTTCCGGCGCCATGCCGCTTTCCGGATCCTGATCCTGCCCCGTCCCGTCGCCGGCCACCCAGATTTTGTGCAGCAAATCGATGTTGCCCCGGATCGTCGTCAGCGGGGTGCGCAGCTCGTGGGATGCGTCGGAGACGAAGCGCCGCTGCGCCGCGTTGGTCTCCTCCAGCTCCTTGTACGCCTTCTCGATGCGGCTCAGCATGCCGTTGAGCGTGTCGGTCAGGCGGCCGATTTCGTCATTCGGCTTTTCCCGCGGTATGCGCACGCTGAGGTCGGAACCGTGCTGGATTTGCATCGCCGCTTCCATCACCCGGTTGATCGGGCTCAGCGCCTTGCGGGAAAGAAACATCCCCAGGGCGAAGGCGGCCGCGAGGCCGAAGCCGCCGGCCAGCCACAGAATGTTGCGCAATTGGGCCAGCATGGCCTCCTCCCGCCCGATGAACGCACCGATCTGCAGCAGGCCGACCAACGCGCCCGTTTCCTCCGCCACCAGGGGATTTTCATAGATCAAAAAGGACATCCCCCGGATTTCCCGCATGACAAAACGGGACTTAACCTCGCTGTAGGAAGGATACGGAAACGTCAGCTCGTCCCGCTCGTCATTGGCGAACATGTTCGGCGAGATCTGCGTGATGACGCCGTTGTTGTTGCGCGTGTAGTTAACCAGCTGCAAATAGAACGTGTTGGGGTCGAAGGCGCTGGAGACGCGGCCGACGCGAAAATCGAAGCGGGTCGGATAAAACTCCACGCTGCGCGAGATGTTCACGAGCTGCTTTTTGACTTCCGACATCAGCGACTGGTAGACAAACGTGTACAGGATGATCCCGAAGCAGACCAAAACCAGCGTCAGAAGCCCGGAGTACCACAGCGTCAGGCGCAGCCTGATGGACATGATCAGTGGTCCCCCTTCAGCACGTACCCTGCGCCGCGCACCGTCTGAATCAGCCGCTTGGCGCCGCCCTCCTCCAGCTTTTGCCGCAGCATGGCCACATAGACTTCCAGCACGTTGGATTCGCCGCTGTAATCGTAACCCCAGATTTTTTCCATGATCTGATCCCGCGAAAGCACCCGGCGCGGATTTTTCATAAACAGATGCAAGAGGTCAAACTCCTTCGCCGTCAGCTCGATGCGCCGGCCGTCCCGGTACGCTTCGCGCGCGGCCACATCCAGCGTCAAATCCTCGAACCGGAGCACATGGTCCTCATGGCTTGTTTCCGGCCGGCGGCGGAGCAGCGCCCGAATGCGCGCCAAGAGCTCTTCCAGGGCGAAGGGCTTCACGAGATAATCGTCCGCGCCCAGGTCCAGCCCCTTTACCCGGTCCTGCACGTCATCTTTCGCCGTAAGCATGAGCACCGGGGCGTCAATCCCCGCTTCCCGCAGCCTGCGGCACACTTCCCATCCGTCGAGGCGGGGCATCATCACATCGAGCACGATCAGATCCGCTTCCCGCTGGCTGAGCAGCCGGAGGCCCTCGGCGCCGTCATGGGCAGTGGTGACTTCGTATCCCTCAAAGGCCAGGGTTCGCCTCAAGAGGGAAGTGATTTTCTCGTCATCATCGATGACCATGATATGCGGCCTCATCCGGACCATTCCTTTCCGAGGTCATCTGGCACACCTCATGCTCTCCTCATTGTAACCAATTAAAGAGCAAGCGGGAACAGTCCGCAGCCGAACCATCCCGCTTGCTGACGTTTCAGCGTTCTACCGGTCTTTCCGGCGCTGCAATTACCGCCGCTGGCTTGCTTCGAATTCGTTGCGGTCCCCGATGGTGACCGTCAGATCGATCCGCTCGCCGTTGCGGATGACGTTCAGCACCACCTTGTCGCCAACATTCTTCTTCTGAATGGCCTCGATGAGCTCCGTGTTGGTCTTGTACGGCACGCCATCCATGCCGACGATGACGTCATACGCCCGCAAATCCGCCTTGTAGGCCGGCGATCCGTATATGACGCTGACGACCACGGAACCTTCCGTGCCGCTGATGCCGAGCCGTTCCGCAAACTCCGGCGTCAGCGTCTGCAGGCTGGCGCCGATAAACGGCACCGGCTTCTTGGGAATTTCCTTGTTGTTTTTCAGGTAGTCGAGCACTTCCAGAATCGTGCTGGAAGGGATGGCAAACCCGATGCCCTGCGCCTGGGCGCTGACCGCCGTGTTGATGCCGATGACCTCGCCTTTGAGGTTCAGGAGCGGGCCGCCGGAGTTGCCGGGGTTGATGGAGGCGTCCGTCTGCAGCAAATGCTGATAGTTGCGGGTGCCCGAAGAGTCGGTGATGCTGATTTCGCGTTCGTTGGAGCTGAGCACGCCCACGGTAATCGTATGGTCAAAACCGTACGGGTTGCCGATGGCGATGACCCAGTCGCCCATGTGCACCTCGTCGGAGTTGCCGATTTTCAGCGTCGGAAAATTGCCGTCGCCGTCGATTTTGATGACGGCCAAATCCAGCTCATAGCTGGAACCGAGCAGCTTGGCCTTGAATGGCTTGCTGTAGCCGACCACCGTCACCTGAATTTCATCGGCGTCGGCGATGACATGCTGGTTCGTCAGGATATAGCCTTCCTTGTCAAAAATGAACCCGGACCCCATGCCGCTCGGGCGCAAGCTGCCGCCGTTCGGGCTTTGGCCGAAAAACTGCTCGAACAAATCCAGCGTGTTCCTGGGAGCTCTGCCTCTGACGGAAGTCTCGATTTTCACGACGGCCGGCGAAGCCATTTCAAAGATTTGGGCAATGTTGTTCGGCCGCACGGTATCGGCCGCGCCGCTGACCGAGGTGCTGGCCGGCCGGGCCGGGGTAACCTGGGGCGATGCGCTTTGCGTCTCCGGCGTAAACCAGTTGCCGCGATCCGCCGCATACATCAAGCCGCCCATGACGAGCACACCGGCAAGAAAAGCAGCGAATACCGCTCTGAAAGAACTGCGCTTCCGCCGTCCTCCCCAGTCCGCGTCTCCCCCGGAGACCGTGAAAGGACGGTATTCCCGCGTCACCGGCACAACCGACCGGACCGGCTCGGAAGGACGGGCATCGTCCGCGCTTCCCGATGAACGCTGGCCGTAGCGGCCGGCGGGATACTGACCATATGGATAACCAAACGGATCATCGTGATTGCGGTATTGATCGTCCATGGCGATACCTCCTTTTTTGCGCCATTGCGCGGCGCTTGCTGTCCGTGAAAATATATTGGCCTTCCAACCTTAAATCTATCTTAAACCCAAATAAAGAAGAAGTAAAAAACGCACAAAGACAGCGCCGAACGCCATCCCGAAAAGCCGGCGGAAAAGGCCGCATGCGCAACACAAAATCGCCGGCGCGTCCATCCGGCGATTGTGCTAGAGGGATTTCAGGCGGGGCAAATCGCTTCGACTTCTTGCAGCTTCCGTTTGGCTTCATCCACCCAGTGCGGCTCGATCCGGTCATCCGGGTCCTCCGGATCCGCAAACTGATCGGCCAGGGCGCCAATCAGCCTGAGCCGCGCCGAAGGATCAGGTCCTTCCCGATACACGTGCTTCAGTACGTAAGGCTGCCCAAACCGGATTTTCGCGTCCGTGTCGGATTCGCTGTCCAGATGCCCTTTCGTCACCACGAAAGGGATGCGCAGCCACACTTTCTTCTCCTCATCCAGCGCGCAGTCAAAAGAACCGCGGTCATAATCCCAGCCTCCGCCCAGCACGAAGCCCCGCTCGGCTGCCGCGCTGCGGAACCAATCGAAATCCTGCTCCCGGCCAGTCAGAGTGGACGGAATGGTCTGCACGGTTTCGTCCCCTTTTTATCTTTAGCGTATCCGTCCGAAACGCGGTTTATCCCTGTTTGACCCATCCTTTGCGGTGGGCGTAAATGGCCAGTTGCGTGCGGTCCTGGGCATCGCATTTCATCAGCAGGTTGCTCACGTGGGTTTTGACCGTCTTGATGCTGATGTGCAGCTCATCCGCGATCTCCTTGTTGGATTTCCCCTCGGCAATGAGCAAGAGCACTTCCTTCTCCCGCTCGGTGAGCCCTTCGTCATCCTGATTGGCCGAGCGTTTCCGCAGGCCCCGCGTCAACGCCTGGGACACGTCGGCGCTCATCACGGGCATGTTTTTCAGCGCCCCTTGCATCGCATAAATCAGTTCCTCCGCCGATACCGTTTTAAGCACATAGCTGACCGCGCCGGCTTCGATGGCTTCCACCACCTTGTCGTCTTCAAGAAAGCTGGTCAAAATGATAATGCGAAGGAGCGGAAACCGCTCCAGCAAAGCTTTGGTGGCTTCCACGCCGTCCATGTCCGGCATCATCAGGTCCATCAGGACGATATGCGGCATCTTGCCGCCGTAGCCGCCGTTTTCCAGCGCCTCAATGGCTTCCTTGCCGCCGGATGCCTCGCCGATCACTTCAAAGCGGGGATCCAGCATCAGATACGTTTTCAGGCCCAGCCGGACCATTTCATGATCATCAACAATCAGGACGTTCCAAGTTTGCCCGTCCGTCGCGGTCATTGTTTGTCCTCCTCCTGGCCGTTTACTGCCGGCAGTTCTTCGCCAAATTTCGGAATCCACACCCTTACGCGGGTGCCGGTGCCCACCTTCGTCACGATTTCCGCATCGCCGCCCAGCTTCAATGCCCGTTCCCGCATCGTTGAAAGCCCGTACCCTCCTTCACGCACCTTGCCTGGCTGAAAACCGACGCCGTCGTCTTCCACCTGCAGCGAGATCTGGTGTTCCGTTTCGCCGAGAAACAGCCGGACGCTTCGGGCCTCCGCATGCTTGACGACGTTGGCCATGGCTTCCTGGATAATGAGAAAAAGCTGCTGCTCCTTGCCTTCCGACAAAGGCCCGGAAAGCTGGATATCCAGCGTGCCCTGCAGCCCGTTGTGCCGGCAATAATCCGGAAACCAGCGTTCCAGAGCTTCCGCCAGGGAGCGGCCCTGCAGCTCCATCGGCCGAAGCTGGGCGATGAGCCCCCGCATTTGCCGCTGGGCGGAAGAAGACATGGCGATCAGCTGCTGCATGAGCTTTTGGGCTTGCGCCGGGTCTTTCTCCAGCAGCTTGGGCAGCGAGGAGGCGGACATGTGCAGCGCAAACAGCTGCTGGCTGACGGTATCGTGAAGGTCCCGCGCCAGGCGCCGGCGCTCTTCCAGCACGGCCGACTCCTTGTCCGACTCGCCGGCGGCCGCATCCCGCTCGCTCAGCTGCTGCAGCAGCTTCATCCGGTCTTCCAGCCGGCTGAAAAGCAGATTGAAATCCCGAAACACGTCGGCGTACACGTCGCCCTCCAGTTTCGGCAGGCGGGTGCTCCAGTTGCCGGCCAGCCCCTGCTTGAGGGCAAGCTGCAGCATGTCCAGCCGGCGCTGGGATCTGAGGCCGAACACATAGGCCACCCCCGCTTGGATCAGCACGACCGCCACGGTAAGGCTAATCCATATTTCCGGCGAAAGGTCATGGTCCGAAAACACGTTCCAGAGGAGCCAGAGCACCGCCATCGCGATGAGGGATGAGATCCCTGCGTAAATGCAGCTGTTCCATTTGCTGTTGTTCAAAAAGCGCTTCATGGATTAACCCACCTTCGTGACGCGCACATCCCCGATAAAGGCGCTGGCCACCAGCACAATCCGCTTGTCCGTATCCCTGTAGCCGGGCGTTTCGAGCGACATGTGATTGAAAAATCCGCCCCGTTTGCGGTCCCATACCCGCACATCCCCGATCAGGCTGCTGGACACCACCTGCACACCGAGACCGGGATCGTTGGGCACAAACACCTTTACGTCGCCAATGAAGCAGGACACGTAAATTTTCGTCTCGCCGACGGGAATTTGCGCCTTCGTCAAGTCGAGGGTGGTATCTCCGATAAATAGGGAGATGTTCATCGGTTTCAGTTCCCAATAATCGTGGCCAATGTAAATGTCCCCGATGAAGCGGTGATGCTGCGCGGACTTGTGATTCCAGCTCCACCGCGGGTCATCCCAGCCGTGATGTTTCTCATGGTGCATGCGCTCCCGGCGCCGCTTCACTTCCTCCCGCCAATTATCCTCAAACCCGAACGGATCCGGTCCTTTTCCGAAGGGCGGCGCATCGTGAGGCCCATAACGCGGCGGCTCGTGGGGCCCGTTATGCGGCGCGTCATGCGCCCCGTAATGCGGCGCGTCGAACGGCCCATAATGCGGCGCGGCCCCGGCCTCCGAGAAGGGCGCGTTCGGATCGTCGGACAGCGGCGGCGCCGGCGGCGGCCCCGGCGGCACATCCCGCCTGGGCGGCGGAGGCGTCACCGGATTCCAGCCGTACCGGCCGTTCGGCTCTTCTTTTTTCCGTTTTCCCGGCCTTGCGCCTTTGAAAATCATTTGAAGACCATACAGAATGAGCGCCACGGGGCCGAGAATGCCGAAAATCTGCTGCCAGCTCCAGTCGATCCAGTCCGTGGTGCGCCCCAAAAACACGACGCCGATCAGCACGAGAAGCAAATTCCAGAACGAGCGCTGCAGCAAAAGCCCCTGCAGGCCGAACACGATCAGGATGACCGGCCAGTAAACGCTGATAAGTTCTCCGAGGTCAATGTCCGTAAGACCGATTTGGTTCAGCAGAACCACCAGGCCGAAGCCGATCAGCACGACCCCCCAGAACAGACGGTTGACAAATGAGGGTTGCATGTTGAAATTCCTCCGTTTGCGCTTGCTTATCCGCTGTCCTTATTATAAAGGGGAATGATTTTTTTTCGACAGCGGCGCGGGTTGGAACTCTCCCTCGGTCTGGGGACCGAGCCCGACAAGCAAGGGACCGCGCGGATCGGTTCGCGCGGTCCCTTGAAATAAGGTGACGACTATTTTTTTCGGTTCAGAAAGGCGGCTACGCGGCGCTTTTTCTCTTCCGTCTCGAAACAGGCGCCAAACAGGTCCGCCTCCACACGGTATCCTTCCTTGCCCGAGCCGAAGACGCCGGCGTGAATCGCCTGAAGGGCGTACGCCACCGCCGGGGTGCTGTTTTGCCCGATCATCGCCGCCAGTTTCCGGCCTTCCTCTTCCAACTGGCCGTCCTCGCAAACACCGTCCAGGATGCCAAGCTGCTCCGCTTGTTCGGCCGTCAGGCGTTCTCCTGTCAGAATGAGCCGTTTTGCCTTGGAAAGTCCGATCAGCCGCGGCAGCCGCTGGGTTCCGCCGGCGCCGGGAATCAGTCCCAGCGTCACTTCCGGAAGGCCGTAGATGCTGTTTTTGGCGCCCAGCCGGTAATGGCAGGCCAAGGCCAGCTCCAGGCCCCCGCCCAGGCAGGCGCCTTCGATCAGCGCGATGACGAACTTCGGGAAAGATTCGATGCGGTCCATCAGATGATGTCCAATGTACGACGTTTCCGAGCCTTTGCCCTTGGTTTGGATTTCCATGAATTCCTTCAAATCCGCGCCAGCCACAAAATGTCCGCCGCTGCCCTTGAGCAGCACCACGCTGATGTCGTCCCGCCGCTCGATCTCGCTCAAGGCGTCATGCAGATCGGCCATCGTCTGAAAGCTCAGCGCGTTGACAGGCGGGTTTTGAATCGTCAACAAAGCCACATTTCCTTCGAACGCCACATGTGCTTTTTTCTCCAAAGCGCCCGCATCCTCCCTTATCGTTTTACAGCCGTTCCACAATGACCGCGCCGCCCATGCCGCCGCCGACGCACAACGTCGCGGCGCCGAACCGTTTGCCGAGAAGCGCAAGTCCGTTGAGCAGCGTTACCACGAGCCGGATGCCCGTCGCGCCGACGGGGTGCCCGAGGGCGATGGCGCCGCCGAACGGATTCAGCTTTTCCCGATCAATGCCGAGCAGCCTGACACATGCCAGCGTTTGCGCCGCGAAAGCTTCGTTCAGCTCGAACAGATCGATCTCGCCGATGGACATGTTCGCCTTTTGGAGCGCCTTCGGCAAGGCATAAGCCGGCCCGAGCCCCATGCGCTTCGGATCCAGGCCGACGGTCGCATAGGACACGATCCGGGCCAGGGGAGAAAGCCCCAGCGCTTCCGCCTTCCGTCTGCTCATCAGCACGACGGCGGCGGCTCCGTCGTTCATGCCGCAGGAATTGCCGGGCGTCACCGTCCCATCCTTTTTGAATACCGGTTTCAAGCCGGCCAGCTTTTCCATGGTCATCGGTTCCGCGGGCAGTTCGTCTTTATCGACAACCAACTTTTCGCCTTTGCGGCCCCGCACCTCGACGGGCACGCATTCCCGGTCAAAAATGCCGGTGTTTTGCGCCCGCTGCGCCCTTTCATAACTGGACAGCGCGTACTCGTCCTGCTCCTTGCGGGTGATGCCAAACTCATCCGCCAGCACTTCCGCCGTTTCTCCCATCATCAGGCAAGCCACCGGATCATGCAGCATTTCCCATACCCGGTCGGTAAGCTGCTGATGCCTCGTGCCGAAGCCTTGTCTTGCGCCGCGCAAGATATAAGGGATCTGGCTCATGCTTTCCGTCCCGGCGGCGAGGCACACCTCGGCCTCGCCCAGCATGATGGACTGGGCGCCGCATATGAGGGCCTGCAGGGCCGAGCCGCAGTTTTGGGCCGTCATATAGGCCGGTATTGCCATCGGATAACCCAGTTCCAGGGCGGCAATACGCCCGATGTTGGGCGCATCGGAAGGCATATCCACATTCCCCGCGATAATCTGGTCAATTTCGCCGGGATCCAGGCGGATCTCGTCCACCGCCGCTTTCATCGCCGTCTTGAGCAGGTCTTTGGCGCTGACGCGGCTCAATCGGCCGTTGATGACGCCGATGGGCGTCCGTTTGGCGCTGACAATGACAACCTCATTCACTTACGTTCCCTCCCTGCTCCCCCGCCACCGGCCGCTCCGCCGAAGCGCGCGGCACCATGCGGGGCATCGGATAGAAAGCGGAAAGATCCGTTATGGCCTGAATGAGCAGCTTGTATACGTCTTCCACCTTGCTCATCAGGGAATATTTGCGGTTTCCCATCACCCAGTTGGAAACCACTTCGTCCATGGAGCCGAAAATCATTTTCCGCATCGTGCGCGGGGAAACGTCCGTGCGGAAAATTAGCTGCTCCTGCCCGTTGGCGATGATGGATTCAATGAGCCGGAAATAACGGTGCATGCCTTCCTTCATGGCCTCCCGGACCGACGGATTGGATTGCCGGGATTCCACCTGAATGACTTTGGCCAGGTCAAAATCGTTGTCGAAAAATTCAAAGTGGGTCCGGACCAGTTCATACAACTGAACGGTCGCATCGCGGGTGTGGTTCACATTCCGTTCCACCAGCGGCACGAACTCATGGTAGATGGTCTCGTGGAACAGCTTTTTCAGAATGTCTTCCTTGTTTTCAAAGTAAAGATAGACCGTTCCGTCTCCGATCCCCGCTTTTTTTGCGATATTGGACACGGTGGAGTAGTGATATCCTTCTTTGGCAAAAACGACCTTGGCAGCCTGCAGTATCGCTTCCCGCTTATCTCCTTTTTTTCCCATTCCATCTACGCCTTTATTTCGTGATTAAGGATTTGCCCAATTCCCGCAGCGGACCTTTCGTGATCTTGCCCACCGAATTTTTCGGCAATTCCTTGAGAAAATGAACCGTTTTCGGGCAACGGTAATCCGCCATTTTTTGCTTGCAGTAGCTGATGATGTCTTCATCTTTCAGCTTGCTGCCTTCTTTCAGCACGACAAACGCCATCACTTCTTCGCCGTAAATCTCATCCGGCACGCCGACGACCGCCGCCTCCAGCACATCGCCGATCTCGTAGATCACTTCCTCGACCTGCTTCGGATAAATGTTCATGCCGCCGCGGATGATGAGGTCTTTTTTGCGGTCCACGATGTAGAAATAGCCGTCCTCATCCCGGTAACCGATATCGCCGGTGTGCAGCCAGCCGTCCTTCAGCGTTTCCCGGGTTTCCTCTTCCCTTTTGAAATAACCCAGCATCACGTTGGGGCCCTTGACGACCAGTTCGCCTTTTTCGCCCGGCGGCAGTTCTTCTCCCGCATCATTGACCACTTTGACTTCCTGCCGCGGCATCGCTTTGCCGATGGAGCCGACCTTGCGCTTGCCGTCCAGCGGATTGAGGGTGGAGGCGCAGGTGCCTTCCGACAGCCCCCAGCCTTCGATCAGCTTGAACGGAAACCGCGATTCCACGCGCTCGAACAGGCTGACGGACACCGGGGCCGCACCGCACACGCCAAAACGGAGGGAGCTTAAGTCGTAACGCTTTTCCTCGCCCTCCGGCAGATTGGCAAGCATCGTGTAAATGCTGGGCACGGCGGACGTAAACGTCGGTTTGTACCGATCCACCGCCGGCAAAAACTCTTCGAGCACAAACCTCTTTCGGATGACGACGCTGCCCCCTTTGAGCAATACGGACAGCAGCGTGATGTGGATCGCGTTGACGTGAAACAGCGGCAGCACCAGCAAGGAGCGGTCGTGCTCGGTCAGCCGGAACGTTTCGGCGATCATGTCGCTCATTTCGGAAACATTGGAATGGGTAAGCAGCACGCCCTTGGGTTTGCCGGTGGTTCCCGACGTGTAAATGATGAGCGCGATGGTGTCCTGCGGCAACGGGCCCGGTTCATAGGCCGTGTCCGCAAACAGGTGACCGAAAGTAAGTTCGTCCCCTTCGGGCTGGCCGTTAAAGATCACTTGCCGCACCCGGTATCTTGCGGCCGCCTCCCTGGCTTTGTCCGCAATGTAGCCCTCATATATATAGCATTTCGCTTCCGAGTTTTCGAGCTGATAGTGGATTTCATCGGGTTTCAGCGCCGGGTTCATGGGCGTCAGGGCAATGCCCGCGCGCAGGCAGGCGAGGAGCGTCAGGACGAATTCCACCGTGTTGGAAGATTGGATCGCCAGCACATCTCCCCGCTTAAGGTTCATTTTTTTCGTCAAACCTTGCGCCAGGCGGCCCACGAGGCTGTCCAGCTCTTCATACGACAGCGCTGTGTCGTAGAAAAGGATCGCTTCTTTTTTGGGGTTCAGCTTAAGGCCCGTGCCGAGAATCTGAGGCAACAAGCTCTCCATCGCAAGCTCACTCCTCCCGAAAAAGGTTCATCGGTATTCGTAAAAACCTTTGCCCGCCTTCCTGCCCAGATGGCCGGCAGCCACCATTTGCCGGAGCAGATGGCTGGGCCGGAATTGGTCGAGACCGCTTTGCCGGTACAGATCTTCCATGAAATAAAGCAGCGTGTCGTTGCCGATCAGATCCGCCAGTTGCAGCGGACCCATGGGATGGCCGAGGCCCAGCTTGACGGCCGCGTCGATGTCTTCCTTCGTGGCGACGCCCGCTTCGAGCATGTGCATGGCCTCATTGAGCATCGGGGTCAGGATCCGGTTCACGATAAAGCCGGGCGTATCTTTCGCCTGCACCGGCCTTTTCTCCAGGGAAGTCACGAAACGGTTTGCCGCTTCCCTGACCTCATCCTTCGTCTCCAGACCGCTTACCACTTCCACCAGCGGCATCTTTTCCGGAGGATTGAAGAAATGCAGGCCGATAACCCGTCCGCGATGGCAGCAGACGGAAGCGATGGACGTAATCGAAAGGCCTGAAGTGTTGGACGCCAGAATGGTGTCGGCCGGAACGACGTCTTCCAGGTTTTGAAAAATATTTTGCTTGATTTGCAGGTTTTCGGGAGCCGCCTCAATGATCAGATCACACGGTTCCATTTCTTTCAGTTCGCGGCAAACCTGCAAGCGTTCCGTGCCGTGCGCAGCGATGATTTTGTTCGCGGCGTCCTGCGCCGCCTCAAGCCGGACATCATACAAAAGCACTTGGTACCCGGATTTTACGCAAACCTGGGCAATGCCGGCGCCCATAATGCCTGCGCCGATCACTCCGATTTTCATGGGTCAACCCATCCTCTGTGTTTTCTCTATCCGTTATTTAATGAACTGGATAAGCGTCAATTCGGGAATGAAGGAAATGAGCAGCACATCCACGATCATCATGATCAGGAACGGCACCACCGCCCTGACCAGCTTTTCGAATTTCACGTTCCCGATCTGGGAACCGACAAACAGCGACAGGCCGACGGGCGGCGTCAGAAGGCCGATGGCCAGGTTGGTCACCATGATGACGCCGAAATGAATCGGGTCAAGGCCGGCTCCCGTCGCGATGGGAAGCAGAATCGGCGTCAGGATGATGATGGACGCGATGGCTTCCATAAAGGTGCCGACGATCAGCAGGAAAAGGTTGATCAGCAGAATGACGACAATCGGGTGCATGTCGGCCGACTCAAAAAATCCCGCCACCGTTTGCGGCACCCGCTCCCGGGTCAGTACCATGCCGAACAGCGAAGCCGTTGATGTCATCAGCAAGATGACCGAGGTGGTCACCACCGACTGCACGAGAATTTCCCGCAGCACTTTCAGATTGATGAGCCTATAAACAAAGATGCCGATAATCAGCCCATAGACAACGGCCACCACCGAAGCCTCAGTCGGTGTAAAGATGCCGCTGTAGATGCCGCCCAAAATGATGACGGGCATCAATATCGCGAGAACCGACTGCCGGAAAGCGTTCCAGACGTTTTTGAAGCTGATTTTTTCCGCGCTGCCGGCTAAGTTTTGGTTTCGCATGATGAAATAGGAAACGGCCATCAGCGACAAGCCGATCAGGATGCCCGGAATCGCTCCCGCAAGAAACAGGCTGCTGATCGACACGCCCGCGGACACCCCGTACATGACCATGGGCACGCTGGGCGGTATGATGATGCCGGTCGTTCCCGCCGCCGCCTGCACCGCCGTCGCAAAGCTCCGGTCATAGCCGGCTTTTACCATGGCGGGAATCAGAATGCCGCCCACCGCCGCCGTCGTCGCCGTGGCGGAGCCGGAAATGGCGGCGAAGAAACAGCAGGCGATGATCGAAACGTAAGCCAGGCCGCCTTTAACCGACCCGACAAGACTGTTGGCGAACTTGATCAGCCTTTCCGAAATGCCTCCGTGCTCCATCAGCTTGCCAGCCAGAATAAAAAACGGCGCGGCCATGAGAGGAAACGAATCCAGCGCCGCAAACATTTTTTGCGGTACGATCAGGAGCGGGATGTTGCCGCTGACAACAAACACCGCGATGGAGGCGATCGCCAGTGCGATGGCGACAGGAACGTTAATGACGATCAATAGCGCAAGAACGGAAAACAGCAATACGCTCATGGGCTTACTCCTTTTTGGCTTCTTTCGCCCTGACCGATTTGATCGTGACATCCAGCAAGTTCAGCGTCATCAGCACCCCGCTGATCGGCATGATCAGATAGGCGTATCCCATGGGCAGGGTCATCGCCGGCGACTTCTGCACCATGGATTTCCCGACAATCTCAATGCCTTTGACAATCAGTATCGCAAACAGCGCGAGGCAGCACAGCGACGCGAGGATCTGCACCGCGTTCCGCAGCTTGCGGTTCAGCTTCATGACCAGAACCTCCACGCCGATATGGGCGCCATACTGGAAGGCAATCGAAGCGCCCAGCAGCGTGACCCAGATCATCAAATACCGCGAAAGTTCCTCCGTCCAGGGAAAAGAGGAGGAAAATATCACCCGGGAAATGATCTGCCAGAATACGACAATGACCATCGTCATCAGGGCAACCGCCGTCACATTTTCCACTGTCCGGTTAATCAACCTGATGGTTTTGTCCCACATCGCGCGAGCACCCCGCATCGGCCGTCACGCGGGCGGCAGAGCAAGGAAAGCCCGCATGTTTTCGCTCCCCTTGCATTGCGCTGCCCGCGTGAATGGCTTGATCTTATTGCCTTATTGTACCGCCTGAATTTTATCCAGCAAATCCCCGAATTTCGGGCCAAACTCGTCATAGACGGATTGCACGGCCCGTTTGAAGCCTTCGAGATCCACGTCTTGTCTTTCGACAACCTTTAAGCCGAGGGCGATCATATCTTTTTTCTGCTGTCCTTCCATATCCTGGTTGATTTGTCTTTGGATGACGGCGTATTCTTGGCCTTTCTCTTTCAGAATTTGCTGCAGGTCCTGCGGCAAGGACTCAAATTTGCTCTTGTTCATGAGCAGCGGCGCGGCGGCATAGTAGATGCCCACTTCGCTCAAATATTCCTGCACCTCATACATCTTGGTGGAAGCCATGACGCCATAGGATTGGTCCATGCCGTCCACAACGCCCTGATGGAGCGAGGTGTACGTTTCCGGGAACGCGATGGGCGTCGGGTCGCCGCCGATGGCTTTGTAGGTGGCCACATACAGCGGGTTCTCAACGGTTCTGAATTTCATGCCCTTCGCGTCTTCAGGCGACTTGATCGGCCGCTTGTTGCTGGTCAGATGCCGGAACCCGTTTTCCCAGAAGCCCAGCGTCACAAAGCCCGCCTCATCGAGCAATTTCGCCAGTTCCTGGCCGACTTCGCCGTCCAGCGTTTTGTAGACGTGATCCAGATCGCGGAACAGGAACGGCATTTCCAGCACCGAGAACTTTTCGACGAAGTTGCCGACGGGACCGGCGGTCACCAGCGTCATGTCCAGAGCGCCGAGCTGGACCTGTTCAGTGACTTCGCGTTCGCCCCCCAGTTGGCCGCCGCCGTAGAGCTCAATTTTGAGGCGGCCTCCCGAAGCTTCTTCCACCGCTTTTGCGAACTGTTCCACGCCTTTGGTGTAGGAGTGCTCGTCGGGCGCGATATGGCCAAGCTTGAGGACATAGGTCTGGCCGCCGCCCGTGCCGGATCTCGTGCCTTGCGGCTCGTCGGAACCTCCGCTGACGTTTCCTTCATTTTTCGAGCTGCAAGCAGAAAGCGCTAACATTGCCGTCATAACAATGATGACAAATAGATTTGTTGTTTTCAGAAACCTTTTCATGTTAGATTATCCCCCTTATTCTGAATAGTGGTTCACATTTATATATTACAAAAGCGTTTGCATAACGGTCAATATGGTCATCGTAAATATTTCGTAAGATGTTAATGAAGATTTGTCTATCTTAGATTAAATCATATTTTTCAAAGCAAAATCGACATCATTTCCATATGAATTTCATGAATATTGATGCCGCATTCAGCAAATTTTTCGCAATGAATTTCCATTCATAATTTCAAATCGCCGCAATGAAACGCCGTCCATGGGACGGTTGAAACGAAATCGGCATGAATGCCAAAATGCCAAAAGCCGCCCGGGGCTTTGCGAGCCCCAAGCGGCTCTTTGCAGGCTGACGGCGGCAATTGGCCGGCGCCAATTGCGCCTGGCTTGGCATCGCGTATTTTTTCGCTTGTTTAGTCCACGCGCCTGGACGCGATTTCGCCGGTCACGCGGGCGATAAAAGCCTCCAGCGGCTCGGCCCCCAGATCGCCTTGGCCGCGGCGGCGCACCGACACGGTGCCGCTGGCCTCTTCCTTCTGGCCGACGATCAGCATGTACGGAATTTTTTGCGTCTGGGCTTCGCGGATCTTGTAGCCCATGGTCTCGTTGCGCAGGTCCGCCTCCGCCCGAACGCCGGCCGCCTGCAGCCGTTCGGTCACCTGGCGCACATAATTTTCGTAGGCCAGGTTGACCGGTATGACCTTGACCTGCACCGGAGACAGCCACAGCGGCAGCGCGCCGGCGAAGTTTTCCAAAAGGAAGGCGGTCATGCGCTCCATCGTGCTGATGATGCTCCGGTGGATGACCACCGGACGGTGCTTTTGCCCGTCTTCGCCGACATATTCCAGGTCAAAACGCTCGGGCAGCAGCACGTCGATTTGGGCCGTGGACAGCGTTTCTTCCCTGCCCAGCGCGGTCTTGATCTGCACGTCCAGCTTCGGGCCGTAGAAGGCGGCTTCGCCTTCGGCTTCATAGAACGGCAGGCCCATCTCTTCGACGACCTCGCGCAGCATCCGCTGGGTCGTCTCCCACATTTGGTCGTCCGGCCAATATTTTTCCTTGTCGTTGGGATCCCGGTAAGACAAGCGGAACCGGTACTCCTTGATGCCGAAGTCTTCGTACACCTGGCGAATCAGATTGACGACCCGGGCAAATTCCTCCTTGATCTGATCCATGCGGCAGAAAATGTGGGCGTCGTTCAGCGTCATGGCACGGACGCGGTGCAAACCGGTGAGCGCCCCGGACATTTCGTAGCGGTGCATCGTGCCCAGCTCGGCGATGCGCAGCGGCAAATCGCGGTAGCTCCGCATCTGGCTCTTGTACACCATCATGTGGTGCGGGCAGTTCATCGGGCGCAGGACTAGTTCCTCATTGTCCAGCTTCATCGGCGGGAACATGTCATCCTTGTAATGCTCCCAGTGGCCGGAAATCTTGTACAGCTCGACGTTGGCAAGCACGGGCGTATAAACGTGCAGATAGCCCAGCTTCTCTTCCAGATCGACGATGTAGCGTTCCAGCGTGCGGCGGATTTTGGCGCCGTTCGGGAGCCACAGCGGCAGGCCTTGCCCGACTTCCCGGGAGAACGTGAACGTTTCGAGCTCCCGGCCCAGCTTGCGATGATCTCGCTTCTTGGCTTCCTCCAGCAGGCGCAGATGCTCGTCCAGTTCGGACTTTTTGGCGAAGGCCGTGCCGTAGACGCGCTGCAGCATTTTGTTTTTGCTGTCGCCGCGCCAATAGGCGCCCGCCACGCTGAGCAGCTTGAACGCCTTGATGCGGCCGGTGGAAGGCACATGGGGCCCGCGGCACAAATCAAAGAACTCGCCCTGTTCGTAAATCGTGATGACCTCGTCTTCCGGCAATTCTTGGATCAGCTCAAGCTTGTAAGGATCGCCGACTTCCTCGTAAATCTTCAGCGCCTCGTCGCGGCTGACGACGCGGCGAACGATCGGCAGATCCTCCTTGATGATTTTTTCCATCTCCGCCTCAATCCGGGCCAGATCATCCTGCGTGATGGGCGTTTCCACATCCATGTCATAGTAAAAGCCGTCTTCGATGACCGGGCCGACGCCCAGCTTCACCTTGTCTGCCCCGTACAGCCGCTTGACCGCCTGCGCCATGAGATGGGCGGTGCTGTGCCGCATGACCTCCAGGCCTTCTTTGCTGTCCAGGGTCAAAATTTCCAGCGACACGTCTTCCGTCAGCGGCGTGCTCAAGTCCACCGCTTTGCCGTTGATTTTGCCGGCGACCGCATTCTTGCGCAGGGAAGGGCTGATGGCGCCCGCCACTTCCTCCACCGTCACGCCGCTTTCAAATTCCCGGATCGCTCCGTCCGGCAACTGTACGCGTACCATAACCACTCTCTCCTCAATTTCACGCAATTTTTTCATGATAAATAAAAAAGCACCGTCCTTCTAGGGACGATGCCTGGTATCGGCTCGTGGTTCCACCCTGATTCAGCCGCCCGGCGGCGCGCGCAACCCATTACGGGTTATGCCGCGATAGGCAGCCCTCAATTCATTCGGTAACGGGAATGACCCGGCGCAGCTTACGCATCAGGCCGGCGGCTCCGCCGCCTGAGTTCAGCCGCGCAGCTCCAAAGGGGTAACCCGCCTGGCCGTCACGGAGGAAATTTCAGCCTGCGTTTCCTCTCTCTGTTACGTTCGGTTCCGGGCGGATCATGTCTTTATCATCGCCGCTCGCAAATATTGCGGATGGATTGCTGTGAATTATAGCAAGTTCCAAAAAAGCCGTCAAGACCGGCCGCTCCTTCCGCGCCAAAAACGGGCGCGCCGCTAAGGTTGGTGCGGATACAGCGCCGCCCGTTCGCCAAAGATAAAAATCAGGGTGCGGATCACCTGGGCGTCGGGTTCGGGCGTGTGGATGTGCACTTTGCGGGGCGAGACGGCCAAAAGGCGGCTGACCAGCTCGTTTTCCTCGCCGCTTTCCGCGCCGTCCGGGGTAGATGCGCCGGGCAGGGGACGCATGTTTTCATCGAGCAGGCGGAACGCCTTCCCGCCGCCGTGCAGCACGTGCACCGCGGAAACGCCCGTATCCTGCCACTCCGCGAGCAGTCTCAGAAGCTCCATGAAATCTTCGAACTGTTTTTCTTTCCGTTTCTCTTCCCACGCGGTCTCCGCCGCTTCCGCCACTTCCGCCAGATAATCCTGCATGCGGAACCGGATGTAGCCGTCAACATGAAAGTGTCCGCCTTCCGCCAGGCCGGCCGCAAAGCGCTCCGCCAGCCGGCGCAGCCTTTTTTCCCTGCCCGTTTCGCGGCCCGCCGAACATCCTTCCGGATTGCCGTCCAGGAACGCCACGGCTTCCGCCACGAGGGCATCCAGCTCGACCGGATCCTCCACGCCGAAGATGCGGCCGCAATATTCCCGCAGCATCTGCGGTTCCTGTTCCGAGAGCGTGTATTCCGCCAGAATGCGCCCGATCTCCCGGCAGGATGAGATGCGCTCCGCCGCTTCCGGGCCTGCCGGCATCTGGAAACGGATGACGCCGTTGTCGCCGGCCAGTTCCCACAGCGTGCCGCCGGAGCCGGCGCGCGGCCTTTTGATGCCGCGGTTCAGCATGGCCGCCAGCTTCTCCAGCGAGCCAAAGGACCGCCGCTGCAGCAAGCGGACGTTTCGCCGCTCCATTTTGAGTCCCCCTTTGCGTCAGGGCTTCCTTTACCCTTTATGGTGACCCAAAGGATGGGCGGCTTCGCATGGCAGATTTTATGCGCGCTGGCAAATGTCAGTTCTGCATGATGAAGTCTTTTTCCACCGTGTCGGTATCGCGGAAGATGCGCAGGATCTCATAGCGCGTGTTGCGCTGGGCCGGGATTTTGCCTGCCGCGCGGATAAGATCCAGCGTCAGTTGAATGTTCACCTTGTGGGTCGTGCCGGCGGCGGAAACGACGTTTTCCTCGATCATGGTGCTGCCAAAATCGTTGCAGCCGTAAGAAAGCGTCAGCTTGCCGATCTCCGGCCCCATCGTCACCCACGAGGCCTGGAAATTTTCGATGTTGTCCAACGCGATCCGGCTGATGGCCAGCGTCTTCAAATATTCTTCCGGCGTGGCCTTCTCCACTTTCAGGTTCGTGTTGTCGGGCTGGAACGTCCACGGGATGAAAGCCAGAAAACCTTTGGACGGGTAGCCGTTGGCGAGGCATTCGTCCTGGGCTTCCCGCACGCGGAGAAGATGCAGCGCCCGCTCTTCCAGCGTTTCGCCGAACCCGATGACCATCGTGGCCGTCGTGTTCATGCCGATTTTGTGCGCCGTTTTCATCACTTCCATCCAGTCGCGCCAGGAGCCTTTGCGCCTGCTGATCCTCATGCGGGTGCGGTCGTCGAGAATTTCCGCGCCGCCGCCCGGCAGCGAGTCGAGCCCCGCCTCATGCAGACGGCGCAGCACCTCTTCCAGCGGAAGGTTGCCCGCCACCTGCTGCATTTTGCGGATTTCCGCCGGCGAGAAGGAATGCATCGTGATCGTCGGAAAACGGGCTTTGATCTCACGCAGCAGGTTCAGATAATAATCAAACGGCAGATCCGGATGGGTGCCGCCCTGCATCAAAATCTCGGTGCCTCCCACCTCGACGGTTTCCCGGATTTTTTGGAAAATGACTTCGTTCGGCAGCACGTACCCTTCCGGCGAACCCGGCGGCCGGTAAAAGGCGCAAAATCGGCAGTAGGTGTCGCAAATGTTGGAGTAGTTGATGTTTCGGCCGATGACAAAGGTGGCGATCGGCTCGGGATGCTTTCGCATCATGATTTGATTGGCCACATGGCCCATTTTTTCAATCTCGTCGGATTCAAACAGCGTGACGATATCTTCCAGATCCAGCCTGCGCCCGTTCAGCGCATCCTGAAGGATTTTGTCAACCCGGCTCATGGGCACCTCTCCCTCGAAAAAAACACCTGCATTGGCCTGCCCACTCATCCTATCACAAAAAAAGCGCGCCCGAAAGGGCGCGTTTAGCGCGATCTCCGGGCTTCCACCGCCGCGGCAAATCGCCCCAGCGCTTCCGCCAGCACGGACCGCGGGCACGCGATGTTGACCCGCAAATAGCCTTTGCCCGCTTCGCCGTAAATGGAGCCTTCATTAAAGGCCACGCCCGCCTCCTCGTACATCAGCTTCTTCAGATCGGCCGGATCCGAAGAAATGCTGCGGCAGTCGATCCAGACGAGATAGGAGGCTTCCGGCTTCATGACCCGGATTTCGGGCAGGCGGTTCCGCATAAATTCCGTCAAATAATCCAGATTGCCTTGCAAATATTGCAAAAGCTGATCGAGCCACTCATCACCATGCGTGTAGCTCGCGATGACGGCCGCCACCCCGAAATACGATTCCATATGGAGGGAGAATGTTTTCACCGCGTGTTCGAAACGCCGGCGCAGCCTCTCGCCCGGAATGATGGTGGCCGCGGCCATCAGTCCGGCCAGATTGAAGGTTTTGGTGGGCGCCACGCACGTGATGGTGTTTTCCGCCAGCCGGTCGTCGATGGAAGCCAGCGGAATGTGCTTGTGCCCGGGCAGCACGAGATCGTGATGGATTTCATCGGCCACGATGGTTACCCCGTGCCGGACGCAAATGTCGCCCAGTTTTTTGAGTTCCTCCCGGCTCCAGACCCGCCCGCCGGGATTGTGGGGCGAACAGAGGATGATCATTTTGGCGCCTTCCGCCGCTTGCCGCTCGAGCCGCGCAAAATCCATCTCATAGCGTCCTTCGCGCAAAACGAGAGGATTTTCGACGATGGTGCGGCCGTTCATCCGGATCACGTCGAAGAACGGATAGTATACCGGCGTCTGGATGATCACCTTGTCCCCCGGCTCGGTAAACGCATAGACGCACAGGCTGAGGGCGGGCACGACGCCGGGGACGGGCACGATCCATTCGCGCCGGACTTCCCACCCATGGCGGCGCCGCATCCAGCCGCAAATCGCTTCAAAATAGGCGTCGGGGCGGATCGTATAGCCGTAAACCCCTTGCCTGGCCCGCGCCAGAATCGCATCCTTCACTTCCTGCGGCGGCTCAAAATCCATGTCCGCCACCCACAGCGGCAGGATGTCGGCGCGGCCGAACAGTTTTTCGCTCTGGTCCCATTTGTACGAATAGGTTCCCCTGCGGTCAATGACGCGGTCGAAATCGTATTTCATCCGGCACCTCCGATTTCCCTTATGGCCGCATCAAACGCCTGGGCCAGATCTTCAATCAGGTCGTCGGCATGCTCGATGCCGGCGGAAAGCCTAAGCAGCCGGTCATCCACGCCCACGGCCTTGCGGATCTCCTCCGGTATGTCCGCATGGGTCTGCACGGCCGGAAACGTCATCAGCGACTCCACGCCGCCCAGGCTTTCGGCGAAGGAAATCAGCTTCAAATGCCGCAAAATCGGCTCGATCAAGCGGCTGTCCCGCACGCGGAACGAGAAGATCCCCGTATTGCCCGACGCTTGGCGCGATTGAATCTCATGGCCCGGATGGCTGGGCAGCCCGGGGTAAAAAATGCTTTCCACCGCCGGATGCTCCTTGAGCCAAGACACGATTCGCATGGCGTTTTCCTGATGTTTCTGCATGCGCAAAGCCAGCGTCTTCATGCCGCGCATCAAAAGCCACGAATCCTGCGGGCCAAGCACGGCGCCGATGGAATTGTGCAGAAACGCCATCTCCTGGGACAACGCTTCGCCTTTGGTGATGATGAGCCCGGCCAGGACGTCGTTGTGCCCTCCCAGGTATTTTGTCGCGCTATGCACCACGATATCGGCGCCCAGCTCAATGGGCCGCTGGAAATAGGGCGTCAGCAGCGTGTTGTCCACGATGACGAGGTACCCTTTGCGTTTGGCCCATGCGGCCGTTCTCGCAATGTCCGTGACCATCATCATCGGGTTGGTGGGCGATTCGATGAGCACGGCCTTCGTCCGGGAAGTGCTGGCCGCCTCCAGCGCATTCAAATCATTCGTATCAACATAGGTGGTTTTGAGGCCGAAACGGGACAAAACCCGCTCCAGCAAGCGAAAAGTGCCGCCGTAAAGGTCGACGGACACGAGCAAATGGTCGCCCTGGCTGAACAGGGCAAACACCGTTTGCAATGCCGCCATCCCCGAGCTGCAGGCGAAGGCCGCGTCCCCGCCTTCCAGCTCCGCCACGGCCGCTTCCAGCACGGCCCGCGTCGGGCTTTTCGTGCGGGAATAGTCAAAGCCGGTGCTTTGCCCCAGGCGGGGATGACGGAAAGCCGTCGCTTGGTAGATCGGGTAACTGACGGCGCCGGTGGCCGGGTCCTCCCGGGACCCGATTTGCGCCAGTTTGCTTTCGATCCTCATGGGCGTACCTTCTCCTTCTTGCGCGTCTGGTGCCGGTTCGAACGGTTTTGCGCCAGCTCCGTTCAGCTTTTTGCGGCCCGCTTTTGGGCTTTGCCGAGGACGTACGGCGTGATCTGATAGACGTAGTAGTTGAGCCAGTTGGAGAACAGCAGGTTGCCGTGGGCGCGCCAGTTGGACACCGGTTTTTGGGTCGGATCGTCATTGGGGAAATAGTTTTTCGGCACGCTGATCCTGAGGCCCTTGGCCTTGTCCCGCTCGTATTCCCATTGCAGCGTGTGCGGGTCGTATTCCGAATGGCCGGTCACAAAAATTTGTTTGCCGTCCTTGGAGGCGACGATGTATACGCCGGCTTCCTCGGAGTCGGCCAGAATCTCCAGCTGCGGCACGCGCTCGATGTCCTCCCGCCGCACTTCGGTATAGCGGGATTGGGGAACGTAAAACACCTCGTCAAACCCGCGCAGCAGGCTGGTGTTCGGCTTGGTCACACGATGGCGGAAAACCCCGAAGAGCTTTTCCGGCAGCGGATATTTCGGAATACCGTAATGATGGTACAAGCCGGCCTGCGCTCCCCAGCAGATATGGAACGTGGAGGTGACGTTGTCCACCGTCCAGTCCATGATGGTTTTCAGCTCTTCCCAGTAGTCGACCTGCTCAAACTCCAGCTGCTCCACCGGGGCGCCGGTGATGATCATGCCGTCAAATTTTTCGTCCTCAATGTCATCGAAGGTTTTGTAGAACATCTCCAGATGCTCGGCGGGCGTGTTTTTTGACACGTGCGTTTTCGGATGAAGCAGCACCGCCTCCACCTGCAGCGGCGTGTTGCCGATCAGGCGCAGGAGCTGCGTCTCCGTCGTCTCCTTCGTTGGCATCAGATTCAAAATGGCAATGCGCAGCGGGCGGATATCCTGATGAAACGCCCTGGTTTCGTCCATCACGAAAATATTTTCAGCGGCCAGAATTTCCTTGGCCGGCAAATTGTCCGGTACTTTGATGGGCATGGTCCCTACCTCCTTGAAAAAGGCTAACGAAAAGCGACCCTGTTGATCAGGGTCGCTTCATTATTTTTCAATACGTCGGCGAGCCCCTCTCATCTCTCCGAAACGCCGCGTTGACGTTTCGAGCAAGAATTAGCACCGCTGCACATGTCCTGCACATGCGCCGGTTGCCGGGCTTCATCGGGCTCGTCCCTCCGCCTGCTCTTGATAAGATGGCCTTACACGCGATATTCGATTTGAATCTAAATGTACTCCAAAACCCCATGGCCGTCAAGGGGCACATTTGCGCAAAAGCACATATCATGAACGGAAGCCCGCCGCCAGCCAAAATGATCTTGAAAATGATGGGGCGGCAGGCGTATACTAGTCACGTCCTGACGAGTATACAACCGCTCAAGCGAAAGGGGGAACCGGCCGTGGAAGGAGATCATCCGAGGCCCTGCCAGCATCCGCACGCCGTTTCCGCAGGATGGGCGCATCGCCTTCGCCCTGGCGGCCGGTTGCATCCGGCCGGCTGAGGGCGTCAGGTCCGATGGAACCCATCCGGCTTACGGCATGTTGATTTTCCGTTATCCGGATCACAAAAAAACTTGCCAGGAGGAGGGGGTTCCATGAAAATCCGTCTCGTGCAAAACGGCATCTTCACGCTGCTTCAGGATCCCCAGGAAGCGCTCATGCCGCCGGCAGAAGGGTTTTACTGGATCGATGCCGACATCGAGGACCTTACGGTGCTGCAGCCGCTTTTTGGCCTCCACGATCTGGCGGTGGAAGACTGCCTGTCGGAGGAAGAGCAGCGGCCCAAGCTTGAGATTTACGAAAACCATTATTTTCTTGTGGTCAACAGCATCCGTTTCGACGACGAAGAAATTTTCCTGCGCGCGCTGAACATTTTCCTTGGCCGCCACTACATCATCACGGTCACGCGCACGAAAATCAACGAGCTGCGCACGATCAAGCCGATTCTGCTCGAACAAAAGGTCAGCCGCGCCGACTGGTTCCTGTATTATCTGATGGACATCGTGCTGGAAAATTATTTCGCCGTGGGCGACCGGATCGAAAACAGAATCGAGCAGCTCGAGGAAGACATCCTCATTCACACCAAAAAAGCGCACCTGAACGAAATCATCGGTCTGCGAAGCGAAATTTTGTGGCTGAAAAAGGTGCTCGGGCCGCAAAAAGACGTCATCGCCATGCTGAACAAGAAAAATTTGCGCCTCATCGACGACCAGCTGCAGATCTACTTCGGAGACATTTACGAAAACGCGGTCAAGATCAACGAAACGTTCGACACGTTCCGCGACCTGATGGGCAACTTGCGAGAAGCCTACCAGTCCAGCGTGGCCAACCGCGCCAACGAGATCATGCGGGTGTTCACCGCACTGACGACGATCTTCATGCCGCTGACCTTTATCACGGGCATCTATGGCATGAATTTCGCCTACATTCCCGGCATGGATCTGCATTACGGCTCCGTGATGCTGATGGGGCTCATGGTGATCATCGGCCTCGGCATGTTTTTCATCTTTCGCAAAAAAGGCTGGCTGTAAGAGCTTCGCCCAAAAGCATGAATCAGGGCTGTCCCCCGGCGGACAGCCCTTTTTCCTTACTGCGCGGACGATCATACCGCATGGGAACTCGCGATCTGGCGGCTGTGCCGGAAACGGATTCTCATCATGCGAAGCTTTTCATACTTGCGCTCCACATCCTGCGGCGTGCCGTCGCCGGTCCCGTACACCCGCTGCAGCAGCGGCTTCAGGTAGCGGTCCCCGAGCTCCGCCATCGCTTCCGAAACCTGCTTCCACTCTTCCGGCGTGACGTCGGACAGTTCCTGCTCCACCACCGAAAGCACGTCGTAACCTTCCTCATCCAGCTTTTCAATGCGCTCGATCAGCTTCCTGCGCTCAAGCTGCAGCGCTTGTTCCAGCTCGGCCATCGACTTGCCTTCCCGGATGGCGGCCAGGAGGGCCCGCTTCTCATGCAGCGCGGTGAGCGCCCGGCTGTATTGCTGCTCCTTCTGGCGGAACATCCACTCCGCAAACGCCCGCTCGTCCACCGCCTGCGCGACCCAATCCAGCGGAAACGCGTGGGCGCGCGGCACATCTTTGAGGATGGCGATCAGATCGGCGCCATAGCGCTGCGTTTTCAATTTGCCGAAACCGGGAATCTGGGCCAGTTCCTCGGGCGTCCGCGGCAAATACACGGCCAGCATGTGCAGTTCCCGGTTGGTGGCGATGAGATAGGCCATGCGCCTTTCCTCGGCGGCCTTGGCTCTCCGCCACTGCTTCAGGGCGTCCATCACCTCCGGCTTTTCCGGCTGCAGCTCCGCGTAGCATTGCAGGAGCAGCTGCAGGGACGGCTGCCGCTGCCACAGCGGTGTCTCCAGCATGCCGTCGATCAGGGGACGATAGCCGTCCTTCATCTTGACCGCGACGCCGCGCCGGAAGGCGGCGAGCAGTTCTTCCCAGCTGACGCCCTCATACCAGATCTCCTCCGCCGGGGCCGAACCGGCCGCCGCCATAAGACGCCATCCCGCCGTCCACACGCCTTGCGACTCGCCGATAAACACCTGACCCTGGCTTTCCCGGCCCGCGTCCGTCCGGTCCAGCCGATTCAGAAACACGATTTGCACAACGCATCCTCTCCTTGTCATCCCGCCTTCGGGACCTGATTTGGAATGTCAAGCCGGCCCCGCGCGCAAAAGGCAGCAAAAAAGCACCTCCTTCGCGCGCAGTGCGCTTCAGAGGTGCTTCCTCATGTCATCAGCTTGAACAATTCCAGAATAGCAAAAAAACGGAAATTTGACAAGCTTTAAAGAGCATCAATATATGCATCCCCGGCGGGGATATAATGAAACAACACCCTTCCGGTTGGGATTGGGGAATACATTCCGTATAATGAAAGGACAACAGGCCGCGCAGGCCATCCGGGGAGGAATCATGATGGAATTGAAAGATTATGACATTCTGTCCGACTTTACGGAACAAACGGCCACCCGGTACGTCACGTTCATCTCGCCCAGCGTGCACCGGTTTGACCTGGCCATCATCAGCACCGAACGGTTTTACGGCAAAAAAATCGTCATCGATCTGCAGTCGGGCCGCTGCGGCACGCTGAGTTACGAAGATCTGGAGGAAGCGGACGTGCTGCAAAACGTATTCCGCATTACCGACGAGCAGGCTGCCGAACTGGCGCAATTTCTGATGCTGGTGCTCGGACCCGCCCACTTTGCGGAATAACCTTATGCATAACCGCCCGTCCCGGAGCGAAAACTATGCCAAATCCACGGGACTTGCGGGAGGTCATGGCAAATGTCCGCATTCAAACGGGAAAAACGCCAGCCGGTAACGGACTTGGCCACGGTCGAATCGCAGCGCAACGATCTGACGGCCGAGGAATTCCCGGAAGGGCCCTACGGCTCGCCGCTCATCACCGAATCCCTCGGCAAAAGCTCTCCGTGGCGGCAGGACCAGCGTTCGCCCAATTCGTTCATGTATGAGGACCGGTCGTTCCATGCCGGTCTGGAACGCGGCTATCCCGGCGACCACGACATCCACGACGAGGCTCCCGACGAAAACGAAAGCTGACCCGGCGCCTTTGCGCCGCCTTAGCCCGCATGCTGTCTGATAAGTTTTATGAGTCCGTCAAACTCCAGTTCCTCGAATTTGCGGATGGCGGGATCAACTTTAAGCTCAAAGCGGCAGTCGGATAGGCGGCACTGCACCGGCGCATCCAGGCGGATGGCGGCGAGCTCCCGGGAGAGCCGCAGCATGTCGAGGCCGGCTTCGATTTTGCTCCGCACGCCCTTCGGCAGTTCGTTCAGATGCGCCAGCACCCCTTCCACGGAGCCGTATTCCGCCAGCAGCTTCAGCGCGATTTTTTCGCCGATGCCTTTTACGCCCGGGTAATTGTCGCTCGGGTCCCCCATAAACCCTTTCAGATCGACGATCTGATGGGGCATCAGCCCTTTTTCCTCCATCAGCAGCGCCGGATCGTACACCGCGTAGTTGGATTTACCCTTTTTCAGAATGACAACCCGGATCCGGTCGCTGACAAGCTGCAGCAGATCGTGGTCCCCCGTCAGAATGTAGACTTCCGACTCCCTGCTGAAGCGATAGGCCAGGGTGCCGATACAATCGTCCGCCTCGTAGCCGGGCACGCCGATGTTCGGAATGCCCATTTCCGCCGTCACTTCCCGCACCAGATCAAACTGGGGCACCAGCTCCGGCGGCGGCAAGGGCCGGTTGGCCTTGTAAGACGCATACATTTCGGTGCGGAACGTCCGGCTCCCCATATCCCAGCAGCATGCGGCATGGGTGGGGCTGAACGAGCGGACCGCGTCAAAAAAATATTGCAAGAAGCCGTAAACGGCGTTGGTCGGCAGGCCGTCCCTCGTTCGGCGGATATAACCGTTATAGCTGGTTGCGTAGAAAGCCCTGAAAAGCAGCGCCATGCCGTCCACAAGCAGCATCCGCTGCGGCCCGGTTGACATCGGCCGTTCCTCCCGTCTGCAAATGATGAGACGATCTTTGAATTTTAAACATTTTTATTGAAAATGTTTAACAATAGGGCTATAATACGGTTACCAAGTGAATTTGCGTTCAACCCTTTTGCGGAAGAAAAGGCCAACCCCACTTTTCTTCCGTCTTTTTTTGTCCAAATTTGGCCGGTACGGGCCAATCGGTTCTGCAGCGAAAGACTGCCCGCCCGCACGAAATCGGGGCCCGCGCGCAAAGGCCGGCGCTACCCCAGAAAGCGGCCGATCCGCTCCGCCGCCTCGGCCAGGCGTTCCGCCGGCTCCACCAGCGCAAGGCGCACGTACCCCTCGCCCCTGGCGCCGAAAGCGTTGCCCGGGATGCTGGCCACCCCGGTCCGCATCAGCAATTCCCGGGAAAAGGCGCGGGACGTCCAGCCTTCGGGAATGCGCGCCCACACGAACATCGTGGCCTTGGGCAGCGGCACGTTCCAGCCGGACCGGCGCAAGCCCTCCACCAGCACATTCCGCCGCTCTTGATACAGGTTCGCCACAGGCTCGAGCTGGCCCGCCATGTCCATCTCCAGCGCCTTTATGCCGGCTTCCTGGATGGCCAGAAACACACCGAAATCGATGTTGTTTTTGAACGCCCGAAGGGACGCCAGCGCTTCCCGGTTGCCGACGGCAAACCCGATCCGGGCCCCCGCCAGGTTAAACGATTTGGACAAGGAATGAAACTCAATGGCCACATCCTTGGCGCCCGGAACTTCGAGAACGCTGGGCGGCCGAAAACCGTCAAACGCCATTTCGCTGTAGGCGTTGTCGTGCACCAAGAGCACGCCGTGCCGCGCCGCCTTTTCCGCCGCTTGCCGGAAAAACTCCCGATCGGCGACGGCGGACAGCGGATTGGACGGATAGTTCAGAATCATAAACTTGACCCGGTTCCACACCGCATCGGGCACGGCATCAAGGTCGGGCAAAAATCCCCGCTCCTCGGCAAGCGGCAGCGGAATCGCCTCCACGCCGGCCGCACCCAACCCGGCTCCATACACCGGATATCCCGGATCGGGCACCAAGGCCGCATCACCGGGATCCGAGATGGCCATCGGCAAATGCCCGAGCCCGTCCTGCGTTCCGATGAGCGCCAGCACCTCATGCTCCGGATCCAGCTCCACGCCGAAGCGGTGGCGCATCCAGCGGGCCGCCGTCTCGCGAAACCGCCTCGTGCCCTCCGTGCCCGGATACCGGTACAGATCCTCCCGCATGCACGCCTCGCGCAGCGCCTCCCGCACCGGCAGGGCGGGCGCCTTGTCCGGGCTGCCGATGTCCAGCGAAATCACATCCAAACCTTTCCGGCGCGCCTCCTCCTTCCAGGAGGCCACCTCCGCAAAAATGGCCGACCCCATGCGGTCCAGCCTTCCGGATCTCCATTTCGGCCGTTCCATCTCGCTCGCTCCTTTACGGCTTTACGGCGATGCCGGCGGCAGGCCGGCCGCCTCGATGATCCACATCATATACGCCAGCAAGGCCATCAGGCCGCCATACAGCAATCCCATCCGGATTCGGGTGGCCAGCGGCACCTCGTAATATTTTTCCGATTCGTGCTGACGGCCTTCCACCCGGACGGTAAACGTGACCTTGCCCGTTTCCTCCGAATGCTTGACCTCCGTCAGCATCACCCGTTCGATCACGCACGGCATTCCAAGGCTCAGCTCGCCTTTGAAGGAAAGCGGCTCCCACCAGAACTCCACGACGTGCTCGCCGTCCATTTTGCAGTAGGCGGTGTAAGGCAACTCCCGCTTGTGGGCCTCGCCGGACCAGTACCAGGACGGCAGCGCCGGATCCGCGTCGGCCTCGAACTCTCCCTGCGTCGCGTAAGGCGCTCCCTTGCCCTTGTCGCGGAAGAACCGCTTGTACATTTCCCACAGGAACATCAGCCAGATCAGAAGGAAAATGATGCTGCCCCGTTGCCAGATGAGAATAGGCCCGGCGATGACGCCCACGAGCCACAGCCAGCGGGTGACGGCGGTGACGATCCGTCCTCCGTCCAGGGGATGGATCGGCAGCAGGTTGATCAGATTGAGGAAAAAGCCCACATAGGCCAGGGCGTACCAGATTTCCTGCCCGGTCCACCATCCCAGCGCAAAGCACACGAAAGCCCCGGCGGTGCCAAGAAGCGGTCCGCCGATGCCGATATAGGCTTCCGTGGCGGCATCTTTCGGATGTCTTTTCATCAGGATCAGGGCGCCCACAAACGGAATGAAAAAAGGCGCGGAAACCGGCACCCCCTTGCGCCGGGCGGCCCACAAATGGCCCAGTTCATGCACAAACAAAAGCAGCACGAAACCGAGGGCAAACGTCCAGGGAAAAATGAGCGCGTAAGCCCCCACGCTGATCGCCATCGTGATGAGCGGCTTGCCCATCTTGAGCAAAACGAGCAGCAGGGGTTTGGCCTTGCTGAGCAAAAGCAAAAGCCCCGCCACTCCCGCCCAAATGCCCTTGCCGCGGGATTTTTTGCGCATCGTCTGGTCAGAACCGAATGCGGACACGCAGTCCTCCTTCCGCCGGACGCTCGCTGCCCGGCATTACCAAGTTTTTTCGAATTCGTCTTCTTTGAAGCCGACGGTTACCTTTTCGCCGTCCGTTACGATCGGCCGCTTGATCAGCTTGCCGTTGCCCGCCAGGGCCGCGACGATCTCCTCATCCGACATGTCGGCCAATTTGTCCTTGATGCCGGATGACCGGTACGCTTCCCCGGACGTGTTGAACCATTTCCGGATCGGCGTGCCGCTCAGCGGAATCCAGGTTTTAAGCTGCTCGGCGCTGGGCGGCGCATCCACAATGGGCTTAAGCTCCAGTTCCCAGCCGCGGTCTTTCAGCCATTTGACGGCTTTGCGGCACGTGCCACATTGCGGGTACTGGTATACCGTCAGTTTTCCTTTTGCCATGATCGCAAAACTCCTTCCAATTCTCGCAAATCTTCGGGCAGCTCCGCTTCCAGCGCAAGCCGCTCATCCTTCACAGGATGGCGGAAAACGAGCCGGCTCGCATGCAACGCCTGCCGCTGGATGACGTTTCCGATCTTGCGGGCCAGCTCCGCAGGCTGCGGGTCCGGGCCGGCGTACAGATCATCGCCGATGAGCGGGCAGCCGATATGCAGCATGTGCACCCGGATCTGATGCGTGCGGCCGGTTTCCAGCCGGATGTTCAGCTTGGTTGCGCCGCAGGGAAAAACTTCATTCACTTCGTAATGGGTGACGGAAGGAGCTCCGTCAGGGCGCACCACGCGCCGGTGCGGCTCCGCATCGGAACGGCCGATGGGCGCGTCCACGGTGCCGGAAAGCTGCGGCGGACAGCCGTACACATAGGCCAGGTACCGCTTGTCAAACTCGCCGCGGGCCATTTGCTCCGCCAGTTGCTGATGGGCATACGCGTGCTTGGCCACGACGACGAGCCCCGACGTGTGCTCATCCAGCCGGTGCACCGGATGAAACTTGGCGATCTCGCCCCGCTCGCGCCAGTAATGCACGACCCCGTTGGCCAGCGTCCCCGCATAATGCCCCAGCGTCGGATGGACGATGAGGCCGGGAGGCTTGTTGACCACAAGCAGATGCTCGTCTTCAAACACGATGGACAAATCCATCGGCTGCGGCAAAATGTCCTCCGACTGTTCGCGCGGCAGGCGCAGCTCGATCCGGTCGCCGGCGGATACGGTTTCGCTCACCCAGGCCCTTCTCCCGTTGCGGACAATGCCCATCTCTTCCGCCTTCAATTTCACCAGCAGCCTGCGGGATACGCCCAGGCGGCGCCGCAGCACTTCGCGGAGCGTCCTGCCGTGATCGTCCTCGCCAACTTCCAGCGTCAGACGCACGTACGTCCGATCATCCGCCATGTCTTCGCCACCGGCGCTTATGGGTTGCTTTTTCGTCCGAATACTTCGGCCCCCCGTTCATATTCCGTATCCGGCACGTTCATCCGGGCGTTGGCCGCGCGGGCGGCGGCAAAAAAGAAATCCGACAGGCGGTTCAAATATTTCAGCACTTCCTCCGGGCAATGCCCGGAAGCGCCCAGCGTCACCACCCTGCGCTCCGCCCGCCGGCAGACGGTGCGGCACACATGCAGCAGGGCCGCCGGCTGGCTGCCTCCCGACAGGATGAACCGCTGCACGGGCGAAGCCTCCCGGGCATATTCGTCGATCCACCGCTCCAACCGCTCGGTCATCTCCGGCTTCACTTTCATCTTCTCCGGCACCGGAACCGCATAGGACAAATCCGAACCGCAGTCGAACAGTTCCTGCTGGATTTGCGTCAGCCTCTCCAGCATGTCCGCCCAGATCCCGGGCCCCTGGGCTGCCATCCAGGCAGCCGCCTGGCCGACGAAGGCGCCCAGCTCATCCACGGTGCCGTATGCCTCGATTCGCGCGTCGTCCTTGGGCAGGCGGCCGCCGCCGATCACCGAGGTCAGCCCCTGGTCGCCAGTCCGCGTATAAATTTTCATGCGGCATTCCCCCGTTTTCTTCAATATAGCATAATCGGGCATCGAGCCCAACCTCGGGGAGCCCGGGTCGCGCCGCCATATTCCGGCGGAATTTTTGCCAAAAGCCGCAAGGCGGTGTGACCGGCTTGTGGAAGATTAAAACGGGGCCACAAGACTCTGGAAGACGGCGAGACCGGCTTACAGCGCCTCGAAACGAGTCCGGGAGATGCTGTAAGCCGGTGTGGCCGGCTTGCGTAGCGCAAAAAAATCGGGAGGGTCCCCCCTCCCTCATGTTTTCGCCTGCGCGTTGCGGCGCCGGCTCCATCTCCCCTGCAGCCGGCCGAGCAGCACATCGGCCAGAATGGCCAACAGCGCCGCCGGAATCGCGCCCGCGTATATTTTCAGGCTGTTTCGCATGTTCAGCCCCGCATAGATTTCCCTGCCCAGGCCGTCTCCCCCGATCAGCGGAGCCAGCGTGGCCACGCCGATGGCAATGACGGCGGCCAGCCGAATGCCGGCGGCCAGAAACGGCAGCGACAGGGGGAAGCGCACCTTTGTCATCAGCTGCAGCGGGCTCATGCCGATTCCTTTGCCGGCTTCCAGCAGGCTGGCATCCACCTGCTTCAGTCCCACATACGTGTTTTTGATCACGGGCAGCAAGGAATACAGGAACAGTCCCGCCACCACCGTCTTAAATCCGAGGCCCAGGAAAATCATCAGCAGCGCCAGCAGCGCCAGGCTGGGCAGCACCTGAATCGTGTTGGCCGCCGCCAGGATGAAGGCGGCCAGCCGCTCGCTGCGCAGGCAGAGGATCCCCAGCGGAATGCCCACCGCCAGCGCCAGCCCGATCCCGGCCAGCACCATCAAAATGTGGTTCCAGGCCAGGCTGAGCAAATAGGCCCAATTTTCCTGCATGTAGACCAGCAAAGCCCCGATGCCGTTTTGATCCATGGCATCTCACCACCTTTGCGCTTATTGCAGGAAGCCTCTGTTTTTCAAAAATTCCAGCGCCACTTCCCGCGGCGTTCTTTTGTTCACGTCCACTTCATAGTTGAGCGCGGTCATCGTCTCCGCATCGATTTGGCCAATCAGGAGCGAGATGACCTCTTCCAGCTCGGGATGCCGCTCCAGCGCGTCCTTGCGGATGACCGGAGAAGCGTCATACGGCGGGAAAAACTGCTTGTCGTCCGCCAGCACTTTCAGGTTAAATTCCTTGATGCCCGGGTCCGTCGTATAAGCCAGGACGACATCGACGTCCCCGCTTGCCGCCGCTTCATACACGAGGGAAATTTCCATCGGGAACGCCTTGGCGAAGGAAAATCCGTAATGCTCCACAAAGGCCCGGTAACCGTCATTTCCTCTCTCAAGCCACGTCGTGTCGACGCCAATGCGCATGTCCTTTGCGTATTTCCCCAGGTCCGAGACCGTCTCAATCCCTTTCTCGTCGGCCATCTCCTTTCGGATCGCGAACGCGTACGTGTTCTCAAATCCGTAAGGATCGAACCATTTGAAGCCGAAGTTTTTGTCGAAACCTTCCTGCGCCTGGCGCAGCACCGCGGCGCGGTCCTTCGTATCTTCGATTTCAAAATGCCCGTTGAAAATCTCGCCCGTATAAAGCGTCGCCATCTGGACTTCGTTTCTGCTCATCGCCTGGATGACGATCGGGCTGGCCGCCAGATCCGTCACGATGTCCACTTTCACGTCCGTGCGGTCCTCGATCAGCGCCTTATACATCTCCGCGATGATTTTGGGCTCCGAATACGTCTGGGTGCCGATAACGATTTTGCCCTGAGCGGCGCCGCTGCCGCCGCCTCCTCCGCAAGCGCCCAGCGCCGCCGTTATGACAAGCAGCGATATCAACGCCAACATTTTTTTGATGTTCATGCCAAAACCTCCAATCCGAAAAAGCTGTGCCTCACGTCTCCATTTGCGGCGTCACCGGTGAAAGGCCATGCTTGGCTTTCGCGCGCCTGGAAAACCTTCTTTCCGCCATTCCGAGCAGCCAATCCGCCGCGAGCGCCAGCAAAATGGCCAGCAAGGAAGCGGAAATGATCAGTTCTTTCCGGTTCACGCCGATTCCCGAAATGATCAGCTGCCCCAGCCCGCCGGCGCCGATGAGCGCGGCCAGCGTCGCCCAGCTGATGATATAGACCGTCGTCAGGCGGATTCCCGCCATGATATACGGAAATGCAAGGGGAAGCTGGATCAGGAAAATCCGCTGCAGCGTCCCGCATCCCATGCCTTTCGCCGCTTCCGTTACCGACGGGTCCACCGACTGAAACCCCGCGTACGTGTTGCGCAAGATCGGCAGCAGCGAATAGAGGAACAGAGCAATCACGGCCGGCCGGGTGCCGATGCCCATCAGCGGAATGAGCACGGCCAGCAGGGCCAGGCTGGGAATCGTCTGAAACAGGTTGGCGATGCCGAATACCAGCCCATTCAAAAACCTGTTCGGTCTTTCGGCCAAATAAATGCCGAGCGGCACGGCGACCAGAATGCCGAGAAGCACCGCCGCGACGGTGATGGCCAGATGCCGGCCGGCCGCCGCCAGCAGATCCGGGTAACGAACGGCAATGAAATCCAAGAGATCAGCCAGCATGGAACTTCTCCCTCATTTCCTTGCGCGCGTAAACTTCCGCCATATGGCTGACCACCGATCCTCTGGTGATCAGACCGGCCAGCACGTGATCGTCCCGGATCACCGGCAGGTTGGACAACTGGTGCGCGCTCATCATGCGCAAAGCCACCGTTAGCGGCGTATGGGGCTTGACCGCGTGTTCCGCCGGCTGCATGACATCCGCCAGCGTTTTCGTTTCGTCGCCGAAATGCTCGAGAATCCGGTAAATGGACACCTGGCCCAGCAAACGGTTCGCGCGGTCCACGACCAGCAGCGTATCCACCCGCTTGTTCTCCATCATTTTGATGGCCTCCGCCAAACCGCGGGTCGGATAGGCGGTGACGGGGCTTTTCACCATGACGCGCTCCACGGTCACCGGCTCGCCGGCCTCTTCATGAAGCCGTTTCTTGCCGATGAAGCTGCGCACAAAATCGTCCGCGGGATGCCGCAAAATCTGCTCCGGCGGGCCCATCTGAACGATGCGTCCCGCATTCATGATGATGATCGTATCCGCGATCTTGATGGCCTCATCCATGTCGTGGGTGACAAACACGATCGTTTTTTTCAAATCCTGCTGCATCCGGATCAGCTCATCCTGAAGCTGCTCCCGGCTGATCGGATCGAGTGCGCTGAACGGCTCATCCATAAGCACGATGGACGGGTCGGCGGCCAGCGCCCGGATGACGCCGACGCGCTGCTGCTGCCCGCCGCTGAGCTCGGCCGGATACCGGCTGCGGTAGGTGTCCGGATCGAGGCCGACCATCGCCAAAAGCTCATCCACCCGGGATGCGATGCGCGCTTTGTCCCATTTGAGCAGCCGGGGCACAAGGCCAACATTCTGGGCAATTGTCATGTGCGGAAAAAGCCCGATGCTTTGGATCACGTACCCGATCTTTCTGCGGAGGGCCACCGGATCGAAGCCGGCGATGTTTTTGCCTTCGATGAGGATTTCCCCGGCCGAAGGCCGGATCAGCCGGTTGATCATCTTCAGCGCCGTCGTTTTGCCGCAGCCGCTGGGCCCGATCAGAACCGTAATTTCGCCCTGCTTGATATCGAAAGTGAGACCATCCAGCACTTTGTGGCCGTTCTCGTAAACCTTGCTCACGTCTTGGAACCTGATCATCCTCTCACTCCTTTGCCTTGCAAATTCCCCTTTCCTCCGAATGCTGAAAAATGCGAATACTGGGATAAAAAAACTATATCAAACATTAAAATTTCTAACAACCTTTTATCATTGTTCAGGTTGTTAGTTGGAGACCCAAGATTTCAGGCAACACAGGAATCGATAGCGCTTACATTAGAATTTTGAAAAAAATGAGGAGCCCGGCAAATAAACGCCGCCAGACTCCCCGATGTTTTATATGTTTTCCCAAAATAATTTGTCAGCAAACCAACGTCGAGCCGTCGTAGGAGCAGATTGCCCGGTACAGGTCCGGCCGCCGGCCGCGGAAAATGCCTCGGTCGGCGCGACGCATCTCCAGCTAAGCTTGCTGCGTATCCTCCAAGTTGACCGGCATCTCCGGCTTAAAACAATTCTCCCTTTTTGATTAAATCCAGGACCTTCTCGATATCCACGTCCATTTCCCGGTCGCCTTCCACTGGGGGCACATGCTCGCGAATTTTATCGTAAACTTTGCGGGTTCGCCCGAGCTTCTCTGGTCCCCGCAGGTAGGCGGCCTGGCAAAGCGCAAGCAAGTGAATGGCTGCCGCTTTTTGCACCAGTTCCACCACGGCGCGGGCCTGCCGGGCTGCTGTGGCACCCATGCTGACTTTATCCTGGTTGTGGCACTCGGTCGAACGGGAGAACACGGTCATCGGCATGCACCGGTTCAGCGCTTCGGCGACCAGCGACGAGCAGCAAAGCTGCATGCCTTTGAATCCGTGATGCAGTCCGGCTTCCGATCCGCTCGCGACCGATCTGCTGATCAGATTGGGCGTCAATCCGGCGTTGAATTTTTCGTCCACGACCAATTCCAATTGCCGGTCCATTAGGTCGCCTACACTGGCCACAGCGGTTTTGAGGGCATCCATGGCCATTCCCACATGTCCTCCGGAAAAATTGCCGCCGCTTAGCACCCTCTCGGTAGCGACATCGAACAGCGGGTTGTCGTTGGAGGAGTTCATTTCGATGGTCAGCCATTTTTCCACCCACTCCAGCGTATCCCTCAGCACGCCGATATAATGCGGGGCGCAGCGGATGCTGTAATGATCCTGAATGCGGATACGCAGCTCCCGGTATCCATCCTCACCGATTTCGCCTTCGCTGCGGACCACCTCGTCGTATTTGCGGACCAGCCGGCTTCCTTCCAGCCATTCCCTGATGCGGGCTGCGGAACGGACTTGCCCCGGATGCGGTTTGGCCACATCATGGATGAAAGGATCGAACGAACCTTCAATCCCCAGCAGCACTTCCACCGTCATCGCCGTGCAAAGGTCGGCGATTTCCGCCAGCATGCGGGCATCTGCCGCAGCCAGCGCGGCAATGCCGGTCATATAAGAAGTGCCATTGTGAATGGCAAGAGATTCCTTAGATACTATTGTCAGCGGTTGCAATCCTAATTCTTGTAAAACTTCCGACGTGTTGCGCAGGGCTCCTTTGTAAAAGACTTGACGAGTCCCGGCGAGCATCGCGGCCACATACGACAGGGGGATCAAGTCTCCGCTGGCGCCGACGGAACCCTCCTCCCGGATGGCCGGTGCCACCCCCAGATTGAGCAATTCCAGCAAGCGGTTCAAAATTTCCGGCCGCACGGCAGAATGGCCGCGAGCCAGACAGTTGGCGCGGACCAGCACCGTTGCCCGGGCCACTTCCACGGGGACGAACGGCCCTGTTCCGCTGTTCATGAACCGGATCATGTTCATCTGCAGCCGGGCCGCTTTTTCCGGTGATATTTGCCGATGGACCGAATCGCCAAATCCGGTCGTCACACCGTAAATGGGCAGCCGCTCGGCAATCAGCTTTTCTTTGACCTGATAGCTCGCCGTGATAGCAGCGCTTACAGACGGATCGTCGGAAAGCTTGACCTTCGCGTCATTTCTGGCCACCGCCACAACCTGATCAATCGAGAGTGAGTTTCCGTCCAGCTCAATGAACGATGCTTCTTGCATGGAACTTCACCTCAATTTCTGAAAGGTTATTATGTTACATACAAAAGGTTATATGAGTTTAGTACGCATGTCGACCATTTCGTTAAATATTTCTTTTTCCTAGAAGTCTGCTTATTCACAGAGCCTCTAAAAAAAATGAGGAGCCACGCGAAAACTTCGCATAGCTCCCAAATTTTCTTGATTATATCACTGGATATGGCGTCATCTCACGAACGTCGTGCCGTCATAGGTGCAGATCGCCCGGTACAGGTCCGGCCGCCGGTCGCGGAAAATGCCCCAGTCGGCGCGACGCATCTCCAGCTCGTCCAGATCGAACTCGGCGACAAGCACCGCCTCTTCCTCCCGCCCGGCTTCGGCCACGATTTGCCCCGTTGGCCCGGCGATGAAGGATGAGCCGTAGAAGGTGATGGAGGAATCGTCGTCGGTCTCGGTGCCGATCCGGTTGGAAGCCACCACCGGGATGAGGTTTGCGGCCGCGTGTCCCCGCATGCAAATTTGCCAGTGGTCCTTCGAGTCGATGGACGCGTCATACGGCTCGGAACCGATGGCTGTAGGATAGAAGAGAATCTCGGCGCCCATCAGCGTCATGATGCGGGCCGCTTCCGGATACCACTGGTCCCAGCATATGCCGACGCCGATTCTGGCGTAGCGGGTGCTCCACACCTTGAAGCCCGTGTCGCCGGGATTGAAATAAAACTTCTCCTCGTAGCCGGGCCCGTCGGGGATATGGCTTTTCCTGTACACGCCGAGCACCTCGCCGTCGGCGTCAATCACCGCGACGGAATTGTAGCGCGCCCAGTTCTTCTTCTCGAAAAAGCTGATGGGAAGCACGACGCCGAGCTCCTTGGCCACCCGGCGAAAGTGACTGACGGCCCGGTTTTGCTCCACTTCCGCCGCGTATTTGGCGTATTCGATTTTCTCCTTCTGGCAAAAATACGGCGTCTCAAAAAGCTCCTGCAGCAAGATGATCTGCGCGCCTTGCCCGGCCGCCTGCCGGACGAGCCGCTCCGCCTTGCGGATGTTGTCTTCCACGTCCCACGAGCAGCTCATTTGCGTTGCGGCCACGGTGACTTTGCGCATCTTCCGATCCCTCCCTTTCGTTTTCATTTCGGCATCTGCTGGGTGGTGCAGTGCACGTTGCCGCCTTCCCGGATAATGCCCATGCCGTCCACGGTGCGGATCCGCCGGTCGGGAAAACACCTCCGCAGCGTTTCTTCGGCGCGCCGGTCGCTTTCCGCGGCGTCGCCGCCGAACACCGGCAAAATGATGCCCCCGTTGACAAAATAAAAATTCAGGTAGCTCATGGTCAGCCGCTTGTTCTCAAAATCCCTGCGGGGCGGCTGCGGGATCGGCACCACCTCGAAGGGGCGTCCGCGGGCGTCGGTCTCCCTTTGCAGGATGTCGAGATTTTCCCGGGTGATCACGTAGTTTTCGTCATCCGGGTCTTCGCACACCTGCATGATGATTTTGCCGGGAGCGGCAAAGCAGGCGACATTGTCCACGTGACCGTCGGTTTCGTCGCCGCTTAGGCCCCGGCGCAGCCAGACGACCTTGTCCACGCCCAGAAAATTCCGCAAGTGCGTCTCTATTTCCTCGCGGCTTAAGTGCGGATTGCGGTTCGGGTTCAAAAGGCACTCCTCCGTCGTGATCAGCGTGCCCTCTCCGTCCACGTGGAACGAGCCGCCCTCCATCACGAGCGGTGCGTCAAAACGGCGCTTGCCGAAATGCGCCAAAACTTTCGGCGCCACCTCATCGTCCAGGTCCCAGGGCGCGTATTTGCCGCCCCAGGCATTGAACTTCCAGTTGATGCCGGCCACTTCGCCGGCCGCATTTTTCACAAAAGTGGGTCCGTTGTCGCGCAGCCAAGCGTCGCTGTGCGCAACGGCCAGACACTCGATCCGCTCCGCGCCGGCAAACCGCCGGCGCACCTCATCCAGCTCGTCCGGATTGACGAGGACGGTCACCGGCTCGAAAGAAGCGATGGCGCGAATGATTTCCTCGTACGCGCCGCACACCTGGCCGTAATGCTGCGGATAGCACATGGACGCTTGCACCGGCCAGGAGATGAGCGTCCGCTCATGTTCCGCCCACTCGGGCGGCATCCGATAGCCCAGTTCACGGGGTAGCAATGGCCCTGTTCACCTCAGTCTCGCAAAAAATAAAGGCCGGGAGGCTTGAAACTCACCGCGCCTTTCTCAGTCTGACATGCCGAGCTTTTCCATATTCGCCGGTCCGAATCATACGACCCGGATCTTGTTCAGGAACTTGTCGATCCGGTCCAACGCCTCAATAAGCTGGCTGACGGAAGTCGCATACGAGCAGCGGATGAATCCTTCCCCGCCCTTTCCGAACACGTGCCCGGGCACCGCCGCCACCTTGGCTTCCACGACGAGCCGCTGGGCGAACTCCTCGGAAGTGAGGCCGGTTTGCTGGATGGAAGGAAACGCATAGAATGCGCCCTGGGGCTCATGGCACGGCAGCCCGATCTGGCGGAAACCGTCCACGATGAGGCGCCGGCGCTGATTGTACGATTCGATCATGCGCATCATCTCTTCCATGCCCGTCGGGCTCAGCGACTCCAGCGCCGCAATCTGGCCCATGATCGGCGCGCACATGATGGAATACTGGTGGATTTTCAGCATGGCGCCGATCAGGTCGGGATGGCCGCACGCGTACCCCATGCGCCAGCCGGTCATGGCGAACGCCTTCGAGAAGCCGCTGACGACGATGGTGCGCTCTTTCATGCCCGGCAGCGAGGCGATGCTGACATGCCGCGTGCCGTAGGTCAGCTCCGCATAGATCTCGTCGGAGATGACGATGAGGTCATGCTCCTTGACCACCTTGGCAATGGGCAGCAGATCTTCGTAAGTCATGATGCCGCCCGTCGGATTGCTGGGATAACAAAGGATGAGAACTTTGGATTTGGGCGTAAGGTGCGCCCGCAAGCTTTCCTCGGTCAGCTTGAACTGGTCTTTCGCAAACGTTTCGATGCCGATGGGCACGCCGCCGCACAGCGTCGTCATTGGCGCGTAAGGCAGGTACGTCGGTTCGGGGACGAGCACCTCGTCGCCCGGCTCCACGAGGGCGCGCAGCGCCAGGTCAATGCCCTCGCTGCCCCCCACCGTCACGATGATCTCCTTGGCCGGATCATATTGGAGCTGGAACCGCTGGTGCAAATAGCGGCCGATCGCTTCGCGCAGCTCGGACAGCCCCGCGTTGGCGGTATACTGCGTCCGGCCTTTCTCCAGCGCATAAACCGCCGCGTCGCGGACCCGCCACGGCGTGGCAAAATCGGGTTCCCCGACTCCCAGGGAAATGATGTCCTTACTGCCTGACACCAGGTCAAAAAAGCGCCGGATGCCCGAGGGCGGAATGGCGCGCACCCGCGAGGACAAATACCGCTCCATGCCGGCATCCTGCTTTTGCTCCAAGTCGGGAGCATTCTGCGGCAACACTTTGTCTTTGATCATGGGCACCGATCCTTTGCCTTCAGCTGACGGCTTTTTACGGCGACACGGGCAGACGTTCGTCGTCTTCCGGTTCTTCAAAAATGACGCCGTCCTGCTTGTATTTTTTCAGGATGAAATACGTTTTGGTGGAAAGCACCGACTCGATGGTCGACAATTTGTTGGAAACGAAGGAGGCGACCTCCTTCAGGTTTTTCCCCTCGATCTCGACGAGCAGATCGAACGCGCCCGACATGAGATAAACGGACTTGACTTCCGGATACAAATAAATCCGCTCCGCAATCCTCTCAAAGCCGTGGCCGCGTTCCGGCGAGCATTGCACCTCGATGAGCGCGGTCACCTTCTCATCGTCCAGCTTGTTCCAGTTGATGACGGCCGAGTATTTGACGATGACGTGATCCCGCTCCATCTCAGCGATGGCCCTGGACACGTCCGCTTCGCTCGCCCCCAGCATGGTGGCGATCCTGGCGGGCGTCAGCCTGGCATCCTCCTTCAGCAAATCCAGGATGCTGAGTTTCAGTTGGTTCATCCTTATCCCTCTTTGTCTCATCCCCTCCGGCGCCAAAAGCTGGTACCTCGGCCGGCAAATGGGGATGCAGCTTGAATTAATCTACATGATACATGAAAAACAGGCCGCCTGAAAAGTAAAAATCATACGCTCCGGCAAATGTCAATTCGTGCCGGATGTTGGCAATCGTCATTGTCAAGAAATTGCAAATCGTGCAATATGAAATGAGATGGCGGCGAATCGGAAAACGGGCCGTTTCCCCCAATTTCGATCATAATCGATTTTTGCCGCGCGAAAAAGACACCGCTCACTGGAGGTTTGCTTGAACATGAACGTTGTGCTGGGCGATACCAAACGCATGGCGCCCGAAGGCGTCCTGGATTTCATCAAGGAAGGCGACGACCTGATTTTGCCGCTGGCCAACGGGGAGCCCGCCGCGCTGCTCGATGTGCTGGAGCAAAATGCGGAACGCCTGAAAAATGTCCGCATCCATCAGATGCACGCCATGAAGGAGCGCCCGTACATCCGCGGCGAATTCGGGGATCGCCTGCGGCACGTATCCTATTTTCTCTCCGCCGCCACGCGGGAAGCTTACCACAAAGGAACCGTGGAGCTCGTGCCCAGTCATTTCCGGCAAATGCCGCGCATTTTGCGGGAAACGACGAAAACTTCCCTTATTCTGGCGACGGCGTCGCCGATGGACGAGCACGGCTATTTTTCCCTCGGCACCAATGCGGACTATGTGGCTTCCTTCATCGGCAAGGTCCCCTTCTTCCTTGAAGTGAATCCCCGCATGCCCCGCACCTTCGGCGGCAATCAGGTGCACATCAGCCAGATTGCGGGATACACGGAAGTGGACCGCCCGCTGTATGAAGTTCCTCCCGCCCCCATCAACGAAAAAGACCGGAAAATCGCCTCCTACATCATGGACCACATTCCCGACGGCGCGACGCTGCAGGTCGGAATCGGAGGCGTTCCCAACGCTGTCCTCGACAGCCTGAAAAACCACCGCAACATCGGCATACATACCGAGCTTTTGACCGACGGCATCGTGGACCTCATCAACAAGGGCGTCATCAACGGCGTGGCCAAAAACACGTATCCCGGCAAGGTGGTCGCCACCTTCGCGCTGGGCACCAGGTATCTGTACGAATTTATGGACGAAAACTCCAGCATTGAGCTTTTGCCGGTGGATGTGGTAAATGACCCCCGCGTGATCGGGCAGGAGGACCACATGATTTCCATTAACGCCACGACGGAAATCGATTTTTACGGCCAGTGCGCCTCCGAAACCGTGGCCGGCCGGTATTACAGTTCCAGCGGCGGGCAGGCGGACTTCGCGCAGGGCGTGCTCTTTTCCCGCAACGGCAAAGGATTCATCTGCCTTTATTCCACGGCGAAGAATGACACGGTTTCCCGGATCCGGCCGCGTCTTACGCCCGGTTCCGTCGTCACCACGCTGAAAAATGAAGTGGACTACGTGGTGACGGAGTACGGCATCGCCCATCTGCGGGGCAAAAGCCTGTCAAAACGGACCGCGGAGCTGATCCGCATCGCCCACCCGAAATTCCGGGAGGAACTGACCTTTGAGGCCAAGAAATTAGGACTCCTGTGACCCGAGGCGCCGCACCATGCCGGTCCGGTCTTGCTCGGACAGCCCGTACGATACGGCGAAACAGGCGGGGCACACATACACTTTCAAAGTGAACGGCGCCTCCAGCAAGGCCGGGCCCTCGGGTTTGATGAGGCGCGGGCGGAACTGGGTTTTCGCCACCTTCTGCTCGCCCGCTTCCACCATATATTCCCGGCAATGCGGGCATTCCGGCACCGCATCCTGCTCGTCCAGCAACTTTTCCGCCAGGTTTTCGAACCTCAGCTGTTCTTCGCTTTTTTCTCGCAAATCCTTCCGGAAAGAAGACCAGTCGAAATCATCTTCTTCATCGGTCATGCCGGTGTCTTCATCCAGCACTTCCTCGTTGCGCTCCAGATCGACGGTGATCGTCCGGTAGCCGCCGAGCTCGTTTTCGCACACCGGGCACCATTTTTCCGGCTCGGCTCCCTCTTCCTGCGTGATTTCGGTCTGGCACCAGGGACATATGATCGTCGGCATGCTCGTTCCTCCATACCTTCCCAGACTTCAGCATCTATGCATGTGGCCCGCTTTCAGGCGGTGGCCAGATAGATGACGCCCAGCGCGATAAAAATAATCGCCAGCGCCAGCAGCGTTCCCCACAGGTATTTCATCTTTCCCATCCCCCGTCATTGCAGTTCGGCGACGGTGACGCCGGCGCCGCCCTCGCCGTAGTTGCCCAGCCGGTAGCTTTTGACATGCTTGTGGCGGCGCAAAAACTCCTGCACGCCCTTGCGCAGCGCGCCCGTTCCCTTGCCGTGGATAATGTACACCTGGCCCAGGTTGGCCAGGAAGGCTTCATCGAGAAACCGGTCCACTTCGTTAATGGCTTCATCCAGCGTCAGCCCGCGCAAGTCGAGCTCCGTCCTGACATGCTCATCCCGCGTGCGCTTGACGGCGCTACCCGCCTTGGCCATAGGATGGGTGACCGCCGGTTTGCGGAGGACTTCCAGATCGTCCAGCGCCACTTTCATTTTCAGGATGCCAAGCTGCACCACCGCTTCCCCATCGCCGGCCAGCTCCACCACATGGCCCCGCTGGCCGCCCAGGGAATATACCTTCACTTCGTCGCCGGGCTGCGGCTTTTCCCGCTTGCCTGCCGGCGGGCGGGGACGGGCTTGCGGCTGGGGCACCGCTTCCTCGAGGCGCCGCTTGGCTTCCGTCAGGCGGTGTTCCCGGATGGACGCCTGCTCCTCCATCGCCAGCTTCCTTAGCTCGGCAATGATCTCCTCCGCTTCCCTGCGGGCTTTGGCCACCAACGCCTGGGCTTCTTCACGGGCCTGAGCGAGAATGGCGGCTTTTTGTTCCTCCAGCTTGCGCCTTTCGTCCTCAAGCTCCCTTCGCAGATTTTCGTTTTCCGCGCGCAGCCGCTCGGCCTCGGCCCGCTCGGATGCGGCCCGGTGCCGGTCCTGCTGGAGCGAGGCGATCATTTTGTCGACTTTGAGCTCTTCCTCGCTGACCTCCCCTTTGGCATGCTCGATGATGCTCTTCGGCAGGCCAAGCCGCTCTGCGATGGCAAAGGCGTTGCTTCGGCCGGGTACGCCCACCAGCAGCCGGTAGGTGGGGCGCAACGTGGCTTCGTCAAACTCCATGCTGGCGTTGATCATTCCCGCGCGGTTAAAGGCGTAAGCCTTGAGCTCGCTGTAGTGCGTCGTGGCCACGATCCGGCACCCGACGCGGTGCAGATGCTCAAGGATGGCCACCGCCAGCGCCGAGCCCTCCGCCGGGTCCGTGCCCGCCCCGAGCTCGTCGAGCAGCACGAGGCTCCGCGGCGTCACCCGGCTTAAAATCGAAACGATATTGGTCATGTGGCTGGAAAACGTGCTCAGGTTCTGCTCGATGCTCTGCTCGTCGCCGATGTCCGCGTACACGCCGTCAAATACGCACAGCTCGCTGCCTTCACCGGCCGTGACGAACAGTCCGGAAGCGGCCATCAGGCTGAGCAGGCCGATGGTTTTCAGCGTCACGGTTTTTCCGCCCGTATTCGGGCCGGTGATGATGATGGCGGTGTATTCCCGCCCGAGCTGCACGTCAATGGGCACGACCCGTTCCGGGTCAATGAGCGGATGCCGGGCGCGCCGCAAGCGAAGGAAGCCTTCGGCGTTGAGCTTGGGAAGCGCGGAGCGGTCGGCATTGGCCATGGCGGCCTTGGCAAAAATAAAATCGATGAGGCCCAGCGTTTCCGTATCGCCGGTGAGAAGATCCGCTTTCAGACCGGCTTGCCCGCTGAGCTCCCGCAAAATCCGTTCCGTTTCCCGCTCTTCGGCCAGCTTCAGTTCCCGCAGCTTGTTGCCAAGCTGCACCACGGCTTCGGGCTCGATGAACAACGTGGCCCCGCTGCCGGACTGATCGTGCACGATGCCGCCGAAATGGGACCGGTACTCCTGTTTGACCGGAAGCACGTAGCGGTCGCCGCGGATCGTGATGATCGCTTCCTGGAGCATTTTTTGCGCCGACGGCGAGCGGATCATGCTTTCCAGCTTCTCGCGGATGCGGTTTTCCGTCACGCGGATTTCGCGCCGGATTTGCGCCAGCTCGGGGCTGGCATCGTCCATAACGTTGCCCTGCTCGTCGATGCAGCGCCGGATCTCGCGCTCCAGTTCCTTCTGGTCCGTCAGCGGCTCGCACAAATCGGCAAGCAGCGGAAGCTTCGCCTCCTCCTGCGCCGCGGCGATGTAACGCTTGAGCTTGCGAATTCCCGCGATGACCTGGGCAATATCCAAAAGTTCCGCCGGCTGCAGCACGCCGCCCAGCTTGGCGCGGGCCAGGTGCGGGCGGACATCCGCAATGCCGCCCAAGGGCGCAGCCCCTTTCAATGAAACAGCGCGCACCGCTTCGTCCGTTTCCTTAAGGAGCCTTTCGGCTTCCCGCAAGTCCCGCGAAGGACGAAGACGCTGCGCGTGCTCCCTGCCCAAAGAAGTGGCGCAATGCGCCGTCAGGCGGCCGATGATTTTGTTGTACTCCAGCGTTTGGAGCGCCTTTTCGTTCACGGCGTTCTTTCCAACTCCTCTCGTCCCTTATTATATCCGAACCGTTCGCGGTTGCGAAACCTTCCGGCCGCAGCCGCTCATAGGGACGCGGGGACAGGGACACACTAATGGTATCTCGCGATAAGGAGGCCAAAGAAATGATGAACTTTCTCGGTCACGTGGTTCGCTTCGTCGTATCCGCCATCGTATTGATGGTGGTCGGCTGGCTCGTTCCGAATTTCACCGTCGGCGGATTCTGGAGCGCATTGCTGCTTGCCCTGATCATCGCCCTCTTCGGGTGGATCATCGAAGGGATTTTCGGCAAGCAGGTGACGCCCTTTGGCCGCGGCATTGTCGGATTCCTTGTCAGCGCGCTGGTCATCTGGCTGGCGCAGTTCGTCGTGGCCGGCGTCAACGCCACGATCGTCGGCGCCATTCTGGCGGCGCTGGTCATCGGGATCGTCGATCTGTTCATCCCGACGGGCAACCCGTTCCGCGCGGCCAAGAAACACGCCTGAACCGTCTGTCCCCTTGCGGTTTCCCCGCGGATATGAAAATGTGATAAAATATCATGTGATTTTGTCAGCGTTGGAGGGGGAAACCGGAATTGGCAAGTCGGATGGCCCGCGCGGCTGCTCTGGGTATGCTGATGCTGGCCCTGGCCGCATGCGGCTCCGGCGGCAAAGACGCCGCCAGCCGGGAAGCGGAACCGCAAGCCGAGCATGAGATTGTGATCGTGGCCACCAATTGGGCGTTTGACAAGGAAGAGTATGTCGTGCCCAAAGATACGCCTGTCCGCATCATACTGGAAACGGACGGCGCCCACGGCATCAAAGTGGCAGGCACCGAGATCAACCTGGATCCCGGAAAACGGTCTCAGGTGGTCACGCTCAAGGAAGGCGTTTATCCGTTCGGCTGCTCCATCATGTGCGGTACCGGCCATAGTGACATGCAGGCCAGGCTCGTGGTGAAATAAGCGCAAAGCAACAGAAAACCTCCGTGTCCGCGAAACCCGCGGGCATGGAGGTTTTTTCACAATCGGATCATGAGGCGATCCGCCATTTCGCTCTTTGTTTCGCAGTCAGTCCGCAAACCCGTAGTAATATTGCACCATGTAGTAATGCGACATCGGCAGATCCGCCGTGGCCGCGCATGCCGAGCACAGCAAATCTTCGGCTCCTTCCCGGGAACGGTCGTAGCTCTCTCCGCAAATAAAGCAGGTGTGCTTATGAGCCGTATGCGTTCTTTCCGCCATTGCCAGTGCCTGCTGTCCCACTTGATTTTCCTCCCCGTTTCACAAATGGCTTGCAGCCGAAATCTATGGAATCAAAGGTTGTTATATAACAATCGTATTCGTCTGTGCTCATTATATAACTGTTTTAAAACTGTTGCAACATATTTTTTAAAAAATTCCGCTTGTTATATAACAATTTTGTGAACAGCGGGGCCGCCTTCGTCGGCGGCGGGGGCTCGGCAATGTCAAAAACATCATTGAAGCTTCAGCGCGGGATCGAGAGTCGTAACCGTGCCATAAAACCGCAGTGATTTGAGTCCGAGCCTTACCGCTCCCGACTTACACAAACTGGTCTCACCGACTTGCTGAGGCCCCTCGGGCCCCCTCATAACCTCCACAAGCCGGTCTCACCGACTTGCTGTACCCCTCGGGCCCCCTCATGACCTCCACAAGCCGGTCTCACCGACTTGCTGTACCCCTCGGACCACCTTCTGACCTCCACAAGTCGGTCTCACCGACTTGCTGTACCCCTCGGGCCACCTTCTGACCTCCACAAGCCGGTCTCACCGACTTGCTGAGCCCCTCGGGCCCCCTCATGACCTTCACAAGCCGGTTTCACCGACTTGCTGAGGCCCCTCGGGCCCCCTCATAACCTCCACAAGCCGGTCTCACCGACTTGCTGTACCCCTCGGGCCCCCTCATGACCTCCACAAGCCGGTCTCACCGACTTGCTGTACCCCTCGGACCACCTTCTGACCTCCACAAGTCGGTCTCACCGACTTGCTGTACCCCTCGGGCCACCTTCTGACCTCCACAAGCCGGTCTACCGCATAACCGGGGGCTGCTGGCGGCGTTCCCCCGCAGCAAAAAAAGCTGCCCGCAAGGCGCGGACAGCCGTTCGGCGTATCAAGCCGGTTATTACCCCTGTTCGAGCAGATCGATCCATTCGTTATATTCGTTTTGCAGCTTTTCGTATTCCTTGCGCAGCAGATCATGCTCCTGCCGCAGCCGGGCCAGCTCTTCCTCAAGCTGCCGGTTCCGCTCCGCGTATTCTCGCAGCACGGTTTCCTGCTGCGCTTTCATGGCGCTCAGCTCCGCTTCCCTGGCATCCAGGGCGGCAGCCTGCGCCTGCGCGGCTTCCAGTTCCCGCGCCGCCGTTTCCCTGGCGATCTTCATGCGCTCCTCCGCCTGGGCCAGGTCCGCAAGGCGCGCTTCCATCTCGGAAGCGCGACGTTCCGCCTCCTGCAGCCGCCGGTGCGCCGACGAAAGCTGCGCTTTGAGCTCTTCCGCAGCCGCCTGCCGCTTCCGCAATTCTTCCGCATTGGCGCGGCGCAGCTCTTCCGTTTCCCTCTCCAGCCGCTGCACTTCGCCCTCCAGTTTGGAACGCTGCTTGAGCCACTCCAGTTCCCGGCTCAGCCAGCCGGCCTTCTCCTCGGCCCATTCGGACCGTTCCTTCTCCAGCTGCGCCTGCTCTTCGGCCCATGCCGCCCGTTCGGCCAGCCAAGCTTCCCGCTCGGCGGCCATTTCGTCCATCTTCTGTTTGAGAATCCGCTCCGTTTCCCGGCGGGATTCTTCCTCCTTGCGCTCATATTGCGCCTGAAGCTCCGCCATGCGCTCGGCCAACAGCTTCTCCGCGTGCTCGCGCTCCGCTTTCCGCTCCGCTTCCGCGCGGGACAGCCACTCCTGCCGCTCGCTTTGCAGCCGGCGGGCCTGCGCTTCCATTTCTTCCCGCAGGCGGCGCACTTCGTTTTCCTTTTCCCGCCGCTCCGCTTCCAGCGTCCGCTCCAGCTCCGCGATCCTGATCTCCGCCTGTTTTAAAAGCTCCGCCAGCCTGCCGCGCTCCGCATCGGCGCCCGACAGGCGCTCCAGCTCGTCTTTTGTCCGCAGCATTTCATCCGCCAAATTTATGGCCGCCAGCACCGAGAGCCGGGGCAGATCCAGCCGTGGATCGCTGCCGGCAATCCGGCCGATCCGGTCATTGACGCAAGATGCCACCCGCAAAATGTGGTCAGGATCGGAATGACCCTTGATCGTGTATTGTGTGCCGTATATGTCCACCGTTACGCGCGTCTTATGACCTTCCTGCACAGCGCACTCCTCCCCGCTCCCCGATTTTGTTCCGGCAAAAAAAGCAGCGAATGCCTTTCCGAACGGCGCAAAAATCCGTTAGGAAAGTATTCGCTGCGCTCCTTCCCGTCTCCTGCTATTTGCGAAGCTCCGCGCCAAAAGATTGCTCCAGCCTTGTCAGAATCCGGTCTTGCGCCGCATTCACTTCCTCGTCGGTCAGCGTGCGCTCCGCATGACGGTATACCATCGATAGGGCGACGCTCTTCTTGCCCGGTCCGATCTTCTCTCCCGTGTATACGTCGAAGATCGCCACCGTCTCCAGCAGCTCGCCGCCTGTCTCCCGCACGGCATCAACCAGCGCGGCGCCGGTGACCGACTGGTCCACGACGACGGCCAGGTCCCTTTCCACGGAAGGATAACGCGGCAGCGGCCGGTACTCGATTTTCGGATCCGACTGCTCGTAGACCGGATCAAGATCGATTTCGGCCACATAGGTGTCCGGCAGCTCAAACTTCCGCTGCAAATCCGGATGAAGCTGACCCGCATAGCCGATTACTTCATAGCCCCGCGGCGTTTTGAGCTTCAATGCGGCCGTCCGGCCGGGATGGAAACCTTCCGGCTGCGCCGCCTCAAACCGCACGTCATTTTCCAGGCCGAGGCGCGCCAGCACCGTTTCCAGGAGGCCCTTCAGGTCGTAAAAGTCCGCGGGCCTTGCGGCTTTGTTCCAGCTTCCTTCTTCGATGGCGCCGGCCAGGCCGATGGCCAGCCGGTGCTTTTCCCGCGGCAGGCGGGTCAAAACCGGCTCTTCCGAATGATAGACGCTGCCGATTTCAAACAGCGCCACATCGTGGCTGCGCCTCGACATGTTGTAGGCGGCCGCTTCCAGGAGGCTTGGGATCAGCGCCGTCCTGAGCACGCTCCGCTCTTCGCTCATCGGCATGGCCACCGGGATCGGCCGGGCGCCTTCGGACAGCGCGGGGAAAAACCGCGCATTTTCCGCGGAAGTAAGCGAATAGGAGATCGCCTCGCACAGCCCCGCGTGGGTCAGCGTCCGCCGGATCTCGCGGCGGATGGCCTGGGGCCGCGTCAGCGAGCCCGGCGTCGTCGGCCCCGTGATCGGCGTCGTCGGAATCAGGTCATAGCCGTACAGGCGGGCGATTTCTTCAATCAAGTCTTCTTCCAGCGAAATGTCGCCGCGGCGGGTCGGCACGATGACGCGCCAGCGGTCATCCCGCACGGCTTTGTATGGGAAATCCAGGCGATTCAAAATCGACTGCACTTCCTGCGCGGACAGCTCGGTGCCCAAAACCGCGTTGACTTTGGTCAGGCGCAAATCGACCACTTTCGGCTCGGGCTTGGCCACGACCGCTTCGGCGATCCCGTCGGCGATCGACCCGCCGCCCAGCCGCGCCATCAGAGCGGCGGCCCGATCCAGCGCGGCGATGACCCGCCCGGGGTCCACTTCCTTCTCAAAGCGCAGCGAAGCTTCCGAGCGCAAGCCCAGTTCGCGGCTCGTCTTTCGGATCGTGCCGCCGTCGAACTTGGCCGACTCCAGGATGATATCCGTCGTCTCCGGCGTCACTTCCGAGTTGGCGCCGCCCATGACGCCGGCCAGGCCGATGGCTTTTTCGGCGTCGGCAATCACAAGCATGTACGGTTCCAGCTTGCGGAGTTGCCCGTCCAGCGTCTCCAGCGTTTCTCCCTCGCGGGCCAGGCGGACCTCAATCCGGCCGCCGGCCACCTTGGCCGCATCGAAGGCGTGCAGCGGCTGGCCGTACTCCAGCATGACGTAGTTCGTGACGTCCACGATGTTGTTGATGGGCCGGATGCCCGCCGCCATCAGGCGGTTCTGCAGCCATACGGGCGACGGCCCGATTTTGACGCCCTTGATATAGCGGACGGAATAATGGGAGCACAAATCCGGAGCCTGGATGCCCACCTCGATCTTGCCCGCGATTTGGTCCGCGGAAAGGTGTCGCTCCACATCCGCGTCAGGCACACGGACCGCGCGTCCCGTCAGCGCCGCCACTTCATAGGCCACTCCCAGCATGCTGAGGCAGTCGGCGCGGTTTGGCGTAAGCTCCAGCTCGAGCACCGCATCATCCAGCGCCAGCACTTCCCGGATGTCCGCGCCGATCGGGACATCTTCCGGCAAAACGAGAATGCCTTCCTGCAGCTCCTTCGGCAGCAGCTTGTCATTGAGGCCCAGTTCCCGCGCGGAGCAGATCATCCCCTGGGATTCCACATCCCGCAGCTTGGCCCGCTTGATCTTCACGCCGCCGGGCAGCGTCGCGCCGGGCAGCGCCACCGGCACTTTCTGGCCCGCCGCCACATTCGGCGCGCCGCACACGATTTGCAAATCCTCGCCCTGGCCGGCATCGACGGTGCAGACGCTCAGCTTGTCGGCGTTCGGGTGTTTTATGCGCGTCTTCACCAGGCCGACCACCACGTTGCTGACGCCCTGGTTGCGGTACTGGATGCTGCCGACCTCGATGCCGCCCCGCGTCAGCTTCTCCGCCAGTTCCTCCGGCGTAATGCCGCCCAGGTCGATATAGTCGGATAACCATTGGTACGATACGTTCATGGGCTGCTCCCCTCTTTGGCAATCGGAAAGTTTTTCGGAAAATGTTGCGCATGAAGCCTCATGCGGCTTCACATTTTGGCGAACTGTTTCAGGAAGCGCAAGTCGCTGGCGTAAAAATGCCGGATGTCATCGATCTCGTATTTCAAAAGCGCGATGCGCTCGATGCCCATGCCGAAGGCAAAACCCGTCACTTCCTTGGGATCGTAGCCGCCGTGCTCCAGCACTTTGGGGTGAACCATCCCGCAGCCGAGAATTTCGATCCAGCCGGTGTGCTTGCACATGCGGCAGCCTTTGCCGCCGCACTTGACGCAGGTGACGTCCACTTCGGCGCTGGGCTCGGTGAACGGGAAAAAGCTCGGCCTGAGCCGGATCTGCGTCTGAGGCCCGTACATTTCGCGCACAAACTGCAGCAGCGTGCCCTTCAGGTCGCTCATGCGGATGTTCGGGCCGACGACGAGCCCCTCGACCTGATGGAACATGAACGAGTGGGTGGCGTCATCCTCATCCCGGCGATACACCTTGCCCGGGCAGATGATCTTGACCGGCGTCCTGCCGCCCGCCGCCCGCATCGCGCGGATTTGCACCGGCGAGGTGTGCGTGCGCAGCAGGATTTCTTCGGTGATGTAGAAAGAGTCTTGCATGTCGCGGGCCGGGTGGTTTTTCGGCAGGTTCAGCGCCTCAAAGTTGTAATAGTCCGTCTCCACCTCGGGACCTTCCGCAATCTGATATCCCATGCCGATGAAAATGTCCTCGATCTCCTGCGCCACCTTGTTCAGCGGATGCACGCTGCCCACGCGAACCGTGCGGCCCGGCAGCGTTACGTCGATGGTTTCCTGCTCAAGCCGCCTGCGCGTCGCCTCCCGTTCAAGCGCCTCCTGCTTGTCAGCCAGCGCCCTCTCCAGCTCGGAACGGATCTCGTTGGCGATCTGGCCGACGACAGGCCGCTCTTCCGCGGGCAGCGCTCCCATGCCCCGCAAAATTTCCGTCAGGCGCCCCTTTTTGCCCAGGAACTGAACCTTGAGCTCATCCAGCTCGCGGATGTCCGATACGTTTTCCAGGCGTTCCAGCGCCTCGCGCCGGAGCGCTTCCAGCCGTTCTTTCATTTGACCCTCTCTCCTTCAACTCAACTTCATCATTCGGGATGCTGAATCATCTGGATGCCAAACAAAAAAGTCCTTTCTCCCGCAAGGGACGAAAGGACCGTGTTACCACCCTTATTGGACAACGCCGCCTGCGTCATGCAGGCACCGGACAACAGCGGCAAACCGAGACAGGCGCCACCGGGCGCAAGGCGCGCCTTCCGGCATACGTTATCCCACTCTTGCGCGGCGTAACGGGCCGCAGCCGAATCTCCCTACTGGCCGAACGCGAAGCCAGCCGTGCGCCCGTGTTCAGGAGACCTGCTCCGGAGTGAATTTCGGCAGCCTGATTTCCTGGGAACGCTCGCAGTCGGTGACGTTCCCTCCCTGGAGGAAAGCACTGCGTACTTGTCTCCATCATCGCATTTGCCGGATGTTTTGGCAATTTTAATGTACATTATAGGGCAAGCCGGCCGCAAAACGCAAGGGCATTCGCCCAGATGCCGGGTCGGCCGCCAAAAATGCCGAACATGCCGCCGGCCCCAGCGGGCCGTCCTCAATAAAGCCGGAAAGACGTGCTGACCTTATGCTCGGCGCCCTGGCTGTCGGTGATTTCCACTTCCGCCTGCCACAAGCCGGCATGGGGCAGATAGGGCCCCTCGGCCTCATACGTATATTTCGCAAAGCCTTCAAAGACGTCAAATTCCGAATCGGTGTAGGGCGCAAGCGGCACTTCGGCGCGGCGGGTTTCAGTGCCGCCTTCCCCGCCGCCGGGCGCAAGGAACAGCCGCACCGACTGCGGCGCGCCGGTATTTTCCGGCAGCCATACCTTGACGACAAAATGATTGTCTTCTCCCGGCTCGTTCGGCGTGATGCGCAGCGTCAGGTGCAGATCGGTGCCCATTTTGTGGTAGTGCAGCGGCTCGTTCTGCGGCATGGGTGAAAGATACGTGAAAATGCCGGCGGCGGCCACGATCACGGCCAGCAGCCCCAGATCCGCCTGCAGCAGCCATCCGGAAAGCAGGCGCTTCCGCCGCAAATGGCGCCGGATGAAAAGCGCAACCACGATGACGAGCAGCGCGGCCGCCATCTTGACGAGGAGCCATTTGCCCCAGGCGGTATAGGTGAGATATTCGAGCGACGGCAAAAATGCCAGCACGCTGAGCGCCCCGGTGACCCAAAGCGCCGCGACGGAAACCAGCGCGAACCGGCCAAACATGCGGGCAAACCGGGCCGCCTCAAAGCGCGCTTTCCACCATACCGCAAACAGCAGCACGAGGCCGCCCGCCCACAGCGACGCGGCCGCCAGATGCGCAAAATCCAGCCCGACCGTGTAGGCGGCCGGACGGTACGCCGACGCATGGCCGGACCAGGCTTCGAGAATCAGCGCCAGCGCGGCCCAGCCCCAGCCGAAGAATTTGCCCGCATAAGCAACGAGCGGCGCGATCAAACCCAGGAGCAGAATGCCGGCAAACTGGCGGCCGACCCTCGTTTCCAGCAAAATCTGCAGCCAGACGGAGAACGGTTCCCCTTCCGCCAGGTTCATCAGACTTAAAGTTATGTATACCAGCACCGCCAGCAGCATGTATTTGCCGGCCGCCGCAATCGCCTTCTCCCGCATTTGGCTGACCGCGGGAAAGGCGTCTTGCCGCGCCAGGCGCCAAAACAGGAGGCCCGAAAGCGTGAGAAGTCCTGCGTAATAGGCGATTCTGGCCGCAAAATAAAGGATCTCTTGATCCGCCAGTTCGCCGCCGGCTCCATGGCCCGCGTGGGCCAGGAAGGCAGCCTGGGCAAAAGCCGGCGGCGCATCCCCCATCAGCGTCAGCGCCAGGGCGGCCGGTGCCAGGGGAAGAAGCGCCCGCGCAAACTTTCCGCTCAACTTCGCATCACTTTCCTTCCGATTCCCGGTCTTTCGGTCCGGCCGGCCGCCGGCTCGGTTCACCCACATAGCGGGGCTGGCCGGAGCCGTATCCGGTCACGAGCAGAATCGCAATCACTCCGAGCAGCAAATACAGCGGAATGTTCCAGCTTCCGGTGATGTCATACAAGTATCCGAACAGCGCGGGACCGACGGACGCCATCAGATAGCCGGCCGCCTGGGCCATTCCGGACAGCTCCGCCGCCTGCTGGGCCGTGCGGGTCCGCAGCGTGAAAAACATGAGCGCGATGCTGAAGGCGAAGGCCGTGCTGATGCCCAGAAGCAGCACCCACAGCCAGGCGGTGCCCAGGCTGCCGTACAGGATGCCGAGGGTGCCGGCAAAGGCCATCAGCACCGTCACATAGACGAGAACACGCTGATCCTTAAGCTTTCCCGCGATGATCGGCACGGCGAACAGGAACGGGATGAGCGCCATCATCATGGCCGACATCACCCAGCCCGCTTCTTCCGTGCCCATGCCCTTCGTTACGAGAATTTCCGGCACCCAGGCGATCATCACGTAAAAAACGAAAGACTGCAAACCCATAAAGATCGTGATCTGCCAGGCCAAAAGCGACCGCCATATGTTCACTTTTCGCGCATCTTCGCCGGATGCGTGCACCACGGCCTTATCGGATGCGCGCCGGCGGGCGCGGACCTGCGGCAGCCAGAAAATCAGGGTGAGGATGCCAAACACCGTCCAGATGCCGAGGGCGCCTTTCCAGCCCCAGCCCAGCCCCTGCGCCAGCGGAATGCTCAGGCCGGAACCGAGGGCGCCGAACAGGTTCATTGACACGAGATACATCCCGGTGACCAGTCCCACCTGCCGGGGAAAATCGCGTTTGACCAGGCCGGGCAATAGCACGTTGCAGAGCGAAATGCCGGTGCCGATGAGCAGCGTGCCGGCAAAAAGCGCCACGATACCGAAAGAGGAACGGAGCGCCAGGCCCGCCGTCAGCAAGATCACCGCGCCCGTCAGCACCCATTCCATCGAAAACTTGCGGACAAGCCGCGGGGCAGCCAGTGAAAATACGGCGAAAGCTATCAGAGGCAGTGTGGTCAGCATGCCGGCCCACGTGTTGGACAGCTCCAGCTCGTCCCGGATCAGCCCCACTATCGGGCCGACGGCAGTGAGCGGCGCGCGCATGTTGACGGCGATCAGCACGATGCCAACGGCAAGGCCCCAGGAGGCGGCCAGCGTTCCCGCAGAAGTATTCGCTTTCATTTCCGGGTTCAGTTCAGTGCGCATATGGTGATGCCTCCCGAAAGATGACAAGCCCGTCAGCAGCTTCGGGGCGGCTGCACGGACTTGCCATTTTCGTCTGGTCGATGTTATTTGTAATACACTTCAGGGGTGGTCAGCTTGTCGTAAAACTCGACAAAACAGTTCCGTTTTTCCGATGCCCGCCATCCCATTGCCGAGCGCGGATGTTCATCCAGCATGCCGGTGATCATATCGGGGATGAGATAGCCCCATTCGTCTTTTTCGCGGAGCTTGAGCATGTGCTTCTCGATGATGCCGAGCACCGGGCGCACTTCGTACTGGGGTTTGTTCAGCTTCGCCAGCAAAAGCTCCGTCGGCGTGTTGCCGGCCGCCCGCCCCATGCCGTAAACGGAAGCGTCCAGAAGCTCCACGCCCATCTGCGCCGCCACCAGCGTGTTGGCAAACGCAAGCTGCATGTTATTGTGCGTGTGGACGCCCAATTTCTTGTTGGGGAGGGTGCGCTGGAACTTTTCGATCAGGTAGCGGAAATCGGTCGGGTCCAGGCTGCCGTAGGAATCGACGACGTAAACGTAATCCACCGGGCTGTCGGCAATGATGGCCAGCGCCTCGTTCAGTTCCTTGTCCATGACGTTGGACAGGGCCATGATGTTGATCGTGGTCTCGTAGCCCCGGTCATGGAACAAGCGGACCAGTTCCACCGCCTTTTCCGTGTCGCGGGCGTAGCAGGCCACCCGGATCAGATCCAGCGGCGATTCGCTGCGCGGCAAAATGTCCGCTTCGTCCACCCGGCCGATGTCCACGAGGGCGGACAATTTGGTGCGCTTTTTCTCAGGGATCACCTTGCGGATGAAATCGTCGTTCAGAAAACGCCAAGGCCCCTCGCTTCCGTCGGATTTGAGCAGCCTGGGCGAATTTTTGTAGCCGATTTCCATATATTCGACGCCGGCTTCATTCAGCGCTTCATACAGATCCTGCACAAACTCGACGCTGAACGCCCAGTTGTTGACGAGCCCGCCGTCGCGAACCGTGCAGTCAAGAATCTGACTGTTCATGCCGTACTTGAATGGTGCCATTTTGCCGAATTCTCCTTCAGTTCCCGAAAATATTCCGAAAAATTCGAGCACTTGCGCAATTGCGATGTTCTCAGTGTACAACAAGTTTGCCTTTCTTGCCACACATAATTTATTTGCTTATTTTTCTTAAGAATCGGCAAAACGGAAACGATAAAAGAATTCCGTCGGAAAACGCTCTTTCAGGATTTCCAGCGACGGTTCCTTGCCGCCGAACATCTCGACCGCCTGGAACTGGGAACGGTGGGCGCGAATGGACGCCAGCTTCTTGTCCAGAAAATCCCGAACATCCACCTGCACATCCGGCTCGCCCAGCGCCTGGAAGCGATTGTGGGCGATCGCGACGCAGTGCACTTCCGGCCGCTCCTCCTTCGGCATGCGGGCGATGGTGCGCACGACGGCCGCCCCGGTGGCGTTGTGGTCCGGGTGCACCGCGTAGCCGGGATAGAACGTAAGAACAAGTTCCGGTTTCACTTCATCGATCAGCTGCCGGATTTTTGCGTCCAGCACATCCTGGTCCTCAAACTCGATGGTTTTGTCCATATACCCCAGCATACGAAGATCCTGAATGCCGAGGGCCTTGCACGATTCCAAAAGCTCCCGCTTGCGAACCTCCGGCAGCGTCACCCGGCTGGCGAAGGGCGGGTTGCCCAGATTGCGCCCCATCTGCCCCAGCGTCAGGCACGCGTATGTCACATGGGCGCCTTCGCTGACATATCTGGCGATGGTGCCGGACATGCCGAAGGCCTCGTCATCCGGGTGCGGCAGCACGATCAGAATGCGCGCGTACATGGCAGTCTCCTTTCCTTCCGTCAAAACGGTGTCTTGCTGAGCTGCAAAGCCACCACCAGCTTGCCCTGGGCGTCATGGCCCGACAGGATGAGCCGCTCGCTGTCTTCCGGGTCCCAATGGGTCAAGCCTTCCGAATATACCCAGCCTTTGTCCATTTTCAGGCCGACCCGGTACGGGCCCTCCCCTTCGATCGATCCGTAAGCGTATCGGATCAGCGCGTTGGTGATGAAAGTGGAAGCGGCCATTTTCGTGCTGTCCCGATGGGCCGCATAAGCGCCGGTGGTCATTTCCAGATGAACATACACATCTTGCCGGCGCAGACGGTCAAGGCGTTCCTGCACCTCGGCGGGGTTAATGGGCTGCATCATGCGGATTCCTCTCCCTTCCAACAAAAAGAACGTATGCTTCCGCGCGCCCAGAAGCCGCGGGGATGGCATACGTCTCTTCCGGCGCTTGGTCTCAAAAAGCGCCGCCCCGTTCGACCTTGTTAATCATTTTATCCTTTCAGTCCGCATGTGGCAAATGGATTGTAAACTCCGTCCCTTCCCCCGGCGTGCTGTCCACCGTAATCGTGCCGCCGTGGTTCGTGATGATCCGGTAGCTTACGGACAACCCGAGGCCCGTGCCGTCTTCTTTTGTCGTGAAAAACGGATCAAACAGGCGGCTCATCGTGGCCCGGTCCATGCCCTTGCCGTTGTCGCGCACCGCGATCAGCACGTTGGCGCCTTCCCGCCGCGCGGTAATGACGATTCTTCCTTTGCGTCCGTCTCCCGCTTCCTCGATGGCGTCCATCGCGTTGCGGATCAGGTTCAGGAGCACTTGCTTGATCTGCCGGACGTCGATGGATACGGTCATGTCGGGATCAAAAATTTCGTAATGCAGTTCGCAGCCTTTCATGTGGGCCTCGGACTCGGCAAGCAGAATGCTCTGCCGAAGCAGCATGTCCACCTGCACCTTCTGTTTCAGCGGCATCGCGGGTTTGGAGGAGTTGAGAAACTCGAAAATGATGTTGTTCGCCCGGTCGATCTCGGAGAGGATGATCCGCACGTATTCCTGCTTTCCGATCTCGCGCATGTGGGGATCCAGAAGCTGAATGAAGCCGCGGATGGCCGTCAGCGGATTGCGGATTTCGTGGGCGATGGAGGCGGCGATTTTGCCCAGCGTGGCCAGATTGTCGTTCTGGAAAGCGGTCCGCTCGATCTGCTTGTAATCGGACACGTCGCGGACGCTGATCAGATAATCCCCGTCCAGAGCTTCATGCTGCGCGATGGCCACGCGAAAAATTCTTCCCTCGGAATCGGTATATTCACCGTGAAACCGGCCGTTTTGCCTGAGTTCCTTAAGCGCCCGGAGGAGGAAACGGCGGGCCGGCCGGTCAAGGACACGGAAGCGCAGCAGCTCGAGAGCGGTCTTGCCGATGACGGCGCTTCTTGGAACGCGCAGGAATTGGGCCAGCTGAATGTTCATGAATCGCAGCGTGCCCGACCGGTCCGCCAGCGCGATCCCGTTGTCCATATGCTGGAGCACCGCTTCAAACTTGCTTACCGGCAGAAGCTCTTCCGGTAGTTCGCCTGCAAAGCCTTCGGCATTTTCCGCTCCGGCTTCTCCCGCGCCGCCGGATGCGGCAATTTCCGCCGCCTGGCGGATGATCATCAGGTCGGTCAGAAACAAAACAGACCGATGAGCCAGCGTCATTCGGTCCTCGGGTTCGGCGTTTGCAAACAGGAAACTAACGCTCTCTTCATAATATTTCAATATGGCTTCTTCGGTGGCATCGTTCATTTCCAGCGAGAGCTTGAGCAGTTCGTCCCGCGCGGCGCGCACGCCATTTTGCACGAACGCGGCGAGCATTTGAAAATAATGCGCTTTCCAGACTTCCATGGAGATCAGTGCCTCCTGCCCCGAAAAAAGCTTGCCTGCCCACCCACAGCTTTCCGTTGCACATTGCCACCAATATTTTGGCAATTATCATCAAGAACTGTCAATCGGAGATACTGTCGAAGCCTTGCGTCATTTGGCGAAAAGAAAGAAACTCCCGAACAAGTCGGGAGCTTGGTTCCGCCATCATATTCCAGGCAATATCGGAACCCCGGCACCGATCCCGGGGACGCAAGGCAAACCCGTCACGTGGTCTTGCGCTGCAGCAATTTGTGCTTGCGCTGACTGAGGATGCTGAGCCGCTGCTTGAGTTGCTGTTCCCATTCTTCATCGCCCAGCTGCTTGGCGAACGAAAGCAAATCCAGCGCCATGTCAATCTGATTTTCGACGATATAAAGCGGATCTTCCTCTTCATGATTGACACAGTTTTCATGCAGCTCGTGCCGCAAATCCTCGACATAGTCCTGGAAATCCACTTCCGCCGCTCCGTCGCTGTGGGCGTATTCGGCCAGAATGTCGTATTCATTCTCGACCAGATAATGCACTTCCACGCGATGGCAAACGGGGCAGAACAAAATGGGCACATTATGGATTCTCGTCCGGAAATGTTTCAGGGTACCCTTCGTGCCAATCATGCTGGCGCCGCAGCAAAAGCTCATCCGCTTCCCCTCCTTGCCAGAAGTTTTCCGCTTGCAGCTTAGGAAAACCGTGCACGGAATGTTATTCACTATATTCGCTTCAACCTGCCCTGATTCCTGCTTGCGTTTTTTTCAATTTCTTCCGCCTAATAGCAAAATAACCCGCAGCGGAGGACAAACCCCGCTTACGGGTTATGATGCAAAGTTTTGCGAATTTAACGCGCCATGGCCGCCACGATCAGGTCTCCCATCGCTTTGGTGCCGATGGCCTTGCTGCGGTCGGTGGCGATATCGGCGGTGCGGTGGCCGGCGTCAAGCACCTTTTTCACGGCGCCCTCGATGGCGTCCGCCGCATCGGCGTAACCGAAGGTCATGCGCAGCATCAGCGCGACGGACAGAATCGTGGCAATCGGATTGGCCACGCCTTGTCCCGCAATGTCCGGCGCCGAACCGTGCACCGGCTCGTACAGGCCGAGGCTGCCTTCGCCGAGGGATGCGGAAGCCAGCATGCCGATGGAGCCGGTAAGCATCGCGGCTTCGTCGCTCAGGATATCTCCGAACATGTTTTCCGTCACGATGACGTCGAAGCTGGACGGACGGCGCAGAAGCTGCATCGCGCAGTTGTCCACGAGGATGTGCTCCAGTTCCACATCCGGATATTCGGGCGCGATGCGGTTTACGGTTTCGCGCCACAGGCGGCTCGTCTCCAGCACGTTGGCCTTGTCCACGGAGGCCAGCTTCTTGCGGCGCTTGCGCGCGATCTCGAATGCCATGCGGACGATGCGCTCGATTTCCTTGACGTTGTAAGCGCTCGTGTCAACGGCTTCCAGGCCGTTCGGCGTTTCGCGGCGCAGCTTTTCGCCGAAATAGATGCCGCCGGTCAGCTCGCGCACGACGATGAGGTCCGTGCCTTCCAGCACTTCCGGTTTCAGCGTGGAAGCTTCCTTCAGGCAGTCGAACACGATCGCCGGCCGCAGGTTGGCGTACAAATCCAGCGCTTTGCGCAGGCCCAGAAGGCCGGCTTCCGGACGAAGCTCCTTCGGGTTGTTATCCCATTTGGGACCGCCGCAGGCGCCCATCAGCACGGCATCGGCGCTCCGGCACAGATCCACCGTTTCCTGCGGCAGCGGATGGCCCTTCTCGTCGATCGCGGCGCCGCCAAACAGGGCGTGTTCCAGCTCAAAGCGGTAGCCGAACAGCTCCTCCGTGCGCTTCAGCACCTTTTCCGCTTCCGCGATGACTTCCGGACCGATCCCGTCGCCGGGCAGGACGGCAATTTTCTTCGTTTCAGCCATGACGACTACTCTCCTTCGATTCATCCAATTCCATCCGTACTATGTCTGTTTTAGCACAGCATGATGGCTTGGGCAAAATACATAAAAGCTATGAAATTGATAGGCGTTGCCTATTACGCGTTCCGGGAGGGTCAGATCAGCGTGACGTTGTCGCGGCGGCGGGGCGGCGCCTTGCGCTTGTCGATGAGCCGGTTCATCGCGTCCACATACGCGCGGGCGCTGGCTTCCAGAATGTCCGTGCTGACGCCCCTGCCGTTGGCGGTGTAGTCACCTTGCCGCAGAAGCACCCGCACTTCGCCCAGCGCGTCCGCGCCGTCGGTGACGGATTTGATGCTGTAATCGTCCAGCGCCACCTGCTCGCCGGTCAGCTTGTCGATGGCCTTGTAAATGGCGTCGACGGAACCGTTTCCTTCGGCCTGCTGCTCGACGAACCCTTGCGCCGTTCTGAGCCGCACGCGGGCCGTCGGCACCTTGTGGTTGTCGAAGGTCACAACGAGGTGTTCCAGCGCGTACACTTCCGGCGTCTCGACGATCTTCTCTTCCAGCAGCGCGCGGATGTCCTCGTCGGTGACGGTTTTTTTGCGGTCGGCCAGGTCCTTGAACTTGCCGAAGGCGGCATTGATCTGGTCTTCGGTCAGGCCTTCGTAGCCCAGGTCGATCAGCTTTTCGCGGAAAGCGTGGCGGCCGGAATGCTTGCCCATGACCAGCTTGCTCTCTTTAAGCCCGATGGTTTCGGGCGACATGATCTCGTACGTGGATTTTTCTTTCAGCACGCCGTCCTGATGGATGCCGGATTCGTGGGCGAAGGCGTTGGCGCCCACAATGGCCTTGTTCGGCGGCACGACCATGCCGGTCAGCTTGCTGACGAGCCGGCTCGTGCGGGCGATCTCTTTGAGGTTCAGCGTCGTTTTGGCGCCGAAGAACGAATAGCGGGTCTCGAGGGCCAGCGCGACTTCTTCCAGCGCCGTGTTGCCGGCCCGCTCGCCGATGCCGTTGATCGTGCCTTCCACCTGGTCGGCGCCGTTCAGGATCGCGGCCAGCGAGTTGGCCGTCGCCAGGCCCAGGTCGTCGTGGCAGTGGGCGGAAAGCTGAATTTTTTCGATGCCCGGGACTTTCTCTTTCAGCGTCTTGAAAATGTTGCCGTACTCCTGCGGAGTCATGTACCCGACCGTGTCCGGAATGTTGACGACATACGCGCCGGCCTTGATGGCCATTTCGGTCATCTGGCACAGGAAATCCAGCTCCGTGCGGCCGGCGTCCTCGCAGGAAAACTCCACTTTGCTGAAATATTTCCGCGCATAGCGGATGGCCCATTCGGCGGTTTCCAGCACCTGCTCCTTCGTCATGTTCAGCTTGTGCTTGCGATGAATGGGCGATGTGGCCAAAAACACGTGAATGCAGGCGTCTTCCGCGCCTTTGAGCGCTTCGCGGACCGCGTCGATATCCTGTTCGCGGGAGCGGGCCAAACCGACGATCGTCGAATTTTTGACGGCCCTGGCCACCGCGTTCACCGCCGCCAGGTCGCCGGGCGAAGCCGCGGGAAAACCGGCTTCGATCCGGTCAATGCCCAGCTTCTCCAATTGCAGGGCGATCTCCACTTTTTCCTGTGTATTGAGGTTGACTCCGGGGGATTGCTCTCCGTCGCGGAGCGTCGTGTCGAACAAATAAATTTTACGCATGTCTGGGAAAAACCCGCACCTCCTGAATGAACTTCGCGGCCGGCTGGCCGGCCGCCGTTTTTTCAATTATATCACAAGTATGAAAGGCCGCCAGGAAAAATGAAAAGCTTTGCGATCAAGTCCGGACCTGCGTAACGGACATACGAAACGCTTAGCGGCTTTTTTCGGGCCTTTTGAAATTCTGACGGACATACCGAACGCTTGCAGCTCCATTTTTCGCTTAACTCCATTTTTTTGGGGCTTTTAGGGTGCCGAAATGTCCGTTAGAGATTCAGATTCCCGATTTTTGGCGTCTAAGCGTTTGCTGTGTCCGTTACAACTTTTGAACCTGTAATGCCATGGCTGTGTGTCAGCTTTGATGCAAAGTTCGTGCAAAATGCGGTCAAAAAGAAGACCAGGGATTTGCCCGAATACGGAGCGCTTCCCTGGTCTTTTGCAAAAATTTTTCGCGATGGGGGCTGTTCCTTGGGCGGAATACCCAAAGTGAGCCCCCTAGGTGCGAGATCTGGCATCTTTTTATTTGCGGATCCAGTGCATCATGCTGCGGAGCTGGGCGCCCACCACTTCGATCGGATGCGCGGCCTCGTTGCGGCGGGTGGCCGTCAGGAACGCCCGTCCCGTCTGATTTTCGAGGATGAACTCGCGGGCGAAGCGGCCGGACTGGATGTCGGCCAGAACCTGCTTCATGGCCTTCTTCGTTTCCTCGGTGATGATGCGGGGGCCGGTCACATAGTCCCCGTATTCAGCCGTGTTGGAGATGGAATCGCGCATGGCCGCCAGGCCGCCTTCGTACATCAGGTCAACGATCAGCTTCAGCTCGTGCAGGCATTCGAAATACGCCATCTCCGGCGCATAGCCGGCTTCCACCAGCGTTTCGAAACCGGCCTTGACGAGCGCCGTCGTGCCGCCGCAAAGCACCGCCTGTTCGCCGAACAGGTCGGTCTCGGTTTCTTCCTTGAACGTGGTTTCGATGACGCCGGCGCGGGTGCAGCCGATGCCTTTGGCGTAAGCCAGGCCGATTTTGAACGCGTTGCCCGTGCCGTCCTGATGCACGGCGATCAGGCCGGGTACGCCGAAGCCTTCCACGAAGGTGCGGCGCACCATGTGGCCCGGGGATTTCGGCGCCACAAGGAGCACGTCGGCGTCCGCCGGCGGAATGATCTGGCCATAATGGATGTTGAAGCCGTGCGAGAACATGAGAGCGACGCCTTTCTTGAGGTTCGGTTCGATCTCGTTTTTGTATACCGCCGGCTGGATTTCGTCGGGCATCAGAATTTGCACCACATCCGCCTTGCGGACGGCGTCGGCGACGGAGAACACTTCAAACCCGTCGTTTTTCGCTTTCTCGAAGGATTTGCCCGGGCGCAGGCCGATGATGACGTTCAGGCCGCTGTCCCGCAAGTTCTGGGCTTGAGCGTGCCCTTGGCTGCCGTAGCCGATGATCGCGATGGTTTTGCCTTGCAGGACGCTGATATCCGCGTCTTTCTCGTGGTACAGTTTGACTGCCATTTCAATGATTACCTCCTGATTTCTCCATTTCTTATGATTGATTTAGAACAAGGCCATTATGGCAACTTCCGCGCCGCTCCTGCCTGCCGGCGGCCCCGAAGGCTTGTCCCGGCGGCGGCCGGCCGAAAGGATCGGCGGGCGGAAGAACGGCTTTGCAGCATTGGCGGCTTGCCGCTTTGTTTTATCGGTTTCCCCGGGTCATGGCGGTGACGCCGGTGCGGGTCAGTTCCCGGATGCCGTAAGGTTTGAGAAGTTCCACCATGGCGTCGATTTTTTCCGTGTCGCCGACCACCTGCACGATCATCGTCGAAGCCCCGATGTCTACCACCGCGGCGCGGAACGTATCGACGATGCCCAGGATCTCGGGCCTCTTGGACGGCTCCGCGTCCACCTTGATCAGCCCGAGTTCCCGGGCCACCATCGGCGTGGCGCTGATGTCCACAACCTTGATCACGTCGATCAGCTTGTAAAGCTGCTTTTGGATCTGCTCCAGCGTGCGGCTGTCGCCGGTGGTGACGATCACCATCCGCGACAGCCCCGGCTCCTCGGAGGCACCGACGGTGATGCTTTCGATGTTGAAGCCCCTTCGTCCGAACAGGCCGGCCACCCGCTGCAAAACGCCCGGCTGGTCGTTCACCAGAATGGAAATCGTATGCCTTCTCATTCTCCATCCCCCAAGATCATTTCGTCAATGGCGCTGCCCGGCGTAACCATCGGATAGACGTTTTCGTACTTGCTGACCACGAACTCCACGACAGCGGGTCCGGGATGGGCGAGGGCAGCTTCCCACGCCTTGCGGGCTTCCTCTTTGTTCGACGCGCGGAATCCTTTGACGCCGTAAGCTTCCGCCAGCTTGACAAAGTCCGGGCTGCCGGCCAGGTCAATGTGGCTGTAGCGGTTGTCATAGATGATTTCCTGCCACTGGCGCACCATGCCGAGCACCTGGTTGTTCAGGATCGCCACCTTGACCGGAATGTTGTGAATGGCGCAGACCGCCAGCTCCTGGGCGCACATCTGCATGCCGCCGTCGCCGTTGATGGAAACGACGGTGCGGCCCGGATTGCCGATCTGGGCGCCGATGGCCGACGGAAAACCGAAGCCCATCGTGCCGAGCCCGCCGGAGGTGATCATGGAGCGCGGCTTGTTGAACGGGTAAAATTGCGCCACCCACATCTGATGCTGGCCGACGTCCGTCGTGACGATGGCGTCGCCCTTGGTCGTCTCGTGGATCATCTGCACGACCCACTGGGGTTTAAGCTCCGTGTCGGAATCGTTGTACGTGAACGGCCTTTGGGCTTTCCACTCGCGCAATTGGGCGCGCCACGCATCGGCCTTGGCCGCGCGCTTGACGCTGCGGTTCACGGTTTGCAGCACCGTTTTGACGTCGCCGACGATCGGCACGTCCGTCGGCACGTTCTTGCCGATTTCCGCGGGGTCGATGTCGATGTGCACGATCTTCGCCTTCGGGGCGAACCGGTCCAGCCGGCCGGTGACGCGGTCGTCAAACCGGGCGCCGATATTGATGAGCAGATCCGCATTCTGGATTGCCATGTTCGCGCCCCAGTTGCCGTGCATGCCCGGCAGGCCGATGTGCAGCTCGTGGCCGCTCGGGAAGGCGCCGATGCCAAGCAGCGTCGTCGTGATCGGGATTTCCGTTTTGGTCACAAACTCGTACAGCTCTTCAAACGCGCCGGAATGGATGGCGCCCCCGCCCACCAAGAGCAGCGGACGCTCGGCTTCTTCGATGGCGCGGAGCATTTTGTCCACCTGCTTCATGTTCGGGTGGATCGTCGGGTTGTAGCCGCGCAAGTTGACTTCCTTGCAGGGCTTAAACAGCCCTTTTTGGGCGGACACGTCCTTCGGAATGTCGATCAGAACGGGACCTTTGCGCCCCGTGTTCGCAATATGGAAAGCTTCGTGGATGATCCGCGGCAAATCCTCCACATTGCGCACCTGATAGCTGTGCTTGGTGATCGGCAGCGTGATCCCGACGATGTCCGCCTCCTGGAACGCGTCGGTGCCGATCAGGGAAGTGGCCACGTTGCCGGTGATGATGACCAGCGGCACCGAATCCATGTATGCCGTGGCGATGCCCGTCACAAGGTTCGTCGCCCCCGGGCCGGACGTGGCGATAACGACGCCGACCTTGCCGGTGGAACGGGCATATCCGTCGGCGGCATGGATGGCACCCTGCTCGTGGCGGGTCAGCACGTGATGGAAGTCCGAGAAGCCATACATGGCATCGTAAATGTAAAGCACCGCTCCGCCCGGATAGCCGAATACGCACTCTACCCCCTCCAGCACCAGGCTGCGGAGCAGCATTTCGGAGCCCGTGATGACCTCGGGCTGGCTCCATTTTTCAATCAGTTCTTGTTTGGATTTCAGCGTGGCAGTTTGCGCGCTCATCCGACATCCTCCTTTCAAACTTGCGATGCGTTGTGATGCTTTGTGATGCTCTTGGATGCTGTGAGAAAACAAAAAACCTTTCGCCCGAGAACGCCACAATGGACGTTCTGGGGCGAAAGGCTTATGCTTCCGCGGTACCACCCAAATTCGCCGCCACCTTGCGATGACAGCCTCAGAAGGAACGAAAAACCCCTGCGATGGCGTTTGTTCGCACCTTCAGCGCGATAACGTGCGCCACCCCGGTTTTCCCTACTGGCGCGAAAACATGCGTTGTCGCACGTTCAGGAAAACGGCTCCGAGGAGACCTCGCGGCAGGGATTTTGGCATCGGTCGCAGCAAACCCGACGCTCTCTGGGCAAAAGAGCCCTCCCGCTTTTTCCTCATCACAGCCATTGACCGTGTGATTGGTTCGTGTGGATTGACTAGCATCCATTATATGCTTCGCGGATGCGTACGTCAATATCCGTGTATGAACCCGGTGAAGCGCAAAGTCAAAACGAAGGTCTGCGGCATACGATGGAAAGACCTTTTCTCGCGGCGGAACCTGTCCGCCCAAGACGCGAAAGCGGCGCGCCAGCGTGCCGGCCACGGAGGTGAGAGGCTTGATCCGCCGGTTTCGAAGCGGCGACGAGGAAGCCATCTTGCAATTGGTGCGCAAAGAACTGGTCCCCATTTCCAGGTTCCCGGGCATCCGCAGCCGGCATTTGCGCCGCGACATCGCCGCGCGGCTTCAGCGGGGCCATACGCTGGTGGCGGCCGAACCGGGACTTGGCAGGCCGTTTGGCTTTTTGCGACTGGAAATCCACGGCCCCGTGCTTTTTATCGATTTGCTGGCGGTGGACAGCGCAAGGCAAAACCGCCAGTGGGGCACCCGCCTGATGCGCGCCGCCGAAGCGTACGGCACAAATGCCGGATGTACCGAGGCGCGGCTGTTTGTGGACGAAACCAATACGCGCGGCCTGAAGTTTTACGCGAAACTGGGCTATGTTATCGTCCGGCATGTGCCCGAAGCTTCCTGCTACGAACTGGCCAAGCCGCTGCGTCATGATTTATATTACCCGTTTTATCCATTCCCCGCCGCGCTGTCTTTATCAGGGTGGCCCGCAAAATAAGTTCCGCGCAAAAAAAAACAGCCTGCCCGGTTCGGGCAGGCTTTCCATGGCGCGAACGGCCGGACGGTCACCACCACCAAAATCCGTCATAACCGAAAGGAAATGCGAACGGCAGCGTGCCGATGGCCAAAAGATCAAACAGCACAAGCGGCAGGAAAAGTTTGGTCCGCGCCTTGCCGTCCGTCGGCTCCAGGATGAGCTCATCCCCATTCAGACGGACCAGCCGGCCCGTGACCACCGTGCCGTCGCGCTTTACCGCGTAAATTTCTTTGCCGATCAGGGCTTGGACTTGGGATCGGGTCACATGCGACATCTGCGCAGCCTCCTTTGCCGCCGGCCGTATTTCGTGGCCGGCTGTTTTACAGCATATGGAGGACAGGCTGGTTGTGCCTGTATGCTTGTCCGCTGCCTGCCGCGGAAGGTGGCGCCAACGGACCTGGCACATGTTAATAGCATCTGTGAGAGGGTACAGCGCGCACACCCACTTGTAGACGACCACATCGCCTACAGCCAAGACCAGCGTGCACGCCCCTCCTACAGACAACCACAGCGTCTACAGCCGAGACCACCGCGCACGACCCCTCCCGTAGGCGACCATAGCGTCTACAGCCAAGACCAGCGAGCACTCCCGCAGACGGCCACGTTAGACGCGCCAGACACACAAAAAAGCCGCCCCCGCGGTGGCGGGAGACGGCTCTTTTAGCATCAAGCCTTGATTTTTTCTTTGGCGGTGCCGGCCAGTTGGTTGAACGCCTCGATGTCGTTCACGGCCAGATCGGCCAGCATTTTGCGGTTGATGTTGATGCCGGCCAGCTTCAGCCCGTGCATCATCTTGCTGTAGGACAAGCCGTTTTGGCGCGCTGCCGCATTGATCCGCACGATCCACAGCTTGCGGAAGTTCCGCTTGGTCTGACGGCGGTCGCGGTATGCGTACAGCAGCGATTTCATCACCTGTTCTTTCGCTTTCTTGAACAGGCGGTGTTTCGCGCCCCAGTAACCTTTCGCCAGCTTCAGCATTCTATTGCGACGGCGGCGGGTGACGTAACCGCCTTTCACTCTTGCCATGATTCATTACCTCCCGAAAATGATGTTAATCGATCCGGTGCTTCCTCACTTCAAGTTGGCAAGCTGTTCCTTCAGACGGCGCACATCGCCCTTGGACATCAGCGGCTGCGTGGAAAGCACGCGCTTTCTGCGCCCGGACTTGTGGGCCAAAAGATGGTTCTTGTACGCTTTATGGCGTTTGACCTTACCGGTGCCGGTAATTTTGAAACGGTCTTTCAGGCTGCTGTGGGTCTTCATTTTAGGCATAACGAACATATCCTCCTGTCAATGGTTTTTGGGCGCCAGGATCATGATCATGCTGCGGCCTTCCAGCTTCGGAACGCGTTCGACGACACAAAGATCCCCCGCATCCCTGGCAACGCGTTCCAAAATTTTCTGGCCAATGTCGGCATGGGCGATTTCGCGGCCCCGGAACCGCACGGAACATTTGACCTTGTTGCCGTCCTTGAGAAATCTTACCACGCTGCGAAACTTGGTCTGAAAGTCGTGTTCCTCAATGCTCGAACGGAACCAGACTTCCTTGAGATCAACGACCTTCTGATTCTTTCGGGCTTCTTTTTCTTTCTTCTGCTGCTCATACCGGAACTTGCCGTAGTCCATGATGCGGCAAACCGGAGGTTTGGCCTGGGGCGCCACGTTGACCAGATCCATGTCGGCATCCATGGCGATCTGCAGCGCCTCGCGCAGAGGTTTGATGCCAAGCTGTTCCCCGTCGGGACCGATCAGCCTGACTTCTTTCGCCCGAATTTCCTCATTGATTTGATGATCCCTGGTAATAATATTCCACCTCCAATGGAATGTCGTGCCCGCAGCGCGCTCCGCGCGGATCCGGGACAGGCTTGTTGCACCACAACAATCAAAAAAGCGGGTCTCGAAAGACCCGCTTCTTGCGCTCGCGCATCGGTGTGCTGTTTGGGCGGAGATTCCTCATCCCGCAGCATTTCCCGTTGTTTGGCTACGCGAACCTGTCAGCGTGAGCCGAGCAGGTGAGAAGCGGGCGCTTCTGCTTGTTGCGTGCTTAACTGGCGTGTAAATCTGATACCTGAATAATATAGCATGCCGCGCGAGACGGTGTCAATGATCTGTGTCCCCAAATTTATGGTCCACAAACGGCCACCAGTTGGCCTTGCCGAACGTTTTGACCATGACCGGCACAAACAGGGGCAAAAGCACAAACGAATACAGCAGGAGCCCGATGATGACAATCGTGGCAATCTGCAAAAGCGACTGCACGCCGCTTGGCATCATCGCCGCAAACGTGCCGCCCAGAATGATGACGGCGGAAAAGATGACGGTGCCCATGTTGCTCATGGACGTGATCATCGACGGCATGATCGGTTTGCCGCGATACTCGTTGAACCGGCCCATGAGGAAAATGCTGTAGTCCACGCCAAGGGCCATGAGCATGACGAACGAGAAGAACGGCATGGCCCAGCCGATGCCTTCGTAATTCAGCGCGTCCACAAAGATCAGCTCGGTAAGGCCCATGGCGGTGAAATAGGTGACAAGGAGCGATACCGTCAGGTAAATGGGCATGACCAGCGATTTGAACTGAATCATGAGGACGAGCCCGATGCCGGCCAGCATGAAAATGAGCGTCCGGACGAAATCCTGATCCGAGATGATCCGCAGGTCATGGAACTGGCTCGACACCCCGCCGATGGCGATTTTCGCGTTTTCCAGCTTCGTGCCCTGGACGGTTCTTTGCACCGCTTGCTCCATTTCGCCGACCACATCCAGCGCCTTTTCGGAATACGGGTTGACGCTCAGGATCACGTCCATCGTCGCGATTTTGCGGTCCGGCGACAGGTAGGTGTCCAGCACGGGGGCGTACGCTTCATTTTGCAGAAGCTCTTCCGGAATGTAAACGTCCGACGCCTCCCTCGTGTCCGCCAGGCGGGCCAGATATTCTCCGGCTCCAGACAGGCCGTCGTGGATTTGGGTCAGACCGTCCACACCCTGGCTCAGGCCGTCGGTAAGCTGGCTGAGCTTCTCCCCGATGTCGGAGAATCCCGCCAGAAGCTGCTCCTGGCCGGACTGGATGGCGCCAAGCCCCTCGGACATTTGCGGCAGCTTACCGACGATGGTTCCTTGCGCGTCGGCCGCCACCGCCAGCCCCTGCTGCAGCCCGCCGATGCCGGCGACAAGCTGCCGCATGCCGTCAAGCAGCTCACCTTGCCCGCCGGCCAGCGCGTCGAAGTTGGCGGAAGCCGTATCCATGCCCGCCAGCACGCGGTCCAGCCCCGCGTTCAGTTGCGCCAGGCTTTCGCCAAGGGCCGGTAAGGAGGCCTTAAGCGCTTCAAAGTACGTCTCGATGCCTTTCAGGCTTTCGAGCGCCGCCTGTTGCTGCGGGCTCGCCGCCTGGCTCGCCAAGTAGCCGTTCAGATAGGCGAAAGCCCGCTCCAGTTCGGACAATTGACTGCCCAGCGAAGCCAGTCCCGCCTGGACTTGCCCATAGTTTTCGCGCAGCACGGCCAGGTTTTGCCGGATATCCGCATACCCGGCGGCCAGTTGCCGGTAGCCGTCCAAAATCGCCTCGGCGTTTTGCCGGATTTTCTCCAGGGCGTCCCGCGCCTCCCCGGCGCCCATGGACCCGTTGCGGATCCCGGCTTCAATTTGCCGCAGGCCGTTTTGCAGATCCGCAAGGCCGTTTTTCAGCTCGGAGGTGCCGCTGACCAAAGCGGCGATGCCGTCCGTCGCCTTTTGCAGTTCCGGCGAGGAGGCGGCCAGCTCGCTTTGGGCTGTGGCCAGGCCGTCGCGGATTTTGCGGATGCCTTCATTGCCTTCATGGAGCCCGTCTTTCAGCGTTTCCGCCTGCTTGGCAACCTGCAGATCCTCCAGAAGTTCCCCGACCGGCCGGGTGAGCGACCGCACCTTGGCGACGCCGTCGATCTTTTCCAGCGCCCGGCCAATCTCCTCCATCAGCGCCAGGTATTCGGGCTGATCCATGGCCTCGTCGTTTTTGAGCACGATCCTGACGGGCAGCACTTCCCCGGGACCGAAGCTTTGCTCGATGATCTCAAACGCCTGCACGGAACGGTATTCCGGGCCGATTTCGCTCAGCATGTTGTAAGAAACTTTTTTGTCGTAAGTCAGAATAAACGGCAGCGTGACGATGGCGACGATCGCCAGAGCCAGAAGGGGCCGGGCAAAGGAGAACCGGCCGGCGGCGTGCCAGATTTTGCTCGGACGATAGTGCAGGCTGCTGTCTTTGACCGGCCAGAACACTTTTTTCCCGAGCACGGCCATGAAGAACGGAAAGACCGTAAACAAGGCCAGAAGCAGCACGGCAATGCCGACCGCCACCGCCACGGCGGACTGGTAAATGTTGAACCTGGAAAAGCCGAGCACCGCAAACCCGATCAGCACGACGATGCCGCTGAAGAACACCGTTTTCCCGGCCGTCCGGTACGTGGCGGTGATGGCCGCGATCAGATCGTCCTCCCGCATCAGCTCTTCCTTGAAGCGGTTCAAAAGCAGGATCGAATAGTCGGTCCCGATCCCGAACAGCACGGCCACCAGGAAAATCTGCGTGAAGTTGGACAACGGAAAATCGGCATACTTCACCAGAAACGCCACGATGGAACTGGAAGCCAGATAGCTGATCCCGACGGTAATAAGCGGAATCAGCGGCGCCACCACCGAACGGAAAACGGCGATCAGCACGACAAGGATGAAAGCGATGGTGATCGCCTCCGTCCGCTTGACCCCGGCTTCCGTCGTCTGCACCACGTCTTCCGTGATCAGCGCGCTTCCCGTGTAATAGTGGGGAAGGCTGATATTGTCAATGGCCGCATACAAATCCTCGCCCAGTTCCGCGGCCGTGCGGCCGTTCCACTCGGCGGTGACGGAAGCCAGGATGGTCTTGCCGTCCTTGGACACCATCTGGTCTTTCAGCGCTTCCTGGTCAAAATGCGTCACAATGTCGGTGATGCCGAGGGCTTCCTTGCGTTCCTTAAGCTGCTCGATCGCTTTTTGCGCCTCCGCCAGGTCCGCACCGGAGAGCCCCTCGGGGCGATGAAACACGAGGGCCAGCGTGGCGGTGTCTCCGTTTCCTTTTTGCGCGCTGATCTCCTGCAAATAATCCCCGGCCAGCGACGAAGAATAACCGTCCGCAATCTTAATCTGGCCTTTTTCCCGCACCAGTTCCGCCATGTCGGGCGCGGTGACGAAAAGGGCCGCCACCGCCAGAACCCAGGCCAGCAAGATCAGCCATTTCGCTTTCAGGATGCCTTTCATGTCCGAATCCCCCATCTAAGTCTTCGTCTGCGTCTCCCGCGCGCCGTCAGCGCATTTCGCGCAAAATTTTTGCCAGTTTCTCATAAGTCCGGATGAACTGCTTGATTTCGTCGGCTTCGAATTGGGTAATCAAGGCGTTGATGATTTTGAACACTTTGTCCTGCAGTTTGTGGAACAGTTCTTTGCCCTCTTGCGTGAGGTTCAGGTAAATGATGCGCCGGTCCTGCAAATCCGGGGTCCGGCCGATCAGGCCTTTTTCCGTCAGGCGGGTGATCATCGCCGTAATGGCGCTTTTGTGCACGCAAAACACGTCCGCCAGCTCCGTTGTCGTCACCTTCTGCCTTTGGTTGATGTAGCGCAAAATGAACAACTGGTCGGTCGTCAGCTGCTCGCCGATTTCGTCCCGCACCAGCGCCTCGCCCCGCTTCCACACCTCGTAGGCGCATTGAAAGTAACGCTCCGTCAAATCCTGAATCGTTGCGTGATCCATCGCTTCGTGACCCATAAGCCCGTTCGCCCTCGTTTCCGTGCCGTTTTTTTGCAATTTAGTTCAATAGTTGAACTGTTTAATACATGAACAAAAACGCAATTTTCATTTTAGCCATTCGGCGCCGGATTGCAACAAGAAAATACGAAAGGCTGTCCGCAGGAACAGGCGGATTCCGCGGGCAGCCTTCGTTGCATTGGCGCATGGGTCGCACGCCGGGGATCTCGGGCGCTTGCCCGGCGCATTGGACAAATAGCCGAAAACAAGGCTCCGGCAGCGCGTTTGGGTCACATGTGCCGGCCGCGCACCTCTTCCAGGCGCAGAACGCGCGTGTGCCGGGTGTGGCTCCAGGTTTTGTTGTTCTGCGTAAAGAACGCATAAAGCGTAATCGGCCACCAGGACAGCAAAAACACCGGGAACAGGAGCAGGCCGGCGTACATCTGCCAGTTCCGCACTTTCTCGAGCATGAGCGCAAACGGGAACTGGGCGGCGCTGACAAACACGCAGACGGCCGTCACCCATGCGGGCAAATGGAAATAGATCGAGGTGAACCTGGGTTCGCCCGGCAGCGCCTGGTCCAGCCAGAGCGCGATGGTCAGCAGGGAACCTAGCAGCACGTTGTATACGGTCACGGTATAGAGCGCCGTGTCAAACTTGGCGAAATTGCGTTCCCGAATGCTGCTCCAAAGCAGCGGGAAAAAATACTTGCGTGCCACGGTGAAGTGCCCTTGCATCCAGCGCAGCCGCTGGCGCGCCGAAGCCCGCATCGTGAGCGGTTTTTCGTCATACACTTTGGCGTCATAGTTCAGGTATGGATAAACGCCGCGCTGCACGCAGCGGACCGTAAACTCCAGATCCTCCACGAGGCTCGTCGCCCCCCAGCCCATTTCCTTGAGCAGCGCCGCGTCGAAGCACATGCCGGTGCCGCCCAGGAAGTTGGCCATTTTCAGCCGCGTGCGGGGCAGCTGCCACAGCCGGTTGCAAAACCAGTACGTGATGCCGTAAGCCGCCGTAATCCAGGAGTCGTTCGGATTTTTCGTGTCCAGATAGCCCTGGATCACTTTGTAGCCTTCGCACAGGCTGGTGTTCATGTGGAGCAGGAAATCGGGATCGACCAGGTTGTCGGCGTCCAGCATCACGACGGCATCGTATTGCCGCGGGCGGTTCCAGAGCTCCTTGAGCATCCACTCGATGGCGTAGCCTTTGCCCCGCTGGTGCTTGTTCACCCGCTCGCACGGGATCACGCCGGGATATTGCCGCACGATGTCCGCGGTGCCGTCGGTGCAGTTGTCGCAGATGACGAAGATGTCATAAAGCTCGCGCGGATAGTTCAGCGAAAGCAGATTTTCGATCAGCGCGCCGATTACCTTCTCCTCATTGTGCGCCGCAATCAGGATGGCAAACGATTTTTCCGGCTCCCGGACGGCGGCTTTTTTCCTGGCGGCCCAACCCCAGACCGACAGCGTGAACTGATAAACGCCGATGGCCGCGAGCACGATTTGCAGCGCGGTGAAAATGACGTTCAGCATATTCGTTTGTCCCCCCAGACCCCTTTTTTTCATGATCTTTGTCTCTTGTTTGTCTCTTGGCGGGCACTTCTCTCTCGTGCCCTTTTGCGCCGGCGCCGGGATTTTTGATTGCTTTTTCTTTCACTTGCCCCGCTCCGAAGCGCATGTTCGATTGTCACAATTTTCCATCAGATTGTCAAAGCGGCGGAACATCCGTATTTCAAGACGATGGACCCCACGAAGGGGTTGCAAAAAGAAAAAAAGCCCGGCAAGCCGCAAAGCTCGCCTTCGGTTGGAATTAAAACGTTTTCCCTGCTTTTTCGGCATGAATGGCCATGTTCCGCAGATGAAAATTTTTTCATCCGGCGGTTTGCGACGCATGCGGATTTGCCCGCACGCGCCCATACAAAGTTTGCCCATGCTGCTGCCGGATCAAACCAATCCGCGCACTTGTTTGCAGCGATGACAAAAATGCCTGGTGCGGTTAGTCCCGCTGTTACGCGTCTCCGGCACGCGCCAAATCTGCGATCTCGTATCTTGTGCGCCTTCACCGTCACGTTGCTTCCCACATCCGTTACAGAACCGGTCGGGACGCCTTTACCGTCATGTAGCTTCCCTCATCCGTTACAGAACCGGTTGGAGCCCCTCCTCCCGTCACGTAGCTTCCCACATCCGTTACAGAACCGGTCGGGACGCCTTTACCGTCACGTTGCTTCCCTCATCCGTTACAGAACCATCAGGACGCTCCTCTCGTCA
>ERZ795043.177-NODE-177-length-78441-cov-21.254892_pt1 | contig 78441 bp, 68 predicted proteins | sample MGYA00375127_ERZ795043 | MGnify/ENA primary metagenome ERZ795043 (study PRJEB30172, sample SAMN05518447) | compost metagenome | isolation source: Feedstock adapted compost from Newby Island compost facility, Milpitas, CA | place: USA:Newby Island compost facility... | reverse complement strand
ACCGCATGAGCGCCGCACTCACTGAACTCGAAGCGTTCCTCTCCCGGGAGCTCGGCCGCGTCGTGATCGGGGCCGACGCGTCGATCCGCGCACTGCTCATCGCGCTGGTCGCGCGCGGGCACGTGCTCATCCAGGGCGTGCCCGGGCTGGGCAAGACACTGCTCGCGAAGACGCTGGCGCGCGTGCTCGGCGGCCAGTTCAAGCGCATCCAGGGCACGCCGGATCTGATGCCGAGCGACATCATCGGCGTGCACGTGTACGACGAAGCGAAGCGCGATTTCGTGTTCCGCCCCGGGCCGCTCTTCGCCGACGTGGTGCTGATGGACGAGATCAACCGCGCGGGACCGAAGACTCAGTCGGCGCTGCTCGAGGCGATGGAGGAGCGCCAGGTGAGCCTCGAGCGTGAAGTGTTCGCGCTGCCCGAGGACTTCCTCGTGATCGCGACGCAGAATCCGCGCGAGTTCGAGGGCACCTATCCGCTGCCCGAATCCCAGCTCGACCGCTTCATGCTGCGCATCGACATCGACTATCCGGAGCGCGCGGCGGAAGCGGAAGTTCTCGCACGCTACGGCGCGCGTCTCGCTGCGGCGCCGCTGCCTCCTGAGCTCGGCGCCATCGATCGTGCGCTGCTCGCCGCGGCGCGCACCGAGGCCGAGCGCATTCACGTCGCCGAGGCGCTGAACGGCTACGTGCTCGATCTCGTGCGCGCCTCGCGCGAGCATCCCCACGTCGCGCTCGGGCTCTCCACGCGCGGAGCGCTCGCGCTGGTGAAGGCGGCGCGCATCGCGGCGGGCCTGCGCGGCGGGGATTTCGTGACCCCTGACGACGTGAAGGAGGTCGCGGTGTGGGTCATGCCGCACCGTATCGCGCTCACGCCGGAAGCGGCTCTCGAGGGAGTGAGCGACGTCGACGTGGTTCGGGGGCTGCTCGACACGACGCCCGTGCCACGCTGAACGACGCCTCGTTTGCCCGGCTGCGAACATGCATCTCGCGTCGCGTGCCTACGTCCTCCTGGTGCTCACCGCGGTGCTCGCGATCGCGGGCCTGTGGTCGAGCGACCCGGTGCTCGCGGGCGCATGGCGCCTGCCGGCGCTGCTCCTGCTCACAGGACTCGCGCTTGAGGGTTTCCTGATCCGGCGCACGCCGCTCACGGTGCGCCTCGAAAGCGCGGTGCGGGCTTTTCTCGGGCGGAGAGAGCAGGGCGCTTTTCTCTTCCGGAACGAAGGCTCGCGCGAGCTGCAGCTCGAATACTTTCCGGCGACTCCACCCGGCATCGAGCCGCTCGATTCGTCGCGCAGGATCCGCATCGCGGCACGCGGTGCGACGCGCGATCCGGTGACGCTCCTTCCGGTGAGGCTCGGCGAGCAGCGCTGGCCCGAGCTGCCTGCGCGTCTCCTCGGGCGCTTCGGGCTCGCCTGGTGGCCGCGTAGTCTCTCGCCGGAGCGCACGATCACGGTGAGCCCGGACACTCTGCATGCCGCGCGCAGTCGTCCGACCGGCAATCCCGCGGGCTCGCGCCCGAGGCGCACCGTGGGTGCTGGCTCGGAGCTGCACCAGCTGCGCGGCTACGTGCCCGGTGATCCGATCTCGCGCATCGACTGGAAGGCCACGGCGCGCTTCGGCACGCTCATCAGCCGCGAGTTCACCGAAGACCAGCATCTCGACATCGTCGTCGCGATCGACGCCGGACGTCTGAGCCGCGTGCGCGCCGGAGCGATCGACCGGCTGGGGCTCTACGCGAACATCGCCGCGCGGCTCGCCGAGGTCGTCACGCCGAACGACGATCGTATCGGGCTCGTGGTGTACTCGGACCGCGTGCACGCCGTCGCGCCGCCGACGCGCGGTCTCACGGCCGTGATCCGCATCCGCAGGACGCTCGAGCGTCTCGCCGTGCTCCCCGCGGAATCCGACCCCGTCGACGCCGCGGTACGCATTCGAACTCTCCTGCGGCATCGCGGGCTGGTAGTGCTGCTCACCGATCTCGAAGACGCGACGATCTCGGGTCAGCTCGCACGCGCCGTGCGGCTGCTCTCACCGCCGCATCTCGTGGTCGTGGCCGGTGTGCAGAGTGCCGAGATCGCGTCTCTCGCCCGCACGCCCGCGCGCAGCTGGAGGGATCCCTGGATCGCTCTCGCGGCGCAGGAGCACGAGGCGCGGGCGCACAGCCACCGTCTGCTGCTCGAGCGCCTCGGCGCGCCCGTCGTCGCAGCGCGCGAGGAGCTGCTCGAGCGCGCCGTGTTCGCGCGCTACGAGTCGCTGCGGCGCACGCGGCGCGTGTGAGCCCGCGCTCACGCGGGGATCGGAGAAGGATCGCGACTGCGGCCGAACAGCCAGCCGCGCAGCATCGCGACCATGAAGAGCCAGTAGCCCACACCGATCACGATGCGCGTCCAGAGCGGGAACTCGGGATCGGGTGAAACATAGCCCTCGATGAATCCGCAGCCCGCGAGCAGCAGCACACAGGCGAGCAGGAGCTTTCCCGAGCGCATCGCCGCCCGCTGGAAGGATTCGGCGCGCGTGGGCGCATCCGGACGGACGAGCGCCTCGCCGACCGCGGCGCCGGCCGCGCCGGAGAGGCACAGCACCGACAGCTCCACGCACCCGTGCGCGACGATGAATTCGAAGAGCCGCCCCGCGAGCCCGTGCTGCGCCGTGAAGGCGAACACCGCGCCGAGCATCAGACCGTTGAGTCCGACGATGTAGAACGTGCCGAGCCCGAACAGGAATCCGGCGCAGAAGGCCGACAGGCTCACCATCACGTTGTTGCTGAGTATCTGCAGCGAGAGCACGGAGGAGGGCACGACGTTGAGCAGGCCTTCCGTCCACAGCGCACCGCGCTCCACCGTGGCGATGAGCTCGGGTGAAGCGAAGAGTCCGATGAGCGCCGGATACGTCGACACGAGCCACCACCCGGCCGCGACCGCCGTCACGAAGAGCGCCGTGACCCAGGCGATGTGGGGCGCGAGAGCGCTCACGACCTCGGGGACCTGATCGCGGAACAGGCTCCAGAGTGCATAGCCCGGATGCGCCGCGCGCCGGTGAAGCACCGCATGCGTCTGCGCGTACGCCGCCTCGAGGTACTCGCGCGTGCGGCTGTCGGGCATCAGACGCCGCGCCGTCGCGAGGTCGTGCGCAAGCACCCGGTAGTCGTCGACGAGTCGCGTCGCATCCGCGATATCGGCGGTTCGTCCGCGCGAGAGCCGGCGCGCCCGCTCCACGGCTTCGCGCCAGCGTTCCGCCCGCTCGAGGAGCGCCGCGGCGCGTGCACGATCCCGGCTGCGCTCGTTCATGGCGATCCCGCCCGCACGAGACGCTCGAGACGCGCCCGCAGAGCGTCGTCCGTCTCCGGAGAATCGGCCTGCGCGTCACCGGATTGCGCCGGCGACGCACGGACGAGAATGGCCTGTGCGATGCGCGCACGCGATGCAGGTTCGAGCGTGTGCCAGCGGCGCAGCAGCTCGCTCGCGATCTCGGCGTGCGCGGCATCGAGCCCGGTCTCGCGCACCGCCACGGTCAGATCCTCGAGCGCCGGAGTCTGCGCCCGCTCGTACACGAGCAGTGTCCCCGCGGCGAGATCGCCGATGCGCACGCGATCGCGCGTGAGCATCGTCGAGAGGAGCCCGACGCCGTACATCAGCGGAAAGGAGTCGATCAGACGGAACACGTTGCGCGTCAGCAGTGCGCCGATGCCGGGCGTCCCGCCGTCGCGCGTCACGATGCGGATGCCCGCGAGGCGCTTGCCCGGCGTACGGCCGTGCATTACGACCTCGAGCACGAAGTGATAGAGAAAGTAGATGGCGGCCGAAGGGATGACGACACCGATGAACCACGCGGCGTCGGATGTGAGCGGCGGCGCGAGCGTCTCGCCGCCGTGGTAGAGAAACGCGCCCGCGATGTACCACGCGGCCGCGAGCGCCGTGCGGATCATCCAGTCGATGATGAAGGCAAAGGCGCGTGCGCCGGGTCCCGCGATCGGCAGCGCGACGTCGACGCCGGTCGCGCTGTCCACGACCAGATCCGCCGCGGAAGCGGGCGGTCCGGCCGGGGATGCGGGCGACCTGTTCATTCTTCCGCCGCGAGCTGCTCGGCCTGGTATTCCTGCTGCAGCGCCTCGATGAGCTCGTCGAGGTGCCCGTCCATGATCTCCTGCAGCTTGTACAGCGTCAGATCGATGCGGTGATCGGTGACGCGCCCCTGCGGGAAGTTGTAGGTGCGGATGCGCTCGGAACGGTCCCCGGTGCCCACCTGCAGCCGCCGTGCCTGCGCCTGTGCAGTCTGCTGCTTCTCCTGCTCCGCGGCGAGCAGGCGCGCCCGGAGCAGCGCCATCGCACGCGCGCGATTCTTGTGCTGCGAGCGTTCGTCCTGGCACTCCACGACGATGCCGGTCGGCAGGTGCGTGATGCGCACCGCCGAGTCGGTCTTGTTCACGTGCTGACCGCCCGCACCCGACGCGCGGAAGGTGTCGATGCGCAGATCCGCGGGATTGATCTCGATGCTCTCGATCTCGTCGAGCTCGGGCAGGATCGCGACCGTGACCGCGGACGTGTGGATGCGGCCCTGTGCTTCGGTCGCAGGCACGCGCTGCACGCGATGCGTGCCGGACTCGAACTTGAAGCGCGAGAACGCACCGCGCCCCACGACGCGGCTGATGATCTCCTTGTATCCGCCGTGCTCACCCGGGCTCTCGCTCAGCACCTCGACCTGCAGCCCCTGGCTCTCCGCGTAGCGCGAGTACATGCGGAACAGGTCGCCCGCGAAGATCGCCGCCTCGTCGCCGCCCGTGCCGGCACGGATCTCGAGGAAGATGTTCTTGTCGTCGCGCGGGTCCCGCGGCACGAGGAGCTTGCGCAGCTCGGCTTCCTCGATCTCGAGCAGCCGGCGCACGCGCGCCGTTTCCTCCTCGGCGAGCTCGCGCATGGCGGCATCGGCGTCGCGGCTCATCTCCTGCGCCGCGGCAAGCTCCGCTTCCAGATTCAGGTATCCGCGGTAACGCTCCGCCACGGGCTGAAGCCGCGCGTACTCCACCGACAGATCGCGAAACTGCTGCGATCCCCCGGCAATTTCAGGATCCGCGAGCAGACGGCCGACCTCCTCGAAGCGGTCGGTCATCTTCTCCAGGCGCTGACGGATGGATTCCTTCATCGACTCGACTTTCCGGGTGCGCGGCGGTGCCGCGGCTCGGTCGCCGCTCGCGCAGCGTGCGGGCGCGGCATTCTCCGGGATGGCCGCCGGATATGACAAGGCACGCTTCGGCTATAGTGCGCCATATGACTCGAATCTCCCTTGCCGCAATGCTCACCGCCCTGGGGCTGCTGTCGGGCGTCCTGCCGGGCTGCTCTTCCACCACGCCGCGCGCAGAGCCGGAGCAGCCGCCCGACGGTTCCGAGACGAGCTCGCTCACCGTCGTGGCCGAGATCGCACTCGAGCGCGGGGACTGCCGGTCCGCATCCGAAAGCTATGCGCGCGCGGCTCAGGGCGGAGATGCGGAGCTCGCGAAGCGCGCCGCCCAGGTCGCGTTCTCCTGCGAGCATCTGCCTGCGGCGTGGGAAGCCGTGCAGCGCTGGCGCGCGCTCGCGCCCGACGATACGGATGCCGCCACGCTCTACGCCGTCGTGGCGCTCAAGCTCTACAAGCTGCGCGAAGCGCGCGGCGTGATCGCGCAGCTCGCGCGCGACGGCGGCCGGAGCTCGGAAGGCGCGTTGAGCGAGCTCGCGCAGATGCTGCTCCAGGAGTCGGATCCTGCGACGGTGCTCGCGGTGCTCTCGCCGGTCGCGGAAGGCTCCGGGACCTCGCCGAACGTCCTGGCGCTGCTCGCCGACATCGCGCTCGAGGCATACCACCTCGAGCGTGCGGAGCGATACGCGAAGCAGGCGCTCGCGCGCGATCCGCAGGCCGCGGCCGCGAAGCGCGTGCTGATCCGTGTCTACGTCCTGCGAGGCGATGCTCCGCGGGCCATCGAGCTGGCGCGCGAGATCGCGCTCGCGGATCCTGAAGGGAGCAGCTTCGAGCTCGCCGACGCGCTCATGGGACTCGAGCGCCTCGAGGAGGCGCGTCAGGAGCTCGAGCGGCTGCACGCGGAAGGCGTCGCGCAGGGCGAAGTCGAGCGGCGCCTGGCGCTGCTCGCTCTCGAGAGCGGCGATTTCGACGAGGCGGAGCGGCGGCTCACGGCGCTCGCGACGAGCGGCGAGGGGACCGACGCCGCCATCTTCTATCTGGCGGAGATCGCCGAGCGCGAAGGCGATTACGAGAGCGCGCTCGCGGGCTACCGCCGGCTCGCCAACTCACAGCTCGCGATCACCGCGCGCGCCCGCGCGGCCGGCATTCTTCTCGAGCGCGGCGAGCGCGCCGAGGCGCTCGCGATGCTCGACGACTACGCAACCGAGCATCCGGAGCAGGCGTTCGAGCTCACGCTCATCAAGGCGCGGCTGTTCGCGGATCACGGCGACATCGAGAGCGCCATCGCGCTCCTCGATGCGGCGCTCGAGCGCCATCCGGGGCATCCGTCGCTCCAGTACGAGCGTGCGGTGCTGCTCGAGCGCGGCGGCCAGCTCCGCGAGTGTCTCGATGCGCTGGAGAAGCTCCTCGAGGAGCGTCCCGGAGATCCCGCGGTCATGAACGCGCTCGGTTATACGATGGCCGATCACGGGATCGAGCTCGCGCGTGCGGAAACGCTCATCCGCCGCGCGCTCGAGAGCGCACCCGACAATCCGGCGATGCTCGACAGTCTCGGCTGGGTCCGTTTCCGGCGCGGCGACACGCGCGCGGCGATTCCCATTCTCGAGCGCGCGTATGCGCTCGGCCGCGATCCGGAGATCGCGGCTCACTGGGGCGAGGCGCTCTGGGCGAGCGGCCAGCAGCAGCAGGCGCGCACGATCCTGGCGACGGCGCTCGCTCGTGCGCCGCGCTCGCAGCCGCTCAGGAAAACGATCGATCGGCTGCTCTCCGCGGTGAATCCGTGACGATGACGGCGGCTCTTCGCGTGCACGGCACGGGATTCCGGCCGGCGCGTCTCGCGCTGCATGCGCTGCTCATGGTGCTGCTCCTCGGGCTCGTCGGATGTCCGACGGTGCCGCAGCGACTTCCGCCGACGCAGCCCTGGGAAGAGCGCCGCGCGGAGCTGCAGACGCTCGATCGCTTCGCGTTTCGCGGCCGGGTCGCCGTTGCAGCGGGCGAGGAGGGCTTCAACGCCCGTCTGCGATGGCAGCAGGAAGGCGCGCAGACGGCCGTCGCGCTCGACGGACCGCTCGGCGTCGGCGGCGTGCAGGTCACGAGCGATGGCGAGGGGCTCGTCGTCGTCACGTCGCGCGGCGAGCGTTTCGACCGCGAAAGTGCGGCCGAGGCCCTGCAGAGGCAGCTCGGATTCGATCCGCCGCTCGCGAGCCTGCGTTACTGGATTCTCGGTGTGCCGGATCCATCCGCACCGGCGCAGGAGGTTCTGGACGAAGCGCAGCGCCTGGCGGGCCTCGAGCAGCACGGCTGGCAGATCACCTACGGGCAGTACGCGCCCGTCGCAGGACGCTGGATGCCGCAGCGGATGACGCTCCAGCGTGAAGGCGTGCGCGTGCGGGTGATCGTCGATCAGTGGGAAGCCGGAGTGCCATGACGACGGCGCGTACAGAGCCCGGAGAAATCGGGGCCGGGCCGGGCGAGACGCTGTGGCCTGCGCCCGCGAAGCTCAATCTCTTCCTGCACGTCACCGGGCGCCGTCCGGACGGCTATCACGAGCTGCAGACCGTGTTCCAGCTCGTGGACCTGTGCGACACGATCGGCATTACGGTTCGCGACGACGGGCTGATCGAGCGCCGCGAGGGTCCGCCGGAGGTGCCCGAAGAGGCCGATCTCGCGGTCCGTGCGGCGCGTGCGCTGCAGGCGGCGACCGGCACCCGGCTCGGTGCGACGCTGCGGGTAATCAAGCGCATCCCGATGGGCGGCGGGCTGGGCGGCGGGAGCTCGGACGCGGCGACGGTACTGCTGGCGCTCAACCGTCTGTGGGGCACGGGGCTCGACGAGGCGGCTCTCGCGAAGCTGGGCCTCGGGCTCGGCGCCGACGTGCCGGTCTTTCTCGGCGGGCGGTCAGCCTGGGCGGAGGGTCTCGGCGAGCGGCTGACGCCGGTGGAGCTCCCCGCGCGCTGGTACGTCATCGTGCATCCCGGAGTCTCCATTCCCACCCGGGATGTGTTCCAGGCTCCTGAATTGACACGAAATTCCCCCCTCATCACAATACGCGCCTTTTTTCAATCGGGCGGGCGCAACGATTGCGAGGCGGTGGTGCGTGCGCGCTGGCCGGAAGTGGGCATGGCGCTCGACTGGCTCGCGCAGCATGCACCGGCGCGGCTCACGGGGACGGGCTCGTGTCTCTTCGCCGCTTTCGCGAGCCGCGACGAGGCGCAGCGCATCGCGGATCAGGTGCCGGAGCGCTGGCGGAGCTTCATCGCCCGGGGCCTCGACGTCTCGCCGGTACACGAAAAGCTTCGATCGTCGTTCGCCGACGGCTAACATCGGCGCGCGAACCGGTGCATCGTGGTCGCCTGCTGCGCAACGCCGGTTGTCCGGTGCTGGGGTGTCGCCAAGTGGTAAGGCAGCGGGTTTTGATCCCGCCATTCGGAGGTTCGAATCCTTCCACCCCAGCCATGTCTGCCGTGGCTCCGCACGGCTGTGGGGGTCAAGCATCGTGAGAGAAGAGGACGGGCGGTGAAGACGGCCGAATCGATGGCTCTGTTTGCCGGAAACGCGACTCCGGCATTGGCGCAGGACATCGCCCGCAATCTGATGATGCCGCTCGGGCGTGCCTACGTCGGCCGCTTCAGCGACGGCGAGGTCAACATCGAGATCATGGAGAACGTTCGCGGCCGCGACGTCTTCATCATCCAGTCGACCTGCCCGCCGGCCAACGACAATCTCATGGAGCTGCTCGTGATGATCGACGCGTGCCGCAGGGCATCGGCCGCGCGCATCACGGCGGTGATGCCCTACATGGGCTATTCGCGTCAGGATCGCCGCCCGCGCGCCACGCGCTCGGCGATCACCGCGAAGCTCGTCGCGAACATGATCGTGGGTGCAGGCGTCGACCGGCTGCTCACCGTCGATCTGCACGCGGACCAGATCCAGGGCTTCTTCGACATCCCGGTCGACAACGTGTACGCCTCGCCCGTGCTGCTCGGCGACGCGTGGCGCCAGGGATACCAGAAGCCGGTGGTGGTCTCGCCCGACGTGGGCGGCGTCGCCCGCGCGCGTGCCATCGCCAAGCGTCTCGACGACGCGGAGCTCGCCATCATCGACAAGCGGCGGCCGCGTCCGAACGAGTCGCAGGTCATGAACATCATCGGCGAGGTGGCGGGCCGCACCTGCATCCTCGTCGACGACATGGTGGATACGGCGGGCACGCTGTGCCAGGCCGCGCAGGCGCTCAAGAACGCGGGCGCCGTGAAGGTCGTCGCCTACATCACCCATCCGGTGCTGTCGGGCAACGCGGTGGAGCGCATCTCGCAGTCGGAGCTCGACGAGCTCGTGGTGACCGACACGATTCCGCTGCGCGAGGACGCGAAGCGCTGCGGCCGCATCCGGCAGCTTTCGGTGGCGGGGCTGCTCGCCGAGACGATCCGCCGCATCCGCGACGAAGAGTCGGTCAGCTCGCTCTACGTGGATTGAGTTTTCCGGGCGGCGCGCCGGGCTGGTCGCAGGTCCTGCGCGCCTTCATCAGCAAGCAAGGAGACATCGATGCGCACGACATTCGTCATCGGCGCGGATCTCCGTGAGACGCAGGGCAAAGGTGCGAGCCGCCGCCTGCGTCGCGCGGGCAAGGTCCCTGCCATCCTCTACGGCGGGCACGAGCCGCCGCAGCCCCTCATCCTCGATCAGCAGAACCTGCTGACGATGGTCGACAAGGAGCAGTTCTATTCGTCGATCGTGCAGATCAGGATCGGCGAGCGGTCGCTGCCGGCGGTCGTCAAGGACGTGCAGATGCACCCGGCCCGCAACATCGTCGTGCACGTCGATCTGCAGCGGGTCCTCGAGAACGAGCCGATCCGCCTCCCGGTGCCGATCCACTTCCGCAACGAGAACACCGCTCCGGGCGTCAAGCTCCAGGGCGGCATCCTCACGCGCGTGCGCACCGAGGTCGAGGTGGAGTGTCTGCCGAAGGATCTGCCCGAGTACCTCGAGGTGGATCTGTCGCAGATGAACATCAACGAGACGAAGTTCCTCTCCGACATCCCGCTGCCGCCGGGTGTCACGATCCCGGAGCTCAAGCAGGGCAGGAACACACCGGTCGTCTCGATCCACAGCCCGCGCACTGCCGAGGCGGAGGAAGCTGCCGCGGCGGAGGGCGCGGAGGCCGCTGCAGCAGCTCCGGCCGCCGCCGAGAAGGAGGCGGGTGGCGGTGCTGCCAAGAAGGAAGGCGGCGGCAAGAAGTAACGGGCTGTACGCCATCATCGGACAGGGGCCGCCCCGAGGCGGCCCTTGTCATTCCTGCGAACGCTAGACTCCACCCATGCCCGGCGAATCACTCAGGATCATCGTCGGCCTCGGCAACCCCGGGGCGCAGTACGCGCGCACGCGGCACAACGCCGGCTTCTGGTTCGTGGACGAGCTCGCGCGCCGATACGGAGCGAGCTTCCGGAACGAGCCGCGGCATCAGGCCGATCTGGCGCGCGCCCGGATCGGCAATGCCGAGCTGTGGCTCGTGAAGCCGATGTCGTACATGAACCGCAGCGGCGGTCCGGTGCGCAGCGTCGCGAGCTTCTACAAGGTGGAGCCTTCCGAGATCCTGGTCGCCTACGACGAGCTGGACTTCCCGCCGGGCGTGGTGCGGCTCAAGCAGGGCGGGAGCCACGCCGGGCACAACGGTATCCGTGACGTCATCGCGCACGTGGGCGAGCGGGTCTGGCGCATCCGCATCGGTATCGGCCGCCCCGGCGTCAAGGGCGAGGGCGTCGACTACGTGCTCACGCGTCCTCCGGCGGAAGAGGAGCGCCTCATCGAGGAGGCGATTCACGCCGCGGCGGACGTGATACCGGTATTCCTCGAGCAGGGTTCGCAGAAGGCGATGAACCTGCTGCACTCGCGCGAGCCTCCCCGGGTGAGCGAAGCCTGACGGTTCGCGCGCTCCATACTCCGACCGTACGGACTTCCGGGCATTCTCATGGGCATCAAATGCGGCATCGTCGGCCTGCCGAACGTCGGCAAGTCGACTCTCTTCAACGCACTCACGCGCGCGCAGATCGCGGCGGAGAACTATCCCTTCTGCACCATCGATCCGAACGTCGGCGTCGTGCCGGTGCCGGATCCGCGCCTCGAGCAGCTCGCCGAGATCGTCCGGCCCGAGAAGATCGTGCCCACGACCGTCGAGTTCGTGGACATCGCAGGCCTCGTCGCGGGCGCCTCGCAGGGCGAGGGCCTCGGCAACCAGTTCCTCGCCCACATCCGGGAAGTCGACGCCATCGCACACGTCGTGCGCTGCTTCGAGAACGACGACATCGTGCACGTCGCGGGTCGCGTCGATCCGCTCTCGGACGTCGCGACGATCGACACCGAGCTCGCGCTCGCGGACCTCGCTACCGTCGAGAAGGCGCTCGACCGCGCGGCGCGCGCCGCGAAGAGCGGCGACAAGGACGCTCTGCGCCGGCGCGACCTCTTCGAGCGCGTGAAGCGTCACCTTGACGAGGCTCGCCCCGTGCGCGCGCTCGCGCTGACCGACGAGGAACGGCGCGATCTGCGCGAGCTGCATCTGCTCACGGCCAAGCCGGTCATGTACGTCGCCAACGTCGACGAGAACGGATTCACCGGCAATCCGCATCTCGAAGCTCTGCAGAAGTACGCGGCCGCCGAAGGCGCCGAGGTGGTTCCGGTGTGCGCGGCCATCGAGGCCGAGATCGCGCAGCTCGACGAGGCGGATCGTGCCGAGTTTCTGCGCGAGCTCGGGCTCGAGGAGCCGGGCCTCAATCGCGTGATCCGCGCCGCGTACCGGCTGCTGGGACTCCTAACCTTCTTCACTGCGGGCCCCAAGGAAGTGCGCGCATGGACGGTGCGTGCGGGCGCCACTGCGCCTCAGGCGGCAGGTGTGATCCACACCGACTTCGAGCGCGGCTTCATCCGCGCCGAGGTCATCTCATTCGAGGATTTCATCGCACACCGCGGAGAAGCCGGTGCGCGCGAGGCGGGCAAGCTCCGGCTGGAAGGCAAGGACTACGTCGTGCGCGAGGGCGACGTGATGCACTTCCGCTTCAACGTGTAGCGCATTTCAACGTGTAGCGCGGCGCCGGGATTGTCATTCGTACACTTCGCCGCGAACCGCGGGCCCGCCTCAAGGGGCCGTTCAGAGGGCGTTGCCGTTCTCGCGCACGACGACGGCATCGACCGGGGTGTCGAGCGGTTGCGCGCCGACCGGACCCGAGAGATCGGGCGGCGGGTTCGAAGCGGCGGCCAGCTCCAGCGGCTCGGGGCCGAGTGCGCATCGAACGAGCAGTCCGGATGCAGCCGAAGCACACAGGGTCATGATCGTCAATGTGAGGAGTTCGCGCGCTCGCACGGCGGTCTGAGACCTTGTTGTCTGCGGTTTCAGATTCTTCTCCCGCGCCGTAGCCTTCTCAGGGGGATCCGGAGGGCGTCCGGCGGTTCCCCACGACGCAAGCACCGTGCCCGGAACGTGCATTCGTTCTGCGCCGGTGACTCGAGCACGGCTAGAATCTCGGCCGCCCGGGCCGCATCCGTCTCGACGCGCAGCGGACTGCCCACGCCGCGGAGCAGGCGGGGGCAGCGCTCCGGCATGTTCGTTTTCGCGACCGTTTCACACAGGAGACATCGATGCCGCATGAGACCGCGTTGATCGCAACGATCGCAGCGGCTTTCGTGCTGGCATTCGGACTCGGATTCGTCGCGACCCGTCTGCGGCTGCCGCCGCTCGTCGGGTATCTCGTCGCGGGCGTGCTGATCGGCCCCTTCACCCCGGGGTTCGTCGCCGATACCGGGCTCGCCCAGCAGCTCGCCGAGATCGGCGTGATCCTGCTGATGTTCGGCGTCGGTCTGCACTTCTCGATTCCCGACCTGATGGCCGTACGCCGCATCGCACTGCCGGGCGCGATCGCCCAGATCGTCACGGCAACCGCCATCGGCGCAGCGATCGCCTACACGTGGGACTGGGGGCTCGGTGCCGCCATCGTGTTCGGTCTGTCGCTGTCGGTCGCGAGCACGGTGGTGCTCCTGCGTGCCCTGGAACAGCGCAACGCTCTGCACTCACCCGAAGGCCGCATCGCCATCGGCTGGCTCATCGTGGAAGACGTGGCGATGGTGCTGGCCCTGGTTCTCCTGCCGGCGCTCGCCGAGTCGCTCGGCGGCACGCCGAAGGGTCTGGCGGGTCACGTCGCACAGGACAACGTCGCCGTCGCGCTGGCGCTCACCATGGCCAAGGTGGCGCTCTTCGTCGGCATCGCACTCGTGGTCGGTATGCGCGTGGTGCCGTGGCTCCTGATGCAGGTCGCGCGCACGGGCTCGCGTGAGCTCTTCACGCTGGCGGTGCTCGCCGTCGCGCTCGGCATCGCCTACGGTTCGGCGCAGCTGTTCGGCGTGTCGTTCGCGCTCGGCGCGTTCTTCGCCGGCGTGATTCTCAGCGAGTCGGATCTCAGCCATCAGGCGGGCGCGGATTCGCTGCCGCTGCAGGACGCGTTCGCGGTCCTGTTCTTCGTCTCGGTGGGCATGCTGTTCGATCCGTCGATCGTGCTGCGCGAGCCGCTCGCGGTCCTGGCGGTGATCGCGATCATCATGGTCGGCAAGTCGGTGGCGGCCTTTCTCATCGTGCTCGCCTTCCGCTACCCCGTGAGCACGGCGCTCACGGTTTCGGCGAGTCTCGCGCAGATCGGTGAGTTCTCGTTCATCCTCGCGGGCCTCGGCGTCACGCTCGGCCTGCTGCCGGCGGAAGGTCGCGACCTCATCCTCGCCGGCGCGCTGCTCTCGATCACGCTCAATCCGGTGGCCTTCGCGGGTATCGGTCCGATCATGGCCTGGCTCCGGCGCCATCCGAAGCTGCTCGCGCGCCTCGATCCCTCGACCGAGCCCGAGCTCGTGGCTCCCGTCGGAAAGAAGGGGAAGCTCCGGGATCACGCCATCCTGGTCGGGTACGGCCGCGTCGGCAGTGCCATCGGACCGGCGCTGGAACAGCACGGCTTTCCCTTCGTGGTGGTCGAGCGCGATCGCCGCGTTCTCGACGAGCTGCAGGCGAGGGGTGTGCCGGTCGTCTACGGAGACGCGAGCGCACCCGGAGTGCTTGCCGCGGCCGGCGTCGCGGGCGCGAAGCTCCTGGTCATCGCGACGCCCGACGGCTTCCAGGCCCGGCGCATCCTCGAGATCGCGAGGGCTGCGAACCCCGGTGTCGACGTCGTCGTGCGCACGCACAGCGAAGCGGAGCTCAGGCATCTCGAGAGCCAGCGCGTCGGACGCGTCGTCATGGGCGAGCGCGAGCTCGCCATGAGCATGCTCGAGTACACGCTCTGCAGCCTCGGTGTGCCGCGCGACCGCGCGCGGCTCGCCGTCAACCAGGCCCGCGGCGCGCAGGTGAGCTCGGAGGGAACCTGAAGCGCCGGCCCGGCGATGCGGTGCCGCCCGGCTAGTGAAGCTCGAGCATCGTCCGCTGCTCGTAGAGGTCGGGCCTGCCGAGGAGCTCCTGGAACTCGACGGGTCGGCCGCGCCGGTCGGTGACGAGCCGCCGCGCACGCACGAGCGGCGTATCGGGCCCCACTCGCAGGTAACGCGCGGCCAGCACGTCCGCGGCCACCGCCGATGTGAACTGCTCGACCTTCGCGGGATGCGCGCCGATCTCGTGGAGATACATCAGCACCGGTTTCGAGCCGAGGCGGGTACGGGTGATACGCTGCGCGAGCCGCTCGGGCACGTAATGGGTCGACAGCAGGAAAGGCTGGCCGCCGAAGGAGCGGATGCGGCGGATGAGGAGCGCTCGGTCGCCGAAGTCCGGCGAGACGCGCCGCACGAACTCGGGCGTCGCGACCCGCTCGAACTGGATCAGCCTGGCGCGGGTGCGCTCGGCCAGCCGCCGCAGATCCTCGAGGCAGCAGCCGTCGAGCATTCGCACCTTGTCGGGCTGCGGACGCGAGAGAGCGAAGGTGCCGCTTCCTCTGCGCCGGACGATGCGCCCCTCCCGCTCGAGCCTGCCGAGCGCGCGACGCACCGTGGTGCGCGACAGCCGGTACCTGCGCACGAGCTCCGGCTCGCTCGGCAGCGGGCTGCCCGGATCGATGGTGCCGTCCGAGAGCGCTCTCGAGAGCACCGCGTAGAGCTGGAGGTAGCGCGTGACGCCGTTGCCACGTTCGATGCGTGGTCTCATCCGAACCCCCCTGATGTTGTTGTATTAGGTTCGAGGTCTCCCCTGACGGGCGATTCTAGCCGCCCCGGAGGAGTTCGGATGCTTTCTTGACACTCCGGCGGACCACCCACCACAATGCGCGGCCCCGCCGGAGCCCCCGTGGAAAGGTAGCTCAGCCGGTTAGAGCACGGCACTCATAATGCCGGGGTCGAGGGTTCGAGTCCCTCCCTTTCCACCAGTCCATTCGAATCGAGATCCCCGCGACCCCGTGCCGTGCCGCGACGCTATTCCTTTGCGTGCACGTTCGGGTCGAAGCTCCAGGCCGACTTGTCCTTCGGGATGTGATCCCAGTGCTCGGCGATCTTGCCGTTCTCGATGCGGTACAGGTCGAAGTGCGTGTTCGCGTACTTCTTGCCCGGGTTCTCGGGGTCGGGCTGCCAGCTCACGGTGGCGATGAGCACCAGGTCGCCTTCGGCCATGATCGTGATGACCGGGAAGGTGATGAGCGGCTCGATCGGCCGCACCGGCCGCGTCGCCTTGATGTACTCGACGAGCGCCGCGCGTCCCGACGGAACGTTCGGGTTGTGCTGGATGTAGTCCTCGGTGAAGTACTTCTCCGCGAGATCCGTGCGGCCCGCCTGGATGATCTCGCGGTACATGTCGAAGACCAGCTTCTTGTTCGCGGCGAGCTTCGGATCGTCGCTCTCGAGCAGCGCGAGCTGATCCGGCGCGGGCCTGGGAGGCTCCTGCGCGAAAGCGGTGCCCGTGCAGGCGAGCGCAAGTTCGAGACCGAGAACGATCGAGCCGATTCTTCTCATGAAGTACTCCCCCTTCCGGATCGGGATTCCGGTAATAACTTAGCCGGAACCGGGGCCCGGCGCCATTGGTTGGGAGTCCGAACGATATTCCGTCAGAGCTCGAGCGAGAGCCGTAGTGCGCTCGCGGACTGCGCCGCGCTGAGCGCATCGAGCACTTCCCCGAGCGGGCGCGGCGTCTCGACGCCGAAGCCCTGGGCGAAGTCCACGCCGAGTTCGCGCAGCCGGCGCAGGATCGCCTCGCTCTCCGCGTACTCCGCGACGGTTTCGATGTGCAGCTCGCGCGCCAGGCTCACGATGGCGCGCACCGTCGCGACGGAGTGCGCGTTGGAGAGAAGATCGCTGATGAAGCTGCCGTCGATCTTTACCCGATCGACCGGCAGGCCCTTGAGATATTTCAGAGAGTTCACGCCCGTGCCGAAGTCGTCGAGCGCGAAGCGGCAGCCCATCGCGCGCAGCTCGCCCACGAAGGCCTGCGCCTTCGCGAAGCTCGAGACCGCCGCCGTCTCCGTGATCTCGAACATTATGAGCCCGGGCGCGATGCCCGACTCCGCGATGCACTCCTTCGTGCGCTCGAGGAAGGTCTCGTCGGTGAGCGCCTGCGCGCTGATGTTGAGCGAGAGATGGACGTCCGAGGCGTGCAGCGCCGCGCGATGACGCGCGGCTGCGGCGAGCGCGTGCTCGACGACCCACAGATCGACGGTCGATTCCATCTGGTAGCGCTGCGCGGCCGCGAGCAGCTCGCCGGGCGCGCGGTTGCCGTGCTCCTCGTCGAGCGCGCGCAGGAGCAGCTCGTAGCCCGTCCGCTCGCTGCGGTTGCGCAGCGGGATGATCTTCTGCGCGTAGAGCTCGAGCTGATTCTGCGCGAGGACGTTGCGCAGGCGGATCAGCGTGCCTGAGTCCGCCGAGCGGCGGATCATCGAGCGGTCCGTGTCGTAGTACACCTCGACGCGCGCGCGGCCGCGGTCCTTCGCCGCCTTGCACGCCACTTCCGCGAGCGCGAGGGCGCGCGCGAACTCGGCCTCGGCGCCGTCGAACTCCGCGATGCCGCAGCTCAGAGAAACGGGCGCGCGTCCGCCGAGAACCGTCTGCGCGAGCTCCGTCGCCGCCTGCTGCAGGGATTCCGCGCAGCGCGTCGCCGCTTCGGTGTCCGCGTAGCGCAGCACGATGGCGAACGCATCGCCGGAAAGACGCGCCGCGAGCGAGTCCGGCGGCAGTCGCGGAGGCTCGAGAAGCTGTGCGACGTGCCGGATCAGCTCGTCGCCCGCCTCGAATCCGAGCGTCTGATTGATCACGTGCAGGCGGTCGATGTTCAGGTGGAGCACGCAGCCGTAGGCGCCGCTCGTCCACTCGCGCACCTGCGCCTGCATCGCGGCGCGCGTGAGCAGCCCGGTCGCGGCATCGAACCGCGTCTCGAGGCGCGCCGCGATCTGCTGCGCGAGATGCTTGACGATGAAACGCTCCTTCTGCGCGAAGGCGCGCCGCTCGCTCGCGCGCAGGAAGATGATCGTGCCGGCGGGGCTGCCGGAAGGGCGGGGAATCGGAACGGCCAGCACCCTGAATCCGCTCCGCGTCTGACCGGCGGACGTATCGACCGTCATCGGCCGGTTGTGGCGCGTGATCCATTGCAGCACCGGCGCCTGCAGCCGTTGCAGCTCGGCTTCAGCCGCCGGGCTCGTGCCGCGGGAGCTGCCGCGGGTGATCCGCAGGCGCTTCTCCGGCACGAACAGGGCGCCGAGATCGCAGCCCAGGTGCTCGACCGCAGCTCCGAGGAGGCCGGCGAGCGATTCCTCGCCGTCGCGCTCCTGGCCGCGGGAGCTCGCGTCGAGAAGCCACGTGAGCTCGTCCGCGCGCTCTGCGAGCGTCGCGAGGCGCTTCTCGGATGCGGAAGGGGGAGCGATCTCGCGCGCGAGGAGCTGCAGCACCGGAGCGAGCCGGGTGCGGATGGTATCGAGCGGCGGCAGCGGCTCGCCCCGCGGCGGCGCGAGCGTGATCACGCACACGCCGGCGGGGGGCGTCGTGGAATCCGTGCCGAGGGCGAGGAGCGCCGCATGTCGTCCGTCGGGGAGCTCGACGAGCAGTCCCGGGTCGGGACGGGACCCGGTGCCTTCGCGCAGCACCGACGGGACGCGGGACTCGATGTCCTCCGGGGGTCTCTCACCCCGGTTCCCGACGAGGCGCGCCTTCGAGTCGAAGAGAGCGATCGCGCGGGCGCACGGCAACAGCCGCGCAACGAGCTCGGCATGAGTCTCGAAGACGTGGTTGTCGAGCTTCGTACGGGGGGCCATGAGTCCCTCGGTCCGATCCGACGCACGGGAACGATAGTGCCGTGCCGCGGACGCAGCGAGTCTCTGCGCCGGAATCGTGATCCGTCGCATGACCACGGGCAGAACTGGAAGAAAGATCACGTTCTGCGAGCTTATGGTAAATGCCCCAACGTGCTGCTCCGGCGCTTCGGTGCCGGGCTGCCAGAAGGCAGCTCATCGGCGCGGCACGCGCATTGCTGAGCAGAACGTACGGCGGGCCTCCGGGCCTGTCCCGCTCCCGCAGCTCCAGGGAGAGCAGCATGCTCAGATTCATCGGCTTCGCCGTCCTCATCCTCCTCGTCATCGGCCTGCTCGTCGTATTCGGCGTCCTCGACCTGATTTTCTGAGCCGGCGTCCGGGCTTACCGCCCCGCTGCGCGTGTGATGCGCATCACAGATCGCGCCCCGGCGGACGGAAATGCGGTTTCCCGGGCTGAAGTGCCTGACATACCCGGCCGAATTGCGACAGAGATAACACCGGAGTGTCGCAGCCTCCCGCGGCCGGTCAGGCCCTGTGCCTGTTCCGGACGCGGCATCCTCATCAATGAGAACGCAGTAATTGAGCCGTCCGATCCGAATTCTTCTCTCGAGCCGCTCGGCCGTGGCGGCGGCGCGCCTGGAGCGGGTGCTCCGGCATGCCGCGCAGACGTGCACCATCCAGCGGGTCGCCACTCTGTCGAGCTTCGCCGAGGCGCTCGTAGAGCTGCGCCCCCACGTCATCGTGGCGGAGCTGAAGGGCACCGGAGAGTCCGACGTCCGGGCCGCGCTCGCCCTGGCAAGGTCGCAGCGCCGGCACGTGCCGTTCATCGTCGTCGCGTGCAGTGACGTCGACATGCGGCGCGCGGCACGGCTGCGCGCGCAGGGTGCCGACGTCGTCGAATGGGACGCCCTGGACCGGCTCCCGATGTTCATCGGACGGGCGGCCAGCGAGGCGGCCGCGCAGGCGGCGCGCCGGGAAGCGGAACGGCGGCTGCACGACATCGCGCATGCCTCGCGCGACTGGATCTGGGAGCTCGACGTCGAAGGGCGATTCACTTTCTGCAGTCCCGCCGTCACGAAGATCCTCGGATACTCTCCGGAGGCGCTGATCGGCCGTCGCTACGACGAGCTCCTCGACGCCGAGGAGGGACCGCCGTCCGCCGGCGTGCCCGCTCCGGGCACGGGCGTGCCGCCACGCGAAGGGCTTGCGCGCTGGCGGCACGCCGACGGCGGGTTCCGCTGGCTCGAACGCAGCGTGGTCGCGATCACGGACGAGAGAGGTGCCGTGGTGGGCTATCGCGGCATCGACCGGGACGTCACGGAGCGGCGCCGCGACGAGGAGCGCATGGCGCGACTCAGAGCCCTGCACGACATGCTCGGCGCGATCAAGCGCGCGATGCTGCGCGCCACCGACGGCGAGAGCGTGCTGGAGGAGGCCTGCGAGATCGCGGTGAAGCGCGGCGGCTTCCTGCACGCGTTCATCAACGTCGTCGATCCGCAGAGCGGCGAGGTCGCGGCGCTCGTTTCCGCTTCCACGAGCGCGCCCGACGTGCGCGGCCTGCGGTTCTCGATCAAGAATCCCACAGAGGGCGGCTTCGGCATGACCGCGCGCGCGGTGGAGACGGGCCGGCCGAGCGTCTGCAACGATCTCCTCAACGACGCGCAGCCGATCGCCTACCGCCAGCGCATGCTCTCGACCGGGCAGCGCGCGAACATCGTGGTGCCGTTCAGCATCGACGACGGGCTCATCGGCACGCTCAACCTCGGCGCCGCGCAGCCCGGCGTGTTCGGCGAGCACGAAGTGGCGCTCCTCGAGGAGCTGGCGCTCGACATCGGCGCGACGCTGAGAAACCTGCGCCGCGCGCGGCTCCTGGAGTTCCTTTCGTCCTGCGATCTCCTGACGGGTCTTCCCCAGCGCAGCCGCTTCTGCGAGCTGCTCGCGCGCGAAGGGGAAGGTGCGTCGTCGGTCGCGGTGCTCGTGTTCGACATCGAGCAGATCGTCGCGGTGAACGAAGCGTACGGACGCGAATGCGGCGATCGCCTGCTGCAGTCGATCGCGGAACGTCTGCGTGCCGCCTTCCCGGCCGTGGGCCGGACGGCGCACTTCGGCGGCGGGCTCTTCGCCGTCGCGCTCTACGGCGAGGACGCGAAGCGCGACGGGCGCGACGTGCTCGCGCAGCTTCTCGGAGAGCCGTTCGACATCGGCGGCGTGGAGCTCAGGATGGCCGCGCGCTCGGGCTCCGCGCGTGCGCCCGAGCACGGGCCCGCGGGCGAGGCGCTCGTGCAGAAGGCGGAAGTCGCGCTCAAGCAGGCGAAGGAGAGCGGGGAGCGCCACGTCGCCTATACGAATCCCATCAACGAACGGATCGCCGCGCGCCTCACCCTCGAGCAGAAGCTGCGCCGAGCGGTGGAGCGCGGCGAGTTCCGGCTGCACTATCAGCCGAAGTTCCATCTCGCGACGCGCACGCTGCGCGGCGTCGAAGCGCTGCTGCGCTGGCAGACTCCGGAAGGCGAGAACGTGCCGCCCGCCACGTTCATCCCGGTGCTCGAGGAAACGGGGCTCCTCGAGGAGGTCGGTTTCTGGCTCTTCGAGCGCGCGCTGCAGGATGCGACGTGCTGGAGAGACGCCGGGCTCGAACCGATCGAGATCGCCGTGAACGTCTCCCCCGTGCAGCTCAGGCATCCGGGCTTTCTGTCGCGCATGAAGTCGATCGCGGACGAATGGCACCGGGCCGGCGCGGGACTCGCGATAGAGCTCACCGAGACGGCGGTGCTCAGGGACACCGACGTCGTCGTGCGCACGCTGCGCGAGCTGTCATCGGCCGGCATCCGCCTCGCGCTCGACGACTTCGGCACCGGGCATTCGTCGCTCAGCCTCCTCGCGAAGCTTCCGGTGCACGAGCTCAAGATCGACCGCAGCTTCGTGGCGCTGCTCGGCGCTCAGCCGCGCAACGCCGCTCTCGTCGAGGCCGTGCGCAGCATGGCGCGCGCATTCGGCCTCGGAACCGTGGCCGAAGGCATCGAAACCCCCACGCAGCTCCAGCAGCTCATCGGGCTCGGATGCGAGGTCGGGCAGGGATTCCTGCTGGGCCGGCCTGCGGGTCCCGACGAGATCCTCGAGCGGTTCGCGCCGGGCCGGCGCGCCGCCGCGGGCTGAGGTTCCCGCATCGTTCATGAATCGGGACGGGACGCCGTTCCCGCCGCCCGCGATCATCGGCCGATCACGCTTCGGTTGACCGCCGTCCGCCCGCACGGGCAGCATCGCGGCGCGATCGTTCGAGGAACACGTGACCGACCAGGCGTTGCCGCAATCCCTGCTGCTCTGTCCGCGCTGCCGGCGAGGCTCGCTCGCTCGACAGCGCATCGGTTTCGTCTGCGAACAGTGCAGCAGCGGTTTTCCCGTCGTGGGCGAAGTGCCGTGGCTGTTCGCCGACCCGCAGGCGATGCTCGCCGAGTGGCGCGGGAGGCTGCGTTTCCTCCTCCTCGAGATCGAGCGCGAGGTGCGCACGCTGCGCGCCGAATGCGCCGATGCGCAGCTCATGCCGCTCACGCGCCGGCGCCTCGAGCATCTCGCCGCCGCGCACGAGGATCATGCGCGCAGGCTCGCCGCGCTCCTCGCGCCGCTCGGCCTCGATCAATCGGCCGCGGGATATGCGACGCACCTCGCCCTGCGCACGCGTCTGCCCGCGGATCAGGGTCTCACCAACTACTACGCGAACCTGCATCGCGACTGGGCCTGGGGCGACGAGGAGAACGCGGCAGCTCTCGCGGTGCTCGAGGGTCTCCTCGCGCCGGACGACGCGTGGGGCAGGACGCTGGTGCTCGGCGCGGGCGCCGGCCGGCTGGCCTACGACATCCACATGCAGTGCGCACCCGGGATCACGATCGCGACCGACTTCAATCCGCTGCTCCTCTTCGTGGCACGTGAGGCGGTGAGCGGACGCGCGCTCGAGCTCTACGAGTTTCCGATCGCTCCGCGCACGCTCGACGACTGCGCGGTGCTGCGCAGGCTCCTCGCACCGCAGCCCGTGCGCGAGGGTTTTCATCTCGTCGCCGCCGATGCGCTGCGCGCGCCGTTCGCGCCCGCAAGCTTCGATACCGTCGTGACGCCCTGGTTCATAGACATCATCCCGGAGGAGCTCGCGACGTTCGCGCTGCGGGTGAACGCGCTGCTCGCGCCCGGCGGTCGCTGGCTCAACTTCGGATCGCTTTCCTTCGCGCAGAGTGCGCGTGCGCAGCGGCTGAGCCCTGAAGAGTCGTTCGAGGTCGTCGCGGGCGCGGGATTCGCGATCGCGAAGAGCGACGAAGCGAGCATTCCGTACATGCGCTCGCCCGCGAGCCGGCACGGAAGAATCGAGACGGTCCTCGCATGGAACGCGCGCAAGGAGCGCGACGTCGCCGCCCCGCCGGAGCACAGCGCGCTTCCCGAATGGCTGATCCGTACCGAGCTGCCCGTGCCGCTCCTCGAGGACTTTCAGATGCAGGCGGCTTCCACCCGCATCTACGCCTTTCTCATGTCATTGATCGACGGCCGGCGCAGCATGCGCGACATGGCGCGCGTGCTCGTTGAGCAGCGGCTCATGACGCCCGCGGAAGCCGAGCCCGCCGTGCGGACCTTCCTCACGCGCATGTACGAAGACAGCCGCCAGCGCGCGGGCTTCTGATTCAGTCCAGCGCACTCGCCGGCACGAATCGCGTTTCAACGCCCCGTCGCGGCCCGTCGTGACCCGCCGCCGGGGCGCCGGATCCGGCGCCACGATCTGCCACAAAGAATCTCCGCTGCGCCCGAATCGTGCCACGGGCGGCGCCGTCTGCCGCGCTGAACTCGTCTCCAGGCGAGAGCGAAGCGCTCTCACCGGAGAGAAGGAGGACGACCATGAAGAGCCGGATCCAGAAACCGAGCACACCGATCGCAGGCGTTGCGCTCCTGACGCTGAGCGCGCTCGCAACCGTCGCGCATGCATCCGAGCAGACGCGTGCATCGAAGCAGGAGTCCGTCGGCGTCGTCAGCGGTCTCGCGATCGGTGCGGCCGCCGGCGGACCCCTCGGTGCGATCCTCGGCGCCGCAGCGGGCGGCTGGCTCGGCGATCGCTACTACCGGCAGACCGTTGCGCGCGAGGCGCTCGCCGCCGGTCTCGACGCATCGGAAGCCGAACGCTCGCGCCTCGCACGCGAGATCGCGGGGCTCAACGGTTCGCTCGTGCGGATGCAGTCGCACAGCGAACGGCTCGATCAGGCGCTCGACCGTGCGCACGAGCTCACCCTGGACGTGAGCTTCCGCACCGCCGACGCGACGCTCTCGGACGAGACGATCGAGAGGCTGCGGCACGTCGGCGGCCTCGTGGCGGCGCTGCCCGATGCGGTCGTGCGCGTCGACGGATTCGCCGATCCGCGCGGCTCCGAGGAATTCAACGCCGAGCTCTCGAGGCGCCGCGCGAACGCGGTGGCGGAGGTGCTCATGGGCGCGGGAGTCCCGCTCGAGCGGCTGCAGGTCGAAGCGCACGGTGAGTCCGCTTCGAAGAGCACCGACGGCGATCTCGACGGCTATGCGTTCGACCGTCGTGTGACCGTGCGCATCGAGCGCGGATCGACGGGTCAGGTGGCTCGCAACCATTGAACGATATCGCCTGCACCTCTCCGCGCTTCTCCCGATGCGGAGAGGTGCAGGCAAGGAGGGCGTACGCGCGGTACGCCCGAAAGAAGAAAGCTCCTCGAACGCGAGCATCCGCATGCACCACGATGAGGCATGCACCTCGCGGCGTGCACCACACGAAGGGCAGCACGCTGCGATGCGTCCGCGCTACGCACCAATGCGGAACTCGCGCAAGCTGCGGATTGCACAGGCATTTCCACCCGACCGAGTGCATTGGTACGGATGCTGCAATGGGCGTGGTGCACATCAGGTGCGCATTGCGTGGTTCGTCATTCGGGAGGGTTCATGAGGAATTGGAAACTGGCCTCTGCGGTCGTCATGGCGCTCGGCGCGCAAGCCGCGTACGCGGAACTGAGCGTGACACCCGCGGTGGTGAGTGACTACGACTTTCGCGGCATCACTCAGTCGGCGCTCGATCCGGCGCTGCAGCTGAGTGCGACGTACACGTTCAGCAACGGCATCTACGTCGGAACGTTCGCCAGCACGCTGGACGACGACAGCTATCCGGACGCGCATCTCGAGCTCGATGGCATCATCGGCATCGCGGGAGGCGATCCGGAGTCGAGCTTCGGGTGGGACGTCGGTTTCGTCTACTACGGCTATCCGGGCAACAGCGACTTCGACTGGCAGGAGCTCTACGCGGGCATCAGCAAGGGCTGGTTCTCCGCCAAACTCTCCTACTCGCCGGAGTTCGTCGGCCTCGACGACAGCGCGTTCTACATCGAAGGCAACGGCACGTTCCCGCTGCCGCATGGTTTCAGCCTGGTCACGCACGTCGGTTACAGCTTCGGCGACTACTGGGACGCCGCCGAGGACACCGACTCCGGCAATCCGTACTTCGACTTCGCCATCGGCATCGCGAAGACCTTCGGCAACGTCGACGTATCGCTGAAGTACATCGACGGCAGCGATCTGAAGGCGTTCGACGGTACGCCGGGCGACGTTCTCACCACCGAGGGCAAGGTGTGGCTGTCGGTTTCGACGACCTTCCCCTGGGGGAAATGACCGCTGACCTGTCGAGCCACGCGCAAGCCCGTTGAAGCGCGCGCTACGGACTGCCGGCCTCCTGGCCGGCAGTTTCGTTTCCGGCCGGCCCCTCGCGAGACATAATCCCGGACCGCATTGAATCGAATCGCAGTTTGAATGCGCGCCGCTTTGAGGCGCGGTGGACCCCGTGTGACCTTTCGCCCCCGGCACAATCGCCGTATCCCGTCCGAGGGAGTGGAGGAAGGTCATGGAAACCGTAACGATCGTCTCGAGTCGCGGTTTCGTCCTCACGGACACGGAGATCCTGGTGATCGGAGTGATCGCAGCCGCGATCATTGCCTGGCAGCTCCTCGTCCGGCTGCGCCCGTCCCGGAACCGCTGAGCGGCCTCCATTCCGGGCAACACCCCGACGCCGCACGGCGCCGATGCACCGCCGCTCGCTTCCCATCAACGCGTGGCTGATGCTGGCCGCGGGCGCGGTGGCGTTCGCGTTCCTGCTGGGCAGCTACCTCGTTCACCGCGGCACACAGAACTCGGCGGAGAGCATCAGCCGGGTCGAGAATCGCTTCGAGCCGCTGGTGCGTCTCGCGCTCGATCTCGAGAATGCCGTCGGCACCTTCGATCGCGCGGTGCTCGGCTACCTCAAGTTCGACACGCCGGCCAATGCGGCCGCGGTGCTCGGCGCTTCGCGCACCCTGGTCGCCACGCTCGCCGAGTACGATCGCATAGCGGACCCGCCCGCTGCCGCCGCTTCCGACGGTGAGCTCCGTCATCAGCTCGCCGCGTTCCACCGCGACGGTCTGATGCTGATGGAGCTCCAGAACCAGCGGAGCCGCGCGCTGCGTTCGCACCGTGAAGCGATAGACGCCCTGCGCGGAAGGATCGCTTCGGCCGGTGCGTCGGGTCTGCCGGTCGGCGAGAACGTGTTCGCTCGCCGCTCGCTCTCGGAGCTCGCACGTGCGGCGGATGCCGTGCGCGATCGCGCGGAGGAGCAGCTCACCGAGAACGGAAGGGGCAGGGTGGAGCGCGCGGGAGACGTGGAGCGCGCCGAACGCGCGTTCCGCGAGGTTCTCGATTCGCACGCTCCCGAGCTCGAACGCTCGCCAGGAAGGGTGTGGCTCGAGCTGGCGCGTGAGGATTTTGCCCGGGCCGTGGCGCAACGCCGCGCCGTCATCCGGCTCGACGAGATGATAGAAAAGAGCCGTCAGGAATTCGCTGCGGCGGCCGCGCGGATACAGGAGCAGGTGCACGCCGATCTGCAGGAGCCGGCCTGGCGCGCGCTCGGCGCAGCGGCCCGCTCCGCACGCCTCACGGTCGAGGACACCGAACGCATGCTCGGCGTCGTGAGCGCCGGGATGCTGTTCGTCATCCTGTGCGTCGCCGTGCTGACGGCTCAGGGCATCACCGTGCCCGTGCGGCGCCTGATGGCCGGCACGCGCCGTCTCGCGCGCGGCAAGCTCGATGCGCGCGTGGAGCGTGGCGGCGTGCGCGAACTCGACGAGCTGGCCCTCGCGTTCAATCACATGGCCGAGCAGCTCTACGCATCGCAGCGCGCGCTGCGCGACTATCAGGCCGAGCTCGAGGAGCGGGTGGCGGCCCGCACGCGTCAGCTCCGTCACCTCGCGCATCACGATCCGCTCACCGATCTGCCGAACCGCCGCAAGCTCTTCGCCTTCCTCTCGAGCGCACTGGAGCAGGCGCGCGCGGCGGGCCGGCACGCCGCGGTGTTGTTCATCGATCTCGACAACTTCAAGACGATCAACGACAGCCTGGGGCACGAGTTCGGCGATCGCGTGCTCAAGGGTATCGGCGACAGGCTGCGCACGCTCGCGCAGGAAGGAGAGTTCGTCGCACGACTCGGCGGTGACGAGTTCACGCTGGTGCTGCGCGACGTGAAGGACCCCGAGGATGTGAAGGCACGCGTGGAGCGCGTCGTCGCCGCGTTCCAGCGTCCTCTGGCCGTCGAGCGGCGCGAGCTGCTGGTCGGAGTGAGCATCGGTGTCGCCGTGTTCCCCGACCACGCGATGGATGCCGAGGCGCTCCTGCGCGCGGCGGACTCCGCGCTGTTCCGCGCCAAGGAGCTCGGTCGCAATCGCTACTGCGTGTACAGCCCCGAGCTGCTGCAGGCCGCGGCGAGCCGCTTCCGCACCGAACAGGCGCTGCGCAAGGCGATCGAGGCGGACGAGCTGCTGCTCCACTTCCAGCCCGAGGTTTCACTCGCGACGCTCGAGACGACCGTCGTGGAAGCGCTGCTGCGCTGGCGGCGGCCCGACGGCACGCTGCTTTCCGCCGGGCAGTTCCTCGACGTCGCGCAGCAGTCGGGACTCATCCTCGAGCTCAACGAATGGGTGCTGCGCGCGGCGGGCGCGACGCTGCGCGAGTGGCGCGCCGGCGCCTGGCCGCAGGCGCGCATCGCGATCAACGCATCCTCACAGCAGTTCCTCACCGGCAACTTCGTCGGCGTCGTCGAGCGCATGCTGCGCACGTCCGGGCTGCCGCCCGAGTGCCTCGAGCTCGAGCTGACGGAGAACGTGCTGCAGACCGGTTCCGTGACGATCGAGGCGTTGCACGCGCTGCGTCTCCTCGGCGTCACGGTGGCGCTCGACGACTTCGGCGCGGGCTTCTCCTCGCTGACGTCACTGGAGCGGCTGCCGCTCGACCGTGTGAAGATCGATCGCGGACTCGTCGCGGCGGTGGACTCGAGCCCGCGCGCGGCCGCGATCGTGCGCTCGATCATCTCGCTCTGCCGCAGCCTCGGCCTGCAGGTCACGGCCGAAGGCGTGGAGCGGCCGGCGCAGCTCGATCTGCTGCTCTCCTGCGGCGACGTGCACGTGCAGGGTTATCTCATCGCCCGTCCCGCGGCAGCGGATGCGATGCTCGAGTTCGTGCGCGGTGCGAGCTCGCACCTCGCCACCCTGCGTGCGAAGGTCGAGGAGTCGCGCGCGCAGGCGGATTCCGCGTTCGACGGAACCGTCGCCATCCTCCGGCCGCGCCGTTAGCCGCGGCACTGTCTGCCGCGGCCGGGCGGCATTCACTCAGGGCGCCGATGCGCCGCCGGCGCTCCGCTCCGCGAGCGCGTCGTGCGCGCGCGAGATGACGTAAGCCCGGATCGCTTCGACGTCCTCGGGGCTGAGCTCGGCCGAGAAGCTCACCATTCCTCGCTCGCGCAGAGCGCCGTCGTGAACGACGCTGCGCCACGCCGCGGCGTCCGCGAGCAGCGGCGAGTTGCGCAGGTCGGGAATGAAGCTGCCGCTCACCGCCGCATCGCCGTGGCAGTTCGAGCAGTAGGGATGGAAGAGCTCGCGGCCCCGCGCGATCGTCGCGGCCGATGCGGTGTTCGGCGGTGGCTGCAGGGTGGGACGCGGAATCTCCGGCGGATCGGGGAGCGTGTCGTTGCCCTTCAGAGAGAACGCGAGCACGCGCGGCGTGTTGAGCGGCGCGCGCTTCTCACGTGCGATCTCGCCCGCCGCGATCGCGAATGCGCCTCCCCAGCCGGTGACCACCGCGACGAACTGCTCGCCGTCGACCTCGTAGGTGATCGGCGCGGCGACGATGCCCGATTGCGTGGGAGCGGACCACAGACGCTCGCCCGTGTCGGCCGCGAAGGCCTGCAGCTCGCCCATCGCCGTGCCCTGGAAGACGAGATTGCCGGCCGTCGACAGCACGCCGCTGCGCCACGCGTCGCTGTACTGCACGCGCCAGGCGGCCTGCTGGCTGACCGGATCCCACGCCACCAGATATCCGACCGAGGTCGCCTTCGCTTCGGCCTTGATCTTCGGATCCTGCGGCAGCGATGCGCCGAGGAAATCGAAGCCGACGTTGAACGCGTAACGGCTCGTCCGCTCGTCACGCTTCATGCCGAACGGCATCGCGAGATCGAGCGCGGGGATGTAGACGAGCCCGGTGAGAGGATTGAACGACATCGGCTGCCACGCGTGTCCGCCGGCGGGACCGGGCCGGGCGACGAACGGCTTGCCCGTTCTGCCGTAGCGCGCCTCGGGGTTCTCGATCGGGCGGCCGGTCTTCGGATCGAAGCCGGTCGCCCAGTTGATGTTCACGTAGGGCTTCGCGGAGATGAACTCGCCCGTCTCGCGGTCGAGCACGTAGAAGACGCCGTTCTTCGGTGCCTGCATGAGCACCTTGCGCTTGCGGCCGTCGATCTCGAGATCGGCGAGGATGATGTGATTGGTGGAGTCGTAGTCCCAGTCCTCGCCGGGCACGGTCTGGAAGTGCCAGACGTATTCGCCCGTTTCGGCCTTCACGGCGATGATGGACGCGAGGAAGAGGTTGTCGCCGCCGTCGGGGCTGCGCAGCGTGTGGCTCCACGGCGTGCCGTTGCCCGTGCCGAAGTAGAGCAGATCGAGCTCGGGGTCGTAGGCCATCGCGTCCCACACCGTTCCGCCGCCGCCGAGCTTCCACCATTCACCGGTCCACGTCGGACGTGCGATCTTCTCCAGCACCTCGTCGGATGCCGCGCCGTCCTTCTTGCCCGGTTCACCGGGCACCGTGTAGAAGCGCCACACGAGCTCGCCCGTGTCGGCGTCGTACGCCGAGATGTAACCGCGCACGCCGAACTCCGAGCCGGCATTGCCGATGATCACCTTGTTCCTGATGACCCGCGGTGCGCCGGTGATCGCGTAGCGCTGACTGCGATCGACCGTCTGCGTTTCCCACACCGGCGTGCCGGTCGCCGCATCCAGCGCGACGAGTCGGCCATCGAGCGTTCCGAGATAGACCTTGTCCTTCCAGAAGGCGACGCCACGGTTGACCACGTCGCAGCAGGCATTGATGCCCCACTCACCGGGCACCTTCGGGTCGTATTCCCAGAGGAGCTTTCCCGTGCGCGCATCGAGCGCGAAGACCTTGCTCCACGTGGTGCTCACGTACATGACGCCGTCCACGACGAGAGGCGTCGATTCCTGCCCGCGCGGAATGGCATCGAGATCGTGATGCCACGCGAGCCTGAGCTGCCCGACGTTCTGGTCGTTGATCTGAATCAGCGGACTGAAGCGCTGCTCGCTGTACGTGCGGCCGGTGGTGAGCCAGTTCGCGGCGTCGCTGTCCGCGGCTTCGAGCCGGGCCTGGTCGACGGGGCGCTTGGGCACGGTGGCGGTGGATGCCGAGGGTTCAGACTGCCGCTGGCACGCCGTGATGGGTATGACCAGAGCCGCAAGGAAGGCGCAGACGCGCGCATGCGTTATCGAGCGATCGGCGGATTTCATGTTCGACCGTCCCCCCTTTCCGGACCGCACGCAGCACGCGTACGGCGAGATCGCTACGGCCGATGATATCCCCGAGGAGACTGAATCTGGCAATACTGCGCGCGGTGGAGGGCCTTGTCGGGAAATGACGAAGGGGCACGCCGCCGCCGCGACGCACCCCCTCGTACCGCTGGATACCGTGTGGCCGTTTCAGCCCGCGCGCAGCACTTCCCGCAACAGGCCGAACATCTGGTCGATGTGGCTCTTCTCGACGATGAGCGGCGGCGACATCGCGAGGATGTCTCCCGTCTGCCGCACGAGGAGGCCGCGCTCGAAGCACTTGAGGTACACGTCGAACGCGCGCGCGCCGGGCTTGCCGGGAATCGGCTCGAGCTCGAGACCGAGAATGAGTCCGTAGTTGCGGATGTCGATGACGCCGGGCAGCCCGCGCAGATCGTGTGCCGCGTCCTCCCAGTACTTCGCGAGCTCCTTCGCACGCGTGAGGAGCCCTTCGCGCTCGTAGATCTTCAGCGTCGCGATGCCCGCGGCGCAGGCGACCGGATGCGCGGAGTAGGTGTAGCCGTGGAACAGCTCGATGGCGTTCGGCGGGCCCTGCATGAAGGCGTCGTAGATCTCCTTCTTGACGATCACCGCGCCCATGGGCACGCAGCCGTTGGTGAGGCCCTTGGCGCACGTGATCATGTCGGGCGTGACGCCGAACTCCTGTGCGGCGAACGGCGAGCCGGTGCGGCCGAAGCCGGTGATGACCTCGTCGAAGATGAGGAGAATGCCGTGCCTGTCGCAGATCTCGCGCAGGCGCTTGAGATAGCCCTTCGGCGGGATGAGCACGCCGGTGGAGCCCGCGATCGGCTCGACGATCACCGCGGCGATCGTGGAGGCGTCGTGCAGGACGACCAGTCGCTCGAGCTCGTCCGCGAGGTGTGCACCGTGCTCGGGCTCGCCGCGGCTGAAGGCGTTCTTCGCGAGATCATGCGTGTGCGAGAGGTGGTCGACGCCGGGCACCAGCGAGCTCGACCACATCTTGCGGTTCGGCGCGATGCCGCCGACGGAGATGCCGCCGAAGCCCACGCCGTGATAGCCGCGCTCGCGTCCGATGAGGCGCGTGCGGGTGGCTTCACCGCGCACACGGTGATAGGCCAGCGCGATCTTGAGCGCCGTGTCGACGGACTCCGAGCCGGAGTTCGTGAAGAAGACGTGGTCCAGGCCCTTCGGCGAGATCTTGACGACCTCGTTCGCGAGCTCGAAAGCGCCCGGATGGCCCATCTGGAACGCCGGGCCGTAGTCCAGGGTCTCGAGCTGCCGGGCCACCGCCTCGGCGATCTCGGGCCGGCCGTGACCGGCGTTGACGCACCACATGCCGGCCGTCGCGTCCAGGATCTGGCGTCCGTCGTGCGTCCAGTAGTACATGCCGCTCGCCCGAGCGAGGATGCGCGGACGCTCCTTGAACTGCCGGTTCGCGGTGAACGGCATCCAGTAGGCTTCCAGCTCCGCACGGGTCAGTTGGGCGGCAGGCGTGGGTGCGACGTTGGGCGCTGGCTGGCTCATCTCGGGCGGACTCCTTTGTTGGCGGCGGGATGATAAAGAAAGTTGACAAGAGAAGCCATCCCGGCCGACATTGATCGCATAACTGTCGAGAATCCTGAACAGCAATCGGGTTATAAGGATCCCATGAGTGTCGACGTCGGAGCGCGGCTGCGCAGTGTCCGCATCGCATACGGCCTGTCGCAGCGCGCCCTTGCGCGGCGGGCCGGGGTCACGAATGGCCTCATCTCACTCATCGAGCAGAACCGCGTCAGCCCCTCGATCAGCTCCCTGGAGAAGGTCCTGAGCGGTGTGCCGATGACCATCGCCGAGTTCTTCACGCTCGACCTGGGCGAGGCGCCGCGCGCCTTCTACAGTGCAGACGAGCTCGTCGAAATCGGCAATGAGGAGATATCCCGACGGCTCGTGGCCGCGCAGCGGGCCGGACGGCAATTGTCGATCCTGCACGAGCGCTACGCTCCCGGCGCAGTTACCGCCGAGGAAGTCCCCCAGAAGCGCGGGGAGCAGGGCGGTATCGTGATCCGCGGCCGCATCGAGCTCACCGTCGGCGGGAACACGCGCGTTCTCGGCCCCGGGGACGCCTACTACTTCGCGAGCCACCTGCCGCACCGTTTCCGCAACGTGGGGCGCGAAGTCTGTGAGATCATCAGCGCCAGCACATCGAGTACGTGACGTCGCAGCGGGGCCGTGAGCCCGGCTGCGACTGCAGCCCCGAACATGGCCTCAAGCTCTGCAGCCACCTCGTGGCACGAGCGAGCCGAGTCGCTCGACATCCGCTCCCGGGCATTCATCGACGGTCGCTACGTCGATGCCGCCTCGGGTGCGACCTTCGACTGCCTGAACCCCGCGAACGGCAAGCTCCTCGCGCGGGTTGCGGCCTGCGACGCGCCTGACGTCGATCGCGCGGTCGCGGCCGCGCGCGCCGCATTCCGCGACGGCCGCTGGGCGCATCTCTCGCCCGCGAAGCGCAAGCGGATCCTTCTGAGATTCGCCGGGCTCATCGAGAAGCACCGCGACGAGCTCGCGCTGCTCGAGACGCTCGACGTGGGCAAGCCCATCGCGGACAGCACGCGCATCGACATTCCCGCCGCGGCGCGCTGCATCCAGTGGTACGCGGAGGCGATCGACAAGATCTACGACGAGGTGGCGCCGACGGGGCGCGATACGCTCGCGCTCATCACGCGCGAGCCGGTGGGCGTCGTCGGTGCCATCGTGCCGTGGAACTTCCCGCTCCTCATGGCCGCGTGGAAGATCGGCCCTGCGCTCGCCGCAGGAAACTCGGTCGTCCTCAAACCGTCGGAGAAGTCGCCGCTCACGGCCATTCGTGTGGCGGAGCTCGCCGCGGAAGCCGGCATCCCCGACGGTGTGCTCAACGTGGTGCCGGGATTCGGGCACACGGCAGGCAAGGCGCTCGCGCTCCACATGGACGTCGACTGCATTGCGTTCACCGGTTCGACGGCCACGGGACGTCAGATCCTGCAGTACTCGGGTCAGTCGAACATGAAGCGCGTCTGGCTCGAGTGCGGCGGCAAGTCGCCGAACATCGTGCTCGCCGACGTCGCCGATCTCGACCGTGCCGCGACGGCTGCGGCGTACGCGATCTTCTTCAATCAGGGCGAGATGTGCTCGGCGGGCTCACGGCTCCTCGTCCAGGAGAGCATCAGGGACGCGCTGCTCGAGAAGGTGCAGGCGATCGCCCGGCAGATGCAGCCCGGTGATCCGCTCGATCCCGAGACGAAGCTCGGCGCCATAGTGGACGAGGCGCAGTTCAGGCGCGTGCTCGGCTACATCGAGACGGGACGCAGCGAGGGTGCACGGCTCCTCTTCGGCGGGCGCCGCGCGCGCGAGGAGAGCGGCGGATGGTTCGTCGAGCCCACGGTGTTCGACGACGTCGAGCCGCGCATGACGATCGCGCGCGAGGAGATCTTCGGTCCCGTGCTCGCGACCCTCACGTTCAGAACCGTGGAAGAGGCGATCGAGATCGCGAACGACGTGATCTACGGCCTCGCGGCCGGCGTGTGGACGCGCGACGTGAGCACGGCCCACAGGCTCGCGCGCGCCATCCGCGCCGGCACGGTCTACGTCAACTGCTACGACGAGGACGACATCACCGTGCCCTTCGGCGGCTTCAAGCAGTCCGGCATCGGCCGCGACAAGTCGCTGCACGCGCTCGACAAGTACACTGAGCTCAAGACGACCTGGCTCGACCTCTCGTGACGGATTCCATCTTCGATTCACCCGTCGCCTTCGTGGACGTGGAGACGACGGGCGGCCATCCGGCCCACGACCGCATCATCGAGATCGCGATCGTCGCCGCGACCGGCGGCGAGCTCGAGTACCAGTGGAGCACGCTGGTGAACCCGGGCGTGTCGATCCCGCCCGCGATCCAGCACTTCACGGGCATCACGGACGAGATGGTGCGCTACGCGCCGTTCTTCGAGGACATCGCGGCGGAGGTTCTCGAACGACTGGAGGGAAGGCTCTTCGTCGCGCACAACGCGCGCTTCGACTACGGTTTCCTGCGCTCGGAGCTGCGTCGCGCGGGCTATTCGTTCTCGAGCCGCGTCGCGTGCACGGTGAAGCTCTCGCGCAGGCTCTATCCGGATGAGCGGCATCACAATCTCGACGCGCTGATCGAGCGACACGGACTCGACTGTCCCGACCGCCACCGCGCGCTGCCCGATGCGCACGCCTTGTGGCAGTTCTGGAACGTGCTGCGCCTTCAGGAGCCCTTCGAGACGGTGGAGCAGGCGCTCGGCGAGATCACGCATCTCAAGTCGCTGCCGCCGCACCTGCCGGCCGATCTGCCGGACCGTCTGCCGCAGACGCACGGCGTGTATCGCTTCTACGGCGAAGGCGGAGCGCTCCTTTACGTGGGCAAGGCGAACAACATCCGTCAGCGCGTGCTCTCGCACTGGCAGGGCGCGACGCGCGACGGGAAGTCGCAGCGGCTCGCGGAGCTCACGCACCACGTCGAGTGGACGGAGACGGCGGGCGAGCTCGGCGCGCTGCTGCTCGAAGCGCGGCTCGTGCGCGAGCTCAAGCCGCTCTTCAACCGCCAGCTCCGCGGCGCGCGTCAGATCTGGACGTGGGTCGTGTCGGACGACGGAGCCGCGCCGGTGCTCTCGCCCATCGATCACCTGCAGCTCTCCTTCGACGGCGCGGATACGTTCGGGCTCTATCGCACGGAAGCGGCTGCACGCAAGGCGATGCTCGAGCTCGCGCGCGAGGAGCGGCTGTGTCTCAAGGTCCTCGGCCTCGAGAAGTCCTCCGGCTCCTGCTTCGGCTATCAGATCGGACGCTGCAGCGGCGTGTGCGTGGGAGAGGAGACCCTCGCGCGCCACACCGCGCGCCTCAAGCTCGCGCTCGCCGGCGAGCGGCTGAAACCCTGGCCCTTCGAAGGTCCGATCGGCATCCGCGAGACGAGTCCGAACGGCCTCGAGCAGCTTCACGTGATCGACGAGTGGCGACACATCGCGACGCTGGAGCCGGGCGATGACCTGCCTTCGCGGCGCACGCTGCAGCCCTTCGATCTCGACGTCTACCGGATCCTCGTCCGGTATCTCAGCCGCTCGATGCACAGAGTCGTGCCGCTCGCTGCCGCTCTCGACGCCGCGTGAGTACCGCGAAACTCGAGCTCACCGCAAGCGCCCCGCGCGGGCTTGCGGATCTCCTCGCCCGCGAGCTCGAGTCGCTCGGTGCGACGGACGTGCGCGAGCGGGCGACCGGAGTCGGCTTCACGGGATCGCTCGAAGTCGCGTATCGCGCGTGTCTGTGGTCGCGCATCGCGAACCGCGTGTTCCTCGAGCTCGCGCAGCTCGAAGCGCGCGATGCCGAGGCGCTCCATGCCGCCGTGCGCGAGCTGCCGTGGGAGAAGCACATCGCCGAAGGTGCGACGCTCGCGTGTGAGTTCAGCGGCCGGCATCCCGCGATCACGCATTCGCATTTCGGTGCGCTCAAGGTCAAGGACGCGATCGTCGATGCGCTGCGCGAGCGGACGGGACATCGCCCGGACATCGCTCTCGAGCGGCCCGGCGTGCGTGTGCATGTCCACGCGAGCGGCACGCGGGTGGCCGTGTCTCTCGATCTCTCGGGTGAGAGCCTGCACCGCCGCGGCTACCGCACCGAAGGCGGTGAAGCACCGCTCAAGGAGAACGTCGCGGCGGGAATTCTCATGCGCGCGGGATGGCCCGAGCTCGCGCGCGAAGGTGCGCCGTTCCTCGACCCGATGTGCGGGTCGGGCACGTTCGTCATCGAGGCCGCGCTGATCGCGGCCGACCGAGCGCCGGGACTGCTGCGTGACTACTTCGGTTTCCTCGGCTGGCGGCGGCACGATGCCGCACTGTGGGAGCGTTTGCGGGCGGAGGCGCAGGAGCGTGCGCGGGCCGGAACGGAGCGACTCCTCGCAGGAGGCTCCAGGATCTGCGGCTCGGATCGGGACGGGCGTGCCGTGAGGCTCGCCCGGGCGAACGCGCGCCGTGCAGGTGTCGATGCGCTCACGCAGTTCGAAGTGCGCGAGCTCGCCGATGTGTCTCCCGACGGCGTGCGTACGGCGGGCGACGAGCAGGATGATTACTCCTCGCCGGCAGAAGGCGGTCTCGTGTGCACCAATCCACCGTACGGCATGCGCCTCGAAGACCGCGAGGCAGCACGCGAAGTGCACCGTACGCTCGGGCGGGTGCTGCGCGAGCGCTTCACGGGCTGGCACGCGGCCGTGCTCACCGGTGCGCCGGAGCTCGGTCTCGAGCTCGGAATCCGCGCACGCCGCACACACACGGTCTGGAACGGCGCGATCGAGTGCCGGCTGCTGCGCCTGCGGATCGAACCGGAAGTCTTCCGCGACGTTGACCGCCCGAAAGGCACCGCGAGGATCGATCCGGCGCTGCGCGATACGCCGGGCGCGCAGATGTTCGCGAACAGGCTCCGCAAGAACGTCAGGCGACTTCACGCGTGGGCCGAAGCCAACGACGTCTCGTGCTACCGGCTCTACGACGCAGACATGCCGGAGTACGCGTTCGCGATCGATCTCTACCGCAGCGCCGATTCGGACCTCGCGTGGCTCTATGTCCAGGAGTACGCGGCACCTGCCAGCATCGATCCTGAGGCCGTCCGCCGCCGCCGAGGCGAGGCGTTCTCAGTGCTGCCCGAAGTCACCGGCGTGCCGCCGGAGCGCATTCACGTCCGGACGCGGCGGAGGAGGGCGCGCGGCGAACAGTACCGCAAGCTCGGAGAGGCAAAGCGGTTCCACGTCGTCGCCGAAGGGGGGCTGCGCTTCTGGGTGAACTTCGAGGACTACCTCGACACGGGCCTCTTCCTCGATCACCGCATCACGCGCGCGCGGCTGCGCGAGGCGGCCGCCCGCAAGCGCTTCCTGAATCTGTTCGGCTACACGGGCACCGCAACGGTGTATGCGGCGGCTGGGCGCGCGCGATCGAGCGTGACGGTGGATCTCTCGCGCACCTACCTCGACTGGGCGCAGCGCAATCTCACGCTCAACGGGCTCGCGAGCCGCGACCACGTGCTCGTGCAGGCCGACTGCCGCGAATGGCTGGAAGACGCCCGGCGTCGCCGCGAGCGCTTCGATCTGATCTTTCTCGATCCGCCGACGTTCTCGAACTCGAAGCGCATGGAGGGCGTGCTGGATACGCAGCGCGACCACCCGCGGCTCATCGAGGCGTGCATGGACATCCTCGCGCCGGGAGGGCTGCTCGTCTTCTCCACCAACGCGCAGCGGTTCAGGCTCGAGCCTTCGGTTGCGGAGAAATACGACGTGCGCGACATCTCGGCGGAGACGATTCCCGAGGACTTCGCGCGCAACCCGAAGATCCACCGCTGCTACGAGATCCGCGCGAGACGCTGAGCGCGCAGCGTGAACGTCGCGCGCGGCTCAGGGGCCGACGTAGGCGTCGGCCTCGATCTCGACGAGCAGCTCCGGGGAGATGAGGCGACTCACTTCGACCATGCTCGTCGCGGGGCGGATGTCGCGGAAGAACTCGCCGTGAGCCTTGCCGACCTTCTCCCAGTCCGCGATGTTCACCACGTAGATCCGCGTGCGCACCACGTCCTCGAGCGACGCACCGGCGCGCGTCAGCGCGGCCTCGATGTTGCGCAGGCACTGGACGGCCTGCGCATAAGGATCGCCGATGCCGACGATGCCGCCTGCGCCGTCCGTTGCCGTCGTGCCCGATACGTGAACGTAGGGCCCGACCCTGACGGCGCGCGAATAGCCGACGACGGGCTCCCAGGGTGTGCCCGTTGCGAAGTTCCGTCTGCTCATCGATGACTCTCAGTTCCCTGCGATCGCCCAGGCGATGCCGTGCAGCGCCGCTCCGGCGATGAAGAGCAGGAAGAGGACCGTGGAGACCGGATGGGCGAGGCGGAAGAACATCGGCTGGTAGATCGCCCGTGCGATCCAGAAGCCGGTGAGCGCGAGCAGCAGGAAGCGTCCCAGCTCGCTCGTGCCCATCGACAGCGGAAAGATGAGACACACGGCACCGGCGATCGCGAGCAGGTAGGTGAGGCAGAGATTCAGCACCTGCATGATGCCTGCGTTCACCGCGCTCAGTCGCGGAAGCTGCTCCGGCCAGCGGAACAGCCGCCAGAAGAAGAGGTGAAACGCCGCGAAGGCCAGATTGAACACGCCGGCGGAGGCGATGAGCACGTAGCTGGTGCGAGACATGGATCTCCGATGCTGTCTAGCTCGCCCCACGCGGGCCGGAGAGCGCCGTGAGCGCATCGAGCGCGAGGCTCACTGCGAAGAATACGGTGAGCAGCGGAAGAGGCGGCAGGGCGTCGTGCATCGATACGTATCTCACGCGACCGTGGCCTCCACGATCGAGTAGTGTGAAGGCGTCCTGATGACCCGTTCGAGGCGCAGTCCCGCTCCGGCGAGCAGCGTTTCGAATTCTGCGGGCGTGCGTTCGCGCCCGCCCGTGATTGCCAGCATGATGACGTCCAGCGTCTTCGCGAAGCCCGGCCCGGGTGAATCCGGAACCAGCGTCTCGACGATGAGGACTCGCGCGTGCGTGGGTGCCGCCCGCCTCACGGCGGCGAGAATCCGTGCCGCGTCGTCATCGCCCCAGTCGTGAATGATTTCCATCAGCAGGTAGGCGTCCGCCGCGGGCAGCGGATCGACGAAGAAGTCGCCCGCGACGAGCTGCGTGCGAGGAATGCCTTCCCGTGCCGCGTCCTCGATGACCTGCGGCAGCTCGAACAGGATGCCCTGCGCGCCGGGCACGCGCTCGAGTATCGCCCGCAGCAGGTGTCCACGTCCTCCGCCGATGTCGGCGATCGTACCGAAGGCGCTGAAGTCGTAGGCCTCGAGCACCGCGGGAACGGCGGCGATCGACTTGCCCGCCATCGCCTCGTTGAACATGCGTCCCTCGTCCGGATGCTGCGCGAAATGGGCGAGGATCCCCGCCCAGTCCGTCGCGGGCTTCCCCGTCCGCGCGGCGTGCGCGAGCTCGGTGAAACCCTTCCAGAAGATGGGTGACCCCATCGTTCTGGCGAACGAGCGCAGAGACTGCGGGTGGTCGCTGCGCAGATGCCTGGAAACCGGCGTATGAACGTAGGCATCTCCTTCGCGCGCGAACACCCCATACGCCGCGAGCAATCGCAGCATCCGGTCGAGCGCGCCGGCGTCGAGGCCGGTGCGCGCGGCGAGCACGCTGGCCGTCTCCGGACGCTCACCGAGCGCGTCGGCGACGCCGAATTCGGCGATCACGTGCAGGCAGCGCGGCGCGACGTGACCGTTGACGAGGTCCTGGAGGATGCGGGCGGGGTGACGATCGGTCATGGTCGCGCCTCCCACTGTCTTCGCTGTGCTGCTTCGTCCCGCGCACCTAGTCGGGCGTCGACTGCGTGTGATAGCGGCCGCCGTCGGGGTTGTAGAACGCCACGCCGGATCTTCCGATCTGCAGCGTTCCGCTCAGCCCGTGCGAGCTCAGTTTCTTCTGCACCTCGCCGGCGTCCAGGGGATCGTCGAGCTCGATGACGTGCAGCTCGTCGAGCACTTCCTCGTAGTGCCGCTGAATGCTCTCGACCGCCTCATGAGCGCCGACGGCGCGTTTCACGCCTCTTTCGCGGATCTCGTAGACGTGGATGTCGTGATCCATCGCGTAGGTCCGCACGCGCCAGTCGGAGTCCGGGGTGAACCAGAACTGCACGGTGTCGGGAACGTCGGCCCGCTCTTCTTCGGTGTCGCGGAGGTAGCTGGACTGAGTATTCAGGACGCCGACGACGAGGACGAACGGTGAGGTCATGACTGCGTAACGGGTGCTCAGCCCGTCTCCATGGGAAGTGAAGGATCGGAGCTCCATTCGACCAGCGAGCCGTCGTACACGGAGACGTGAGGCACACCGAGCCGCACGAGCGTGAAGGCCGCGCTCGTCGCCGCGATGCCGCCGCCGCAGTAGGTGATCACACGCCCGGCGTCGAGGGCTCCGGCATCCCGGAACATTGCCCGAAGCGTTTCGATGGGGAGATACGTGCCGGTCTCGGGATCGACGAGCGAGCTCGCGGGTACGTTGCCGCTGCCCGGGATGCGGCCCGGACGCGGTGTCCGCGAGACTCTTCCAGCGTGCTCGTCCGCCGAGAGGGCATTGATGAGTCTCACGTCGCTCGAGCCGAGCGCGGCTTTCACGTGCTCCTTGTCGACGAAGACATCGGGACGCGGCCGCGCCACGAACGTCGTGGGCAGGTAGTCGGGCGGCTCGATGGAGACCGGCCGCCCTTCGGCTTTCCACTTTCTGAAGCCGCCATCGAGCACCGAAGCATCGTCGAAGCCCATGGCGCGCAGCATCCACCAGAGGCGCGTGGCCCAGCTGTGGTTGCTGCAGTCGTACAGCACCACCTGTGTGCCGGGACCGACGCCGTAACGGCCCATCACCTCGGCGAACTGGTCCGCGGGCGGCATCATCATCGGAAGCTGGGTGTTGCGGTCCGAAAGCTCGTGGATCAGATCCGCGAAGCCGCTGCCGGGAATGTGTCCGGTGGTCCACGCAGCACGTCCGCTTTCCGCCCGTACGCCGCCGTCGACGGGAACGAGCGTCACCGAGCAGTCGAAGATGCGCAGCTTCGGGTCGTGGAGATGCTCGGCGAGCCACTCCGTGCTGACGAGCGGTGCGGGAGCTGCAATGTCCATCGTCGATCTCCGGGAAACGATTCGCGGGCGTTCGATGCCGATCGGTGCAATCCGGGCCTTGCGTTCACGATGCACCGTGACTATACGGAAGTCCACCGGCCTGTGGACCATGCCGCGATACGGCACTGCAGCGGCCGGATTGCGCCTACGCCTGGAGGGTCGCGGCGAACTCCCGCAGACAGCGGTTGTAGATTCCCGGATCGTCCCAGAAGCAGGCGTGTCCTGCACTCGGAATGAGTCGGACCTCGAGCTGCGCAAAACCGGCCATCTGACGCTCGATGACCGAAGGGCGGACCACACGATCGCCGGTGCCGTGAGTGACGAGCAATGGGATCCGCAGCCGCGTGATCAGATCGTCGTTGTCGAGCCGGCGCGAGAGCATGGACCGGCGGACGAGCGGAGAAACGGACACGCCGTATCCCAGCATCCGGAAACGATCCTCGGGCCGGAGCGAGCAGTCGTAGCAGAGCTCCACCAGCGCATCGAGCGCGCGGACGCTCTCCGCGACGTCGGTCGAGAACAGCCCTGGAGCAAGTGCGACGAATTCCGGGGTCAGGACGGACATCGCCTCCGCGCTGCCGAGCTTCGTGATGCCTCCCGCGAAGTTGAGTCCCCGGATGCGGTCCTCCCCGTAATGGCGGAGGTAGTCGAGCAATATGAGCGGACCGTACGACCAGCCGCAGAGAACGATGTCTTCGAGCTCCAATGTCTCGATGACGGCGCGCAGGTCGTCCGCCCAGAGCCTCGAGTCGTCGTAGCCCTGCTCGGGCCGATCGGAGAGGCCATGTCCCCGCAGATCCACTGCGACGAGCCGGTATGAATCCGCAAGGTTCGAGTCGAGCTGCCGCATCCAGGCGAGGCCGCATTGCGACATTCCGTGAACGAACAGAAACGCCGGTCCCTCGCGCCGACCCGTTTCCATCGCATGCAGCCGAACATCTGCCGCACCACGGATCTCGTGGCTCAGCATGGATTCCTCCCTCGCACGAAGTGCGGAATGTGGCCGCGGAAGATGAAAGCGTCCCGTCGGCGGCCGTGAATGGTGAGCTACGCTTCAGCTCGACTCTGCCTCGCGACGGCGTTTCCCCGCCGTCGTCACCGGTCCCACGATACTCCTGTCAACGCGGGAAGCCGACATCTCATTCCGATCCGTTCCGGCAGGCCCGCGCACGACGCGATGGGAATCCGATACTCACCGACCTCGAGCGCCACGCCACGCTCCTCGCGCTGCGCCGCTCACTCTCCGGAAGCACGAGCACGTGCGCACTCTGCGCATGTGCGGTGCCCGTGAGCAGCGTGACGCTGTTCATCCGGTGAGCGTCCTCCGCCATGGAGAAGCCTTCCCTTCGTTTCGTTTAGCATAGACGAGCATTCGTTCCGTTGTCCCGCTTCACTGTGGAGCGATCCGATGCCTTCTTCTGATGCACGCCCATGCGCACGCTTCTGAAGCTCAAACTGGGAGAGGCGCTGCGCGCCGTGGGGCCGCTGATTGCGGTCGTCTGCCTGCTGCAGGTGACCGTCATCGGCACGTCGGCCGAGCTGTTCCTGCAGTTCCTCGCGGGTTCCGTCCTCGTCACGCTCGGCATGCTGCTGCTCTTCGCAGGCGTCGATTTCGGCGTGCTGCCGATGGGCCGCTTCATCGGCGGCGAGCTGCCCCGCAAGGGCTCGCTGTCGCTGCTGCTCGCCGTTGCGTTCGCGATGGGATTCGCCACGACCGCCGCGGAGCCTGACGTCATCGTTCTCGCCGGTCAGGTGGAAGAGGCCTCGCAGGGTGGTCTCTCCGCGCAACCTCTCGTGTACACCATTGCGGCGGGCGTGGGGCTCTTCACGGCCGTCGCTCTGCTGCGCGTGGTCCGCGGTTTCTCGATGGCGTGGCAGCTCACGGTGGTGTACTCCGTGATGCTGGCGCTCACTCTGGTCGCGCCATCTGACCTGGTGCCGCTCGCGTACGACGCGGGCAGCGTGACCACGGGTGTGCTGGCCGGGCCGGTCGTGCTCGCGCTGGCTCTGGGGGTGAGCTCGGTGCTGGCAGGCCGGTCGGCCGTCGCGGATGGCTTCGGGCTCCTCGGCATGGCCTCCGCGGGACCCATCATCGTCATACTGCTGCTCGGGCTGCTGCGATGACCGACGCGCCCATCGTCGCCGACGTCATCCGCACTGCGCGGGGCGTGCTGCTTGCCGTGCTGCCGCTCGCGGCATTGTTCACGGTGTTCCAGCTTCTGTTCCTGAAGCTGCCGCGTACGGAAGTCACCCGCATCGTCATCGGGACTGTGCTGGCTTCGATCGGACTTTTCCTCTTCCTGCTCGGCGTCAGCATCGGCTTCATGCCGTTCGGGCGCGCCATCGGCGAGGTGCTCGGTTCGCTCTCGCCGAAGTGGCTGCTCGTGCCGTTCGGCGTGCTGCTCGGCTTCTTCACGACCTGGGGCGAGCCGGCCGTGCGCATCCTTGCGGATCAGGTCGAGGAAGCCTCGAGCGGATCGATCCGCCAGCGGCTCGTGCTGGTCGCAGTCTGCATTGGGGTCGCCGGGGCGGTGGGTCTCGGAATGCTGCGGATCGCCTACGGCATTCCGCTCGTGTGGCTGCTCGTGCCCGGCTACGCTCTCGCGATCGTGCTGATCTGGCTCAGCGACCGGGAGTTCGTCGCGATCGCGGTGGATTCCGGCGGTGTCGCGACGGGGCCGCTGGCGAACACCTTTCTGCTGGCGCTCGGGCTCGGGGCGGCGTCCGCGATCGCGGGGCACGATCCTCTGGTGAGCGGGCTCGGGCTGGTGGCGCTCATCGCACTGGCGCCGATTCTCTCCGTGATGGCACTGGGATTGCTCGTTCGTCTGAAGAAGCGTCCCGAGGAGTCGCGAACATGAAGCTTTCTCTCATCGTCAGTATCGTGCGCAAGGGCTGGGGCAGCAGTGTGCTGCAGGCGTCGGTGAAGGCCGGTGCGCGCGGCGGCACGGTGCTCTTCGGGCGCGGTGCCGGCATCCACGAGCAGGAGAAGATCTTCGGGATGTCGATCGAGCCCGAGAAGGAGATCGTGCTGACGCTCGTGCGTCAGAGCCAGGTCGACGAGATTCTCGAGGAGATCGTCCGCACCGCGGAGCTCAACGATACGGGACGCGGGATCGCTTTCGTCCTGCCGGTCGAGAAGGTGGTCGGCGTCGCGCATTTCATGCGGCAGACGGCGCACCGTTCGCCGAAAGAGAAGGAATAGCTGAAGCGCGAGCCGGCGCGCGACCGGGCTCAGCGGCGACGGTCCACGGTCTCCCGTTCGGGCACGACGTCGATCACGAGCCCGCCGTCGGGATGGCGCGTGATGTTGGTGATGCCGGTACGCCGGAAACGCCACGACCGGTACCAGCCGTAGCCGACGTAGACAGCCAGCGCGACGAGCGTGAGAAAGACGGCCGCCACGGAAACCACCAGCAGGACCGCGAACAGGCTCAACGCGAACGCAAGCGCGAATACGCGGCCGAGGAACGTGGAGGGTCGCCAGGTGAGGTAGTAGGGGCGTTGCTGCATGACATCCATCCGTTGGATGGCCCTACGCTAGAGCAGCGACGCCGGAACATCAACCGTACTACGTACTTGTACTATGCTCTCGGTGAGCGGGGCCGCGGGCCGGGCCTTCCGGGGAGATCTGCAGTGGATGCAGGGCGCTCGGGATCTCCTGATTGCCGTTCGTTTCCCGGCCGTCGTCTCTTCGCCGCATTTTTCCTGTGCAGCATCCCACCGCTGGCGTCAGCCGAGCCGTTCATCGGGCAGTTCGAGCTCAAGAACCTCGAGAGCAAGCCGGGGCTCATCGAGTTTCAGAGCCAGAACGCCTGGTCCTGGAGGCAGCCTGCACGCCGCTTCGTGAACGGACCCGACGGCCTCGAGCTCGACGAGAACTCGGTGGTCCGCCAGCGCCACGCGCTCGAGGTGGAGTTCGGCTTCACGCGTGCCGTCAAGATGCGTGTGGGCGTCGAGTTCGAGAAGGAGCGCCTCGAGGAACCCGGATCGCTCGACGAGTCGAACGACTTCGACAGCCTCGAGCTCAGCGAGGTCGGCGCGGAGATCATCGCGGTGCTCGCGCCGCGTGAGGGTGATGGCGCGGGTTTCGGTCTCGTGGCGGAGATCGAGGGACCCGTCGATGGTGAAGAGCCCACGAACCTCGTTCTGGGTCCCATATTCGAGTACCAGCGCGGCCGCTGGTTCGCTGCGGTCATCCCGATGGTGATCTACGCCTTCGGCGGCGAGGCCGAGGAAGGGGAACGCGTCGACACGAAGTGGGATTTCGCGTACGCGGCGCAGCTCACTTATACGTTCAACGAGACGTGGTCGCTCGCGCTCGAGGGCTACGGAACGATCGAGCGGCTGGGCAACACCGGCCATCCATCGGAGTCCGCGCGGATCTTCGGCGATTTCGACCAGCACCGCCTCGGACCGGTGCTCTACTACTCGCGTCCGCTCGGCGGGTCCCGCGCACGTGCAGCTACTCGTTCATCGTCACTGTCGAGCGATGAGGCGGAAGAGGGCGCGACCCTCACGATCGGCATCGGCCTTCTCGAGGGCCTCAACGGCAACACGCCGGATCACACCCTGAAACTCAGCATCGAAGTCGATTTCTAGCGTGTCGTTACGATGATCGGGGCGCCGCGGGTGACGATCACGGTGTGCTCGTACTGAGCCGAGAGATTTCCCTTCTCGGCGAGCAGCGTCCATCCGTTTTCGGCTTCGGTCACGCGGGTGCTGCGCGTGGAGAGGAAGGGTTCGATGGCGACGACGACACCTTCCAGCAGAATCCGCGGGTCGCCCGGCTGCAGGACGCGAGGCCCGGGAATTCCATGGGCCACTTCCTCGTTCACGCTGATGCAGGTCGCGCCCGGAAAGTCGTAGACCGCGCGCGGCGCCGATCGCGCCCCATGGCGCTCGAGCAGACCCCGGCCGATCTCGTCGAGCTCGGCAGTGGTCATCAGGTCTCCACTGTAACGGCGCAGGTCACTGCGCTTCCTCCGCCACCGGGATCATATCGGGCATCGCGATGAAATCGGTGACGCCGTAGTCGATGCCCGGCTGCGCAAGGAGTGTCGTGAGCTGACCGCGATGATGGGTCTGATGGTTGAAGAGGTGCGCGACGGCGACCTACAGAGGACAGCTCAGCAGCCGGGCCTCGGTCTGCTGCGGAATCGTGAGCGGAAACGGGGTCTCCCGTCTCCCCCGGAAGGGAAAGGAATGCCGTGATCCAGTCGCGGTAGCGCGGCGCTAGGCGTTCACGGCACGCGCATCCGGATCGCGCTGTGGCTCGCGGGACTCGGAGTTCCTTCGCAGCTTCATGTCATAGGTCACCGTCGCGCCGTAGGCCTCGGGTGCCTGCGGATCGTGGCGCAGCTTGTCGAACACCAGCAGCCGCGTGCCGAGCTGGAAGCCTTCCCGGATGTCGTGCGTGATCATGAACACCGTCATGCGGTTCGCTGCCCACAGGTCGCGGATGAGCTGATGCATGTCGGCGCGCAGTCCCGGATCGAGCGCACCGAAGGGCTCGTCGAGCAGAAGGATCCGCGGTTCGCGTGCGAGCGACTGAGCGATGGAAAGCCGCTGCTGCATGCCGCCCGAGAGCTGCGCGGGATACCGGTCGCGCGCATGCTCGAGTCCGACCGCGGCGAGGAGCTTCTCGGCCCGCTCGATCGCCTCGCGGCGCGCGCGCCCGAAGAGCTTTCCAGTGAAGCGGGCGCGCTCGAGCTCGAAGGCGAGCAGCACGTTGCCGAGCACGGTGAGATGCGGGAACACGGAGTAGCGCTGGAAGACGATTCCGCGGTCGGGACCCGGCTCGGCCTCGAGGGGCTTCCCGTCGATGAGAATCTCGCCGCGCGTGGGCCGCTCGATGCCGAGCAGCATCCGCAGAAAGGTGGTCTTACCGCAGCCCGATGCGCCGACGATCGTGACGAACTCGTGATCCTCGACGTGGAAGTTCAGGTTCTCGAGCACGACATGGTTGCCGTACTCCTTCCACACACGTCTGACGGTAAGCGATGCCATTCGGAGTTCACACCGTGAGCTGCGTCCACGGGAAGGCCCGCGCACGCAGCTTCTTGAGCGCCCAGTCGGAGACGAAGGCGAGCAGAGTGATCCACGCGACGTAGGGCAGGATCACGTCCATGGCCATGTACCGGCGCACGAGGAAGATGCGGTAGCCGAGCCCTTCGGTCGAGGCGATCGCCTCGGCCGCGATCAGGAACAGCCACGCGCTGCCCAGAGTCAGGCGCAGCGCGTCGATGAGCCGCGGCCACATCTGCGGCAGGACTACGCGCAGCACGAGCTGCCAGCTCGAGGCACCAAGGGTCTGTGCCTTGATGAGCTGCTCGGCCGGCAGCTCCGCTGCACGCAAGGCGATGTCGCGAATCACCACCGGCGCCACGCCGATCACGATGAGCGTGATCTTCGCCACCTCGCCGAGTCCCAGCACGATGAACAGGATCGGCAGGATCGCGAGCGGCGGGATCATCGACACGGCGGCGATGAACGGCGCGAGGAGCGACCTCACGTAGGGCACTACACCCGTCGCGATGCCGAAGACGAGCCCCAGCAGGGCGCTGATCCCGAGCGCGATGCCGAGCCGCGTGAGGCTCGCCGCGGTATCCGACCAGAACAGGATCTCCCCGCGGCGCGGATCCTCCTCGAGCGCGTAGCTGCGCAACGTCTCGCCGATCGTGGCGGGCGAGGGCAGCAGCTTGTCGTCCGGATTCGCCTCGAGCCGGATGCTCGAGGCGATCAGGTACGCGAACACCAGGAGCACGAAGGGCAGTGCTCCGAGCGTCAGCGCGCCCCCGCGCGCCGGGTGAAGGTTCACGATCCGACGCATGGGCTACCGCCGGCGTGTCGGGTTCCGGAGATCGAGGTCGTTCATGCAGCTCACAGCTTGCCGTCCACCGCGAGCTTGATGAACGAGGAGTCGAAGCGCATCTTCACGTTCTTCGGGTTGCCGAGCGTCTGGCCGCCAGGGAACTCGATGCCGACCGCGTCGACGCTGCGCGCACCTTCGCCGAGCAGTCCGTGATCGAACGAGAAGCGGCGCACGTGATCCATCGTCTTCACGAGCGCGGGGCTGGTCACGAACTCATGGGTTTCGGCGGGCGTGACGAAGATCTTCGTCGTCGCGAGCTGGCGCTCGAAACCCGCGAGATCCGTTCCGGCGGCCTTCGCCATCGCGAGGCGTGCCTCCTTCGCCTTCTCGTCGTTGCCGAACATCACCTGCATGGTCTCGAACCAGGCGCCGACCAGCGCCTTGCCCAGATTCGGGTTCGCGCGCAGCGTCGCGGTGTTCACCACCATCATGTCCATGATCTCGCCCGGAATCTGGGAGGAATCGAACACGAGCTGCGCGTCCTTCGCGGCGAGGATCTCGTTGAGCTGCGGATTCCAGGCGACGACGGCAAGGGTCTCCTTCGCCTCGTAGGCGGCGACGATGTCCGCATCGGACGTGTTCACGACGGTGATGTCGCGCTCGGCGAGCCCCACGCTGTCGAGCGCGCGCGCCAGCAGATAGTGCGACACGGAGAGCTCGACGAGGTTGACGTTGAGACCCCTGATGTCGGTGAGCTTCCTGCCCTTGCCCTTGAGGACGATGCCGTCGTTGCCGTTCGAGAAGTCGCCGACGATGAGTGCCGTGGAGTCGACGCCGCCTGCAGCCGGTATGGTCAGCATGTCCATGTTGGTCATGGTGCACGCGTCGAACTCTCCGGCGGTGTACTGGTTGATCGACTCGACGTAGTCGTTGATCTGGGTGAGCTGGATCTCGATACCGTACCTGTCGGCCCACTTCTTGAGGATGCCGCTCCGGTCGGCGTAGTCCCAGGGCATCCAGCCCACGTAGATGCTCCAGGCGACCTTGAAGGTCTTCTTATCGACGGCGTGCGCGGTCGACCCGAGCGTGATGACCGAAAGTGCGAGCAGCAGCGAGGCGGCTCTGAGCGTCTTCGATAGCACGGTGCGCATTCGGCTCTCCTGTAACTGGTTGACCCCATCACTTTCGGGAGCCGCCGCGCGCGGAAAGCTCGAGGGAGCTACCGGGCCGCCGCACGAGGCAAGCTGTCCCGTCGAAACCGCCGCTCGCGCGACGGTTCGTAACCTCCCGGGCTTTTGTCCCGCCGTGTATCCAGCCCCGATCCGGCTGGACTGCCTCTCTTGGACCAGACGCATCGGCTGCACGCGTCGCGCGCATCCGCTGCCGGAACCCTAGACGCACATTTCGCGCCTCTCTCTGCAATTGGTGTGCCGCCCATGCGCGGTAAGCAGGAGATTCACGGCAGCACGGCGGCTTAGCGCACATCGGTGACGCAGCCGCGTGCATCGAACGGTATCGGTCTGCACCGTCACGATGCATCGCGCGTGCTCGAAGCCCCACGATGGAGCGATGAGCAGCACCACGCCGCGCGACTCATCGTGCGAGAGAGCGGATTTCTCAGGTGTCTGGCGCCTGAACGCGATCCGGTATGTCTCTTGCACGAGGGTCCACGGGGAGCTCCAGTCGTGTGCGCGACGTTCCCGATCCACGTCGCCGCGCACGGCCCGCAAGGGGTGAGCACCAGTGGTCACGCAGCTGAGGGAGAGAATCGAAGAGAAGGGAACGATCCTCTGGGAAGAAAGAGTGCGCGGTGGGGCGCACTGGTCCGGCATCGTCAGGCGGGGGGTCACTCTGCGGATAACGGACCTCGAGGGCGGCTCGAACGTGAGCACGCTCCTCTTCAGCGCCGAGGACCACCTCGAACGCTACAACATGCCCGATACGCTGAAAGCCCAGCACACGGCTTTCCTCACGAAGGGCTTCGTCTGCTACTCGGACATGGGGCGCATCCTGTGCTCCATCACCGAGGACACCTGCGGCTGGCACGACACGATCTGCGGCGTCTCGAACGCCGCGATGGTGCGCGCCCGCTACGGGGAGACGCGCTACCAGGAGCACCGCAACGACCGCTACCAGAACGCCTTCGACGGGCTCCTCGTCGAACTCGCGAAGTACGGCCTCGGCAAGCGGGATTTCGCGGCGAACATCAACTTCTTCAGCAAGGTCACGGTGGAGGAGGACGGCTCGCTGTGCTTCCACCCGGCCCACTCCCAGGCCGGCGATTTCGTGGATCTGCGCTTCGAGATGAACACGCTCGTCGCGCTCGCGGTCTGTCCGCATCCGCTCGATCCGGACCCGCAGTACCGGAGAAGGGACGTGCTGATAACGGCGCGCGAGACCGGACCGGCGCCCGCGGACGATCCGTGCCGCCACCGCTGTCCGGAGAATCAGCGCGGCTTCGAGAACACCGAGCGGCTGTATCGCTGAAGGAGGGAGCACCCATGACTTACGTGACGAGTGACCTCGATCCCGCCGCGGCAGTGCTGCGCGAGGTCGTGCCGGCGGGCGAGCCGTGGATGGGCATCGTGAAGCGCGGTCAGCGTTTCCGCATCGTCGACCTCGAAGGCAATCAGGCCGTCGACACGCTGTTCTACAGCGCCGCGCGGCCGGAGGAGCGCTACAGCGCACAGGACACCGTGCGCGAGCAGGGCAACATCTATCTCACCGCGGGCAGCCGACTGCTCTCGAACGAGTGCAACACGATGCTCACGATCGTGGCGGACACCTGCGGACGCCACGACACGCTGGGCGGCGCCTGCTCGGCCGAGAGCAACACCGTGCGCTATGCGCTCGAGAAGCGGCACATGCACAGCTGCCGCGACAACTTCCTCATGGCGCTCGCGCGCTGGGGCGGCGGTCTCGACAAGCGCGACCTGTCGAGCAACATCAACTTCTTCATGAACGTGCCGGTGACGCCGGCCGGGAAGCTGACGTTCGCCGACGGCATCTCCGGGCCCGGGCGGTACGTGGAGATGCGGGCGGAGATGGACGTGATCGTGCTCATCTCCAACTGTCCGCAGCTCAACAACCCCTGCAACGCCTACAACCCGACGCCCATCGAGCTCCTGATCTGGGACGCGGAAGGAAAGGCCTGAGGTCTGCGTCCGCAGGACGACCTGCGGATCCGTGACAACGCCGGGACGGCCCGGCACCTGAAGGCAGGTCGCCTGCCCGAGGGATTCATGTTCCGGAAAGTTCTGATCGCGAACCGCGGCGCCATCGCGTGCCGGATCATCCGCACGCTGCGCCGCATGGGAGTGAGGTCGGTCGCGGTGTACTCGGAGGCCGACCGCCACTCCCGCCATGTCATCGAAGCGGATGAAGCCGTCTGCATCGGCCCGGCGCCGGCTGCGGAAAGCTATCTGCGCCCCGAGCGGCTGCTCGACGCGGCCGCGCGCACGGGCGCGGAGGCCATCCACCCCGGCTACGGGTTTCTCAGCGAGAACGCACGGTTCGCCGAGGCGTGCGAGGCGGCGGGGATCGTCTTCATCGGACCGACGCCGCAGCAGATGCGCGACTTCGGGCTGAAGCACCGCGCGCGCGAGCTCGCCGCGGCGAGCGACGTTCCGCTGCTGCCGGGCACAGGGCTCCTCGAAAGCCTGGAAGCCGCGCACCTCGCCGCAGAGCGCATCGGCTATCCGGTGATGCTGAAGAGCACGGCGGGCGGCGGCGGCATCGGCATGCAGCGCTGCGGCGATCCGGAGAGTCTCCGCGAGGCCTTCCACTCGGTGGAGCGGCTCGCGAAGAACAACTTCGGTCAGGGCGGCATCTTTCTCGAAAAGCTCGTCGATCCGGCGCGGCACATCGAGGTGCAGATCTTCGGCGACGGCAAGGGCCGGGTGGTGGCGCTCGGCGAGCGCGACTGCTCGGTGCAGCGGCGCAATCAGAAGGTCATCGAGGAGACGCCTGCGCCGGGGCTGAGCGAATCGACGCGCGAGCGGCTGCATCAGGCCGCGATCCGCCTCGGGGCTGCAGTCGCTTACCGCTCGGCCGGGACGGTCGAGTTCGTCTACGACGCGGCGAGCGGCGAGTTCTACTTCCTCGAGGTCAACACCCGGTTGCAGGTGGAGCACGGCGTCACGGAGGAGGTGACTGGCGTCGATCTCGTGGAATGGATGGTGCGCCTCGCCGCCGGCGACACGAGCATGCTCGACGAGCGGCCGGCATTCCGCGGCCATTCCATTCAGGCCCGCGTCTACGCCGAGAACCCGGCCAACGGCTTCAGGCCGTGCAGCGGTCTTCTGTCGCACGTCGAATGGCCGCGAGACATCCGCGTCGAGACCTGGGTCGACAACGGCACCGACGTCTCGCCGCACTACGATCCGATGCTCGCGAAGCTCATCGCGCACGGCGCCACGCGCGAGGAAGCGCTCGACAGGCTCCGCGCGGCGCTCTACGCGACGCGGCTCTACGGCATCGAGACCAATCTCGCGTATCTCGCGCGCGTGCTCGGCGATCCGGTGCTGCGCGAGGGGCGGCAGCACACGCGCTGTCTCGAAGGACTGTCCTTCCGGCCGCGCAGTGTCGAAGTGCTGCAGCCGGGCACGCACACCACCGTGCAGGACTTTCCGGGCCGCGTGGGCTACTGGAACGTCGGCGTTCCGCCATCGGGTCCCATGGACGACCTTGCGTTCCGGCTCGCGAACCGTCTGGTCGGCAATCCGCCCGGCACCGCGGGTCTCGAGCTCACGGTGAGCGGACCCACGCTGCGCTTTCATGCCGATGCGGTGATCGCGCTTGCCGGCGCGCGCATGCAGGCGAAGCTCGACGGCGAGTCGGTGCCGTGGTGGCAGCCGGTGCGCGTCGCGGCGGGCCAGACACTGACGATTGGCGGTCTCGAGGGCGCAGGTCAGCGCGCGTATCTCGCCGTGCGCGGCGGACTCGACGTGCCGCCGTACATGGGCAGTCGCGCGACGTTCACGCTCGGACGCTTCGGCGGGCATGCGGGTCGTGCGTTGCGCGCCGGGGACATCCTGCATCTCGCGTCCGTCGAAGAATTCCCGAGCTCTGCGGATGTTCAGCCGATTCCCGAGACGCCGCTGCCGGCGGAGCTCATTCCCGCGTACGGCACGCACTGGGACATCGCGGTGACGTACGGTCCGCACGGTGCACCGGACTTCTTCACGGAAGACGACATCCGGACGTTCTTCGCCACCGACTGGAAGGTGCACTACAACTCGAGCCGCACCGGTGTGCGGCTCATCGGACCGAAGCCGCAGTGGGCGCGGCCGGACGGCGGTGAGGCAGGGCTGCATCCATCCAACATTCACGACAACGCCTACGCCATCGGCTCCATCGACTACACGGGTGACATGCCGGTGATCCTGGGGCCGGACGGTCCGAGCCTCGGCGGATTCGTCTGTCCGGTGACGATCATCAGCGCGGAGCTGTGGAAGATCGGTCAGCTCCGTCCGGGCGACACGCTGCGCTTCCATCTCGTCGATGCAGAGGAGGCCGTCGCCAGGGCAGGGGCACTGGAAGAGACGATAGCGACGCTGCGTCCCGCAGCCCCGGGAGTCATCGCGAGCACGGCGGCATCGCGCACGACATCGTGCAGCTCACGAAGCCGCTCCAATCAGTCTGCGAAGCCACTCGGGCGTACGAGCCCGATCATCGAGCAGCTGTCTGCGACGCGCGACCGGCCTGTGGTGTGCTATCGCCGCGCGGGCGACGCGAATCTGCTCATCGAGTACGGTCCGCTCGTGCTCGATCTCGAGCTGCGCTTCCGCGTGCATTCGCTGATGCAGTGGCTCGAGGAGCATCCGCTGCCCGGCGTGCAGGAGCTGACGCCCGGCATCCGTTCGCTCCAGGTCCGGTACGACAGCCGCGTGCTCGGCGAGCGCGAGCTCGTCGCGCGGCTCGTTCAGGCGGAAGACGAGTTGCCTTCGATCGAGGACCTGTGCATCCCGAGCCGCATCGTGCACCTGCCGCTCTCGTGGGACGACCCCGCGACGCGGCTCGCCATCGAGCGCTACATGCGCTCGGTGCGCGCGGATGCGCCCTGGTGCCCGAGCAACATCGAGTTCATCCGCCGCATCAACGGGCTGGATTCGATCGAGGACGTGCGGCGCATCGTGTTCGAGGCGAGCTATCTCGTGATGGGCCTCGGCGACGTGTATCTCGGCGCGCCCGTCGCGACGCCGCTCGATCCGCGACACCGGCTCGTCACGACGAAGTACAACCCCGCGCGCACCTGGACGCCGGAGAACGCCGTCGGCATCGGCGGTGCGTACCTCTGCGTGTACGGCATGGAAGGCCCGGGCGGCTATCAGTTCGTGGGTCGCACGGTGCAGATGTGGAACCGCGACCGCGTGACGGCCGAGTTCGAGCGTGGCCGGCCGTGGCTGCTGCGGTTCTTCGATCAGATCCGCTTCTTTCCGGTGAGCGCGGAGGAGCTGCTCCGCATCCGGGACGATTTTCCGCACGGGCGCTACCGGCTGAAGATCGAGGAGACCGTCCTCGATCTGCGCGAGTACAGACGCTTCCTCGCCGAGAACCGCGAGTCGATCGAGCGCTTCAAGGCGCGGCAGCAGGCGGCATTCGAGGCCGAGCGCGAGCGCTGGCGCGAAAGCGGTCAGTTTGCCGCCGCTCCCGAAGTCGAAACGGAGACCGACGAGCCGAAAGAGGAGGCGGCGATTCCGCCGGGTTGCGTCGGCGTGAGCGCGCCGGTCACGGGCAGTATCTGGCAGCTCGGCGTCTCGGCAGGACAGCGCGTCGCGGCGGGGCAGGAGCTGCTCGTGATCGAAGCCATGAAGATGGAGATCCCGCTCACCGCGGCGAACGACGGAACCGTGGTCGAGCTTCGCTGCGCACGCGGCAGCACGATCTCCGCCGGCGACACGCTGCTCGTCATCCGGCCCGACGCATGAGGAACGCCATGACCAGCGAGCTCCCGAGTCTCCTCATCGAAGACCTGCGGCGTGCCTATCGCGAAAGACGCTTCACGCCGGCCGAGCTGATCACGAGCCTCCGTGAACGACTGGATGCCGCGCCGGACCGCGCAGTGTGGATCGCGCGGCTTCCTCTGGAGCGGATGCTCGAGCACGCACGTGCCCTGGAGAAGCGCCCGGTCGACGAGCTGCCGCTCTACGGCGTGCCTTTCGCCATCAAGGACAACATCGATCTCGCGGGCGTGCCCACAACGGCCGCATGTGCGGCATTCAGCTATGTGCCGGCGGAGTCCGCACCCGTAGTGCAGAAGCTCATCGACGCCGGCGCGATTCCGGTCGGGAAGACCAATCTCGACCAGTTCGCCACGGGCCTCGTCGGCACGCGCTCGCCCTGGGGCGCCTGCCGCAATGCCTTCGATCCGCAGTACATCTCCGGCGGCTCGAGCTCGGGTTCCGCCGTCGCCGTCGCACTCGGGTTCGCGAGCTTCGCGCTCGGCACGGACACGGCCGGCTCCGGACGCATACCGGCAGCGTTCAACAACCTCGTGGGCCTGAAGCCCACGCGCGGCCGGCTGAGCACGCGAGGCGTCGTGCCGGCGTGCCGCTCGCTCGACTGCGTGTCGATCTTCGCGCTCACGTCGGAGGACGCCGCGCGGGTGCTGACCGTTGCGGAAGGTTTCGATGCGGACGATCCGTACTCGCGGCGAGTGCGGACTCCTGCGAGCAGCGCCCGTCTCGCGCAGATCGAAGGGCTGCGCGTCGGTGTGCCGCGCGCGTCGCAGCTCGAGTTCTTCGGCGATGCGGAGTACGAGAGGCTCTTCGCCGAAGCGCTCGATCGCCTGAGCGCGCTCGGCGCGAAGCTCGTGGAAATCGACTTCGCGCCGTTCCTCGACGCGGCGCGCCTTCTCTACGAGGGCCCATGGGTTGCCGAGCGCTACGTGGCGATCGCCGCGCTCATCGAGGAACGTCCGGACGCACTCCATCCGGTGACGCGGCAGATCATCGAAGGCGGAGCGCGACCCACTGCCGCGGATGCCTTCCGCGCGCAGTACCGGCTCATGACCCTGAGGCGTTCGACCGAGGCGACATGGGATTCGATCGACGTGCTCGTGACGCCGACCGCGGGCACGATCTACCGCATCGAGGACGTCGAGCGCGAACCGCTGCTCCTCAACAGCCGTCTCGGCTACTACACGAATTTCGTGAACCTGCTCGATCTCTCCGCCGTCGCGGTGCCGGGCGGCTTCCGGCGCGACGGATTGCCATTCGGCATTACGCTCATCGCGCGCGCGTTCGAGGAGCGTCCGCTCCTTGCACTCGCCTCGAGGCTGCACCGCGCTGCCGGCACCGGCCTCGGCGCGCTGGAGCAGCCGATTCCGGCTGACGATGCGTTCGGGCGGCCGGCATCACCTGCCGGAACGATTCCGCTCGCCGTGTGTGGCGCGCACATGGAAGGTCTGCCGCTCAATCGGGAGCTCGTTTCCCGAGGAGCCGTCTTCCTGCGGCGGACGCGAACGGCGCCGGTCTATCGCTTCTATGCATTGCCCGGCGGCCCGCCCGCGAGGCCCGGTCTCGTGCGCGTGGCGCAGGGCGGAGCGCCCATCGAAGTGGAAGTGTGGTCGATCCCTCAGGAGCAGCTCGGCTCCTTCATGGCCGGCATCCCCGCGCCGCTCGGCATCGGGCAGGTGCAGCTCGAGGATGGCAGCAGCGTGCCCGGCTTCCTCTGCGAGGCCATTGCGACCGAAGGCGCACGCGACATCACCGCGCTCGGCGGCTGGCGGGCCTGGCTCAAGCTGTCGGGATCGTAGATCCGCCCGCCCTTCACGCGCTCTCACGCCGCCAGGATTGAAAGAGCAGAGCCCAGAGCGGACCGAAGACGAACCAGAAGAAGGCACAACCGGCAGCAATGAACCGCCAGTCGCGAAGCGCCTGCGTCGCAGCATCGTCGCCGACGAACGCGATGAGCCCCATGAGCAGCACCAGAGTGATCGCGACCGCCACGAGACAGCGCACCCAGAGCGCGAGCTCATAGCGCACGGCGGCCCAGCCGCGGTTCGGCGCCTTCGGCGGCGCGGGCCCGCCCGCAAACCGGTGTGCGAAGTGACGGTCCGCCCAGGCCACCGTGATCCCGCCGAACGCGACGGTGAAACCGACGTACGCCGCTGCGAGACCATGCGCGAACGTCGCCGCCGTGCCGCCGCGGAGATCCAGCGCCGTGAAGGCGAGGAGAGCGAGGTCGATCAGCGGCAGGGAGAGCAGCAGAAAGCGGCTGAGCGTGCTGCGCTGAAGGAGGTAGCGCGCCGCGAGGCCCAGGACCAGCACGACCCAGAAAGCGGCCTCACAGCCGACGATGAGCAGGTACAGGATGGACGACTGCATTGCTCGAAGCGGCGTCCTCGTTCGAACGAACTTCGCTACCGCGCGGCGAGGCTTGGGGAAGGCTGCGCGCGTGCCGGCGCGGGCGCGCAAATCGTAGAGCGTGCGCGGCGTTTCGAGAATCTGCCCGATGAGAGGCCCTGATGACGGCGGGCGGATACTCGAGGAGTGTCGGTCTCGTCAGGCTTCCGCCGGTGGCTGCAGCATGCCGATCAGCACACCCGCGCCGTCCATGAGGGCGAACGCGACGAACACCACCGCCAGCGTCGTGCTGCGGCAGAGAACCAGAAGGCGGGGCGCCAGGTAGCCGTCGTAGGTCATCTGCTCGGTGAGCCTCCAGATGAACGGCCACACCAGCAGACCGTAGAGAGCGGCCGGGAAGGGGAGGGACCCGAAGAGCAACGGCGGCGTGAGCGTCCCGTATACGAGCCAGCCTGCCGCGTAGACGCCACCGAAAATGAACACGAGGCTCATGGGGACGAGCACCAGGCCGAGCAGCACGTCGCCGGCAAGGCGCGTGCGCGAGAAACCGACCAGCTCGAAGAGGTCAATGCCTTGGCCGCGCGCGCGAAGAGCATCAGCGCCGGACCGCGCCACGTCAGCGCGCCGGCCACCTGCCGCCGGACGAGCGCCTCGCTGGAGTTCGAGTCGGCGGATCGAGTGTTCGCATCCTCGGGGGAGGTCTGCATCCCGGATCGTCCTTGATCCCTGCGGTTGACGCCTGCGCGTTATTCCTCGTAGCGGCTCGTCGATTCCCGGTTGCGCTTGTAGAGTTTCGTCTGCGGAAACGGCGGCAGCCACGACTCGCGCCGGATCGTCCAGAGCTCGTAGGTCGGCTTCAGCTGATCCGGAGCATCCAGCGCGCCAAGGTTCACCTCGACTTCGTCTCCACTTCGTCCGAACACGGACGAGCCACAACGGGGGCAGAAGTGGCGCCCGGCATACGCGCGCGTTTCACCTTCGACCGTCACCGCTTCCTGAGGAAATATCGCCGACGCGTGGAACAGCGCCCCGTGATGCTTGCGGCAGTCGAGGCAATGACAGATGCCAACGCGAAACGGTCGTCCTGCTGCCACGATGCGAACGTTGCCGCACAGGCAGCCGCCGGTGAATCTCTCCATGACCTGTCTCCCCTGGTATCGAATGAACACAGCGGCTGCGGCAGATTCATGCGTCAGCCGTTCCTCCATCCGACCGAGGATACCGCGCTCCTGTCGATCGGTTCATTTGGCAACGTTCCGGGCAGCTTCTTGAACCGCGTCTCCGTTCCGGCACAGCATCCTCGAGGTGGTCGGATTGAGCGGACTGTCGCGTGGCTGATCGCAAGCGGCGACTACACTTGTACTTCCTGAAGGCGACGCTCCAGGCGGTGAAGGCCTTTGAGAATCTCCTCCCGGTTCCTGGCTGCCTTCATGCACTTTGGCAGTCGCGTGAACATCGACCACTTATGCGCTGGAGAAATCATCGCGGCGCCACGTGACAGGTAGCTCGGCGACGTGATGGCATCCCTGGCACTCGACGGACACCGTCCGGCGATCCCGGTCGTTCAGTTCGCTCTTCCGCGCGGTCGCTTCGAGCCACTTCCTTCCGCAACTCGGGCAGCGCTGAAAGGCGCGTCCGACTACTGGGCCGAATCATGTGTCTTCCTGATGATCGCGTGTGAACGAGCAACGGAGACATGAAATGCGAGCGGAGCGCACTTTGAACGGAATGGCCGACTGAATCTCGCTTCGGACGAGAGCAGGACCGCTGCAGGACGGACAGACCGTGAGGACAGTGTGCGCATACGAACCGAGTGTCCTCAAGGGCTCGAGGCATCGTACCCTGGTTTCGCGACTTGGCATTTCAGACGCTGGAACTGGAGCGCCACGCAGTCCTGCGGTCCCGCAGCACTCATACTCTGCACGCGAGCGCATCGAGCCGCTCCATGAAAGTCGCCGCCCCGCGAGTCTACGATCACGCGGGGCGGGGCTTTGCAAAGGCACAGGGGAACCGCGGCAAGCGATTAGAGGAACATTCCGCCCGAGGCCTCGATACGCTGCGCGTTGATCCATGCCGTTTCCGGCGCGAGGAGGGCTGCAACGACGCCGCCGATGTCATCCGGCTTCCCCGCGCGCCCGAGCGCCGTCTGGGATGCCACGAACGCGTTGAGCTCGGCATTGTCGCGCACGGCGCCGCCGCCGAAGTCCGTCTCGATGGCGCCGGGCGCGAGCACGTTCACCGAGATCCGGCGCGGACCCAGCTCCTTCGCGAGGTATCGCGTGAGGACCTCGACGCCTCCTTTCATCGCCGCATACGCGGAATAGCCCGGCAGGGCGAAACGCGCGAGCCCGCTCGAAACGTTGAGTATCCGCCCGCCGTCCGCGATCAGAGGCAGCAGCTTCTGAGTCAGGAAGTACACGCCCTTGAGATGAATGTTCACCAGCTCGTCGAACTGCTCTTCGGTCGTCTCGGAGAAGGTGGCTCGAATCCCGATGCCCGCGTTGTTCACCAGGTAATCGAAGCTGTCGCGTGTCCAGTGCTGGTGCAGGGCGTTCCGCAACTGCTCGACGAAGGTGTCGAACGTCGCGACCTTGCTGACATCCAGTGGCAGTGCCGCGGCCGTGCGGCCGTGCTTGCGGATCTCGGCGACGACGTTCTCCGCTTCCTGAGCGTTGCTTCGATAGGTGATCACGACATCCGTGCCGGCCTCCGCGACTCTGATGGCCGCGTTACGTCCAAGGCCGCGGCTGCCGCCCGTGATGACTGCGATGCGCTGCTGTGTGGTCATGGTTCATTCCTCCTGAATGAGTGCTCGCAGGCTAGCGGTGCGGGGGTTCCGCATAAACCGGGGCGGTGCGACCATAGTGTTCAATTCCGCTGAACGATCGCCCCGTGATGAGCCGACTCGAGTCCAAGCAGATGTTCGTTCGGGTGGCCGAGCTCGGGAGGTTCACGCGCGCCGCGGAAGCAATGGGTGTGCAGAAAGCGACCGTCTCCATGGCCATCCGTCGGCTCGAGGAGCAGGTCGGTACGCGCCTGCTGCACAGGACCACGCGCAAGGTGCAGCTCACTCAGGACGGCCGCGCGTTCTACGAACGCTGCCGCGATCTGCTCGCGCAGGTGGAGGACGCGGCGTGAGCTCGCCGCAGAGCGCTATTCCGGATACAGCGTCGCGTCGAGCGGCACATTTCCGTCGAGCCACACCCACTGCTCGCGAATGTACGCAGTGCGCGACCCCATTCCGTCGCCGAAGTCACCGGGATACCGATAAGCCACGTAGAAGTGCCTGCCTCCGTGGCTGCCGAGACGCGCGCCTGACAACAGTCGCGGGCCGCGGTGACTGGCGATGAACGCATCGGCCTTCTCGCGCGCCTGTGCTTCCGATGCACCTTCAGGAAGGACGAACACGAGCACGAACGCTTCGGGATTGCGTCGTCCGTCGAAGGCGGCAAAGAAAAAGAAACCTTCGCCTTCGTCCGAGCTGACCTGCTCGAACTCGAGTCCTTCAGGCACGTACGTGTAGAACGGCAGCGATGCGTCTGGCTGGACGAGGTACGCGCGTATCGTCTCCTGCGTGCCTTCGATGCGGAGGAAGTCCTGCTTCTCCTGTGGTCGAGCCGGCGTTTGCGGCTGATCGGTGCCGGACCGATCGTCCGCAGGAATGGCCGGCACGGCCTGCGCTTCGGTCGCTCTGCCTTCATCCTGCGTTGCCGTCTCCTGGCCGTTGCTGCACGCGGCGACCATCAGCGCGAACAAGGGCAACCACCTCGACATCTTTGACGCCATGTCTGTCCCGCCTCGCATCGGAGTAACGCCCCTTGCGGTGTCGCGCTTACAGGAAGAAATCACGCGTGCTTTCAAAGCAGATCCCGCAGCCGGTAATACATCATCGCCAGCACCAGGGCAGGGCGGCGGAGCAGCGGCCCGCCGGGAAAGTTTCCGTGCGGGATGCGCGCGAAGACATCGAACCGCTCGGCAGTGCCCGCAACGGCTTCCGCGACGAGCTTCCCTGCGATTCCGGTCAGTGCCATGCCGTGACCCGAGAATCCCTGCAGGAAACAGACGTTCGGCGCGAGCCGGCCGAAGTGGGGCGCGCGGTTGAGGGTGAGGTCGACGTAACCGCCCCAGGCGTACTCGATGCGGACGTCGGAGAGCTGGGGAAACACCTTCAGCATCCGCTTGCGCGTCGAGACGGGTGAGACGAAGGCGTCGACGCCGGAGTAGGCGACGCGTCCGCCGAACAGCAGCCGGTGGTCGGCTGAGCGCCGGAAGTAATCGAGCACCCAGTTGAGGTCGGAGACTGCCGCGTTGTTCGCGATGAGCTTCTCGGCGCGCTCCTCGCCAAGAGGCTCGGTCGCGACGATGTAGGTGCCGACGGCCATGATCTTCGACCGGAGCTCTGGCGCCGTGCGGCCAAGGTAGGCATTGCCGCAGAGGACGAGGTGCTCGCAGCGCACTTCGCCCTGCGGCGTGCGCACGACGACGCGTGCTCCTGGCTCGAAGCGCACCGCTCGCGTGGACTCGAATACGCGGGCGCCGCTGCGCTCCGCCGCGGCGGCGAGTCCCAGTGTGTAGTTGAGCGGGTGCAGATGACCGCCGTTCGCGTCGTAGAGCGCGGCGAGGTAGCGGTCGGTGTCGAGGAGGGTGCGGAGCTCCGCGCGCTCGATGAACCGCACGCTCGTGTAGCCGTAGCGGTGCAGTGTCTCGAGCTCCTCGCGCAGCTCCTCGACGTGCCGGGGTTTGACGGCGACCTGCATCTGGCCGTCGACCCAGTCGCAGTCGATAGCGTGGCGTGCGACGAGCTCGCGCATCAGCGCGATGCCTTCGACGGTGACGTCCCACACGCGGCGCGCGTCGTCGGGACCGATCAGCCGCTCGAGCTTCTCCTGACCCGCGGCAATGCCCGGAAGGACCTGGGCGCCGCTGCGTCCCGAGGCGCCCCAGCCGATGCGCTGCGCTTCGAGCAGCACGACGCGGTACCCGCGCTCGGCAAGGTGCAGGGCGGCCGAGCATCCGGCGATGCCGCCGCCGACGACGCACACGTCGCAGTCGACCGCGCCCTGGAGCGGAGGGCGCACCGGCGCGGGATGGGCGGTCGCGGCATAGTAGGAGTCGACGTAGGCGGGGCGATTCACGATCGGAGTCTACTTATTAAGTAAAACCCAGACGTTTAAATTTCTTGACATTCTTCCCATGCCGGGAACGGCGAGGATAAGGATCGGGGAAGGCGGGCGGCAAACCCGGGCCGCACCGCACCGTTTCGAGCCCGACATTCGCCCATTGCGAGGCAGTCGGCAGTTCTCCGACAGACTCCGGGCCCCCTGTGCCGGCCGTCCGATGGGAACCCCTGCACTGTGGTCTAATAGAGCGTCGGCTGCGTCTGCAGCCTGTGGCTGTCTAGAATAATAGACGCTGGTTGGATCTATGCCTTCGAGGCGCCCCGTAATCGGTATTTCTGCCTGTCGCCGTGAGCTCGGGCCTCATCCGTTCCACATCGTGGGCGAGAAGTACATCCAGGCGATCCTCGAGGCGGCGGGTGCGCTGCCGATGCTCATCCCCGCGCTCGGTGAGTCGCTCGGGTTCGACGAGCTGCTCGCGAGCGTGGACGGCATTCTGCTGACGGGCAGCGCTTCGAACGTCGGGCCGCACTACTACGGCGACGAGCCGAGCGAGCCCGACACGCTGCTCGACCCGCACCGCGACGCCACGACGCTGCCGCTGATCCGCCGCGCCATCGACGCGGGCATTCCGCTGCTCGGGATCTGCCGCGGCTTCCAGGAGATGAACGTCGCCTTCGGCGGGACGCTGGCGCAGAAGCTGCACGAGGAGCCCGGCATCACGGATCACCGCGAGGACGAATCGCAGCCGCTCGAGGTGCAGTACGGGCCGGCGCACGACGTGATCCTGGAGCCCGGCGGACTGCTGCATCGGCTCGCAGGCACCGACCGCATCCGCGTCAACTCGCTGCACGCGCAGGGCGTGCGGCGTCTGGGTGAAGGCCTGCGCGTGGAGGCGCGGGCACCGGACGGTGTCATCGAAGCCTTCACGGTCGAGAACGCGCCCGGCTTCGCCGTGGCGGTGCAGTGGCACCCCGAGTGGAAGGCAATGAGTAACCCATTTTCGCGCGCGCTGTTCGGCGCCTTCGGGGCTGCCGCCCGCGAGCGCGCGCAGACAAGGTGAGCACACGCATGACGAGCGAGATTCAGAAGTTCTTCCGCGATCACGGCATCTCGGAAGTGGAGGCGATCGTCCCGGACATGACGGGCATTGCCCGCGGGAAGATCATGCCGGCGGAGAAGTTCGCGGAAGAGGAAGGCATCCGCCTGCCCGAGAGCATCTTCCTGCAGACGGTCACGGGCGACTATCCGCCCGAGCCGGGTGAGGCGATGAGCCCGGCGGAGATCGACATCATCCTGAAGCCCGATCCCAAGACGGTGCGCCGGGTGCCGTGGGCGGCGGAGCCCACCGCGCAGGTGATCCATGACTGCTTCTACGCCGACGGGCGCCGCGTCGCCATGGCGCCGAGGCACGTGCTGCGCAACGTGGTGGAGCTCTACGCGCAGCGGGGCTGGGAGCCGGTGGTGGCGCCGGAGCTCGAGTTCTACCTCGTCGAGCCCAACACGGACGCCGACTACCCGCTCAGGCCGCCGGTCGGGCGCTCGGGACGCGCCGAGCCGGGCCGTCAGTCCTACAGCATCGCGGCGGTCAACGAGTTCGATCCGCTGTTCGACGACGTCTACCAGTTCTGCGAGGACCAGGAGATCGCCATCGACACCCTGATCCACGAGGACGGCGCGGCGCAGATGGAGATCAACCTCCTGCACGGCCATCCGCTCGACCTCGCGGACCAGGTGTTCCTCTTCAAGCGCACCGCGCGCGAGGCGGCGCTGCGCCACAAGATGTACGCCACCTTCATGGCGAAGCCTCACGCCCGCGAGCCGGGCAGCGCCATGCACATCCACCAGAGCGTGGTGGACATCCGCACGCGGCGGAACATCTTCAGCAATCCCGACGGCACGCCCTCGCAGCTCTTCTTCTCGCACATCGCGGGTCTGCAGCGCTATCTCCCGGGCGCGATGGCGCTCCTGTGCCCCAACGTGAACTCCTACCGGCGCCTCACGCGCTGGCAGACGGCGCCCATCAACGTGCACTGGGGCTACGACAACCGCACGGCGGGCCTGCGCGTGCCGATGTCCACCCCGGAGTCGCGCCGCGTGGAGAACCGCGTAAGCGGCGCGGACGCCAACCCCTACATCGCCATCGCCGCCTCGCTCGCCTGCGGCTACCTCGGCATGGTCGAGGGGCTGCAGCCGTCGGAGCCGGTCTCGGGCAGCGCGCACGAGCTGCCGTTCGGGCTGCCGCGCTCGCTCGACGAGGCGCTACGGAAGCTCCGCGAGTGCGAGCCGCTCGTGCGGATCCTCGGCGAGCCGTTCGTCACGGCGTTCTCCATCGTCAAGGAAGCGGAGTACGAGGTGTACCTGCAGGTGATCAGCTCCTGGGAGCGCGAGCACCTGCTGCTCAACGTCTGAAAATCTTCTCTTGCCGGTCGGGCTGATATATAAAGCGCCCTGCCGGAAGCCGCGCCCGGCGCGGGGGCTGCGCGGCCGCTCCACCTCCACGTCCGACCGGGAAGACAATCTCCATGAACATCGCCGCACGCTCGCTGTGGCCCGGCGCCGCAGTGATCCTCCTTCTTCTTACCGCCTGCGGCGGCGGCTCGCAGCCGCCTGCCGGCAGCGCCGGTGAGCAGGCCGGAGCCTCCGCGCAGGGGGCCGCCGACGAGGAGAAGGTCGTCAACGTCTACAACTGGTCCGACTACATCGACGAGTCGGTGGTCGCCGAGTTCGAGAAGGAGTTCGGCATCCGCGTCAACTACGACGTGTTCGACTCCAACGAGGTGCTCGAGACGCGCCTGCTCGCCGGTAACACGGGGTACGACGTCGTCGTGCCGTCCGCCTCGTTCCTCGAGCGGCAGATCAAGGCCGGCGTCTTCCAGAAGCTCGACAAGTCGCAGCTTCCGAATCTGCAGCACCTCGACCCGCAGCTCGTCGAGCGCGTCGCGCTCCACGACCCGGGCAACGAGCACTCGGTCATCTATCTCTGGGGCACCACGGGTCTCGGCTACAACGTGGACCAGATCAGGAAGCGCATGCCCGACGCGCCGCTTCAGAGCTGGCGCCTGCTCTACGATCCCGAGGTGGCGAAGAACTTCGCCGACTGCGGCATCTCGGTGCTCGATGCACCATCGGAGGTCATCGGCACCGTGCTGATGCATCTCGGCAAGGACCCCAACAGCGAGGAGCAGGCGGATCTCGAGGCGGCCGAGAAGGTGCTGATGGCGATCCGGCCGTACGTGCGCTACGTGCACTCCTCGCGCTACATCGATGACCTGGCGAACGGCGAGATCTGCCTCGCGCTCGGCTGGAGCGGCGACGTCCTGCAGGCGCGCGACCGGGCCCGTGAGGCCGGCCGCGGCGTCACGGTCGGCTACAGCATCCCGCAGGAGGGCACGATCGTGTTCTTCGACATGCTGGCCATTCCGGCGGACGCGCCCCATCCGCGCAACGCGCACCTCTTCATCAACTTCCTGCAGCGGCCGGAGATCGCCGCGCGCAACTCCTCCGCCGTGAACTTCGCGACGCCGAACACGGCGGCCTGGCCGCTCGTGGCCGAGTCGGTGCGGAACGATCCCATCGTCTATCCGCCGCAGGAGGTGCTGGCGAAGCTCCAGCCCGATCTCGCGGAGTCTCCGCGCTTCACGCGCCAGCTCACGCGCACGTGGACGCGCTTCAGGACGGGGAAGTGAGACCGGAGCCGCTCGACCCCTGGCGCGATCCCAAGGCCGAACCCTATGTGCGCATCGAGGGGGTCACCAAGAAGTTCGGCGACTTCGTCGCGGTAAACGACGTCTCGCTCGAGATCTACCGCGGCGAGATCTTCTGCCTGCTCGGCGGCTCGGGCTCGGGCAAGACGACGCTGCTGCGCATGCTGGCCGGCTTCGAGCAGCCGACCGCCGGCCGCATCGTCATCGACGGGCAGGACATGACGGGTATCCCGCCGTACGACCGGCCCGTGAACATGATGTTCCAGTCGTACGCGCTCTTCCCGCACATGACGGTGGAGAAGAACATCGCGTTCGGCCTCGAGCAGGAGCGTCTGCCCAAGGGCGAGATCGCCGCGCGGGTCGCGGAGATCCTCGAGATCGTCAAGATGACGCCCTACGCGAAGCGCAAGCCGCACCAGCTCTCGGGCGGGCAGCGGCAGCGCGTGGCGCTCGCGCGCGCGCTCGTGAAGCGGCCGAAGCTCCTGCTGCTCGACGAGCCGCTCGGCGCGCTCGACAAGAAGCTGCGCGAGCACACGCAGTTCGAGCTCATCAACATCCAGGAGCGGCTCGGCGTCACGTTCATCGTCGTCACGCACGATCAGGAAGAGGCGATGACGCTCGCCTCGCGCATCGGCGTGATGAACCACGGCACCATCGCCCAGGTCGGCACGCCGACGGAGATCTACGAGTTCCCGGCGAACCGCTTCGTCGCGGACTTCATCGGCTCGGTGAACATGTTCGAAGGGCGCCTCGTCGAGGACGAGCCGGACTACGTGCGCGTCGAGTCGCCCGAGCTCGGCGCGACGATCTACGTCTCTCACGGCATCAGCTCGCCGCCCGATGCGCGCGTGTGGGTCGCGATCCGGCCGGAGAAGATCGCCATCAGCCGCGAGCGGCCCGACGCGCAGGAGAACGTGGCGCGCGGCGTCGTGCGCGAGGTGGCGTACATGGGCGACCTGTCCATCTATCTGGTGCAGATCGACTCCGGGAAGATGGTGCGAGTCACGCAGCCGAACATCACGCGTCACGCGGATGGACGCATCACCTGGGACGAGGCGGTGTACCTCTCGTGGGATCCGACCAGTCCCGTGGTGCTGACGCAGTAGGGTCCGCATCGTGAGCGTGCAGGGCGGACGCGTCGGGCGGCGACTGGTAGTGGCTGTGCCCTACCTGTGGCTGCTGCTGTTCTTCCTCGTTCCGTTCGTCATCGTCCTCAAGATCTCGTTCTCCGAGGTCCGGCTGGCGATGCCGCCGTATGCGCCGCTCCTCGAGTGGACCGGCGACAGGCTCGCGGCCATCCGCATCAACTTCGAGAACTACTCGTACCTGTTCACCGATCCGCTGTACGTCAGCGCGTATCTCTACTCGCTGAAGGTGGCGGCGGTCTCGACGGTGCTCTGTCTGCTGATCGGATATCCGATGGCGTACGCCATCGCGCGGGCTCCGGGCACGTGGCGCAGCGTCCTGCTGATGCTCGTCATCCTGCCGTTCTGGACCTCGTTCCTGCTGCGCGTGTACGCGTGGATCGGCCTGCTGCGCAACAACGGTCTCATCAACAACGCGCTGATGGCGCTCGGCATCATCGACGAGCCCATCACCATGATGCAGACCGACTTCGCGGTGTACGTCGGCATCGTGTACGCGTATCTGCCGTTCATGATCCTGCCGCTCTACGCCAACCTCGAGAAGCACGATCCGATGCTGCTCGAGGCGGCGGCCGATCTCGGCGCGCGGCCGATCACCGCGTTCCTGCGCATCACGCTGCCGCTCTCGGTGCCGGGCATCGTGGCGGGATCGCTGCTCGTGTTCATCCCGGCCGTCGGCGAGTTCGTCATTCCCTCGCTCCTCGGCGGCGCCGATCAGCTCATGATCGGCCGCGTGCTGTGGGACGAGTTCTTCTCGAACCGCGACTGGCCGGTGGCGAGCGCCGTGGCGATCGTGATGCTGCTGCTCCTGGTGGTGCCGATCATGCTGTTCCAGCGCTTCGAGCGGCGTGAGCTGGAGGAGCGGGCATGAAGCGCAGCGGCTGGTTCTCGCGCACGGCGCTGATCCTCGGCCTCGGCTTCCTGTACGTGCCGATCATGTCGATGATCGTCTACTCGTTCAACAACTCGCGCCTGGTCACGGTGTGGGATTCGGCGAACTCGCCCACGCTCAGGTGGTACTTCGAGCTGTTCCGCAACGAGCAGATCCTTTCGGCTGCCTGGCTCTCGATCAAGGTTGCCGCGCTCGCGGCGACGGGTGCCGTCGTGCTCGGCACGCTGGCCGGCGTGGCGCTCGCGCGCTTCGGGCCCTTCCGCGGGCGCACGCTGCTCTCGGGCCTGGCCACGGCGCCGCTCGTGATGCCCGAGGTGATCACGGGCCTGTCGCTCCTGCTGCTCTTCGTCGCGCTCGAGCAGGCGATCGGCTGGCCGCAGGGCCGGGGCATGCTCACCATCACGCTCGCGCACATCACCTTCACCATGGCCTACGTCACGGTGGTGGTGCAGTCGCGCCTCACGGGCTTCGACGACTCGCTCGAGGAGGCCGCGATGGATCTCGGCGCGCGGCCGGCAACCGTCTTCTTCCGCATCACGCTGCCGCTCATCGCGCCGGCCATCATCTCGGGCTGGCTGCTGGCCTTCACGCTCTCGTGGGACGACCTCGTGATCGCACAATTCGTGGCGGGGCCGGGGTCGAGTACACTGCCCATGGTCATCTTCTCGAAGGTGCGCCTCGGCGTGAGCCCGGACGTCAATGCGCTCGCGACCATCATGGTGCTGATCGTGGCGATCGGCGTCGTCGTCGCGGCGCTGCTGATGCGCAGGCGCGAGCGGCGCCGGGAGCGGGAGGTTCAGGCCGCGACCGCGGCCAATCTGTAGCCGCAGGGCGAGGACATGGAACGGATTCTCCTCGGGATCGACGTCGGAGGCTCTTCGATCAAGGCCGGTCTGGTCGATGTCGAGGCGGGACGGCTCGTCTCCGAGCTGATCTCGACGCCCACGCCGCAGCCGGCATCGCCTCAGGCCGTCGTCGACGCCATCGCAAAGCTCGTATCGCGCATGCCGAAGAGCGACGGGCCGGTGGGATTCGCGTTCCCGAGCGTCGTCAAGAACGGGAAGGCGCGCACGGCCGCCAACGTCGACCGCGCGTGGATCGGCACCGACGGTGCGGCGCTGCTCGGCGACGCGCTCGGCCGGAAGGTCGTCTTCCTGAACGATGCCGACGCGGCCGGCATCGCCGAGATGCACGTTGGAGCCGGGCGGGGTCTTCGCGGCACGGTGATCGTGCTGACCTTCGGCACGGGGATTGGCTCGGCGCTCTTCAACGACGGCGTGCTGTGGCCCAACACGGAATTCGGTCACGTGGAGTTCCACGGGAAGGACGCGGAGCTCTGGGCCTCGGCGCGCGTGCGGACCGAGGAGCGCCTCGACTTTCCGGCGTGGATCGAGCGGGTGAACGAGTTCCTCGCGTACATGCACGGGCTGCTCTGGCCCGATGCCTTCATCTTCGGCGGCGGCGTGAGCGATCGCTTCGACGAGTTCTCGTCGCTCCTGCGTTCGCCGTGTCCGGTCTATCCCGCGCGTCTCGGCAGTCAGGCGGGGGTGATCGGGGCGGCGCTCGCGGCCGCGCACTTCGGCTGAGCGCACGCGAGTGACGGAAGGGGGGTTGATCGCGCGCCATGAGCCGCCGCCCGGAGAGCAAGCTGCCCGACGTGGGCACCACCATCTTCACGGTGATGTCGCGCCGCGCCGGCGAGCTCGGCGCCATCAACATCGGGCAGGGTTTCCCGGACTACGACATCGATCCGCGGCTCGGTGAGCTCGTCACGGAAGCGATCGCCGCCGGCCACAACCAGTACGCGCCGATGGAAGGCGCGATCGAGCTGCGTCAGCGCATCGCGGAGAAGCTCTTCGCGTGCTACCGGGTTTCGGTCGACTGGGAGTCCGAGATCACCATCACGCTCGGTGCGACCGAGTCGCTGTTCTCGGTGATCCAGGCGGTCGTCGCGCCGGGCGACGAGGTCATCATGTTCGACCCGGCGTACGACTCCTACGAGCCTGCCGTGCGGCTCGCGGGCGGACGTTCTGTGCGGCTGCCGCTCGAGCCGCCGCAGTTCCGCTACGACTGGGACCGCGTGCGCGCGGCCGTGAACGATCGCACGCGGCTCATCATCATCAACACGCCGCACAATCCGTCCTGCACCGCGGCCACGCGCGAGGATCTCGAAGCGCTCGCCGCGGTGATCCGCGACCGCGACATCCTCGTGCTCTCCGACGAGGTGTACGAGCACGTGCTGTTCGACGGGCGCACGCACGCGTCCATCCTCACGCACGAGGAGCTGCGGACGAAGGGCTTCGCGGTCTTCTCCTTCGGCAAGACGCTGCACGCCACGGGCTGGCGCGTAGGCTACTGCGTGGCGCCGCCCGCGCTCACGCGCGAGCTGCGCAAGGTTCATCAGTTCAACACCTTCAGCATCCAGGCGCCGCTCCAGCATGCGATCGCGGCGTATCTGGCGGAGAAGCCTTCCGCCTGGCAGGGGCTCGGGGAGTTCTTCCAGGCCAAGCGCGACCGGCTGCGCGCGGCGCTCGAGGGCTCGGGTTTCACGCTGCCGCCGGCGGAAGGGACGTTCTTCCAGCTCGTCGATTTCAGCGCCTTCGCGCCGCCGGGAGATCTCGAGTTCGCCGAGCGGCTGCTGACGGAAGGGGGCGTGGCGACCATTCCGCTCTCGCCGTTCTACCGCGATCCGCCGCCGCTTTCCGTCGTGCGGCTCTGCATCGCCAAGCGCGACGCCACGCTGGACGAAGCCGCGGCTCGCCTGCGAGCCTTTGCGGCACGCCAGTAGCGCACGGGCAGGAGGTAACGAGCCATGAAGCTGCGCGTGAGCATCGTCCAGCAGTCGCTCGAGTGGCAGGACGCGGCCGCGAACCGGGCCCGCTTCGAGTCGCTGCTCGAGCCCCTCGCGGGCGCCACCGATCTCGTCGTGCTGCCGGAGATGTTCACGACGGGCTTCAGCATGAGCCCGGAGACGCTCGCGGAGCCGCCCGGCGGGCCGACTAGCGAATGGCTCCTGCAGCTCGCGCGCAGGCTCGATGCGGTCGTGACCGGGAGCGTCATCACGCAGGACGGCGGGCGTTACTACAACCGCATGCTGTGGGCCCGCCCGGACGGCGCGCTCGCGCACTACGACAAGCGCCATCTCTTCCGCATGGCCGGGGAGCACGCGCACTACTCACCGGGTGAGAAGGCGCTCACCGTCGAGTGGCGCGGCTTCCGGGTCTGTCCGCTCGTGTGCTACGACCTGCGCTTTCCGGTGTTCAGCCGGCGGCGGGCGGAGCTGGATTACGACCTGCTCGTATACGCGGCGAACTGGCCCGCGGCCCGCCGGCACGCCTGGCGCACGCTGCTGATGGCGCGCGCCATCGAGAATCAGGCCTTCGTGGCCGGCGTGAACCGCGTCGGCACCGACGGCAAGGACATCGAGTACGTGGGCGACAGCGCCGTGTGCGACTTCCTGGGCCGGCACCTCGTGGATCTCGGCGCCGAGCCGGGGATCGCCACCGTGGAGCTGGATGGAGCCGCGCTGCGCGAATTTCGCGACCGATTCCCTGCGCATCTGGACGCCGACCGGTTTACCCTCGAGACGTCATGAAGAAGCCTACCCGAGTCAATCATCCGCCTCGCGTCGACGTGCCGGCCGACAACCAGCCGGTCGTCGCGCCGATCTACCAGACCGTCAAGTTCGAGTTCGAAACCGTCGACGAGACGCTGCGTCATCTGCGTGGCGAGCGTCCCGGGTTCTTCTATACGCGCACCTCGAACCCCACGCTCCGGCAGCTCGAGCTCCTGCTCGCGGAGCTGCAGGGGCGCGATGACTGCCTCGTGACGGCATCCGGCGTGAGCGCGGTGACGCAGACGCTGCTCGCGCTCACGAAGCAGGGCGATCACGTGCTGTGCTTCGTCGAGACCTACAACCCCACGCGGTACGTGATCCGCCGGCTCCTCGGCCGCTTCGGCGTGACGCACACGATGCTCTCCATCGAGGACGTCGCCGGCATGGAGCGCGTGCTCTCGAGCACGAAGACGCGCCTGGTTCTCTTCGAGAGCCCGACGAACCCGGTGACCAAGATCGCCGACATCCCGGCGATCACGGGACTCGCGCGCAAGTACAACGCGCTCACGGTGCTCGACAACACCTTCGCGGGGCTGCATCAGCACGGCGAGTTCGACATCGACGTGTACGTGCACAGCCTCACGAAGTACGCCTCCGGCGCGGGCGACGTGATGGGCGGCGCGGTCATCGCACGCAGCGACATCATCCGCACCATGCGCACGGACTTCGGCGTGATCGGCAACGTGCTCGATCCGCACGCCGCCTTCCTGATCCTGCGCGGGCTCAAGACCTACTTCGTGCGCTACAAGGCGCAGAGCGAGAGCGCGCAGCGCATCGCCGAGCTCCTCGCCGCACATCCGGCCGTCGCTCGCGTGCACTATCCGGGCCTTCCGTCCCACCCGCAGCATGCGCTCGCGCGCGCTCAGATGAAGGATTTCGGCGGCATCGTGACGTTCGATCTCAAGGGCGGGGCGGAAGCGGCGAAGCGCTTCGTCGAGGCGCTGAAGCTGTTCGCGCTCACGGCGAGCCTCGGATCGACGGAGTCGCTGGTCGTCGCGCCGCAGATGATGGCCGTGCGGGATCTCACGCCCGAGCAGCAGCGCATGTCGGCGATCACCGAGGGCACTGTGCGCCTCTCCATCGGGCTCGAGGACCCCGACGACCTCATCGAGGACGTCACGCGCGCCCTGGAAGCCGCCGGCGGGCAGTAGCGTTCCTGTGCTTCGGAAGGTGCGGCGCGGCTTCAGCGCCGCATCAGCCACATGATGAGCGACAGCACGACGCTGATGAGCAGCATCGTGGTGATCGGGAAGTAGAACCTGAAGCCCGGCCGGTCCACGACGATGTCGCCGGGCAGACGGAAGAGCGGCAGGCCCTTGAGCCAGGGCCACGCCAGCCCGATCGCGATCAGTATCGCTCCCAGTGTGATGAACAGCCGGTTCATCCGGACACCCTGACGAAACCACTTCCCCTATTGTAGAGCCGCGGCACGCAGGAGCCGTTCCTGCTGGCTCTGCGGCCGATAGGGCATGACCTCGAGCACCTCGCCGTCGAGGTGCCGCTGCTTCACCCGGTTCCAGAAGTGGGGCGTGAGCAGCTCGCCGTGAACGCGAAGGAAGAGCTCACGCTCCTCGTCGTCGAAGGGCAGGAAGCGGAGGAAGGTCTCGGGGAAGATGTCGTTGTCGGCGACGTAGAACCACGGCTCCGCGCGCATCTCGTCCTCGTGATTCGTGGCCTGCGGCAGCTCGCGGAAGTTGCAGTCCGTCACCAGACACAGCTCGTCGTAGTCGTAGAAGATCACGCGCCCGTGGCGCGTGACGCCGAAGTTCTTGAGCAGCAGATCGCCCGCGAAGATGTTCGTGTACGCCAGGTCGCGGATGCACTGCCCGTAATCGAGCACCGCGCGCAGCCGCTCGGCCCGGTCCGACGCCTGCATGTGCAGATTGAGCGGCCGCACGCGGCGCTCGATGTACACGTGCTCGAGCACCACGTCGGTGCCTTCGAGATGCGCGTTAGCCGACGCTTCGGAGAGCAGCTCGTCGAGGAGCTCCGGATCGAAGAGCGCGCGCGGCAGGCGCATGCGGCGGAACTCCTGCGCGTCGATGAGGCGCCCGGCGCGGTCGTGCCGGAAGACGAGCTGGTACTTCGCCGCCACTTCGTGCGGCAGCACGTTCTTCTGCGGCGGAACGCGGTCGCGGATGACCTTGAACACCACGTCGAACGAGGGGAGGGTGAAGCACACCATCACCAGACCCCGCTCGCCGGGCGCGTGCACGAAGCGGTCGCCGGCGGTCGCGAGGTGACGCATCAGCTCGCGGAAGCGCTCCGTCTTGCCCTGCTTCGCCCGGCCGAGCACCGTGAAGAGCTCGCTCACGGGCTTCCTGGGCAGGATCGACTTCAGGAACACGACCGCCTCGCCGACCCGCTCGAGATCGACGTGGTAGTACGAGCGCGTGAAGCCGAAGACGATGCTGACCTCGTCCTCGCGCAGCATCACCGCGTCCACGAGCAGCCCCTGCTCGGTGTTGCGCAGGGCAATGACGAGCGGCAGGCGGAAGCCGCGCCCGTCGATGCGTCCCACGAGATAAGCGCGCGTGAGCTGGTAGAACACCGGCCGGATGAGCTCGATCGAATCGACGGCACGCCGTTCCCCGAGCAGGTGCAGGCGCACGGTGATCGCCGACGCGACCTGCGCGACGCTGCGCTCGAAATCGCGCCACGGTGAGTGAAAGCGCAGGTCACCGAGCAGCTCCTCGATGAGCAGCACGAGCGAGCCGCGGTTGCGATAGACGTTCGTGACGACCCGGGAGCTGATGCTCGCGAGGGGATCGAGCTCCGTCGCGACGAACTCGATGTCCGGATCCACGCCCACCGTGCCGAAGAGCCGGCGGGTGATCGAGCTGAAGAACGTTCTGGTGAACTCGTTGTCGGGCAGGCCTTCGATCCGCGCGGCGAAGCTCGCACGGATGGCTTTCCACAGCTCCCGATCGAGCGCGCGCTCGCCGAGCTGTCGCTTCAGCTCACCGACCGTTCGTCCGACGTGACGTTCGTAGAGCTCGATGCGCTCGACCGCGTCGCGCTGGCTTCCCTTCCAGTCGCGCATTTCGAAGCGCAGCGGAGCGCGGCGGGTGATGGCGCGGAACTCCGCGTCGTAGGCCGCGAAGGCGTCGGCGATGCGGCCGGCGCAATCCTCGGCAATCCGTGCCAGGAGGAGGGCTTCGTCCATGCAAGGCAGTGTAGGTCAGCCCGACCGAGGCTGCACGGCGGAGGGTTGCGGGCCGGCACGGGCGCTCGTGCCGCATGCTTTGCGTTCGCGCGACATCCGGACGTTGCAATCGGCTGCAGCGGAACCTAACGTAGCTGCGCAGCACAGGGAGCCCGCTGGAACAACAAACATGCTGCCGAGCGTCGCGTGGAACGCGGACGCTCCGGTGACTCACGAAAGTGATCCGCATGCATCGAGTGATACGCCTGGCACTTCACGTCTGTGTCGCGGTGGGACTCTGCGCCTGCTCCGCCGGGAGTACCCCGGGTTCCGACGCTCGCGCGAGCGAGGCGCAGCATTCATCGGCGGCTCTCGCGGAGCGCTGCAAGGCGCTCATCGGCGAGCGGTCGAGCTTGCCCGACCCGAGCACACGACTGCTCGGCGCGACTTGGCATGCCGAGGGTTCGACGCTCGCGACGCCGATGGGACCGGTGAAGCTGCCGGCTCATTGCGAGCTGACCGCCATCATGCGCGAGCGGACGGGAGAGCGCGGACAGACGTACGCGATCCGCTTCAGGCTGCGGCTTCCCGAGAACTGGAACGGGCGCTTCTTCTTCCAGGGAGGCGGAGGCACCAACGGTGACATCGGCAGCGCCGTCGGCACGATCAGCTTCGGCGGTCCTTCCGCTCTCGATCAGGGATATGCGGTCGTCTCGCAGGATTCCGGTCACGACAACTCGCTCAACAACGATCCCGAGCTCGGCGGTCCGGTGTCTTTCGGATTCGATCCCCAGGCGCGAGCCGACTATGGCGGCGCGTCGCTGAAGCCGGTGGCGGACGCGGCAAAGGCGCTCATCGAGACCTTCTACGGACAGCAGCCGCGGCGCTCGTACTTCGTCGGCTGCTCGAAGGGCGGACAGGAAGGGATGATGCTGGCGCAGCGCTACCCCGACGTCTTCGACGGCATCGTCGCGAGTGCGCCGGGTTTCTCGCTGCCGCGCGCCGCAGTGGCGGAAGCATGGGATACCCAGGCGTTCGCCAGCCTCATCGAGCGCCGTGCCGGACAGCAGATTCCCGAGGTGACACAACTGCCCGCGACGTTCAGCGATCAGCAGTTCGCGCGCGTGCGAAACGCGGTGCTGGAAGCGTGCGACGCGGACGACGGCATCAGAGACGGGATCACGGGCGCCTGGCAGAGCTGCACCTGGGAACGGGTCAGGCCGAAGCTGATGGCGCAGGTATGCTCCGATGCGCCGGACTGTCTCAGCGCGAAGCAGGTCGAAGTGATCGGCCGCGTCTATGGAGGTCCCAAGGACAGCAAGGGGAACGCGCTGTATACGGGCTGGGCGTTCGACGGCGGGATCGGCACGGAGGGTTGGCGCGCGTGGAAGATCGGTCCGGCCGGCGGCGGATTCCCCGGCATCAACGTCGCGATGGGCGCGCCGGCGCTGGCGGCGATCTTCACCACGCCTCCGACGCCGATCAAGGCCGATCTCTCCGCCGCGTTCCGCTACGCGCTCGAGTTCGACTTCGACCGCGACGCTCCGAAGATCTACGCGACCGACGAGCTGTTCCGCCGCTCGGCCTGGGAGGACATCGGTGCCCGGTCGCCCGATCTGTCGGCGTTCCGGGCACGCGGCGGGAAGATGATCGTGCCGCACGGCGTTTCGGATCCCGTGTTCTCGATCCTCGACACCGTGGCCTGGTTCGACGAAGTGGACCGCCTCAATGAGGGCAGAGCGGCGGACTTCGTACGGGTCTTCCCCGTTCCGGGGATGGCGCACTGTGCCGGCGGGCCCGCGACGGATCAGTACGATGCGTTCGCGGCGCTCGTCGCGTGGGTCGAGGAGGGAACACCACCCGACAGGATCGTTGCGACCGCCGGTCCGAACAGTCCCTGGCCCGGCCGCACGAGGCCGCTCTGTCCATACCCGAAGATTGCGCGCTACGACGGCAAGGGCGATCCTGAAGACGCCGCGAGCTTCCGCTGCGAGCAGTGAAGGGGCTTCGCCCGGGGAGGTCTGCGATGAAGACAATGACAACGATTCTGACGGCGTTTCTGCTCGGCGTGTTCTCGAGCGCGGTATCACTCGCACAGCAGCCGGCCGGAGATTCCTCCGATGCACGGGCGGCCGCGGACGCGCAGTGGCAGAGAATCAACGCGATTCCGGACACACCAGGCACCGGTCCGTTCCCCGCGATGAAGGAAGAGGTGCCGTCACTGCCGAATCACGTCGTCTATCGGCCGCGCGATCTCGACAGGCTCGACGGCACTCGTCTCGGTCTCTATGTCTTCGGCAACGGCGCCTGCTCGGACGATGGCGCGAGCGCAAGGCTCCATCTGCTCGAGATCGCTTCGCACGGTTTCATCGCCATCGCTCCCGGCCGCATCCGCAACGGTCCCGGCGCCACCGCACCTCCGTCGCGGCCGCGGCGGCCCGAGGGAGATCCACCGCAGTTCCCGCCGCCACCGACGACTCACAAGGATCTGCTCGCTGCGCTCGACTGGGCGCTCGCACAGAATGCGGATCCGGCGAGCCCCTTCCACGGGAAACTGGACCCTGAGGCCGTTGCCGTCTCCGGATTCAGCTGCGGCGGCATTCAGGCGCTGGAGATTGCGGCCGATCCGCGGGTGAAAACGGTCGTGGTCATGAACAGCGGCCTGTTCACGGACGGTTCCCGGATCACCGGGATGGACGCGCCGAAGTCGCTGCTCGAGACGCTCCACACGCCGACGCTCTACATCCTCGGAGGCGAGAGCGACATCGCGTACGCGAACGGCATGGACGACTTCGCCCGCATCAACCACGTGCCCGTGATGGTCGCGAATCTCGACGTCGGCCATGGCGGCACCTACTGGGAGCCGAACGGTGGCGCGGCGGCCGCCGTGACGGTCGCATGGCTGAAGTGGCAGCTCCGGGGCGACGCCGATGCAGCGAAGTGGTTCGTCGGCAGCGACTGCCGCCTGTGCACCGACCCGGCGTGGAAGGTTCAGAAGAAGCGCATCGACTGAGTCTGCGTTTCCGCGCCGGATTCCTGCAGCTACGGCGCGAGTTGGCAGTTGCGCCCGACTCAGGGGCGCGAGCCGATGAGCAGCGCTCGTCCGATGCGGCCGATGGCGGCGGGGAAGAGGAGATCAGGAGAAGGCCCCACAACTGGCGGTCTGCAGTACCTCTCCAGTTAGCTAGTGGGGCCGTCCCCGCCGGGCAAGGGCCCGGCGCGGGCAATTTTATCATCGTGCCCAGCTGCGACGAACACTTCGTCCCGCGCGGTCGTGATGATTGCCGCAGCGCCTCGATTGAACATAGTGAAGCGAGAGGGCGACCCCGATGGGCAGGATCTGCCTTCTCTGGCGATCGGGATGGAGGAAGGAGTCAGGAAGTCGGGCCCGCGGCGGGTGGCGCGCCGTCGCGTTGGCCGGTCCCGACTGGTAGCGGGCCCGCTCCCACCGGGCAAGGGCCCGGATGGGCGCAGTCTATCAGGATCCCCGCAGGTGGTGAGCACCTCGTCATGTGGGCGCGATGTGAGCCGTCGTAGCGCGCCAATTGAACATATTGAAGTGCGCCGATGCCCGGGCTCGAGGTAATCCCTCTACGCATACCGGAGCGTTGGAATCCGGCTTGGTTCGCGGATCTCGTGCGCGCCGAGTCGAGCGCGGAACTCGCGCTTCATGAAGTCCAGCATTAAGCCATGGATCACTTGCTCCATCTGCGGCGTGCCGAAGTAGATGATGTCGCTTCAG
>ERZ795043.173-NODE-173-length-79690-cov-155.519972_pt1 | contig 79690 bp, 81 predicted proteins | sample MGYA00375127_ERZ795043 | MGnify/ENA primary metagenome ERZ795043 (study PRJEB30172, sample SAMN05518447) | compost metagenome | isolation source: Feedstock adapted compost from Newby Island compost facility, Milpitas, CA | place: USA:Newby Island compost... | reverse complement strand
CGCCCGGCTGAAGGTCAATGTTCAGCTGGTGGGAGGCGATGGGCATCCAGCCGCTCGCCACGGAATTGGTCGCCTGTCCCGCGGCCACCGCCTTCGGGTGATCCAGGCCGTTGTACAGGCCGAGGAACGATTCGCGGTCCGTGTCGAAGCCGGCGATCTCCGCGTTGACCGAGTAGAAGGCGTAGTGGTTGCGGCGTTCCCGGTACTCCGTCTTGTGGTAGATGACCGACCCTTTGACTTCCACTTCGCCGGTCGACAGGTTGCGCTGGAAGTTGGTCATGTCGTCGTAGGCGTTCCACAGGCAGAACTCGATGAAGGAGAACAGCCGGATCGATTTCGGCCCGCCCGACGTGTTTTTCACCTTCACCTGATGCACTTCGGCGTTGGTGCCGAGGGGCACGAAGGCGAGGTCCGTCACCCGCACGCCGCCGCGCTCGCCGGTGATCCGCGTGTAGCCGAGACCGTGGCGGCATTCGTAGCAGGACAGGTCGCGCTTGACCGGCATCCATCCCGGCGTCCAGAAATCCCCGTTGTCGTATATGTAGAAGTACCGGCCGCCGTTGTCGATCGGGATGTTGTTGTACCGGTAGCGGGTGATCCGCCTTAGCCGCGCGTCGCGGTAGAAGCAGTACCCTCCTCCCGTGTTGGAGATGAGCCCGAAGAACGCCTCGCTGCCCAGATAGTTGATCCAGGGCCACGGCGTCTGCGGGGTGGTGATGACGTATTCTTTGCGTTCGTCATCGAAGTACCCGAATTTCATGAGACCGGCTCCTTTCGCTTAAATATAGGAATTGAAAAAGCTAACTAACGCGTGTTAGTTTGCGGTTATAAAACAGGTGGAACATTAACAAGCCGCGGATGCCGGTCAGCCGGCTGTCAGCCTCCGGCTCGATTCCCGCAGGATGAGCCCCGTCGGGAAGCTGGCCGTGCTGAAGGACGACGGGCGCTGTTCACACATGGCGACAAGCTGCTCCACCGCCGCGCGGGACATGTCGTAGATCGGCAGGCGGACGGTGCTGAGGGACGGCTGCAGCTGGGCCGACACCGGACTGTCGTCAAACCCGATGAGGGACACGTCGTCCGGAACGGCAAGTCCCCGCTCGCGCAGCGCTTCCATGACGCCGATGGCCATTTCGTCGTTGGCGGCGAAGAAAGCGGTGGGAAGCGGCAGGGCTTCTTCGCCGGGATTTTTCCCGCCCTTCCTTTTTGCGTTGCAGCGGTCCAGCAGCCGGGCCGTTTCCTCGTGGGCGACATCTTTGCGGAACTGGCCGTTCAGCACGTATTCGTCCCGCAATTCCAGGCCGTTTCTGGCGAGCGCGTCGCGGTAGGCTTCATAGCGCTGCTGGCCGCTCCACGTGCTGCCGCCGTCGCCGATGAAGCCGATGCGCCGGTGGCCGAGATCGATCAGCGCCTGCACCGCTTCGAAGGCGCCTTCATAGTCCCGCGAATTGATGACGGCGAAATGCTTCTCGTCCAGATGATGCGCCAGGATTTCCGAGATGTCGTAGTCGATGATGACGAGCGGCTTGCCGAGATGCACCAGTTCCCGGACCGTTTCGATGCCCCGCCGGATGCCGACGACGATGCCGCCGTCGATGCGCCTCTGGCGGAACGCCTGTTTCACCTTGTCGAAGTCTTCGGGGGCGTACACCGTATGGACGAGCACATAATAGCCAGCGGCGTTGGCCTTGTCGATGACGGCATCCACGAAAGGGGACAGGTAATGGTTTTGGTAGATCCGGTTTTGCCCGTCCCGTCCGCCCATGCTCACGGCGAAGAAACCGATCGTGTTCGTGTTCTTGCCGGCCAGGGCGCGGGCGGAATTGTTCGGGACGTAATTGTACTGTTCGATGATTTTCAGCACTTTGTCGCGGGTTTTCTGGGGAATGTCGGGGTAGTTGTTGAGCACCCGCGACACCGTGCTGCGGGAGACGCCGGCCAATCGGGCGATGTCTTCGCTGCGCATGGGTCTCCTCCTTCGGCGGTGCGCTTGCCGGCCGTCACTGCCGCGCAGCCGGCTTCCGGCGACGTCCACAAACGCGCGTTAGTTCCATTATAGACCACTTCTTGGGAAACGAAAAGACGGAATTTGCGGAAGGCATTTGGCACACGGCCGCCCGGCGGCCGGGACGGCGAAAGGGATCGCCCATGCCGTCCGTCATCCGATCGGGTCTGCGGACGCCATCCGGGTTGGACCGGCGCCGGGAAGATGCATTTTTATTCCCCGGTCGCTCCTACCTCATTTTCCGCCACAGCGTGCTCCGGCTGATGCCGAGTCTTTTGGCGGCTTTGCTGTAGTTGTAGTTCTCCTGGGCGAGGACGTATTCGATGACGTCCCGGTTGATTTCCTCCAGCGTCTTGCCCAGGTCGATCATGCCGGCACCCGCGACCGCCGGTCCGGACCGTTCGTTCGCCAGCACGCTCCGCACGGTTTCGGCCCCGATATAGTAATCGTCCGCAAGAATGATCAACGCCTCGATGACGTTCCTGAACTGGTCGATGTGATAGGTCCAGTGAAAATTCCGGAGAAGCTCCAGCGCTTCCGGCGTCAGGCCCAGCACCTGCTTGCCGTATTTCGAATTCAGCTCGCTCAGGAAAAGGCTGGCCAAACTCGGAATGTCTTCCTTGCGCTCATTCAGGTTCGGCACCAAAAGCCGCAGGGCGCCCAGTTCGGTGTGGATGAAGTGCAGCAGGGCGTGTTTGTCGGAAACGTCCGGCCGGCCGCCGATGCACGAAAAAATGAAGCGGTTTCGCTTGTGGACGTTCGTCTGGGCCAGGTACGTTTCCAGCATGCGCTGGCTTTTTTCGTCCATGAAGTGGAGGTTCCGGATGTAAATCGTGAATCCTTTGTTCAGAAGCGGCGAATGCTCCGATTCGAAAAGGGACGACCATCTCGCTTCATTCATGTATTTGGAATCGATCAGGATCATCGGGCTGTTTTTCATCGGGCTGTTTTGGTAGATCGCGTGGGCCAGCATGTTTTTGCCGGTTCCCTTGTCCCCGCAGATCAGGATCGGCGTATCGGTTTCGGAATAGGCTTTCGCCAGGGCAATGAGCCGTTTGAACCCGGGATTGGCGGTCGGGAACGCCTCGAATTTCACGTGGGGCGAATCGGCCGCGTTTTTGTACAGGACGGCCTTGTCGCCGGAATGGAAGGCCGGCGGTTTCGGCTTCAGGTAGAAGGTCGGATATGTTTCATCCCGGAACGCCAGCCGTTTTCCTTCGATCAGGTACTGCCGTTCTCCGATCGTTTTGATGATCCTCAGCTGCCCCTCGCTCTCCAGCGCGCCCAAAAGCCCCTGCAGCGTCCGGATCACGTCGCGGCCGTTCTCCCGGCCGTTTTTCAGGTTCGCGTACACCGGCTCGCGGTCTTTGCCGAACGAAACGACCGTCACGTCCAGCTGGTCATGGACATGCTGGATGAAGGCTTGCTTTTTTTGCGATTCCTTCATGTATTCATGAAGCTGCACCGCCTCGGCCAGCGCGTTGCGAACGCTTTCAACGCCCGACGTCACGAGGATCGTGTTCAGGCCGAAGCGTTTCGCGTGTTTCGTCGTGATGACGTCGCCGACGATCAGGCCAACGCCCGCTTCCTTCAGTTCGTTCAGGCAGCCGTTGATTTCGGAGATGTCGGAAACGGTCCGGATCCGGAAGTCGTCGTGATTCAGCTGGTTGATCAGCATGGCCTGTTCGGTGATGCTCTTGAACCCCACGATCGCGAATTCGCCCGAATAGTTGACCGCCAGTTTGATGGCCCGCATCATGTCCAGGATGGAAATTTTGATGTCGACGACGGGCAGATCCGTGATTTTCCGGATCAGATCGGCGGTGCCGGCCCGGGAGATGATGACGTCGTAGCGCGACAGGTCTTCCCGTTTGACCAGCTCCACGCCTTCCAGCATGTCGCCGACCATCGTGGCGATCTCCACGTCGTCTCGTTCCTTCGAATGAATCTGGAACAGCTGCTCCAAACCGTCATAGGGGGCGACCACGAGAATCCGCACTTTGCTTTTCATCTGCCGACACCTTTCATATTGAATCAATAACAATTATAACACAAAACTGAAAATTAAAAATATTGAATGTTTCATAATGAAACGCTTTTATTTTGATATTTTGTTGAAATTCGAAGTCGTTGTGCTAAAATGAAAACGCCTGCATCGAGGATCAGGAGGGGAGATGTTCAATTTGAAAACAGCCGTTGTGGTCAAACCCCATCAGGTGGAAATCAGGGAGGTGGATGTTCCAAAAATCAAACCGAATGAAGTGCTGATCCGGGTGAAAACGGCCGGCGTCTGCGGTTCCGACCTTCACCTGTTCCACGGCACCCATGCGTTCCGCAAACCCCCGGCCGTGCTGGGGCACGAAATCGCCGGCGAAATCGTGGAGGTCGGCGCGGACGTGACGAAATTCCGGGTGGGCGACCGCGTGACGGTCGAACCGCACATTGGATGCGGAACGTGCGAGTATTGCCGGCGGGATCTGGTGAACCTGTGCACCGACAAGATCGTGCCCGGCACGCCGAAATGGATCGGGACGTTCAGCGAATATTTCAACGCACCGGAACATGTGGTGCACAAGCTCGCAGATCACGTTCCCTATGAAATCGGCACGCTGATCGAGCCGCTCGCCGTCGGCATCCACACGATCAGCCGCATTTCCGTGCCGGAGAAAGACGCCATCGCGATCCTGGGTTCCGGGACGATCGGTCTGCTGACGCTCGTGGCCGCCCGGGAAGCCGGCTACAAAACCATCATCTGCACGGATACGCAGCCGTTCAACCTGGAGATGGCAAGACGCCAGGGCGCCGCGCTGACGCTGAATCCGCTCAAGGACGACGTCGTCAAAGCCGTCCGGGAATTCACAAACGGCAAGGGCGTCGATGTCGCCATCGTCGCCGCGGGCGCCCGGGACATTGTGGACCAGGCTTCCTCGATCGTAAAGCGCAGGGGGGAAGTCGGCATCGTCGCCATGATCACGGAGCGGATCCCGGTCGACACGTACGCCTTCGTGTTCAATGAAATCAATCTGTTCGGCGCGATGACCTATGAAACCCGGGATTTCGCGAAGGCGGTGGAACTCGTCAACAACGGCCTTGATCTGAAAGATTTCATCACGCAGCGGCTGCCGCTGGAGCGGGCGCAGGACGCGCTGGATGTCCTGAGCCGGAAGAAAGAAAATGTCGTGAAAGTGCTTGTGGAAGTCAGCAAATAAAAAAGCCAGAGAGATAAAGAAACAAATTAAAGAAACAAATTAAAGAATCAAATTAAAGAATCAAATTAAAAACGTGCGGGATTGAAAAGAGACAAAAAGAACCATGCTTGCATGAAATCAACGACGAAAAAAATCAAAGGGTGGTTGCAGATGAACAAGAAAAAATGGATCAGCCTGCTTGTTTCCATCATTCTCGTCGGCATGCTGGCGGCTGCCTGCTCCGGCAACAACAACGCGGCCAACACGGGCGGCGCTTCCGGCGGCACGACGCCGGAAACCAGGACGGAAACCGGGGATTCCGGTTCCAATGCCGCGAACAAGGAAAAAATCACGCTCAAACTCGGCCACATCCAATCCGAAACCGACCTTTGGCATCTGGGCGCCCTGAAGTTCAAGCAGGAAGTCGAGCAGCTGTCGAACGGCTCCATGGTGGTCGAAATTTACCCGAACTCCGTCCTGGGCGGCGACCGCGACATGGTGGAAGGCATGCAGATCGGCACGGTCGACTTCGCGCTCGTTGCCGGCGTCCTGGGGAACTTCGAACCGTCGATCCAGCTGCTGGAGCTTCCGTACCTGTTCGACAATGAAGAGCAGTACAAGAAGGTCATCCACGGCGAAATTGGGCAGGAAATCGCCGACCGCGTCCTGAACGCTTCCGGCGTGCGAATCCTTGACTGGTGGGATCGCGGTCCGAGACACGTCACGAGCAACAAGCCGATCCACACCCTCGAAGACATCAAGGGCCTGAAAATCCGCCTGCCGGAAATCAAGGCGATGGAAGTGACCTGGAAGGCGATGGGCGCTTCGCCGACCACGATGGCGTGGAGCGAAGTGTACACGAGCCTGGAGCAAAACGTCATCGAAGCGCAGGAAAACCCGATTCCGTTCATCTACGGCGGCCGCATCCACGAAGTGCAGAAGTACCTGGCGCTGACGGCCCACAAATATGAATACGTGACGCTGTCCATGAGCGACCTGACGTGGAGCAAATTGAACGACGAACAACGGGACATCATCATGCAGGCGGCCAAGACCGCGACGGAATACGAAAACCAGCTGGTCCTCGAGCAAACGGATGAAATTTTGGAAATCATGAAGAGCGAAGGGCTGCAGGTGACCGAGCCCGACATCGAAGCATTTGCCGCGGCGGCCAGAACGGCGCACGAGGAATTCGCCCAAACGATCGACATCGATCTGTACAACCGGATTATCGAAGCGATCCGTTGACGGGCTGACCGGGGGAAGCGAAGCCGTCTCTCTTCGCTTCCCCTCTTTTCACTGATGCCACGTTGTGGGGGATCGAAATGGCGAAACTTGAAAACGCGATCGTGAAGATCCTGTATTCTGTTTGCGCATTCCTGATGTTTGTCATGGTCTCGGTGGTCACCGCCCAGGTCGTCTCCCGCTATGTGTTCGGGAATCCTTTTACCTGGACGGAAGAACTGGCGAGATACACGTTCGTCTGGATGTCGATGCTCGGCATGGCGGTCGGCGTCAAATACGGTTCGCACATTGCCCTTGACATTTTGGTGAAAAAGCTTCGCGGCGCTCCGCAAAAAGCGCTGATGGTCATCAACCAGCTGTTCGTGCTGGCGTTTGTGGCCGTCCTCACGTACAGCGGCATCAAGCTCGTGCAGCTGGGCACCAGACAGACGAGTCCGTCGCTCGGGCTTCCCATGGAATGGGTGTACGTCGTCATTCCGATTTCCGGCGTTCTGATGATCTTCTTCGTGCTCAGTGAAACGGTCAGGATTTTGAAACAGCAGAGGAGTGGACACTGATGGCCGCCATCCTGTTCATCGCGTTCGTTGTGTTCCTGGTACTGGGGATTCCGGTCGGCATCGTGCTCGCCCTGTCGTCCACCGCGGCCATCTTTTCCGCGGGCTATCCCCTGACCGTCATCAGCCAGCGGTTTTTCGCGTCCCTGGACTCGTTCCCCTACATGGCCATCCCCCTGTTCATGCTGGCGGGTTCCATCATGGCCCACGGGGGCATCACGAGGCGGATCATCGACTTTTCCCTCTCGCTGGTCGGCGGCATCCGCGGGGCGCTGGCCCATGTGGTGGCCACGAGCGGCATCATGCTGGGCGGCATTTCCGGCTCGGGCGTGGCCGACGCGGCGGCCCTCGGTTCCATCATGGTACCCGAGATGAAGCGGCGCAACTATGACCTCGGGTTTTCCGCCGCCCTGGTGGCGGCTTCCGGCAGCATCGGCCTGATCATTCCGCCGAGCATCGCGCTCATCATCTACGGCGTGTCGACGAACACGTCCATCGGCGACCTGTTTCTGGCGGGGATCATTCCCGGCGTCCTGATCGGCCTCTTGTTCCTGATCTATTCATATTTTGTGGCGAAGAAGCGCAACTATCCGGTGGAGGCTTCCTTCAGCTGGTCCAACGTATGGACCACGTTCAAAAAAGCCGCTCTGGCCCTGCTCATGCCGGTCATCATCATCGTCGGCATTCGCGGCGGCATGTTCACGGCGACGGAAGGCGGGGCGATCATTTCCGTCTACGCCTTCATCATCAGCATGTTTGTGTACAGGGAGATCAAGCTCAAGGACCTTCCGAAAATCTTTTTCGACGCGGCCCTGAGCACGGCGGTCATCTCGACGATCATCGCGGCCACCTCGCTGTTCGGCTGGCTGCTGTCGAGCGAACAGATTCCGCAGAAGGCGGCCGGCTTCCTGCTCGGTCTGACCGACGACAAATTCCTGCTGCTTCTCTTGATCAACTTCATCCTGCTCGTCTGCGGCATGTTTCTCGACAGCGGTCCCGCCATCCTGCTGCTTTCGCCGATTTTGGCGCCCGTGGCCATGAGCCTCGACGTCAACATGGTCCAGTTCGGCCTGATCATGGTCATCAACCTGACCATCGGGCTTCTCACGCCTCCCGTGGGGACGGCCATGTATGTGGCCAGCAACATTTCCGGCGTGCCGATTTTGCAGCTGACGAAAAAACTTGTGCCGTTCTGGCTGATCATGATCTTCGTGCTGCTCCTTGTGACCTATGTGCCGCAATTGACTACCATGATCATCAAGTAAAGATCCAGAACCGAGGTGAGAGGGGTCCGATATGGGGAACATCCTGCTGGGCATCGTCGCGGATGATTTTACGGGCGCCAGCGACGCCGCGTCCTTCCTGGTGAACGAAGGCATCAAGACCATCCTGTACAACGGTGTGCCCGACCGGCCGCTGGCGGACGGCGGGGAAGATCTGGCCGTCGTCATCGCGCTGAAGACGCGGACGGCGGAAAAGAACCTGGCCGTGTCTTTGGCGATGCGGGCGTTCCGGTGGCTGAAAGACAACGGCGCGCGGCAGCTTTACAGCAAGTACTGTTCCACCTTCGATTCGACCCGGGAAGGGAACATCGGGCCGATCATCGACGCCGTGCTCGAAACGTACAACTATCCGTACACGATCGTGGCGCCCGCCCTGCCCGTGAACGGGCGCATCGTGAAAAACGGCCATCTGCTCGTGAACGGCGTGCCGCTGCACCAGACGCACATGAAGGATCATCCGCTGACGCCGATGTGGGATTCGGATCTGGCCGAACTGCTGCGGCCGCAGGGAAAGTATCCGAGCCTGAAAATCACGCATGACCTGCTTGAGCTTGACAAAGAGGCGATCTTGCGGATGGTCGGGGAGTTCGCCCGGGACAACAAGCACTTCTACGTCATCCCGGACTATTGCGACGAGCGGCATGCGAAAAAAATCGTGGACGTGTTCGGGGACATCCCGTTCCTGACCGGCGGGTCCGGCCTGATGACCGAGCTCGGGCGGAAATATCGCAGCGCGTCTTCACCTTCCGAAATCGTCGAAAGCGGGACGGCCGGGAAAGCCATCGTCCTGGCCGGCAGCTGTTCGGTGGCGACGCTCCGGCAAATCGGGGCGTTTCAGGCCGCGTCGCGCCCGTCCATCAAGATCGACCCGATCAAGCTCGCGGAAGGGACGCAGACGAAGGAACAGATCTGGCGGCAGATCGAAGCCGCGAATGAAGAAGCCGTCCTGGTGTACAGTTCCGACAAGCCGAACGAGGTCCGGAAAGCCCAGCAGGCCGTCGGCGACGCCGCCCACTTGCTGGAGCAGACGATGGCCTGGCTGGCCCGAAACGCCGAAAGGAACGGCTACAACCGCATCATCGTGGCGGGCGGCGAGACGTCCGGCGCCGTCACGCAGGCGCTCGGCTACAACGCCTATCTTGTCGGACAGAGCATCGCGCCGGGCGTGCCGGTCATGGTGCCCATGGAAAACCGCCGGTTGCGCCTCGTGCTCAAGTCGGGCAATTTTGGGCAAGAAGACTTTTTCCTCAGGGCCATCGACATGACGAGGGGCGATACGCGATGAACGGCTCGGAGCGGTTGCAGGGGCAACAGTCAGGGAAACCCGGGGTATCCGGGCAGCATGACGACCCGGTCCTGGAGCGGAAATTCCAGGATGCCATCTGGGTCGGCCAGGCGCTGTTCGACCGAAACAAGGTGAGCGGCTCGTCGGCCAACATGAGTTTTCTCCATGAAGGCAAAGTGTACATCACCGGCAGCGGCACCTGCTTCGGCCGCTTGACGAAAGAAGATTTCGCGGTGACGACGCCGGACGGGGAGCATCTGGCGGGCCCGAAGCCGAGCAAGGAGCTTCCGCTTCACCTTGCGCTGTACAAAAACAAACCCGACGTTCAGGCCGTCATCCACACGCACAGTTTCTATTCGACCCTGTGGTCCTGCCTCAGGCATGAAAACGAGCGGGACATCATGCCCGAATACACGCCGTATCTCAGGATGCGGATCGGCACCATCGGACTCATCCCGTACGGGAAGCCGGGCTCGCAGACGCTGTTCCGATATTTCGAGGAACGCGTCCGCGACAGCGACGGCTACATCCTGCAAAATCACGGTCCCGTGGTGGGCGGTCCGGATCTGATGAACGCCTTCTGCAATCTGGAGGAACTGGAGGAAAGCGCCCGGATCGCATGGGCATTGCGGAACGAAAAGAACGCCCGTCTGATCGGGGATGTGGAATAGGCCGGATCATCGGGATGGATTTTTTGCTGCGTGACATGAGCCGCACGCCCGTTTGAATGGCGTTGCGGCTTTTTCCGTTTTTGGAATGAACGGGTTGGCGATCGGTTTGCGTTTCATTACAATATAAGAAAATTGGTGCGGCATTGGTCATTCTGGAAAAAAGGAATTCGGGGGATGACCCGCAGGGAATTTCCTGTCACCCCCCAACCGTTCGGCTTGACGGCAGCCGGGATGGGGAGGAATTGACGTATCGGGGCACGCGGTTCATGGCGTTTGCAAGGTTTTGACGAAAGACCGGCAGGAGCTTCGGGTGTTAGCAGGCAAAGGGAGAACCGGAGGAGAGCCATCAACGTTCAAAGCCTTCATTTTTGACATGGATGGCGTCATCATCGACAGCGAACCGATCCAGCCGCCATTCGGGAAAGGAGCCGGGCTCAAGTGCATCGCCGGTGAAGTCCTGCAATGCCGGCAGCCGTCCGCCGCAGAGGCAATTGATCGGAACGCGACCGCTCTTGTTGCGCGGGGCCAGCGTGATCATTTTTGATGAACGGAACCGGGTGCTGATGCCGCAACGATCGGACAATCATCGCTGGTGTTTTCCCGTGGGAGAGGTGGAACCCGGTGAGAGGACGGAGGAAACGGCCAAACGGGAGGTTTTGGAAAACGCGGCTTGTCGTGCAAAATCTTGAACTGTTCGACGTTTTTTCCGGCGAGGAGCTTCAAAACGACATGAATCAAACAACAGAACTCCGTCGGTTGGGGGGGTATTCGGCAGATGGAAACCATTTGCAGACTGATCCGGGAACATGAACTGGAAGACCTGCTGCGGTTGTACAGGCAGCTGCAGCCGGACGATCCCGAGCTGGAACGAAACGAAGAACTGGACCTCCTCTGGAAGGAAATGCTGAACGATCCGAACATGCACATCATCGTGGTCGAGCATCAAGGCGTCATCGTCTCCACGTGCGTTCTCGCCATTGTGAAAAATTTGACCCGCGGCGCCCGGCCGTTCGCCGTCATCGAAAACGTCGTCACCGACGAAAACCACAGAAAAAGGGGCTTCGGCCGCATGGCGCTCAACAAGGCGATCGAGACAGCCAAGGAATCGGGCTGCTACAAGGTCATGCTGATGTCCGGTTCCAAAAAGGAAGAAACGTTGCGGTTTTACGAAAACACGGGGTTTGACCGATACAGGAAAACGGGGTTCGTCATCTATTTCCAGTCTCCATTTTGAGATGATTGAAACCGCCAGGGAAAAGTACCCGGCCATTCATTTTTTTGTGGGAGACGCCGAACAGTTTGTCCTGGAGGAACCGGTGGATGCCGTCTTTTCGAACGCCGCTCTCCATTGGATGGCCAAGCCCGGCAAGGTCATCGGCTGCGTCTGCGGGTGGCGGCCGTCAAACCGGCAAAGAAGTGAACCTTTGAAGCGGATGGCGCATTTTTGCGGGTCGGGCGAATACCAAAGGTGTTCCTTTTTTTGTGAAGGCGTGCCAATATCTAGACTAATCTCTTTCCAGCTGCTGGGAAATGATCCATGCCGATTCGCCCGCCACGGGCGTTCGGCCGAAGGGAGTGGAGAAGCGCGTTGAACGGAAGCATCGAAGCAAAACTGGAGCAGCTCGGCATCGTGTTGCCGGCCGCCAGCGAACCGGCCGCCCGATATGCGAACACGGCCGTCGCAAACGGCCTCTTGTTCGTATCCGGCAAAGGACCCGGAGGGCATCCGAAAGGAAAACTGGGACGAGAGTTCACGACGGCGGAAGGGTATGCGTTTGCCCGCAGCGCCGGACTTGAAGTGCTGGCGGTGGTGAAACAGGCGCTCGGTTCACTGGACCGGGTGAAACGGGTGGTCAAGGTACAGGGGTTTGTGAATGCCACGCCCGACTTCGAAGAGCACCACAAAGTGCTGAACGGCTTTTCCGATCTGATGCTTGAAGTTTTTGGCGACAGGGGGAGCCATGCCCGTTCGGTGTTCGGGGCCGTTTCCGTGCGGGACAATTTGCCGATCATCGTGGATTCCATTTTTCAAGTTGACGAGGAGCCGGTTTGATGCCGTGGAGACGGATATGGAGGCATCCCTGAAAAAGGCCGTCATCATCAGCACGATTGCAAAATCCGGGTACGCGTTGAAAGGGGATGAAAAACGGCAGTGGACGCGATACCGCGATTGTGTCCGGGAGACAAAGCGGGGCTCATCGCCTGCTCCGATGGCGTCCGTCGGGAGTCGGCCCCGGACATCGGAGAACTCATTCGCGTGCTGCAAGGATTCGGTCTCGAAGTCGTGGCGGCCCAAACCCTGTTCCGGAAGGAAGGCTGGTTCAGCGGCAACCCCGAAGAGCGGGCGGCGCAGCTCCATGCGCTTTTTCGCGATGACGGGATCAAGGCCATTTTCGACGTCTCCGGCGGGGATTCGGCCAATCAGGTGCTGCCTTTTCTGGACGAGGCGCTGATCCGGAGCCACCCGAAGCCGTTCGCCGGCATCAGCGATCTGTCGGTTCTTTTGAATGGGCTGTACGCAAGGTGCGGGCTCGTGACGATCCACTACCGGGTGAGAAATCTGGTGTCCGGACACGGCGAATCGCAGCGGCGATGGTTCCATGAAACTTTTTTGCAGGGAAAGGACAGCCTGTTTTCGTTTTCGTACCGATGGATCCGCGGCAGCCGCATGGAAGGCGCGGTCATCGGGGGCAACCTCCGCTGTTTTCTGAAGCTGGCGGGGACCCGCCATTTTCCCGATCCGGCGGACAAGATCATGTTTCTGGAAAGCCTGGGCGGCCGGGCGAACCGGATCGTGTCCCTGATCGCCCAGATGGAGCAGATCGGCTGTTTTGAACGTTGCGCCGGGGTGCTGCTCGGCACGTTCACCGAACTGGAAGCGAATGGCGAATTTCCGGCAGTCGCGGCGTACATCGAGCAGGTCACGCGCCGCCGCGGGATTCCGATCGCCAAGACGGACGAGCTGGGCCACGGCGATGACGGCAAAGCCGTCATCATCGGCGGGCATCTTGTCCTGAACGGATGAGCATCTCACCGACCATCCAAACGACCGGAGAGGTGAAACCTAAGTGGAAGACCAATGGAGAATCGCCGAGTACAATCCAAAGTGGAAAGAGCTGTTTCTTGAAACAGGCCGCCGCTTGAGAGAAGTCCTCGGTGATGCGGCCATCCGGATCGACCATGTAGGGTCCACCTCGATTCCCGGCATGCCGGCCAAGCCGATCATCGACATCCAGATTTCCGTGGCCGACCTCGAACCGGTCAACGTCTACAAGGACCAAATCGAATCGCTCGGTTTCGTGTTCCGCCCCGACAATCTCGACAAGACGAAACGATATTTCCGCGAACAACCCGGACAACGGCGAACCCACATCCACGTGAGACGCCTCGGCAGTTTTTCGGAACAGCTGACGCTGCTGTTCAGGGATTATCTGCGCTGCCACCCCGACGACTGCAAACGGTATGCGGACGAGAAACGCCGGCTCATGCATCTGTACAAAGACGACCGATCCAAATACGTGGAAGGCAAAGGGCCGATCGTCTGGGACATTTTGCAGCGGGCGCACGCCTGGTCGCAGGAGACCGGTTGGACGCCGGGCGAATCGGATGCCTAGGCGGGCCGGTCAACGAAAAGCTCCGATGCGCCCGTGGAAGTGATCAAAATTCCGGATCATGACCGGATCCAAATCCTGCAGGAACACCGGCCCGAGCATTTCGAAGTGCCGCCGGGCAAAAGCGACAAGTACACGAGCATCGAAATCCTGATGTTTCCCGGGCGGTCTCTGGACACCAAGCGGCGGCTGTACGAGACGATGGTTCGCAACCCGGGCACGCTGAGCATCGAGCCGCTTGACATCATGGTGATCCTGCTCGAACCGCCGCTGGAAAACTGGGGCGTCGTCGGCAAGGCCGCCTTCGACATCGATTTGGGGTTCAAAATCGACCTGTACGTGTAAACACGAAAAAGAGACGGCAAAGGGGGATGATCTTTGCCAAAGCAAATAAGAATCCTCTTGTTGTTAGCCATTTCTTTGTCGGTGACCCTGGCAGCCGGCTGCGAAAACGGAAATCGATCTGCGCCGGATGAAATGCAAGCCCCATCAAATGAAACCAACCTGGATCTATCAGCCGAGGTGGAGCGGCTCAAAGCCGAGATCGCACGGCTGCAAATGCAGCTCCAACAACACGGTCCGGACGAAGCCGACTTGATGCCGACCGAACAACGGGAGGCATACCGGAAGCTTGAGCGATTCCGGATGATGAGCATGCCGGACTTGGATGAAGTGACCGTGTTCAATGAGGAACATCGCGTGAAGATCACGGACCGGGGATTCATCGAGAAGCTTCAGCCTCTCCTGCTCATCGGCGATCGGATCTCGTGGGGCGGCGCGATTCCGTATACCATGGAACCGTTCTCGCTGGAGTTGAAAGACAATCGCGAGTCGGTTCTGATTCATGCCGTTGCCAAGGGGGCCATCGAGTTCCCGGATATTCTGCCCGGCCATTATTTCCGTGTGGATACGGATCTGACCAATCTCGGCAAGGCACTGCTGCCGAAGCCGGCATTTCTGCCGGAGGAATCGCTCGGAAGCCGGATGCTGGACAGCGGATTTCTCCTGGTGCGGCATGACGGCCATCCGTATTACGTTTTGAATGAATCCCGCGTCCGGGTGCTGGCCGTTGCCTTCTTGCGCGCAGACAAGAAAGAAGCGGACAAACCGGACATCGACGAAACGGCTTCGCTGGCGGACATTTCGTTTTTCCTGTACGGGCAGGAAATCGTGATGAGTGTCTTCCCGGAATGGATCCGGGTCCGGGACGGGGAAGCGGAAACGTGGTATGCGGTGGAACCGTCCTTCGCAGAGCAGATTGAAATGGCGTTGCGGGCTGATTGACGGGAAATCTGGTGGCTAACGGAATACAGAAACACGATTTGGCGAAAAACGAGCCTTTTCAAATTTTATCGGAACGAGGAAGCCTTCTTTCTCTCTCTTTGCTCCGATTCAAGCCTTTTCAGCAAAATAAGGGTTCTCAGTTCCCTTCGATTTTCGAATGGGCCCAAAATCCGCAAACAGCGCCATCTGTTTCCCTTAGCCCAAAAAAAGGTGATCGAGAATGTCCGAACGCACAAGAATGATCGTACTGGCCATCCTGGCCTCGATACCGGTTCTGTTTCTGGCCACGTTCATCCCGTATATCCGCATTTGGGTTCCCAACCGGCACGCGGGCGATTTTTCGGCAAAATTGATGGAAATGGTGGACGGGCAGCGCGAGTTCCATATGGAAGAGATCACCGATTTCGACTGGGACCGGATGGTGGTGTTCGGGCCCTACACAAGCCGCGGAGAGATGGAAGAACGGGCCGGCGTGAAATGGACGGTCCATTCATACTTTGGCTATTACATCATTCAAAAGACTGCGCTGGCAGATTTGGATCTGATGGATGATGCCGCCAACAAATTGATCTTCATGAAAGGAAACAAGGTTGTCCTGGATGTCACGTTTTTCCGGAAGAAAGTGGATCTTACCCATTTGAAAACAACCATCCCCCGCGAAGAAGCACGATTCCGCGCCGAAGGCCGCGCGTTGAAGCAAATGACGGACTGAGAAACACCAATGATGCCTCGAACACCGGCGCGATTATGAAAACGGCCGGCTGGCCGGTGAAGAGTTCAAACCTCAACAAGGTGGCAGATCGATGAAGCGAAGGCGCAAAAGAAAACAGCTGATCATCCGGAAAGCCGTCCCCGGTGATGCGGCGCGAATACTGGATCTGTGGAAACGCCTCGGCGAATGGCTTCAGGCGGAGGGCATCGATCAGTGGAGACCGGAACGCTTGACGTTGGAGGAAATCCGGACTTTTTTTGATGAAGGGGCTGAAATTTATCTGGCGGAGATGGACGGCGATCTCGTCGGCACGTACTTGATCGTCTGGTCCGATCCTTCGATCTGGGGCGAATGGGACCATGCCGGCGCCGGCTACATCCACCGGCTCGCGGTCGACAGGCGCTATCAGGGGCTTGGCATCGGACTGCGGCTGCTGCGGGACGCGGAGGACCGGATCCGGCAGAACGGCAAAACGACGGCCAGACTGGACTGCATGGCGGACAACGAACGGCTGAATCAATACTATCGGGACAGCGGCTACCGGTTCGTCGGAAGGAAGGACCATGGCCATTGGAGCGCCAATCTTTACGAGAAGGAATTGGGCGAGGAACAGGTGTGACCTGGGTCCGGCGGCATTTTCATTTCGGAAGAACAGCCGCCCGGGTTGGCATCCGGTCCATCCGGTTGGCGGGAAAATATCTTGGATTGGCGGACCATCAATCCGGCACCAAAAAGGGAGCTTGAAAAAGGATGAGCGGAATCAAATTTGTGCATACGAACCTGGTCGCAAAGGATTGGAAAGCGCTGGCCAAATTTTACGTCGATGTTTTCGGCTGCAGACCGATCCATCCCGAACGGAATTTGTCAGGCGAATGGCTCGGGAAAACGACCGGCGTTCCGGACGCGAGGCTCCGGGGCGTCCATCTGGCGCTGCCGGGATACGAAAACGGCCCCGCCCTGGAAATCTTCCAGTATGAACCAACGATTCCCGAAGAGGGAGAGAACCGGGCCGACCGGCAGGGATTCCGCCACATCGCGTTTCACGTCGAATCGCCGGAAGCCGTCCGGGACGTGTTCAACAGGCTCGTCGAGCACGGCGGAAAGCCGCCGGGAGAAATCGTCCGGCAAGAATACGAAGGCATCGGTCTTCTGACGGTCGTCCACGCCCGGGATCCGGAGGGCAACATCGTCGAAATCCAGAACTGGAGCTGATTCAAAAGACCGGATTCATCAGTCTATTGTCGGACCGGAAGCACCGGTCGGGACTGCCGGCGGACGAAGTTCAACAGCTGCCGGCGTTCTTCTTCAGGCACCTGTTCGTTCAGCCGCGCCGCCGCCACCGGCAACAGCCACCGGTCGATGTCCGCCGCTTTCATCCCGGAACGTTTCAAATAGTCCTTCACATATTGATCCCTGATCTTTTTCCGATACACGTTGGCCAGCATGTTGACATATCGGGGGGTTCCCGGGGGCATGGCGCCGACCGAGAGCAGCATGACCGTTCTCGCGACATCGCCCGCGGGATGGCCGCGCATGCCGTTTACCCAATCCAGCATCCAGTCCTTCTCCCCCGTCATCACGTTGTCCGGATGAAAATCGCCGTGGCACAGCCGATCCCCGTCGGGCAATTGCTCCAGACGGGCGATGGCGATTTGCTTTTCGTCCTCCGAAAGGGCGGAAGCGGACAGGATGTGCCGCTTCAGCACGTCTTTCTGCCGCGGCAGCCGGCGGTCCGTCGCGAGTTGGCCGTCCATTTTGCGGACATGCAGGGCGTGATGCAAGGCGGCCAGCTTTCGCGCATGGCGCTTGAACGACAGCGGTTTCCCGAGCATTTGCTTCAGGAGCGGCTCGCCGGCGGCCCGTTCGAACACGATGCCCCAGCGGCCGTTTGCCCGAATGATTTCAAACGGTTCCGGTGTGGGAACGCCAAGCGAATGGGCCAACGCCGCGATTTGAAATTCCCGTCTGACGTCATCTTCGGGCACGTGCGGTTGGAAAAGCTTGATGACCCGGCTGCCGTTGTCCGGATGCCGGAAAATGTCCGCCGTCCGGCCCTGGCCGATTCGTTCCTTCATGATCCGTCCTCCGACCGATGAAATGGGTGCGCGGGTTGCGATACACTTTTCCCAAAAACCTGTTCGGGAGGCGGGAGCGGGAATGAATTCCATATATGCCGGCAAAAGGGTGCTGTCCATCGGGGCGAGGCGGCGCGTGCTGGAAGCCTTGACGGAAGCGCTGAACCGCCAGGGGTTTTCCGCCGTCTGGACGAACCGGCACAAAGACGTGTCGTTCCTGATCCGCGAATTCGATGCTTTGGCGTTCGACATCATCGCCATCGGCAGAGGCGTCAGACCGGAAAACAAAGAACGGCTGAAACAGGCCTACAGGGAGCAAAATCCGGACGTGACCATCGTCGACGGGCTGGCGCCCATCACGAATCTGCTGGTGGACCAAATCAAGCTGGCCTGCCTGCCGGACGACGTGCTTCCCGTCCGGCCGGAGACGGATCGGGAACGGCATCTTGTGATCGAAACCCGTGAAAGCTGTCATCTGACCATCAAACACTATACCTTAAACTGGCTGTTTCAATCAAAGGAAACGGTGCTGGTGAATGAAACCGTCGACGCCGGCCGGCACAAGTTTCCGTTCAAACGATCCGGAGGACGCAACTTCGTCACCGTATTGCAGGACGGCATCGTGACGGGCGTCACATCGCTGTAACGAGCTGCAGCAAAACAACAGGTTCCAGGTTTCAAAAAAACCGATGACCGGAGGGTTGTCCATGGCAGATCCGGATCCCGTCACCCTCAAGCAACTGTCGGCCCCGCAAGAGGCGGTCCTGCCGGACCGGGAGTTTGCGAAACGATTCCCGTGGTACAAGCCGGTCGATTATTTCATCAAAGGCCTGGAAGAAAACCGGCAGGGGCGCGGGCAAGTTTTTGATCGGGGAGATGATCAGACGGGCCCGGGATCAATTGAAGGCCGAAGAAGTGTGTCTGGTGTGCCACAACGTGAATACGAACGCGCTTCTGTTGTACCACACGCTCGGTTTCAAACCGTTTGACATGAAGCCCGTCAAGGATTGGGACGGCCGCGACATGGCGGGCATCATGATGAAACGTTCGGCGATTTGAAAGGCGGCAGGGGGAAAAATCGATGGCGCACCGGCTGAAGCGCAAATGGGACTTGCATTGAGGCTATTGACCAATCCGTTTCATTGCCTCACAATCGGATCAAGGAACGACAGCAGGAAGACGCTCGATGGAAGAAGGAAAGGTCGGGCGTTTTTTTGCCATTTTGGAGAGAGGGATTCCCTTGAAAACGTGGATCTATTTTGTCCGCCACGCCGCATCGCCGTTTTATCCGGGGAACGAACGAAACCGCGGGCTGTCCGAACAAGGCCGGCGGGATGCCGTTCGCGTGGCGGAGATGTTGCGGCATGAAGGCATCGACGTCCTCGCGTCCAGCAGCTATGCCCGGGCCGTGGAGACGGTCAAGCCGCTCGCGGATCTGCTGGGCAAGGACATTCTCCTTTTTGACGAATTGGCGGAACGGGCGATCGGCAGCACGGACATCCGGATCGATGAAGACGAACTGCAAAAAGCCATCGAAACCTCGTTCACCGATCCGGATTTCTGCCTGCCGGAAGGCGAGACGACCCGGCAGGCCCGGGAACGGGCGATCCCCGTGATCAAACAGCTTTTGGCAGACCATGCGGGACGGAAAATTGCCATCGGCACGCACGGGAACATCATGACGATCATCCTGCAAACATTTGACGAGAAATACGGGTACGGCTTTTTTGTTCAGACGTCCAAGCCCGACATTTACAAGGCGGAATTCGAAGGGTTTGAACTCAAAAACGTTACCCGGCTGTGGCAGCCGTAGAAATCGCCAAAGAAGCCCGCTGACATCAAGAAAGGTGCCGGAAGGATCGGCATCCAGGGGGAATACCGCGGGCGGGGTCCGGCGGCAAGTTCCTTCAGATGATTGAAAACGCTTATGATTGATTGTCAACCGGCGAACGTGTCCGGACCATCGCGGAAGACGATTTTTACGGGCATTACACGGGCAGCGCCTGCCAGATTCTTCCCGATTTCTTTGACGCGAAACTAAGGGTCTGATTCGGGAAAAACGCGGATGACGAAACCGGAGAAGGGGGGTGGAACCATGAACCTTCGGGAACCCCCCGTCCTGTACCACGGTTCTGGCGTGAAGGTGAATGTCCCGGTTCCGCATCCAGGCGCCGGCGTTTGCATTGGGAGCGGGAAATCCCGGCAGCGGCGGAGGCATGCCGGATGAGCGGGATGCGGGTTGAACGGAGGAAATCAGCGGCATGATGATCTCGTTTGATGTCGGCGAATCCATGAAATTCAACTACCGGTCCGCCGGGCTTGTGGTGCTGGACGGCCGCATCCTGTTTCAGCGGTTTTCCGGCCGCGACTGGTGGTTTTTGCCCGGCGGGCGCGTGGAGATGCAGGAAGACAGCATTGCGGCGGTTGCCCGCGAATTGGCGGAAGAATACGGATGGCGGATCAAGGACAGGAAGCTCAAGTTGGTGGTCGAAAACTTTTTCAGGCTGGATGGCCGGGACTTTCACGAAATCGGGATGTATTATCTGATCGGGTTGGAAGACCGGGTGCGACCCGTGGACGGAGAGTTTGCCGGCAAAGAAGAGAACCTCGTCAGCAAGTGGATCGGGATCGGGGAGCTAGCAAGGCACAAAATCGTGCCCCCGTTTTTGAAAGATGCGGCATTGTTCGAGGAAATCCTGTCGTCGGATACGGTGAAACATCTGATTTGCCGGTAGCCGGCATGAAGGAGGGATCAAGGTCATCGGGAGAACGCTTCGGAATCTGCTGGCGGTCATCCAGGTCATGCTGCTGAGCGGCTGCTCCCTGACGGGTCAGGCGATTCCGCGGGACATGATCCTGGTCAAGGAAACGGAGCACGCCTTGTTCTATGTCCGGAGAACGGACGAAGATGTGGACGAAATGGTGAAGATCCTGTCCCGGGCGTTTGAACAGCATTACCACCGGATTACGGACATGCTGCGTTTTGAACCGCCGGGAAAAACGGTTGTGTTCATCCACACGGACATCCGGGAATTCCAGAAGACGATCGGCCGAAAAACGGAAGGGACGTACGATGCCGATGATCGCAGAATCAAAGTGCACACGCCGGCCAATCTTGGACCGGACGTGCTGCGGAAAGCTTATGCCGATCAGCTGATCCATGAGTTTGTGCATGCCGTCATCCTGCAATTGAATCCGGCGGTCGGCCGGTTGAAATGGCTTGATGAAGGCACGGCCTACTATGTTTCCGGCCAGCTGCAGGATGAGCTGGAATCCGGCCGGAGAGCGCACAAGTCCGTCCCGGAACTGGACCATTTTCTGGACAGCGACTCCTATTTTGCGACAGCCGGCGGAGATGCCTATTATTTCTCCGGTTTGGTTGTCAAATACATATTCGAAGAATTCGGGGAAGACCGGTTCCGCGCCATTCTTCGCGATCCCGATGCGATGGCATCGATACTCGGGTTGCCGGTTGAAGAATTTTATGATGCTTGGAAGGAATATGTGCGCGATCTGCAGCAGTCGAAGCGGGTTCCTTAAGACCCGTCAGCTGCGGTCGGCATCGGAAAAGCCGTCGGGCAAACGGACTGCATGAAATGGACGGGGCCGTCCGGTCCGTGGCTGACCGGCTGTTGCTGCCCCAATGACCAGGCCGAATTTGTCGGGCAGGAGAGAACGCGTGAAACGGGAAAGTCTTTCCGCTGCCTCGTTGTCCGGATGACAAAATCCGTGGCATAATGGATGTATATCCTGAAAACCTTTTCACGTTTTCGTTGTTGCAGCATTTTCGTGCGGCGGAAATGAGGGATGGCTGTTGCATGACCGCGGCGTGGCTTCTTTTTTCATGAACCGGAAGCTGTTCACGAAAGTTTTTTTGTCCATCAGCTTTGTTTCGTTCCTCGGGATTTTTGCGCTCATGGCCGCGCATCAACAATATTTTCAAAGAACGATGCTGGACAACGAACTGAAACAGGTGCAGCGCGCCATCAACCAGGCCGCATTGAACCTCGACAACCGGTTGAACCGCATTGTCAACTCCATGTATTATTTTTTTTCCTATTCGGAAGAAGGGACCAAACTTTTGACCGTCGATTTGGGCGATGAACGGGAAGTGGAATTGGCCCGCTCGGCGCTGGGCGCTTTCCGCATGCAAAATTCCGACGATCTGGATTCCGCCTTTCTGCTGATCCGGGACCATGCGGCGGGTGGGCAGGAAACGCTGATCCATGACTCGGATTTGAGCCGCATCCGGGAGAAAGATTTCCGGGAGCATCCGTGGTACCGGGATTTCGTTCGGAGACAGATGTCGCTTTGGTCCGCGCCCACGGATGATCATCTGTTTTTTCAGGACCGTTCGCTGTACACGGTCTATCTGACGGTCAGCCGATTTGACGAGGGCGGCCGGGACGGCATTCTGGTCGCCCGCCTGAACGGCAAAATGTTCAGCGACGCGTTCCGGCTGCTCGCCGGCAGCGATTTGGGCATCGAACTGCGCGATGCCGCCGGACGGCTGCTTTACACGTCCTTTCCGCGCATCGCCGAACAAGATTCGGACCGCTACGTCGGAATGACGACGAAGCTGGATTACAGCGGTTTTCAGGTCCGGGCTTTCGTCAACAAAGCTTCGATCTTGGAAAAAGTGAAGAAAGTCCGCATTCTGCACCCGCTCATTCTCGTATTCATTTTGCTGATGACCCTGGGCATCTCGTTTGTGCTGTCTTTGACGCTGTCGCGCCCGATACGGCGTTTGCTGTCCCTGATGAAATCGGTGGAAAAAGGCGATCTGAACGTGCGGTTCCCCACCAGGTACAAAGACGAAATCGGCATTCTGGGGATCCATTTCAACAAAATGATCGCGAGCCTGAATGAGCTGATCCGGCAAATTTATGCCGTCCAGCAGGAGAAGCTAATCTTTGAATGAACAGGCCGGGGTTGACCGACAGTGGGATCCGCGCTGACCACCTATCTGACCATCGTGACCGCATCGGGTGTCCTGAACTTCCTTTTGCTGGTTTACGTGCTCACGAACCGGCGCCTGTACGGCGCCATTTCCACTTTCTTTCTCCTGGGCGTGGCCGCCACGACCATCTACTGTTTCGCCTACTCGATGAGCCTGACTTCTTCCACGCTGGACCAGATGCGGTTCTGGAGCGTCATGCAGTATTTCGGCATGCCGTTTGCGCCCGCTTTCGGGCTGATGTTTGTCCTGCGGTATTTGGGGTACAGGCTGCCGCGGTGGCAGGTTGCCGCCATGCTGGTCATCCCGGTGATGGCGCTGGCCGGCAACGCCACCAACGACTGGCATCATCTCCATTACAAAACGTACAGCGTCCACGACTTGCTCGGTCCGCCGTACTACCGCATCGAGGTCGGCCCGACTTACGTCATCATGGGCGCCTACCTCCTCGTCTGCCTTCTCGGCAGCATCTTTCTTCTGCTCTCGCGCTGGCGGGACACGGCCTGGCCCTATCGCGGGCAGCTCCTTTCGCTCACCGGCGCGCATCTGATTCCGATGGTGGCGTCGTTTCTGTATCTGATCGGCGTCACGCCGGAAGGCATCGATCCCGTTCCGATGCTGACCGGCGTTTCGGCCATCCTCCTGTGGTGGACGATTGAGTCGTCCCGGCTGCTCACCGTCGTTCCCGTTGCCAAGGAAGTCATCTTTCACAGCATCAGCGACGGCGTCATCGTGCTGGACAACCTGGGCCGGCTGGTGGAGTACAACGAAGGCTGCAGGCGCATGTTTCCCCGCCTGGACGAATCGAAGTACGGCCATCCGCTGGACGCGGTGTGGTCGCTCATGTTCGGCACGGCGGAATCGGTTCCGGTGCTCGGCGAGGGGCCGCGGGAATTGGAAGTGGACGCGGGGGGACCGGACGTTCGCCATTACCGGGTGCGGATTTCGCCGCTGACTGCGGACAGGAAAAGAAGCACGGCCGGAACGGTCATGATCATCAGCGACATCACGGAATTGAAATTGCTGCAGCAAAAGCTGGAACACCATGCCTATTACGATGAGCTTACCCAGGTGTTCAACCGGCGGGCGTTCTTCGAACGGTGCGAATCCGACTTTGCCCGGGCCAAACGGGAAGCGCTTCCCTTCACGACGATTCTGTTCGACATCGACAATTTCAAACAGGTGAACGATACATACGGCCACAGCGTGGGCGACCAGGTGCTGGCCCACGTGGCCCGCATCGCCAATTCGTGCCTGCAGGAAGGCATGCTGTTTGCCCGTTACGGCGGGGAAGAATTCGTGCTGGCCCTGGCGGGTCGATCGGCAACGGACGGCAAAACATTCGCCGAACAATTGCGCCGGCGGATCGCCGCGCAGCCGTTGACCGTCGGAGGAAAAACGATCAGTATCACATCCAGTTTCGGCGTGGCCGAAACGACCGGGGGTGTGGATGAATCGCTGCAACACCTTTTGCATTTTTCCGACAAGGCCTTGTACGAGGCCAAGCGGAGCGGACGAAACCGGGTGTGCGTGTACGGTCAATCCGCTTCCGGCGGCGCGTGATCCGGCGGAGCGGTCCGGCGGGGCTGTTCGTTGCGCCGGGCCGCTTTTTTGTCCGCCGGCAGCCGGGATCAGGCAGGGATGAACGGATTTTCATCCGTTTACAAAAAGAAGACGGTGGATTATGATGGTGAAAAATTCCTTCCGCCTGGATGACGGAAAGGGTGAAAACGATGGAAAGGGACGGCGCGGTTGATCTCATCTGGGTCGGCGCCGGCATCGTGGTGTTCCGGGACGGCCGGATTGGCGAATTGAACGAGTACGAGATGAATCGGGAAAAGCACGATCCCTACAAAATGTAATTCGGACCGGTCAGTTCGTCCATGATGATTGCCGCCATCCTGCGGGAGAACCGCCCGATTCGCGACCATGATTTGGGGAGGTGCAGGGGGCGTGCGCACAAGGCTGCTGTTCAAGAAAACGGAACCGGATGACACGATTTCGTCGCAACGGGCTTTTTTCAGTTTGCAACGGAACCGGGAAACGCGATGTGCCCCTTTTTTTCCGATAGATGTCCGATTTTGTCCAATTGAGGTCTTTTGGTTCCCTTATATTTTGAAAACCGCCGGAAGTGCCAAAATAGTGCCTCCTGGTTCCGCAAATGTTGGCGATTGAAAGGGAAGGTGCTCGTCCATGATGAAGGAACCCGCGGGATTTTGGATCCGTTTTGTTGCGCTGCTGTTGGACGGTCTGCTGGTCGGCCTGCCGCTGTTCATCATTGGCCTCATCATCACGGGAAACTGGGATCGGGCGGAACGGTTCAGCGATTTCTTGATGGGGTTGTACGCGCTGATTGTGCCGGCCGTGTGGAAAGGATTCACGATCGGCAAACGCATCTGCGGCATCCGGATTCGCAAAGTGTTCGATCACGAGCCGCCCCATCTGGGCATCATGCTGCTGAGGAACGTGGTCGGCGGGCTGGTCTATGCCCTGACCCTGGGGATCGGGCTGATCGCCAGCATCATCATGGTGGCCGTGCGGGAAGACAGGCGCGCCTTGCACGATTTCATCGCGGCAACGGAAGTGGTGCATGACTGACGACGGATGAAGGAGGTTTTCCATGAGTGGTGAACGACGGGCTGGAAGACCGGATCCGCAGTTTGAAGATGGAAGAGGGCAAGGACATCTGGCCGTACGGCGGCGGGCGATTGTTTTCCAGCCTGCTGGCATGCAATCTGGTGGATACGGTGGAACTGGCGGTGCTACCGATCCTGCTGGGAGGCGGCATCCCGTTCCTTCCGCCGGCCGAACGACGACATTTGAGGCTCACCGGAAGCCATGTCTATCCGAGAGGCATGGTGCTGCTCGAGTATGCGGTCGAACCGGCCGGACAGCCAACGTGAGCGTTGGAAGTGGTGCACGACCGATGGCGAAACGCATCTATCTGGTGCGGCATGGCAAAGCCGCGGGACAGGAACCCGAAGCGCCGCTCACGGCAGAAGGCGTCCGGCAGGCCCGTGAACTGGTCCGATTTTTCGAGGACCGGCACATCGAATTCATCGTCTCCAGCCCGTATGTCCGCGCCGTGGAGACGATCAGGCCTTTGGCCGAAAGGCTCGGGCTGGACATCCGCACCGACCACCGGCTGAAAGAGCGGGTGCTGAGTTCGGCGCCTCTGGATGACTGGATGACGCGCCTGGAAGAGACGTTCCGAACCCCCGATTTGAAGTTTGAAGGCGGAGAATCGTCGCGGGAAGCGGCGGAAAGGGGCCTGGCCGTCATCCGCGAATTGGCGGAAAGGCCGGAAAACGCCATGGTCGCGGTCAGCCACGGCGGGCTCCTCGCGTTGCTCATCCGGCACTATGACCCGTCTTTCGGGTTCGCGGAATGGAAGCGGATGACGAATCCGGACGTGTACGAACTGGAGATCGGGGACGGCGGAGCGTCCGTCAGGCGTTGGACATTATAGATGGCATGGTGACAAACGTGAAGAAATCCGAAATCAAGATCACATTGGCCCCTGAAATGACAAAACCGCCTCAATGGATGTTCGTCCTTCTGACACGCCATTTCCACGGGAAATGGCTTTTTTTGTGCTCAAGCGGAGAAAAGCGGCGTAAATATGCGATGAAAGGAGGTGATCGGGTCAGAAAAGTTGACAATGGACAGGAAAGAAACGAGGAACGAAACGAAAGTCCCCGATAACCTGCCCGTAAAGAAAAAAAAAGCGGCGGACAAGAGAAAAAAACCGGAAACAACCATGGAAATGGAGAGGAGAGAACCATATGAGAGAGTCCGTCCGGAACCGACTGTGGAAACGGTTGGCCGTCATGTTCCTGGCCGTCATGCTGATGGCCGGAAGCCTGGTGACGGCAAGCGCGTTCGCGGCCGCCCCGTTCCCTTTCGAGGAGATCACGGTGGATGAGCTGTTGAAGGGGTATGCGAGCGGCGATTTCACCGCCGAAGAAGTGGTGCGGGCGTATCTGGAACGCATCGCCAAATACGAATCGAAGTACAACGCCTTCACGGTGCTCAATCCGAACGTGCTCGAGGAAGCCCGGGAGATCGACCGGAAGCGCAAGGCGGGCGAGAAACTCGGGCCGCTCGCCGGCGTGCCCGTCGTCATCAAGGAGGCCGTCGACATGGCCGGCTTTCCGTCCACGATGGGATGGGAACCGCTCGCGCCGGAGAAGGGCGGCATCACCCTCATCCCGGCCAAAGATGCGCCGGTGGTGGCCCGGCTGAAGGAAGCGGGGGCGCTCATCATCGGCAGAACCAACATTCCGGCCTTCAGCGCTTCCGGCACCCGGGCGTCCACCAGCTGGGACGGCGATACGTACAACGCTTTCGGCCGCCAGTTTGCGCCCGGCGGCAGCAGCAGCGGGACGGCCACGGCCGTGTCCGCCAACTTCGCGGTGCTCGGCATCGCGGAAGAAACCGGCGGCTCCATCCAGAATCCGGCGGCCGCACAGGGGTTGGTGGGGATCAAGCCGACGTTCGGCCTCGTCCCGAACGTGGGCGTTGTGCCGCTCGGCGGCAGCACGCGGGACGTGATCGGTCCCCATGCCCGCACGGTGAAGGACGCGGCCATCATGCTGGATGTCATCGCCGGCTATACGCCGGAGGACCCGAAAACCGTCGCCTCGATCGGCAACATCCCGGCGGGCGGCTACACGTCCGGTTTGAACGTCCAGGCGCTCAGGGGGAAACGGATCGGCCTTTTCGGACCGGGCTGGCGCGACGTGGGGCTGACCGCAGAGACGCAGAAACTGTACGACCAGGCGATCAAGGATCTGGAGGCGCAGGGAGCCATCGTCGTTCCCGATCCGTTTGCCGGCAGCGGCTTCGCGGAAGCCGTCAAGGAATACGGCTCGATCGGCGTGGAATCGGTCATTTACGACATGCAGGCCTACCTGGAGCGGCTCGGGCCGTATTCGCCCATCAAATCCGTCGAAGAACTGCTGGAAAAGACGGGCCAAAAACCGTCAATTTTCAACCGATACGGCGACGATCTGCCCGATCCGAACGGCACGCCGGACCTGTCCCGGTTTCTCGAAGCCCGTACCCGCCTGCTCGAGATTTTCAACCGCGTCATGGACAAATACGAGCTGGATGCCCTCTTCTTCCCGCAAATGTACAAGGAAACGCCGCTGTTGGACAGCGACGAAAACATCGGCGCGACCACCGTTTCGGAAATCAACGTCGCCGGTTTGCCGCTGGTGACGGTGCCGGGCGGCTATTACGAAAGCGGGGCGCCGTTCTCCGTGGTGTTCGTCGGCAAAATGTGGAGCGAAGCCCAACTGCTCGGGTTCGCTTACGACTACGAGCAGGCGACAAAGCACCGGAAAGCGCCGGTTCTCGAAGAATGAAACGGGTTGCCAGACACCTGTCCGTCCGGGCAGGTGTTTTTTTGCCTTGCGAAAAAAACGTTCGGGAGGCAGGAACCGAAATCGTCCTGTTGAATTTGTTACAAGCCGTTCCATTTTTTTTTGAACAGACTTCCCGGCGAAACGATCCGCATCGAGGAAGGCGCGGTTTGGATCGACGGCATCCGTCTGGAGGAACCGTACGCGGCAGGCAGGACGTTCCCGGGGACGGTGGCCATGCCGTACCGGATTCCGGTCGACAGCGTCTTCGTCATGGGGGACAACCGCGAACACAGCCTGGACAGCCGCGCATTCGGGGCCGTTCCGCTATCCTCCATTGAAGGGAAAGTCGATCTGCGGATTTGGCCGCTGTCGACATTCGGTTTCGTGGACTGACCGGGTTGCGGACAAATCCGGGTTTTGGAGAACATATGCCGATGGATTGAGGAGGGCATTTGCTGCATGAAGCCGACCGTCATGATCCTGGGCGTTTTCCACATGGACGATCAGGTGCTCGAACCGCAGCGGCAGGCGGAAATGGAGGAGACGGCGGAGCGTCTTTGCCGGTTCCGGCCGACGAAAATCGCCGTGGAAATTCCCGTGAAATCCGGCGATCTTGTCAACCGCGATTACCGGGCCTATCTGGACGGACGTCTTTCCATCAAAACTCCCGGCGTCGCCCCGTCGGGCTACCGGACGTCCAATGAAGTGTTCCAGCTCGCCTTCCGCCTGGCGGAGCGGTGCGGCCATTCGCAAATCCATGCCACCGACTGGATGGAAAACGTCGGGCAGCGGAGCTGCGGGGACGTGATGGAGTGGGCGGAGAAGCACCAGCCCGATCTGTATCGGGACATGATGGAGCACGCCAAGAAGCTGGAACGCCACGATCATGCGTACAGGCCGATTTTCCGCATTCTGAAGGACCTGAACGATCCGGCCTTCAATCTGGCGGATCACCAGCTCTACATCCGCTACTTTGCCAGAATCGCAGAAGGGACGGACTATGTCGGCATCGACTGGATGAGATGGTGGTACCAGCGGAATCTGATCATCTTTTCGAACATCGCGGCCATCGCCACGCAGCCGGAAGACCGGATCCTCGCCATGTACGGATGCTCCCACAACCATCTGCTCCTGCAGTTTTTGCGGGAAAGCGAACTGTTCGAACTGGAGTCCCCGTTGGACTATCTCGACTAATTTGACCGCCGGAAACATGTGGCCAGGCTGGAACCGTTTTTCCCGGCGGCGGGATGGACACGGCAAACCGTCGTGTGCTATAACCGGCGTAGGCGGCTTGTGAAGCGTTTTCACGCCTGGACAAAAGGGGGCTTCCACCCGTGAAAAAACTGCTGCTGCTCTATCTGGTGGTCATCGGCGCGTATCTGCTGTATGCGCTGAACTTTTTCTACGGAAAAGGCCGTGCGGCCCACGCCGAATCCGCCGCGCTGGCCGGCAGCCTCGACGAGCGGTACGTGATGGTGACGTTCCAGTCCGGCATCGACTATTGGAAAGGCATCATCAAAGGGTTCGAGGATGCGGCGCAGGCGCTCAACGTTTCGGTGGAATACCGGGGATCGACCAAATACGACGTGCGGGAACAGGTCACCGTGCTGGAACAGGTGATTGCCCAGAAACCGGCGGGCATCGCCCTGACGCCCATGCATCCGGACGAACTCACGCCGTCCATCAACAAGGCGGTGGACGCCGGCATTCCCGTCGTGCTGTTCGACTCCGGCGCGCCGGGCAGCAAGGCGTATTCGTTCCTCGCCACGGACAACTACAATGCGGGCGCCACGGCGGCCCGGACGATGGCCGGGCTGATCGGCGGCAAGGGGCAGGTCGGCGTCATTACGCTGCCCAACCAATGGAACCACCAGCAGCGCACGGCCGGCTTCCGCGACACGATCCGCGCCGAATACCCCGACATCAGCATCGTGGCGGTCAAAGACGGCAAAGGAGACCGTGTCGTGTCCAGGGATGCGGCGATGGAGATCCTCGACGAATTTCCGGACGTGAAAGGCATTTTCAACACCGATGCCGTCGGCGGCGTCGGCGTGGCGGACGGCGTCCGGCTGAAACAGAAGCAGGGCCAGGTGAAGGTGGTCGCCTTCGACACCGACAAGGTGACGCTGGACATGGTCCGGCAGGGCGAAATTGACGCCACGCTGGCCCAGGGCACGTGGAACATGGGCTACTGGTCGCTCATGTTTCTGTTCCACCTGCACCACGGCCTGGTGACGCCCGACAGCGGCCAGACGGCAGACACGTTTCCGCTTCCCGTCTATGTGGACACGGGCATCACCGTCGTGAACCGGGAGAACGTCGAGGACTATTACGTGAAGTGACAAAACGCGGGCGGCAGGTGGGAACGCATGCTGAAATGGCTGGAAATCAACGACTGGCCGATCCGGTACAAATTGGCCGCCCACTTTGTGCTCATCGGCATTTTGCCGGCGATCTGCCTCGGGTTTCTGATCCATTTTTCGGCGGAACGGGTGCTGGAACGGCAGGCGACGGAAAACACGCTGCAGCTGATCAGCAAGGTGAACCGCACGCTGGAGCATTACGCGGCCAATCTCCAGAACATCACGTACATCGTCTCGAGCAGTCCGGACGTGCGGCGTTTTCTCGACGGCACGGAAGGACCGGAAGCGAGGGAAGGCGACCATCTGGACATCCGGCTGCTCCTGCAGACGGTCAGCACGCTGTACACGGAAGTGGCCGGCATCATGATCGTCAACGGCGAAGGCGAATCGATCAGCAACGAACTGTATGCCAAGGAAGGCTACCGTCTGACGCTGGAACCGTGGTACCGCGAGGCGGTGAGCCGGGACGGCATTTTCACCATCATCGGCCGTCCCGCCGGACGGCATGTGGCCAGCATCGTCAATTACGGCGATGACGAAGTCGTTTCCGTCGCCCGGGCGGTGCTGGATCCCGACACGCAGGACGTGCTCGGCGTCGTGCTCATCGACCTGAAACTGCGCGTCATCGCCGAAGCGGTGAAGGACGTGCATCTCGGCCGGACCGGCCAGCTCATGGTCATCGACGGGGAAGGGGATCCCATTTACGTGCCGGCCAATCTTCCGGTGCACGACGTGTCGCCGGACTGGTTTTCGGGCATGTCCGGCTCATTGTACCGGGAAACGGATGCCGGTTGGCACCAGTTCGTCTACGTCAGGTCGCCGTTCACCGGCTGGATCACCGCCGCCGTGTTCACCGCGCGTGAATCCGTCCGGGAAATGCGGGAAATCCAGTTCTACATCGTCAGCTTCGTCTTTCTCGTCTGCCTGTTCGGGATCACCGCTTCCTACTATCTGTCCCGCTCGATCTCGCGGCCCATCGGCCAATTGATCTCGTTCATGAACCGGGCGGAGTCGGGCGATCTGCTCGCCCGCTACATCGGCGAACGGGGCGACGAGATCGGCATGCTCGGCCGCAGCTTCAACCGGATGCTGACCCGGATCAACCGGCTCATTTCCCTGATCGAACGCCAGGAACGGCAGAAGCGGGAAGCGGAATTGCGCAGTCTGCAGGCGCACATCCGGCCGCATTTTTTGTACAACACGCTGGACACGATCCAGTGGATGGCGCGCAGCCAGGGAGCCGAAGGCGCGGCGGAAGTGGCCGAGGCGCTGGCCCGGCTGTTCCGCATCGGCCTGAGCGGCGGCAACGACCGGATTCCGCTGGCAGAAGAATTCGAGCACCTGGAAAGCTATCTGAAAATCCAGAAAGTCCGCTACCGGGACAAACTGAACTACGCCATCCGCATGGACGGCGATCTTGGCCGCCATACGGTGCTGAAACTGATCCTGCAGCCCCTGGTGGAAAACGCCATCTACCACGGCATCAAGGAACGGCGGGGACCGGGCAACATCGAGGTGACGGCGGCGCTGGATGACGGCCGGCTCCTCCTGGTGGTCCGGGATGATGGCGTCGGCATGGATCCCGGGCGGCTGGCGGACATCCGCCGGGCACTGGACATGGTGGGCCGCGAACCCGATCCGGCGGAACTGGTGGCCGGCGCGGAAATCGCGGCGGCAGGCGAACCGGCGGGCACAAAACGGGGATACGGCCTGATCAACGTCCATGAACGGCTGAAGCTGACGTTCGGGGAAGGATACGGCCTTTCGATCGACAGCCGGCGCGGCGAAGGCACGACGGTCACGATCGTGCATCCCGTGCTGTTGCCGGCGGCGGACGGCGCGCGGGAGGAGGAGCGTTCATGAAACGGCGGTGGAATGTGCTCATTGCCGATGACGAGGCGATCATCCGCGAAGGCATCCGAAGCGCGGTGGACTGGGAAGCGCTGGACATGACCGTCTGCGCGGAAGCGGAAGACGGCGAGGAAGCCCTGGAATTGGCGGAACGGCACGGAGCGGACATCATGCTTGTGGATCTGAACATGCCGATCATGCACGGCCTGGAGCTGATCCGCCTTGCCAGGGAGCGCCTCCCGTCGTGCCTCATCGTCATCGTCACCGGCCACGATGAATTCGAATACGCGCGGGAGGCGCTGCGGCTCGGCGTGCAGGACTACGTGCTGAAGCCCACCAATCCGGCGGAACTGGCCCAGATCATGGCGAAAGTGCGGGAGGAACTGGAGCGGCGGGCGCGGATGGACACCTACCTCGACCTGGCCGCCCGGCAAATCGAGAAAAATCTGCCGCTCTTGCGCTAACGGTTCGGCCTGGAATGGCTCGAGGGCAGCCTGGGCCGCGATGAGATCATCGAGCAGCTCAAGTTTTTGCGGCTGCCGGCCCGCCCGCCCGAAGCCGTCATGGCGATCCGCTGGCCGGAACTGGCCATGAACCAGCCCGTGCGCAGCGAGTCCGAACGCCAGCTGATGCTGTTTGCCATCGAAAACATCGCGGCGGAGCTTCTCGGGGACGCGGAACATCTGATATTCCGCGACGGCTCCGGGCTCATCCTGCTCGTCGCATGGAAGGATCTGCCGCCAACCCTTCCCGGCGCCATCGAACGGGCGGTGCAGGAATTCCTGAAGCTGACCGTCCAGGTCCATCTCGAGCCGGCGGGCGGCGACCCGGCCGAAGCCGGCGCGGCCCTGCGGCGCTGCCGCGCGGCCGTCAGCCGGGAAGCGCGCCTGACGCCGGTCGTCCGGCGCGCCCGGGCGCTCATCCGCGAACGGTACGCCGATCCGGACCTGTCGCTGGAGGAAGCGGCCGCCGCGCTGAATGTGTCGCCCGTCTACCTCAGCCGCATTTTGAAGCAGGAACTCGGGGCGTCGTTCATCCAGCTGGTCACCATGATGCGGATGGAACAGGCGACCCGCCTGCTCTCCGGCACCGACCTGGCGATCCACGACATCGCCGAAAAGGTCGGCTACGTCAGCCAGCATTATTTCAGCACCGCCTTCCGGAAAATGTTCGGCATTTCCCCCAACCAGTACCGGAAGGGCGAGACGGCGCCGGACGAGTCCGACGAGCGGTAGGCCGCCCGCCGTCCGCCGATGCGGACATTCCGGAAATTGCAGGGACGCCTTCGGGCGTCTTTGTTGTTTTTTTGAAAAAACCGTCGGATTATTGGAAAGACACGCGGGCCGCTTCCCGGTACGATACAGATGAAACCAACAACGGACTTCGGGAAGGGGTAGTCACATGAAAAAGCGGTTCAGCGTGCTCGCAAGTCTGATGCTCGCACTCGTGTTGATCGCCTCCGCCTGCGGCGGCGGGAACGGCTCCTCCGGCGGAAGCGGCGGCGAAAAAGGTTTCATCGGCATCGCGATGCCGACCAAATCATCCGAGCGCTGGGTGCATGACGGCAACAACATGAAGGCGGAATTCGAAAAGCGGGGCTACCGGGTCGACCTGCAATATGCGGAAGACATCGTGGAGAACCAGATTTCGCAGCTGGAGAACATGATCACCAAGGGCGTCGACCTGCTCGTGATCGCCTCCATCGACGGGGAATCGCTGACCAACGTCCTCGAAAAGGCGGCCAAGGAAGGCATCCCGGTGATCGCCTACGACCGGCTCATCCGCAAATCCGAACACGTGAGCTACTACGCCACCTTCGATAATTTCAAGGTCGGCGTGCTGCAGGCGTCCTACATCGAACAGGCCCTCGACCTGAAAAACGGCGCCGGACCGTTCAACATCGAGCTGTTCGCCGGTTCGCCCGACGACAACAACGCCTACTTCTTCTTCGACGGCGCCATGAGCGTGCTGCAGCCGTACCTCGACAACGGCCAGCTCGTGGTGAAGAGCGGCCAGACGGACTTCGACCAGGTGGCCACCCTGCGCTGGGACGGCGCCACGGCGCAGGCGAGAATGGACAACCTGCTGAGCGCCTACTACACCACCGAACGGGTGGATGCGGTCCTGTCGCCGTACGACGGCATCAGCATCGGCATCATCTCGTCCCTGAAAGGCGTCGGGTACGGTACCGCCGACAAACCGATGCCGGTCATCACGGGGCAGGACGCGGAACTGGCGTCGATCAAATCGATCATCGCCGGCGAACAGACGTCCACCGTCTTCAAGGACACCCGCGAGCTGGCCAAGAAGGCCGTGGAAATGGCGGAAGCGGTGCTGAACGGCGAAGAGCCGGAAGTGAACGACACGACCACCTACCACAACGGGGTGAAGGTGGTGCCGTCGTACCTCCTGGAACCCGTCTCCGTGGACATCAACAACTACAAGGAAGTGCTGATCGACAGCGGCTATTACACGGAAGACCAGCTGAAATGACCGCGGCCGGTTGACAACCGACACAATGCCGGCGGGATGCGATTTCGTGACGGGCCCTTGGCGGCGCGTCACGAAATCGTTTCCGCCAGGGAAGGGGACGGGGCGATGACAGACATCCTGCTTGAAATGCGCGGCATCACCAAAACGTTTCCCGGCGTCCGGGCGCTGGACAACGTCAACCTGAAGGTGCGGGAAGGCGAAATCCACGCGCTCATGGGGGAGAACGGGGCCGGCAAATCGACGCTCATGAAAGTGCTGAGCGGCGTTTACCCGTACGGCTCCTATGAAGGCGAAGTGTACTTCCGGGGCCGGCTTTGCCAGTTCCGCGACATCCGCGACAGCGAAAAGCTCGGCATCGTCATCATCCACCAGGAACTGGCGCTCAGTCCGTACCTGTCCATTGCGGAAAACATCTTCCTCGGCCACGAACGGGCCCGGCGCGGCGTGATCGACTGGGGCGAAACGATCGCCCGGGCGCGGGAGCTCATGGAACTGGTCGGACTTGCCGAATCGCCGGACACCCGCGTGATGGATCTCGGCGTGGGCAAGCAGCAGCTGGTGGAAATCGCCAAGGCGCTGGCGAAGGACGTGAAGCTGCTCATCCTGGACGAGCCGACCTCCGCGCTCAACGAGGAGGACAGCGAAAACCTGCTGCGGCTTCTGAAAACGTTCAGGGAACGCGGGCTCACCTCCATCCTGATCTCCCACAAGCTGAACGAAATCGTCAAAGTCGCGGACGCCATCACCATCCTGCGGGACGGGCAGACGATCGAAACGCTGGACACCCGCACGGACGCCATCACGGAAGACCGGATCATCCGGGGCATGGTCGGCCGCGACTTGAAGCACCGGTATCCGGAGCGGACGCCGAACATCGGCGAAACGATCTTCGAAGTGCGGAATTGGAACGTGTTCCACCCCCTCCAGCCGGACCGCCAGGTGATCCGGGACGCCAGCTTCCATATCCGCAGGGGCGAAGTGGTGGGCATCGCGGGCTTGATGGGGGCCGGACGGACGGAGCTGGCGATGAGCATCTTCGGCCGGGCGTACGGAAGGAAAATCAGCGGACAGATCTACAAAAACGGGAAGCCGATCGACATTCCCGACATTCCGTCCGCCATCCGGCACGGCCTCGCGTACGTGACCGAAGACCGCAAAAACTACGGGCTCATCCTGATCCAGGACATCAAGCGCAACAGCACCCTCGCCAGGCTGGAAAAAGTCTCGAAACGGTCGGTCATCAACGAGCAGCAGGAAATTCTGGAAGTGGAAACGTTCCGGAAAAAGCTGAACATCAAAACGCCCAGCATCATGCAGAAAACCGTCAACCTGAGCGGCGGCAATCAGCAGAAGGTCGTGCTCAGCAAATGGATTTTCGCCGACCCGGACATTCTCATGCTGGATGAACCGACCCGGGGCATCGACGTCGGCGCAAAGTACGAAATCTACACCATCATCAACCAGCTGGCCGCCGAAGGCAAGGGCATCCTGCTCATCTCGTCCGAACTGCCGGAGCTCATCGGCATGTGCGACCGGATCTACGTCATGAGCGAGGGCCGGATCACCGGCGAGCTGTCCAGGGAAGAAGCCACCCAGGAAAACATCCTGCGACTGATGACTCGATTGGAGGGCGTCATCCATGCAAACGGTCACTAAACTGCTCAAGGCCAACCTCCGGCAATACGGCATGCTCATCGCGCTTTTGTTCATCATGATCCTGTTCCAGATCCTGACCGGCGGCATCCTGCTCAAGCCGCTCAACGTCACCAACCTCATTCTGCAGAACAGCTACATCCTCGTGCTGGCCATCGGCATGGTGCTGGTCATCATCAGCGGGCACATCGATCTGTCGGTGGGGTCCGTGGCGGCCTTTGTCGGCGCGGTATCGGCCGTCATGATGGTGCAATGGAATATCCCGTTTGCCGCGGCGATCGTCCTGTCGCTTTTGCTCGGGGCGTTGATCGGCGCCTGGCAGGGCTTCTGGGTTGCCTACGTGCGGGTGCCCTCGTTCATCGTGACGCTGGCCGGGATGCTGCTGTTTCGCGGGCTCACGATGCTCGTTCTCAAAGGGCAGTCCGTCGGACCGTTCCCCGATGCCTTCCGCGCCATCAGTTCCGGCTTCATCCCGGACATCCCGGGCGGCGGGGACATCCACCTGCTCAGCATCCTGGCCGGCATCGTGCTGACGGCGCTCCTGATCTGGAACGAATGGCTGAAGCGCAAAAACAACATCCGGTACCGTTTCGACGTCATGCCGCTCGGCTACTTTGTCGCCCGGATGGCCGTGCTGGCCGTGGCCCTCAATGTGTTCATCTATGTGCTGGCCAGCTATGAAGGCATTCCGAACATTCTGGTCATTCTGATGGGGCTCATTCTGCTGTACACCTTCGTCACCAACCGGACGGTGATCGGCCGGCACATCTACGCCATGGGCGGCAACGAGAAGGCGGCGATGCTGTCCGGGGTGAAGACGAAACGGGTCACCTTCTGGGTGTTCGTCAACATGGGCACCCTGGCGGCGCTGTCCGGTCTCATTTTCGCCGCCCGGCTGAACGCGGCCACCCCGAAAGCCGGCCAGAACTTCGAACTGGATGCCATCGCGGCCTGCTTCATCGGCGGCGCTTCGATGTCCGGCGGCGTCGGCACGGTGATCGGCGCGGTCATCGGGGGGCTCGTGATGGGCGTCATGAACAACGGCATGTCCATCCTGGGCATCGGCGTCGACTGGCAGCAGGGCATCAAGGGGCTGGTGCTGCTTTTGGCCGTCGCCTTCGACATCTACAACCGCAACAAGTCGTCCTGAGGAGAGCTTTTGGGGCCATGCCGGCCGCCGACCTGTCCGTCGGCGGCCTTTTCTTTTTTCCGGGATGCCTGTCCGAGAAGCTCGTTTCGAACGTGACGGCGGCCGGCCAGGGGGGAACCGGTCGCCCGCGTCGGCCTGTTCCGCGGCTGCATCATGGACGTGTTGTTTGCCGGAACGAACGTGAACTCGGTCAAATTGCTGACGGAAGCCGGTTTCGAAGTGGTCATCCCCGGCCGGCAAACCTGCTGCGGCGCCCTGCAGGCCCACAACGGGGAGACGGCCGTCGCCCGCGAATTGGCCAGAGCGAACATTCGGGCCTTCAAAGAGGCCGGCGTGGATTTCATCGTGTCGAACGCCGGCGGTTGCGGCGCGCTGCTGGTGGAATACGACCGGCTCCTCGAGGGGGATCCGGCGTTCCGGGACGAGGCGGCGTGGTTCGCGCGGCGCGTCAAGTACATCAGCCAGCTGATCGTCGAACTTGGAAGAATGCCCGTTTTCAGGGAAAAAAGCGGGCGGACCGTCCGCGTCACCTATCAGGATTCCTGCCACCTGCGCAACGTGATGAAAGCGGGGGCCTGCCCGCGGACGCTGCTCGGCCGCGTGGAGCAGGCCGAGTTCGTGGAAATGGAGGAAGCGGACCGGTGCTGCGGATCGGCGGTCATTTACAACCTGACCCAGCCGGAGATGTCCGGCCGGATTCTGCAACGCAAGATGGAAAAAGTGGCCCGGACGGGCGCCGACTATCTAGTCACCAGCAACCCGGGCTGCTGGCTGCAGATGGAAAGCGGCGCGCGGCAATACCCGACGCCGGCGGGCACGAAAGTCATGCACATCGTCGATTTTTTGGCCGAACGCCTCGCCGATTGACGGCGCCCGGCGCTTGAAACGGCTTTTTTTCGTACGGCGTGGGCCGGCCGCCAAACGGGCGCTGATCGCAGCCGGCAAATCTCCGGCACCGGCACCTCCGGCATCGAAGCCGGGGGTTTTTGCGTGTTTGCCCGGTCCGGTGCCCGGCGCCGCCGCATCCGGCGGGGGACGGATGCGGATGCCGGCCATGGTGCATGTTCGCCCGGATGTGTTATGATCAGGCAAGGGAACTTTTCCGTTGGAGGGAAACGAGTTGAGCAGCGAATCCATGATCGGCGTGCCCCTGGAAGGATTTGCGGCATTTTGCAGAAAAGTCGCGGCGGAAGGGGCCGTGCTCCTGAAAAACGACGGCGGGGTGCTCCCGCTTGCCGAGGGAGACCGCGTGTCGGTGTTCGGGCGCATCCAGATCAACTATTACCGGAGCGGCACCGGTTCCGGCGGCAGCGTGAACGTGCCCTATGCGACCAACCTGCTGGACGGCCTGCGGAGCAAAAAGAAGATTCGCGTGAATGAAGAGCTGGCGCAGGTTTACGAAAAATGGGTGGAGCAGAACCCCTTCGACAACGGCGGCGGCGGCTGGGCGGCGGAACCGTGGCACCAGAAGGAAATGCCGCTGTCGGACGAGCTGGTGGCCGACGCCCGCCGGAAGTCGGACAAGGCGGTGATCGTCATCGGGCGCACCGCCGGCGAGGACAAGGACAACGCGGCGGCGCCGGGCAGCTGGTTTCTGACGGACGACGAGATGGCGATGCTGGAAACGGTGACGCGGCATTTCGACAAGACGATCGTCGTGCTCAACGTCTCCAACATCATCGACATGGAGTGGGTGGACGACAGCCGCTTCGTCCACCCGATTTCGGCCGTCATCTACGCCTGGCACGGCGGCATGGAAGGCGGCAACGCCATCGCCGACGTGCTGGCCGGCGACGCGGCGCCGGGCGGCCGGCTGACCGACACGATCGCCGTCTCCATCGGCGATTATCCGGCCGCCGCCAATTACGGCGGCGAAACGAAAAACGTGTATCAGGAAGACATCTACGTCGGGTATCGTTATTTTGAAACGTTCTGTCCGGAAAAGGTGCGGTACCCGTTCGGGTTCGGGCTGTCCTACACCGAATTTTCGATCACGGACCACCGGGCGGAAAGCCGCATGCAAGACGGGCAGCCCCGCATCGACGTCCGCGTGCGGGTGACGAACGCCGGAGCGGTTCATGCGGGCCGGGAAGTGGTGCAGGTGTACGTGGAGGCGCCGCAGGGGCGGCTGGGCAAGCCGGCGAAGGTGCTCGTTGCCTTCGCCAAGACGCGGCTTTTGGGACCGGGCGAATCGGAAGAGCTGACGATTTCGTTTCCCCTGAGCCGCGCGGCTTCCTATGACGACGCGGGCGTGACCGGGCACCGCTCGGCCTGGGTGCTGGAGGAAGGGACCTACCGGATTCACGCGGGAACAAGCGTGCGCCATACGGTGCCGGTCCCGGTGGACGGTTTGGAGGGCTTTGCGCTGGACCGGCTTGTCGTCGTGGAGCAGCTGGAAGAGGCGCTGGCGCCGAAGGAAGCGTTCAGGCGCATGAAGCCGGGCGCCCGCAAAGCCGACGGAACGTATGAACTCGCCTGGGAGGACGTGCCGGTGCGAACCGTCGATCTGGCGGCGCGCATTGCCGACCGGCTGCCGCCCGGCATTCCGTACACGGGCGACCAAGGCCACACCCTGCAGGACGTGCGCGCGGGCAAGGTCAGTCTGGAGGCGTTCATCGCCCAGCTGTCCGACGAAGATCTGGCGGCGATCGTGCGGGGCGAAGGGATGAGCCATCCGCTGGTGACGCCGGGCACCGCTTCCGCCTTCGGCGGCGTCACCGAACGGCTCAGGCGGTTCGGCATTCCGCTCGGCTGCGCCGCCGACGGCCCGTCCGGCATCCGCATGGACAGCGGCCACAAGGCGACCCAGGTGCCGATCGGGACGCTGCTGGCCGCCACCTGGGACCCGGCTCTGGTGGAAGAATTGTATGTCATGGAAGGCCGGGAGCTTGTCCGCAATCAAATCGACACGCTTCTCGGTCCCGGCATGAATCTCCGCCGCCATCCGCTCAACGGCCGGAATTTCGAATATTTTTCCGAAGATCCCCTCATCACCGGCGCGTTCGGGGCTTCCTGCGTCAGGGGCATCAAAAGGGGCGGCGCCACCGCGACGATCAAGCATTTTGCCTGCAACAACCAGGAGAAGAACCGCACGAAAGTGGACGCCGTCGTGTCGGAGCGGGCGCTCCGGGAGCTTTACCTGAAAGGCTTCGAAATCGCCGTGAAGGAAGGCGGCGCGACTTCCGTCATGACCGCCTACAACCCGGTCAACGGCCACTGGACCGCTTCCAGCTACGACCTGAACACGACCATCCTGCGGAAGGAATGGAAATTCGACGGCATCGTCATGACGGACTGGTGGGCGATGATGAACGACCCCGTCCATGGCGGGGAGCCGTCGCGGACGAACACCGGCGCCATGGTTCGCGCGCAGAACGACCTGTACATGGTGGTGCCCAATTTCGGCGCCGAATCGAACGCCATGGAAGACAACACGCTGGCGTGTCTTGCGAACGGCTCGCTGACCCGCGGCGAACTGCAGCGGTCCGCCATGAACATTTGCCGGTTTCTGATGCAGGTGCCGGCCTTCTCCCGCCGACAGGTGATCGAGGCGGAACCGACGGTGGTCATCCGGCCCGCGGCGTCCGTGCCGGAAGGACGGGTCGTGGAATTGGCGGTGGAAGCGTTCGTCAGACCGGACGACGGCGCGCCGGTCATATTGCGCGTGCGGGAAGGCGGCGCGTTCCGCGTCTTCGCCCGGTTCCGGGCGGACGGCCTGTACGTCGCCCAGCGGTCCACCAACGTGCTCCTGAACGGCGAGCGGCTCTGCACCCTGCTGTCGAACGGCACCCAGGGGAAATGGGTGGAGCGCAAACTGGCGAAGGCGGAACTTGCGGCCGGCGATTACGTGATGACGCTCGAACACGTCAAACCCGGCCTCGGCATCGACGGCATCGGATTTTCCCGGATACGCTGACGTATCCGGTTTTTTTGTGATAGAATCGAGGAGGATTCTCAAAATTTGGCATGGAGCCGGTGACGGGATCAGGAGATGAACGGAGTGGAGATCGCGATTTGGGCCGTTATCGTGTTCACGCTCGTCTATGAGCCGATATTCGGGTATGTCGACTACCGGCGGTTCAAACGCAGGGTCGGCACGGATGAAAAGGCGAGGATCAGACTTTACGGCAGAACCATGATCGGGCTGTGGCTGCCCGCGATCTTCATTCTGCTGCTCGCCGCCTTGACGGACATCACGCTTGCGGACATCGGGTTTCGCCTTCCCGGCCTCGACACGGCCCCGCTTGGACCGGCGGTGACATACGCCGTCATCGCGATCTCGGCGATCTATGCGCTGGCTTTGGTGTACTACGGGATCGCATACCGGGTCAGTCCCGGCATGCGGGCCAAAATGGACCGCCTGAAGGAGGAGAAGGCCGGCCATATCGGGTTTGCCGACATGCTGCCCGTCACCGGAAAGGAAAAGAAATGGTGGCTGGCGGTTTCGCTGACGGCCGGCGTCACGGAAGAAATCATCTACCGGGGGTTTCTCGCCTACGCCTTCTCGCATCTGTTTCCAGCATGGTCCGTCTGGTGGATCCTTTTGGCCTCGTCCGTCATGTTCGGGCTGGCCCACACCTATCAGGGCGTCGCCGGCGTCGTCCGGACCGGGGCGGTCGGCGCCGTTTTTGCCATGCTGTATGCGGCCACGGGTTCGATTTTGCTGCTCATGGCGTTCCATTTTCTGATCGACTGGATGGCCCGGCTCGAATCGTCGGCGGGAAAGGAGCAGGCGGTCCAGGGATGACCGGGCCTTGCGGACCGCATCCCGATGCGCGGCCGCGCGCGGCGCGAGAGCGGGCGCGACGCTTGAACGGAAATGAAAACGGAGGATGCTGCGATGGACGGAAAGTCACCCGACCGTGAATACCGATACCGGGGCGTCGAGGGATTGGGCGGATGGCTCGCCATCTTTCAGATCGTGCTGTACATCTCCCTCTTCTGGCTCCTTTTTCAGCTTTTGATTGCCTGGACCACCATGAACGGGGAAACGGGGGCCGTGCTGGGAGCGGAGACGTCGGAGCATTTCGTTCCCGAATGGCGCGACGCCATGCGCTTTGAAATGTGGAGCGGCCTCGGCCAGCTCGGATTCCTGCTTTACGCGCTTTGCATGTTTTACGGCAGGAAACGGCTCGCGCCCAAAATCATGATCGTCTACTTTGTGCTGGTCCTCGCGCTGAACGTCGGCGATCTCTATGTGCTCAACCGGGCCGCCGACGCCCTGCGGGCCGGCGGCCTGCCGGACGCGAAGGCTTTGCAGTCCATCCTTCTGGACCGGCAGGATGCGGTCCGGGGTTTCGTCCGCTCCGTCGTCGGCTGCGCCGTCTGGATTCCCTACTTTTTGAAATCGGAGCGCGTGGAGAACACGTTCGTCCGGTGACGCGGGAAAACGGAGCGGAACAGGGCAAAGGAAAACGGCGGAGGGTGAAGGGAACGACAAACAGCGGAGGGGAACGGCGAAAACGCCGTACGATGCGCAAAGGGGGGCGCCGCCGATGGGAAAACCGCAACTTGTCCTGGATGCCGGCGGAGTGGTCGTGACGAATTTTCCGGAATCGTTCTGGATGGCGCTGGCCCGGCAGGCGGGCTCCACCGCGGAGGAGCTGAAACTGTTTTTCCACCGGGAGCTCAAGGAGCCGCTGTGGACGGGAAAAATCGGCGAACCGGAATTTTGGGAAAGGATCGTCCGGCGGTATCCGGGTGTCGACCCGCAGCGGGCAAGAAGCGATTTTCTGGCGGGACTGAAGCTTCTTCCCGCGGCCGAACGATTGCCCGGCCTGCGCGAACGGTTCGACGTCCATCTGTTGAGCAACCACCGGCCGGAGTGGATTCTGGACGTGCTCCGGCCCGTTTTGCATTGCTTTTCGACGATGACCATCTCCAGCGAAGCGGGCGTGTGCAAACCGGATCCGGGCATCTACCGGCTGGCCGGTGCCAAACTGCCGGCGGGAGCGCCGGTCGTATTCGTCGACGACCAGGAGAAAAACCTGGCGCCGGCCCGCGAAATCGGCTGGCTGACGCTGCTGGCCGACGAAGAAGGAGGCTGGGTCGGGAAGCTGGAACGGTTGGCAAGCGGGGGTGACGCCGGGTGAAACACGCGATGGTCATCGCGGTTCCGGCATGCTGGCGGAAGCGAGCCTGTGGCTGGCCGGCCAGGGGTACCGGGTGACGGTGATCGGCTGCAGCCGGGCCAAACTGGACCGTCTGGCACCGGGCGTTGACGGGATGCGTCCATATGGACGGGAACATCAACCGGAAAGGAAGCGTTTCCATGGTGGTTTCAACGAATGCGCCGGCATTGGCCTGGATGAACGAATGCGAAGGCTGGCTGGCCCTCGGCCGGGCTTCCTCCGTGATGTACCGGGTGGAGGAGCGGCATGGCCTCATTTGCGCCTGGCGGACGGCCGACGTTGATTTCATGCCGAATTTCATTCATGTTCCGCCCGGGCTTGCCGAACGGTTGCCGGCCATCCTTGCCCGGAGGGATCTCGCGGCGGCCGTCGAAACCAGCGATGCCGTGACGGAAATCCGCCTGCTGGCGCCGGACAAGCCGATCACAGGGCGTCTCGAATCCGCGCTGGCGGAAGCCGGATTCTTAAAGAGCGATGCGATGCCGCTCATGGTGCGGGTCCGGGAAGCGGACGATTTGCCGGCCGCTGCGATCCTGGACATCCGCAGAGTGGATCCGAAAGAAGACGGGGCCGGGTATGCCGACGCGTTCCGGGTCATCCGGCACAGTTTCGGCGGTCCGGACGTTTTGAACCGGTTTTTTGTGCCGGATGACGGCACCGTGATCCCCTATGTGGCCTATTTTGGCGGAAAGGCTGTATCGGCGGCCGTCGTGTGGCCGTTCCGGAACGTCTATGGCATTTACAGCGTCTCCACGCTGGAGGCGTACAGGGGAAGGGGATTTGCCACCCGGCTCCTGCGGCGCATGCTGCAGGACGGGCATGCGTTTGCCTTCTCGTCGCTGCGCACGACCGATGCCCTGATTCCCCTGTACGAAAGGATTGGTTACCGTGTCGCCGGCCGCTGCCTGTGCTTCCGGAACCGGACGGTCATCTCCGACAGGCAAAGGGGCATCATCGCATGGATCAGGCAAAAAGCATTCTCCCGCTGAAACCGGACTGAATTTTCCGGTCGAAAGGAGCGCGGACGGCGATTGAAACGAAACGCGATCGAAGAAAGGAGCCATTTGCCATGCCGCATCTGATCGGAGAACGGATCGTCCTCCGCGAATACCGGATGGAAGACTTTCCCCACCTCCGCCGGTGGGTCAATGATCCCGACGTGACGGACAATCTGTCCGAGATTTTTCTGTATCCGCATTCGGAGGCGGAAACCGAGGCATTTTTGAAGATGATGGTGCACGGCACGGGGGAAAGCCGGGGGTTCGTCATCGCGGAAAAAGAGTCGCTGGCCTACATCGGCCAGATCGATCTGCACCGGATCGACTGGATCAACCGGAAAGCCGTCATGGGCATCGTCATCGGCCGGAAGGACATGCAAAACAAAGGCATCGGCGGCGAAGCGATCCGGCTGCTGCAGCGGTTCGTGTTCCATACGCTGAACCTGAACCGCCTCGAACTGGAAGTGTACGAATGCAACGAACGGGCGATCCGCTGCTACCGCAAGGCCGGGTTCCGGGAAGAAGGACGCCTTCGCCAGCGGGTATACCGGAAAGGAAAATATTGGGATGTACTGGTGATGGCCGTTTTGAAGGAGGAGTTCGAGCGTGAAGAAAGCAAACGGAATCCGGGTGCAAAAAGCGGCGCCTGAACATGCGGGAGGCATCGCGCGGGTTTGCAGCGAAGGATGGCGGGACACGTACCGGGATCTTCATTCCCCTGATTACATCGAACGGGCGATCCGCGAGTTTTATGACGTGGAGCGGATCGCCCGGGAGATCGGGGAAACGGGCGACGGCTGGGACGGCTGGTTCGTGGCGCTGGACGGAAAGGACGTGGTCGGGGCCATCGGCGGCGGGATGACCGGTCCGGAAGAAGCGGAAGTGTTTGTCCTGTACATCCTGCCGTCGCGCCGGCGGGAAGGCATCGGCACGATGCTGCTGGACCATCTGACGGACATCCAGCGGGCGAAAGGCGCCAAAAGGCAATGGGTGTCCGTCACCATCGGGAACATGAAAGGCATTCCCTTCTACGAAGCGCGGGGATTCCGGCTGGCCGGCGAGCGGGAAGCCCATTTCAGCCCCGATGGAGAAGATCTCCGCTCCCTTCGCTATGTGCGCGATCTGTAAACGCGGCGAACGCCCATTGACGGGCGCCGGCCAATCCGGCGCATCCGCGGGACGCCATCACGGACGATTGACGGAAGGAACGGGAGGGGATTTTGCATGCACGCTTCGCGGAAACAATGGAATGCGGCCATCGCGCCGGCGGACGAATCCCGCCTTGACGCGTTGGCCCGCCTGGGGTGCAAGCTTTGGCCGGAAAACGACAAGAAGGCGATGCGGGAGGAATTCCGGGAGCTGCTCGCTTCGGACCGGGATGCCGTTTTCGTGGCAGATTTGGACGGACAGACCGTCGGGTTCGTCCACGTGAGCCTCAGGACGGATTACGTGGAAGGTGCCGCCTCTTCCCCGGTCGGTTTCGTGGAAGGCCTCTACGTGGATGAAACATTCCGCCGCGGCGGCATTGCCCGGGCGCTGATCACAGCCTGCGAGAAGTGGGCGAAATCCCGCGGATGCCGGGAGCTTGGATCGGACACCGGACTGGACGACGTGCCGGGCCAGCTATTCCACCTGAAGGCCGGATTCCGCGAAGCCCGGCGGCTCGTGGCCTACATCAAAACGATCGAGTGAGCGGACGGAGGAGCGGCGGGATGGGCCGGGTGAAGGGCGTCATTTTCGACATGGACAATACGCTTTTGGCGTCGCGGATCGACTACGCCGCCATGAAAGCCGACACGCACCGCTATCTGGCCGCGCTCGGCGTGTTGCCGGACGAAATGGATCTGGCGGCGCACACGACCGGAACGCTGATCGCCGAAGCGATGGCCACCGGACGGATGCGGGACGCGTGGATCCGCGGCATGTGGGACGTCGTCACGGCCCACGAGGTTGCCGGCATGCGGGATGCCAGGCTCGAACCCGGCGTGGCGGAGCTTCTGGAGACGCTTTGCGGGGCCGTCCGGCTGGCCGTGGTGACGAACAACGCCCGGGCCGCCGCGGAAGAAGCCCTCGGGCGAGTCGGCATTTTGCACCGGTTTGACTGCCTGATCGCCCGGGAGCAAATGGCCGCCGTCAAGCCGGCGCCGGACGGGTTTTTGGCGGTGCTGGGCCGGTACCCGCACATCGCGGCCACGGAGTGGCTGGCCGTCGGCGACTCGTGGATTGACGGGGCGGCGGCCCGGGCGGCGGGCATCCGTTTCGCCGCCTACCGGAGCGACCCGGATGTCCTGGAGCGGCACGGGGTGGTGCCGGATGCCGTCCTGACGGATATCCGCGAACTGGCGGACGTTCTTCGCATCGCGTGAGAAAGGTGGTTGACATGGAACGGCATCACCGGGAATCGATCGATCGTTTTCTCGCGAGGTACGGCCGGGACGAGTCGTTCCGGGCCGTCCTGCTCGGCGGCTCCATCGCCCACGGCTTTGCCGGGCCGGATTCGGACATCGACATCCTGATCGTGGCGGATGAAGCGGAGTACGAACGGCGGAAGAAAGAAAACCGGCTGGCCTTCAGCGTGCATGACGTCTGCACGTACGAAGGCGGCTATGTCGACTGCAAGGTGGTCAGCCGCCCGTTCATGGAACTGGTGGCCGAGCGGGGGAGCGATCCGGCCCGCTATGCGTTCAAGGATTGCCGGGTGCTCTTGAACCGCATGGACGATCTGGACGATCTCCTGGCGCGGGCGACCGCCTTTCCGGTTTGGCAGAAAGAAGAACGCCGGGTGCGATTTGCCTCCCAGCTCTTGGCGTGGAAATGGTATTACGGGGAAGCGCTGCGAAAGGAAAACCGGTATCTTGTCTGGCTGTCGCTGCAGAAAATCATCCTGTTTGCCTGCCGGATCGTGCTGAACGAAAACGAGCGGCTTTACCCGTATCACAAATGGCTGCTGGCCGAAACGAAGCGGGCAGAAGCCCGGCCGGAACGGTTTGATGCGCTTCTGGACCGGCTGCTGGGTTCCCCCGACCGGGAAGCGGCTTGGCAGCTTGTGGATGAGGTTTTGCGGTTTCTCGGCATGACGGAACGCGACATCGACTGGCCGAACCGGTTTTTGACCGACAGCGAGTGGAACTGGATCGAACATGAGCCCCCCGTGGACGATCTGTGATCCGGTCTTGTGACGGCCTCCGAAAAAACGGGAAAATATGTTCGCATTTTTTCGGGCGAATGGTATAATATGGGCGTGCAAGACGAGTATGAGCGACTGGGGGGGAATCGTGATGAACCGGCTCCGGATGGACTTGACGGACAAAAACCGGCTTCTGTTCCGCGGCGAGGAGGCCGACATCGTGTCGTGGCGGGGACACACGGCGCTCCGCCTGAACGGCCTGGCTGTCGTGCCGGACCTGAATCTGGCGGAAGGAAGCCTGGAAGTGTTCATCGGCGCGGAAGGAGCGGCCTATTGCGGCGCGGCCTTCCGCGTGCGGGACTCGCTCAATTTCGAGCTGGCGTACGCCCAGCCGCACACAAGCGGCGGTTGGGACGCCCTGCAGTACGATCCCGTCATGAACGGCGTCAACACGTGGCAACTGTATCACGGTCCCGGCGCCCAGAAGGCGGCGAGCATCCCGACGGGCGACTGGTTCCGGTTCCGGATCGATTTCAAAGACGGCTGGTCGCGAATCCAGGTGAACGATGAAGAGCCGCTGTACGTGCCGAAGCTGGCCCACGGGCACCGGGACGGCTTCATCGGCGTCTGGAGCTATTTGCCGGCCTGTTTCCGGGACCTGAGCGTGTCGGGCCGCTGCGAAGCGGATGATTTTGCGCCGCCGGCCGGTCCGAATCTTCCCGCCGGTTTGGTGAAAGACTGGTTCCTGGATGGTCTCGGAAAGGTTTCCTGCGACGACAACGGCATCGTCAACCTGAACCGTTGCCTGCCTTCCACCGTGACGGAAGCGCGCCTGAGGCGGCGGTTTGGTCTCGAAAGGGATGCGGACGTGACGCTGCGCTTCGGCTTCAGCGATCTGATCACGATCCGGCTCGACGGGGCGGTCGTCTGCGAGGAACGGCATACATACCGCCAGTCGCCCGAATGGCACGAACGCGGGTATGTGTCGTTGGACCGCGCGTTGGCGGTTCCGCTGGCGGCCGGCGAGCACGAAATCGAACTGGAACTGAAGCGGACGGAACATTTCGGTTACGGTTTTATCCTGGCGCTGGAGGGCGAAGGGATTTCGCTTCGGGAAGTGTTCCAATGAGCGGGTTCCCTCTCGGCCGGCTCGGGAGAATCGCATGAACATTTGACCACGGAGAGAACGAATGGCCTACAAATACGTGAAAGCGAAAGAAAACTACGAAGACCTGGCCAGCGGGCGGGTGCTGTACAACGTTCCCGGCGCCGCGGCGTTTCCGGTCCGGCTGGCCGTCGAGCTGTTTCAGAGGGCGCTGGAGCGGCTGGCGGAAACGACGGGGAAATCCGTGATTTCCCTGTACGATCCCTGCTGCGGCAGCGGATACTTGCTGACGGTTCTCGGCATCCTGCAGGGCGAACATCTCGAACGGCTCGTCGGATCCGATCCGGACGAAAAGCTCCTGGATGTAGCCCGCAAAAATCTGTCGCTGCTCGGCGAATCGGGTTTGGCCCGGCGGATGGCCGAACTGGAAAGCCTGTACGGGCGGTTCGGCAAAGCCTCCCACGCGGGCGCCCTGGAAAGCGCGCGCCGGATCCGTGCACGGATAGCCGGACGGGGAAGGGACATCCCGGTTCACCTGTTTCGGGCGGATGCCGCGAAAGCCCGCACGCCGGACGCGTTGTTTCCCCCTGTTGATCTCGTCATGGCGGACATTCCTTACGGAGGCGTGACCGCATGGCGGGGAGCGGCGGCCGCGGCCGCGGACCCGGCGGCGCTTCTATTGGAGCATCTGCAGCCGGTTCTCAAGCCGGTTTCGCTGGTCGTGGTGGTCGCGGACAAGGGGACGCGCATCGAACACGCCGCCTACCGCCGCGTGGCGCGGCTGAAGGCGGGAAAACGGCAGGCCATTTTCCTTGCGCCGATCGGCGGGCCAACCGCCGGGGGCGGAGGCGGTGCCTGATTGGAGAAGCGGATGACCGCAAACGGGTGGCCCGGGATTTTGCCTGGAGCAATCCGCCGTCGTAAAGGCCGGCCATGACCAGCACGATGCCCGTGATCGAACATATAGATGATGGTGTCGGGAAAAACCCGGGTCATGGAAACAAGCGCCTGCCGGGCCGGATGATCCGATCTGGCCGCCGCCGCGGAAACCGATTAACGCGGAACAGGTTTCATCCGGACCGGACTTTAGGGCGGGAAGAAGCGGTTTCCGAACGGGAGAGGCTTGACGGGAGAGAGGTTCTGATTTATGTTATATATGAACATATGATCATATATTTAATAGAGGCAAGGAGCGAGAGGATGAAACCGTCGGAGCATCGGTTTCTGCCGGAAGAGACGGTGCAGAAAGCGTCGGTCATCCTGAAGGCGCTGGCCGATCCGACGCGCATCAAAATTTTGCATCTGTTGTCCCAGGAAACCTGTTCGGTGGGGCACATCGCCGAAGTGCTCGGCATGTCCCAGTCGGCGGTTTCCCATCAGCTGGCGTACCTCAGGAACGTGCAGCTGGTCGGCTATCGCCGGCAGGGCCAGACGCTGTACTATTCCTGCAAGGACGACCACGTCATCAACATGCTCAAGCAATTGATCGAACATGCCGAACATCAGGAGGAAAAACCGTGACCACCCGGGAACCCCTTCACGAAGATCATCATCGCGAGCGTCATGCACATCATGCCCAACCGGCCGGCTCCCATCACGACCATCCGGATGGCCGTTCCGGCATCGGTTGTCATGATCATCACGATCATCACGACCGGTGCGGCGATCGCGGCCGCGGTCATTCCCATCATCACCACGGCCATCCTCATCACGATTTTCGGGAAAACAACAAAAAAGCGCTCGTCATCGCCCTGTGCATCACGGGCGGCATCATGCTGCTGGAATTTTTCGGCGGTCTGGTGACCAACAGCCTGGCGCTCCTGTCGGACAGCGGGCACATGCTCGGCGACGCCGGCAGTCTGCTGCTCAGCCTGATCGCGTTCCGGCTCGCCGCACGACCGGCATCCGCCCGGAAGACCTACGGGTTTCACCGGGTCGAAATTTTGGCGGCGCTGGCCAACGGGGCCGCCCTGTTTTTGGTGGCGGGCGTCATCATCTGGGAAGCCGTCGAGCGGCTGTTCAACCCGCCCGCCGTCCAAAGCGGCGCGATGATGGGCATCGCCGCGGTCGGCCTTGCGGCCAACCTGCTCAGCGCCTTCGTGCTCATGCGCAAAGGCGACGTGCACGGCAACCTCAATCTGCGGGGCGCCTTCCTGCACGTCGTCAGCGACGCCCTCGGTTCGGTGGGCGCCATCCTGGCCGGCGGGTTCATGCTGGCCTTCGGCTGGTACGTCGCCGACCCGCTGATCAGCATGCTGGTCGCCGTGCTGATTTTGCGCAGCGCCTGGGGCGTCTTGTCCCATTCCGTCCACGTTCTGATGGAAGGCACGCCGCACGGGATCGAGCGGCAGGACATCATCGAATCCCTGCGGCGGATCAGCGGCGTGGAAGACGTGCATGACGTGCATTGCTGGACGATCACGTCGGGCATGAACGCGTTCAGCTGCCATCTGTTGATCCGGGATGACGCCGACAGCCAGGACGTTCTCCAGCAGGCGATTGGAATCATGTCCGGCCGGTTCGGCATCGACCACGCCACCATCCAGGTGGAGACGGACCGGATTCGCCACCTGGAACTGCACGATTGACTCGGCGGCGGCACGACATCCGGTCTTGCGGACGGAAACGTTGGAACAGGGAGAAGAGCGTGAACCGCCATGCATCATTCCGAAAAGCCGGGGGAACTTTGCAGAACGGCACCCGAATCGATCCGGCTTTGAAAACGGACGCATGGGACAAACCGGTTTCCTGACGCGTACGGCCGGGATGCCGTCGATACCGGGCATCTGAGGCGTCTTGCGCGAATCATGAACGAAACGGGGCGCGCGGACCCGGAACTTTTGGAATGAGCTGCACGTCTGGTAAGCGAAAGATCACGAAAAAAGGATGTGCAGCACAATGAAAATGAAATACAACAAGATGGCCTTGAGGCTCATCATCGGCTTTGTCGCCCTGCTGCCCGCAGCGGGCTGCGCCGCCGGCGGGCCGCTCGGCGATGAACGAAAGTGGGTGCCGGGCATGGGGGACGTGCCGGACCGGATCGGCCATGCGCCGGGACCAGCCGACGAAAACCGGACGTTTCCGAATTTGTGGTCGCATGACGATGTTCCGGCGAAAATCGGCCTGACGGAGCCGACGGGCAAATGGTTTTTCCTCAATGGGGAAGGGAAACTGGGCTACGGGCTCACCGGCGGCGTCCGGCGTCCCGGCAGCGAATGGAAGGTGACGCTGTTCGGCCATGAAGAAGGCGGCGTGCCGGTGAACCGGGACGTGCGCGTCCGGCTGGTCGCCCGTTCGCCGGATCTGGCGGAGAAAGCCGTCGTGGCGGAGGAGATCGTGCGCGTCGATGCAGTGACCGGAGAGAAGCAGATTGCGTCCGGCCGCATTCCCGAAGGCGACAACGCGCTTTATTCGCTGAGCGCCGAAATCCTGGATGCCAAGGGCCGCGCGGAAGATGCACGGGTGTCGCTCATTTATGCTCCCGCTCCGGAAATCAACGCGTCCCTTTCGACGGACCGCGGCGTTTACGGAACATCGGACCGCACTGCGCAGCTGGTGCTGAAGAACGACGGCCCGACGGTGCTGATGCTTGGACTGGCGTACACCGTCGAAAAACGGGTGGACGACCGGTGGCGTGTCGTGCCCCTGGATCTCGCCTTTCCCGAGATCGCCCTCTATCTGATGCCGGGCGAATCCCACCGGCAGCCGTTCGACCTGTCCGGGCTCACGGAAGGCCGTTACCGGATCATCAAAACCGTCCTGGCGGAAGGTTTCGAGGACTTGTCGGCCGTGCTGGCCGCCGAGTTTCGGGTGGAACACCGGTGACGCGTTGTACGCCAAACCGGCAAATCGGCGGCTGCCGAAACCGCGGTGCCGGGATGCCGGGGGGTATGGCATGCGGCTGCCTGCCGTTCCAAGAACTGTGCGTTGAATCCCTTTCCCGCCGGTTTCTATAATGGGCGATGGAAAGGAGACGATCACCATGAGGAACACTCGCAGGTTCGCCTTCCTTCTCATCGCGGCCCTCGTCTCTGGGCTGCTCTTTCCGTCGACGTCCCTGGCCGCCGTGACGCTGAAGAAAGGTTCCGAAGGCGGGGACGTGTGGGATCTGCAGTACAGGCTGAAAACGCTCGGATACTACAACATCCCTTTGGACGGCAAGTTTGGCGACCATACGGAACAGGCGGTCCGCCGATACCAGCGGCAGTACGGGCTGCCGGTGGACGGCATCGTCGGACCGAAGACGTGGGCCTCCCTGAAAAAATACACCGTGAACCAGTACGAAATGGACATGCTGGCCCGGGTCATCCACGGCGAAGCCCGCGGCGAACCCTACGCCGGGCAGGTGGCGGTGGGCGCCGTCGTCCTGAACCGCCTGCGTTCACCGCAGTTTCCCGACAGCATCGCCGATGTCATCTTCCAGCCCCGCGCCTTCACGGCGGTGGATGACGGCCAATATTGGCTGACGCCCGACAGGACCGCGTATCTGGCGGCGCTGGACGCGGTCCGCGGCTGGGACCCGACGAACGGCTCGCTGTATTATTTCAATCCGGACACGGCCACCAGCAAATGGATCCGGACCCGCACCCAGACCATCAAAATCGGCAACCACATTTTTGCAAAATGACGGGGAGCAACAAAGCCCGGCCTGCCTTCGGCATGCAGCCGGGCTTTGTTGCTCCCGGCATTATCTGTCGGTTTCATGCGGCGCTTTGTACGGACGGAGACCGGCCACTCCGCTGACGGGCAGCGAGAAGGCGATCGCCCCGGCTTCCGTCCGCGGGCCGGCTTTGGTCACAATCGCTTCCATGATGGCCTGCCGGTCTTCGGCGGGGGTGACGATGAGCACCATTTCCTTCTCCGGCTGGATCGTGAGGCCGAAAAACTTCTCGGCTTCCTTCATGCCGGTGCCCCGGGCGCCGAGAATGGTGCCGCCGATCGGCCGGACGGATTTGGCGGCCTCCATCACTTCGTCGGCGTATCCGCGGTTGGCGACGGCGATGATCAGATCGAATCTGGCAGGTTGTTCCACAGCCATGCCCCCTTCGTCGGTCCATTCGTTCGAGGTTCCGGTTTCCTGCGGGATGCCCGCCAAAACGGCCGCCGTTTTCGTGCCGATCACGCTGCCGAGGGGAACGGAGAAGGCGATGCCTTTGCCGATTTCCTTCAGCTGAAGGTCCCGTTCCAGCAAGGCGAGCATCCCGGCGGCCCGGTTGGACGGCACGGTGCAAAACAGGACCTCCTTCGCGCTTTCCCCCAATCCGAGGACATCCAGCAGTCTGGAATTGGCGGTGCCCCGGCCGTGGGCCGACAGGCTGAACACGATGCCCTGTTTGGCGAACAATGCGGTCGCTTTCCCGCCCATGCCGCGGTTGACGATGGCCACGACAAGGGAAAGGGGCGACAGCGGTGAAGTCTGGCGTGTCATGCGCATCCCTCTTTCCCGGGTTTCAAAACTCGATCACGTTCGTGTCGTCTTCCGCCGCCGGACCGCCGGCGTCCATGGCGGCTTTTTTCATGCGGCGCAGCTTGATGCCGTAAACCAGTCCCGCCAGCTGCACCGTAATGAGCGGCATCATGGCCACCATCGCCACGATGCCGAAGGCGTCCGTCATCAGATGGCCCCCCCTTGCATTGGAAACGCCGACGGCAAACGGCGTCAGAAACGCGGCGGCCATCGTGCCGGCGGCCACGCCGCCGGAATCGAAGGCGATGGACGCAAACAGCCCGGGAACGGCCAGCGTCAGGGCCAACGCCGCCGCGTAACCCGGCAGCAGAAATACCCAGAGGCCAATGCCATGCAGGATGCGGAACATGGCCAGCAGCATGGCCAGTCCGACGGCGGCGGACAACACCGTCATCATCATTTTGCGGGGAATGGCGCCGTTTGTCATGTCTTCCACCTGCTTGTTCAGCACTTGCACGGCCGGCTCCACCGCCACCACGAAGCATCCGATCAGGACGCTGACGGCCAGAAGCACCCATTCCGAATGGCGGGAGGCGATCATTTCCCCCAGATGGTTGCCGGCGGGCATGAAGCCGATGTTGGCGCCCGTCAGGAAAACGGCCAGGCCGAGCAGGGAATAGACGATGCCGACCGAGAGTTTGAGGAACTGGCGGGCCGCAAGACGCGGCCGAAAACACTGCGAAAGGAGAAAAATGGCGACGATCGGCGCCATGGCCAGGGCGATTTCCTGCAGAAAACGCAAAAAGCCGCTGCCGAAAAGCGCAACGAGCGCCGCCGCGCCGTCCGCCGTGCGCGGAGGTTCGAAGGCATGGCCGATGTTGTCCGGGTCGAAAAAAAGCCCGAGAATCAGCACGGAAATGACCGGTCCGATGGATGAGACGCCGCAAAGTCCGAAACTGTCCTCTTCCCGGTTCCGGCCGGCAGCCATGGCGGAAACGCCCATGCCGAGGGCGAGGATGAACGGCACGGTCACCGGACCCGTGGTCACGCCGCCGGAGTCGAAGGCCACCGGCAGGTAGTCCGGATTGGCCGCGAACGCGACCAGAAAGACGATGCCGTAGGAAACGATGAGAACCGGCGCCATGCGCACCCGGAACAGAATGCGCAGAAGGGCGATCATCAGAAACAGCCCGACCCCGCACGCGACGGCCGCCACCAGGGCCATGTCGGGAACGGAAGGAACCTGTTTGGCGAGCACCTGCAAATCCGGTTCGGCCACCGTGACCGCCGCGCCCACCGCGAAACTGCCGGCGGCCAAAAGCCAAAGCTTGCGGGAACGAACCAGTTTGGACCCGACGATTTCGCCCATGGGCATGACGGCCATTTCCGCGCCGAGCGAGAACACGGTGTTTCCCGCGACCAGAAAGGCGGTGCCCGTGACAAACAGCGCGAGCATGCCGGACGGCATCGGCGCCAGGGTGAAATGGAACAGGAGCACGAGCAGGCTGACGGGGACGATCGTCTGCAGGGATTCCTTCAGGCAGGCGAGCAGCAATCGGTGCAGTTTCGGTCCCTCCCCCCGGTGTTACTTACCTTCATTTTAACCCGCAAGCGGGGCCGGAACGCAACGAGGGATGTCATAAGCGGGCCGCCTTCAAGCCGAATCCGGCCTTCCGGCCGCTTTGCGTCCGGAGCGGGAACGACCGCATGGCCGCCTTTGCCATTCGCTTCTTCGCCGGCGTCCCCCTTTCCCTTTTGCCCGATTTGGGTTATTGTTAATTGACAGAGGGGAGGGGTGCCCATGAAAGGCATCGGCGCTCTGCAGCATTTCGGCCGGGCCCTGATGCTGCCGATGATGGTGTTGCCCGCGGCGGCGATTTTTCTTTGTCTGGCCAATCTCCCCTGGTCCCATCTCGGCCTTGATTCGCTGGGCGGCATGTTCCGCCTGGCCGGCGAGACGATCTTTTCCCTTCTGCCCGCCGTTTTCGCCGTCGGCGTCGCCATCGGCATGACCGGCAACGCGGGCATGGCCGGGCTGTCGGCGCTGCTCGCCTATGTGCTGGTGACGCAAATGTCCCGCCACTGGCTGGGCGACGAGTTCCAGACGGGCGTCGGCGGCGGCATCGTGATCGGCCTTGTGGCGGCCTGGTCGTTCCAGCGGTTCAAAACGGCGGAGTTTCCGGAATACATCCAGCTGTTCGGGGGATCCCGCTTCGTTCCCCTGTTTATGAGCGCTTTTTCCCTGATCTATGCGTTCGTGAACGTGAAGGTCGGCCCGTGGATCGGCCGGCTGCTGGAGGAACTGTCCGACCTGGTGCTGGACATGGGCGCCGTCGGCGCGTTTCTGTACGGCACGATCCACCGCCTGCTGGTGCCTTCCGGCCTGCATCACATCCTGAACAACGTGGTCTGGTTCCAGATCGGCTCCCACGTACGGCCGGACGGAACCGTCGTGCGGGGCGATCTGCCCCGGTTTTTCGCGGGGGATCCGGAAGCCGGCATGTTCATGGCGGGGCTGTATCCGGTTTTGATGTTTGCGCTGCCCGCGGCGGCCCTGGCGATCATCCACGAGGCGCGGGAAGATCTGAAGCCGAAGGTGAAGGCGACGTTTTCGACGGCGATTCTGGCCTGCTTCTTCACCGGGGTGACCGAACCGATCGAATTCGCCTTCCTGTTCGTGGCGCCGGTGCTGTTCCTCGTCCACGCGGTGCTGTCCGGCCTGTCCATGGCGCTCATGATGGCGCTCGGCATCCGCCACGGTTTTTCATTTTCCGCCGGGGCGCTCGATTTCGCCGTCAACCTGCACCTGTCCGAACGGGGCTGGCTGATCCTGCCCGTCGGCCTTGTGTACGGCTGCGTCTATTACGTCATGTTCCGCTGGGCGATCCGCCGGTTCGATCTGGCGACGCCCGGCCGGGAAGACGGCTCCCCGCTCGACGCGGGCGCCCTCGACATTCCGTACCGGGCGCCGCTCATTTTGCAGGCGCTCGGCGGCAAGGATAACATCGTCAAGGTGGAGGCCTGCATCACGAGGCTTCGCCTCAATCTGCGCGACGACCGGCTGATGGACACGGCGGCGCTCCGGCATCTCGGAGCGGCCGGCATCATCCGGCTCGGCGGGGGGCGCGTCCAGGTGGTGTTCGGCACCTTCTCGGAGCTGATCCGGGAAGAAATGATGAAATGGATGCGCAAGGATGAGCCGACGGTGCTGTTCCATTCGCCGGTTCAGGGCACGATGCTGCCCCTGTCGCAGGTGCCGGACCCGATCTTCGCGGGCAAGCTGGTCGGCGACGGCGTCGCCTTCATTCCGGACCGCGGCGAGGTGGCCGCGCCGGTGGCCGGCACGGTCATCCACGTGTACCCGACAAAGCACGCCGTCGGCATTCGCACCGATGACGGGCTTGACGTGCTGTTGCACGTCGGCATCGACACGGCGCAGCTTGACGGCCGATGGTTTGATTGCAAGGTGAAGGAAGGCGAGCGGGTGGAGCAGGGGCAGCTTCTTTTGACATTCAACCTGAAAAAGGTGGCGCAGCACGCCAAATCGCTGGCGACGCCCGTGGTGATCACGAATCCGGAACGCGTGAAAACGTGGAATTTTGCCCCGTTCAAAGCGGTCAAAATGGGCCAGGCGGCGGTCATGTCGGTCGTGCTGAAGGAGGCGGAGAAGGCAAATGGGTCAGCAAACGGTTAAGGGGATCGGCGCCTCGGCGGGCATTGCCATCGGCAAGGCGTTTGTTCTTCCGGCCTGGGAGTGGGACATTCCCGAGAAAAACATCGACGTGACGGAGCTGGCGGGCGAATTTGAGCGCCTTTACCAGGGAATCCGCCGTTCCAGGGATGAAATCGAGGGCATCAAGCGGGAAATGAGCGGGCTCATCGGTGAAGAAAATTCTTTCATTTTCGACGCCCATCTGGCCATCCTCGACGATCCGGAATTCGTCCGGGAAGTGCAGGACATCATCCGCCGCCAGTACAAGGCGGCGGAAGTGGCGGTCAAGGAAGTCATCGACCAGTTCGTGTCCATGTTCGACATGATCGATGATGAATACATGAAGGAGCGGAGCGCCGACATCAAGGATGTCGGCAACCGGCTTCTGCATCATTTGCTCGGCACGCCGGTCATCACGCTGCCGAGCGACAACCAGCCGTTCATTCTCGTGACCAAGGAAATTTCGCCTTCACAGCTGGCCAACCTGAATCCGGAGCTGGTGCTCGGCGTCGTGACGATGATCGGCGGACGGAACTCCCATGCGGCGATCATGGCCCGCTCCATGGGCATCCCGCTGGTCATCAGCCTGGAAGACCAGCTCATTGCGCCGATCCAGACCGGGGAAGAACTGATCGTGGACGGCGACCGCGGGCTCGTGATCATCCGGCCCGACGAATCCGTGCGAAGCCAGTACGAGCACCGGCGCCGGCTGCAGCTGGAACACCGGCGGAAATTGCAGGAAAACCGGTTCGCGCCGTCGGTCACGAAGGACGGCGTGCCGCTGACGCTTCTGGCCAACATCAGTTCCCTGAAAGAACTGGAAACGGCGGTGAATTTCGGCGCCGAAGGCGTCGGCCTGTTTCGCACGGAATTTCTGTACATGGACCGGGACGCCTTTCCCGACGAAGAGGAACAGTTCGCCGTGTACCGGGAGGCGGCGGAGAAACTGGGGGATAAGCCGCTTGCCATCCGCACGCTGGACATCGGCGGCGACAAGGTGCTGGAATATTGTCCGTTTCCCGAAGAGGACAATCCGTATCTCGGCTACCGCGCCATCCGGTTTTCGCTGGATCGTCGCGACGTGTTCAAAACCCAGATCAGGGCCATTCTTCGGGCGGGCCTGTATGGCAACGTCAAGTTGCTGCTGCCGATGATCGCCTCCATGGAAGAATGGTGGGCGGCCCGGGACGTGCTGAGGGAAGCGGAGCGGGAGCTGGCGGAAGCCGGCATTCCCCACCGGCCCGGCATGGAGGTCGGCGTCATGATCGAAGTGCCGGCCGCCGTGCTGATCGCCGGGGAACTGGCGAAGGAAGCCGCCTTCTTCAGCATCGGCACGAACGACCTGATCCAGTACGTGCTGGCCGTCGACCGGATGAACGATCACATCGCGCATCTGTACGATCCGTTCCATCCGGCGGTGCTTCGCATGATCAAAATGGCGGTGGACGCGGCGAAGAAACACGGCATCGGCGTCAGCGTCTGCGGCGAAATGGCCGGCGATCCCGAGGCGGCGGCGCTGCTCGTCGGGCTCGGCGTCACCCACCTGTCGATGTCCGCCCGCAGTCTGCTGCTGGTGAAAGACCGCCTGTCCCGGCTGGAGTCCGGTGAATGCGCGAAACTGGCCAAACGGCTTTTGCGGTGCAAAACCGGCAGGGAAGCGGCGGATTTGAACCACCGGTTTCTGGAAGCGGTCATTGAAAGGGGGAGTCCGGCGTGAGCCGATCCGGCGACGTGTCGGCCAGGCCGGATCCGGCGGACGCGGCGGCGGTTCCGGCGGCGGATGCGGCGAAAAATGGTGTGCAGGCTGCCGGGGACGCCGCACCGGTGCAGGCCGGCGATGCCGCGGCCGCGGGACGGAGGCGATCCGGCCCGTTGCGCTGGTTGCCGGCGGCGATCTGGATGGGAGGCATCTTCTGGATGTCATCGCGCACCGGATCGGAAATCGACGGCCTGTTACCGTTCGCCGAACGGCTGCCCGACTGGATGGGCGGCCTTGATTTCGGGCATGTGGTGGCGTATTACATTTTGGGTCTGCTCGTCCTGTTCGGGTTCGGGAAGCCGTCCCCCTCCGCGAAATGGCTGACCGTCGCCGTCTGCACGCTGTACGGCGCGACGGACGAGTTTCATCAGCTGTTTGTGGACGGGCGCTCCGCCGAATGGCACGATCTCGCAAACGACGCCGCCGGCGCCTGCCTGGCGGTGCTGACCGTTTCCCTGCCGCCGGTGCGGCGCCGGTTTTGGGCATGCGCCGGGAAACGTCCGATGGGATAAACTGCTACGCCGGCCAAAGAGGAAATTCGCCCGCGCTCTCGAAATACAATGTTGACGCCGCCTGACGGTGAATGGGCGGCGCGGCTTGGAATGTGTCTCGGGAGCGTGACGATGTTGCAAAAGACGTGCGAATGCGGGCATCCGATGGAGATTCGCCTGCGCAAGGTGATCTATGCCCGGGCGGTGGAAGTGGACAACGTTCCGGTCTACATGTGTCCCCATTGCCGCCGGATCTCGATCCTGCCGGAAATCAAGGAAGATTTGGCCCGCCTCATCCGGGATCTCGGCCTTGAACCGGAGCGGAACGCGATCGATTTTGCGGACGTCAGCGAATGGGCGTATCTGATTGCCCAGGCGACGGACGAAAGCCGCATGCATGAACCGATCCAGCAACTGATTGCCGACCGGGTGGATCAATTGCTGGATCTGATGCTCCTGGCCCGCTCGCTGGAAGACGTGGCGTGGGAAGCGGAACTCCGCGGGCGGCTCAGCCAGATCACGCGCCCCGTGCTGGCATCATGAAGGAAGTCCGGGGCGGATGCCGGGACTTTTCGTTCAATTTTTGGCCAAATGAACGGAAATTGCGGGGGATTTCATTGCGAATTGGGAAAAATTAAAGTAATATTTAGTATTATGCATTATGGAGAGATCGGGATATGACCGTGACGATTTATGACGTGGCGAGGGAAGCGAACGTGTCGATGGCCACCGTTTCCCGGGTCGTCAACAACAATCCGAACGTGAAACCGCAGACGCGCAAACGGGTATACGAAGCCATCGAGAAGCTCGGATACCGTCCGAATGCGGTGGCCCGGGGGCTGGCCAGCAAGAAGACGACGACGGTCGGCGTCGTCATTCCGGACATTTCCAATGCCATTTTTGCGGAAGTGGCGCGCGGCATCGAAGACATCGCCAACATGTACCACTACAACATCATTCTGTGCAACGCGGACAAGCGCAAGGAGAAGGAAATCCGCGTCATCAACACGCTGCTCGAAAAACAGGTGGACGGGCTCCTGTTCATGGGCGGCGCCGTGTCGGAGGACCACATCCGGGCGTTCAAAACGGCGACGGTGCCGATCGTGCTGTGCGCGACGACGGACGAGCGCGAAATGTATCCGTCGGTGGACATCGACCACAAGGCGGCGGCGCGGGATGCGGTCCGGGAGCTGCTCAAGCAGGGACACCGCCGGATCGCCATGATCAGCGGACCGCTGGAAGACCCGACCGTTGGCTACGCGCGGTTCCAGGGATACAAGACGGCCCTGGAGGAAGCCGGCCTCAAGGTGGAGGAAGAGTTGGTGCGCATCGGCAATTACCGTTACGAATCCGGGCAGGAAACGGCGCGCTATTTCCTGGAGCTTGACCGCCGGCCGACGGCCATCTTCGCCGCCAACGACGAAATGGCCATCGGCGCCATCCATGCCATCCAGGACGCCGGCCTGCGGGTGCCGGAAGACATCTCCGTCATCGGGCTGGACAACACCCGGATGGCTTCCATGGTGCGGCCCCAGCTGACGACGGTGGCGCAGCCGATGTACGACATCGGGGCGGTGGCGATGCGGCTGTTGACCAAACTGATGAACAAGGAAACGGTGCAGAACGAGCGGGTCATATTGCAGCATGAATTGATCACGAGACAATCGGTGGCTCACCTCGCGTGAGCCTTTTTCATGGGAAGGCGGAGGGATGGACGTGAGCGGTGAAACCGTCATCGGCATCATCGGCGCCATGGAGCAGGAAGTGGAGCGGATCCGGCCCGAACTTCAGGAAGCTAAGACGCAGGTGGTGGCGGGCATCCGGTTTGACGCCGGCAAGTGGCACGGCAAGCCGGTGGTCGTCTGCCGCTCCGGCGTCGGCAAAGTGAACGCGGCGGTGTGCACGCAGATGCTGATCGGCCGGTTCGGCGCCGGGCGCATCCTGTTCACGGGCGTCGCCGGCGCGGCGGATCCGGAACTTGACATCGGCGATCTGGTGATTTCATCCGAATGCGTGCAGCACGACATGGACGTGCGGCCGCTCGGCTTTCGGCTGGGGGAGATTCCCTATGCGGAACGGTCGGTGTTTCCCGCCGACCGGGCATTGATCGACCTGGCCCTGGCCGTCAGCCGCGAACTGTTCGACTGCCGGGTGGTGGTCGGCCGCGTCCTGTCCGGCGACCAGTTCATCGCGGACCGGGCGAAGGTGAAAGAACTGCATGAGGCGCTCGGCGGCTCGTGCATCGAAATGGAAGGCGCCGCCGTGGCCCAGGTTTGCGACATGAACGGCGTGCCGTTCGTGGTGATCCGGTCCATGTCGGACAAGGCCGACGGTTCGGCCCACGTCAACTTTGCCGAATTCGCCGGCATGGCCGCGGAACGGTCCCACCGGCTCGTGTCGGCCATGGTGGAGCGGCTGGCCCAAGATGCGGGAGGTCTGCCCGGGCGGCGGCAAACCGCGTCCGAAGGCGCGCCCGGCTGAGAAAAAGGGCATGCGGATCCGGGAAACGGGACGTGACGGCCGTGGAAAACGGAAGAAAACCGGATGTGGAACTGTGGGACGCCTACCGGGCCGACGGCACACCGGCATTCGCTTCGTGAGGGGCGTACCGATCCCCGAAGGCTTGCACCAAGCTTCCGCCTGGAACCGGTCTACCGGCATGCCGGCAAGGATGCGATCCACGCCGGCTGCCTGTTCATCACGGATTGCGACGAAAAAATCCGCCGTGCTCCGGGAAGGCGAAACGATCTCGTACAGGTGGCTGCCGAAGGACGAGTTTCTGGCGTTTGTGGAAACCGACCGGTACGCGCCGGACCGCAGGGAGCGGATCCGGCCCTTTTTTTGCGCCTGATCCGCTGACCATGAAAAAAGGTGCCTGACATGCGGATGCGCCGGGGCCGCGCGCATCCGGCATGCCGGGCACCTTTTGGATTGCCGCCAGGGTTTTCGGCCTTTTCCGCTATTCCGAAGGCGCCAATTCCACGGTGGAGGGGTTGGAGCGTCCCGCGCGATTGACGGCGACGACCCGGTAGAACCCTTCCGCCGGGAACGAGATGTATTCGAACCGCGTTTCGCTGGTCGAGCCGATTTCGAAGAACGGGCCGTTTCGATCGCCGGCGTAGAAGATGACGTATTCGGTCACCTGTTCGTGCGCGGGGTTGGGCTGCCATTCCAGCACGATGCCGATGCCGCCGTCCCGGTAACGCACGGTCAATCCGGCAGGTGCCGACGGCCGTTCCGCCGCGTCGGGCGGCGCTTGGCCGCCGTCCGGTTCTTCGCCAGCACCCGGGGGGACGTCGGGCGTGTCGCCGCCGGCCGGATTTCCGTCGTCCGTGCCCGGCGGGAAGGAGCCGGTTCCCGGATCGGCGGGCAGGGGCTGCGGCATCCAGCCGTCGTCCGGCGGCGCGCTTCCCGCGAAGGCGTAGTTGCTTGGCGCCGATTCCCGACCGGCCACGTCCACGGCGGTCACGTAGAAGATGTCGTTCTCCGACCGCGGCGCGATCTTGTAGGCCGGCGTGTCGCCGGCAAAGACGACGAAGCCGTCAAGCCGCACGAACGGGCCGAAGTTTTGCGACAGGTAAAACCGGTAGCCGACCACGTCGTCGGCCGGCGACGGGGTGAATTTGAGCAGGTAATGGCCGTCCGCCATCTCCAGCGTCAAACCGGTCGGCGCGGGCGGCGCAAGACCGTCGTCCTCCCGCGGATCGACCGACGTCGGCGCGTCCATGCCGGCATCCGGCGTCTTGAAATTGTTCGGATCTCTGAGGCTTCGGCGGGACGGCACCGATTTCGGATATTTTTCAAACGTCGCCTTCAATTCTTCGATCATCTGCAGGTTCGATTTTTCCCGCAGGATGACGATTTTTTCCTTCACGAAGTCGTCCGGCGTCGTGTCCTTCGCGAAGTAGTTGAACCCGTTGTACCGGACGATTCTGGCCCTGACCAGTTTGTCTTCTTCCTGCGTGGGCAGGAACTTTTTGTTGATGAGGTCGGTGACCACCAGGCCGGTTTCCCGCGCCAGATCGTTCGGCAGCTTGCCCGATACGGCGGACAGCGTGGCCGTCGTGATGCCGGAAGGCTTCGGCACTTCCTTCGTCACGAACCATTCCGGCTTCAATTCGTAGGCCGTGTTCATGATTTCCGCCCACAGCCGCCGGGAACGGGTCTGGCCTTCCGAACTCAACTCGGCGGGCTGGTCGTAACCGGTCCACACCCCCACCGTGATGTCGGGCGAGAAACCGACGAACCAGACGTCATGGTTGTTGGAAGTCGTCCCCGTTTTCCCGAAGATGGGCACCTGGTCGTTGTATTTGAAATTTCGCCGCGCCAGCGAACCGGTGCCATTGGTCAGCACCGTGCGCATCATGTCCATCATCAGGTAGGCCGATTCTTCCGACACGACGGTGACCGGCGTCTCCAGATGCTGGTAGACGACGTTGCCGTCGGCATCTTCGATGCGCTCGATCAGGTAGGCGTCGCGGAAGACGCCCATGTTCGGGATGACGCTGTAGGCGTTGGTCAGTTCCTCGACGGTGACGCCGTACTTCAGTCCCCCGATGACGCCCGTCTGCGCGAGATAATCTTCGTCCGTCAGCGTGGTGATGCCCATGCGCTTCGCATAGTCCCAGGCCTTCCCGATGCCGACGCCGCCGAATTCGCTCAGGAACAGTTTGAGGGCGGGCACGTTGTACGACTGGTTGAAGGCGTGCCGCGCGGTGATGAGGCCGTGGTATTTGCCGTCATGGTTCACCGGGATGTGCGCGCCTTTGGACCCGTCCTTCAGGATGATGGGCATGTCGTCGATCGGCCAGCCCGGCTGGATGATGCCCTCTTCCAGGGCCGGCAGATAGGCGAACAGCTTCATGGCCGACCCGGGCTGGCGCGTCATCTGGGTGGCGTGGTTGAGCTGTTCGGTGTAGAAATCGCGCCCTTCGATCATCGCCAGAATCCGGCCGGTCTTGTTTTCGATCATGACGGCGCCGGTTTGTTCCATGCCCTTGTCCGGATGGTCCGGCGAGAAGTTGTCCGGATTTTTGGCGATGGCCTGCATGGCGTCGTACATGTCCTTGTCAATGGTGGTGTAGATCCGGTATCCGCTGCGGTTCATCCATTCGACGGCTTCCTGCACGAGAGAGGCGTTTTCCTTCCTGCGCAGGTCTTCTTCCGTCAGCCCCGGATTGTTCACGAGGAGCAGTTTTTCCGCCGCCCGCCGCTCCGCTTCGATCATCAGGTACGGATAGGTGGTGTAGGCTTTCGGTTTCGTTTCGGCCAGCGTGGCGCGGATGTCGAAGGCCAGCGCTTCCTCGTACTCTTCCCGCGTGATGGCGCCGGTTTTGAGCATGGCCTGAAGGACGACCTTCTGGCGGTCCATCGCTTTTTTGAATCCTTCTTCGTCGAAGCGGCCGTAGCCGTCGAAGGCGGAATATTCGCTGGGCGCCTTCAGGAGCCCGGCCAGATAGGCGGCCTGGGCGATGTTCAGGTCGTTCAGGTCGTCCACGTCGAAGATGCCCTTGGCCGCCGCCTTGATGCCGTACAGCTGATAGCCGCTGGAGCCGTTGCCGAACGGCATCTTGTTCAGGTACGCCAGCAGGATGTCGTCCTTCGTCATGATGCGCTCCATGCGCATGGCCAGGAACATTTCCTTGAATTTGCGGGCGTCGGTTTGTTCCAGGCTCAAAAACACCCGGCGGGCCAGCTGCTGGGTGATGGTGCTGCCGCCGGACTGCCGGTCCGCGTTCGTGAACCGTTCTTTCACGGCGCGCAGCGTGCCGAAAATGTCGATGCCGAAGTGCCGCTCGAAACGGAAATCTTCCACCGACACGAACGCGTCGCGCACGTGCTTCGGAATTTCCCTGATCGATTCGACCAGGCGGCGGTCCTCGGACGAGCGCAGCTGTCCGATCAGCGTGCCGTCGTTGAAATAGACGAAGCCGGTCTGGTCATATCGATTGATGGCGGCCAGCATTTCCTCGGGAGAACGGACGGGCTCGTCCCGGACGAGCGCCGACACGTATCCGGCGATCATGCCGCCGACCAGAAAACCGGCCACCAGCCCGAATACGATCAGCCACTTGATGACGATCCATATCACAAAGGAGATTTGTTTGACCAGCAGGACGGATCGCTGTTTTCCCGTCAGTTTGTTTGCCATGTCGTATCCTCCTTGCGGAACAAACCCATTATAGCACAGACGCATGTTGCGGATGAACAAGGGTTCCGCACGGGTTTGACTGCCCGCCGGGGCTTGCGATAAACTAAATGATATTTGAAGGATGAAGTCCGGCGGACGTTTTTCGTCCGGGCATCCGGCCGTCCGCGGCGGCGCGTTTCCGCTGTTTTTTGACGCGCCGCCGCGCCAAAAGTTGCAGGCCGGAGCCGGAAGCGGCCGGCCGGCGCTTTTGCGGAAGGCCGCCGGGCCCCTTCTCGGACGGGCAAGGAAAACGGAACGCGGCAAGCCGGGCGCGAGCGGCATGCCGCGGCATCAAGGACGGGCGCGGCAGCACGCGCGAAATCGGCAACTTGCCGCAATGCACGATGAAACCGGCAAGGGAAGCGGGAGGAACCAGGGATGGAACAATTCGATTGGGAACAGCTCACGCCGGGGCAGCGGGAAGAGGTGGAGCGGCAGCTGGCCGTCATCCGGCGCGGCACGGTGGAAATCGTGCCCGAGGAGGAACTGAAGTGGAAGGTGGCGGAATCCGTCGTCACCGGCCGGCCGCTCAAGGTGAAGATCGGACTCGACCCGTCCAGCCCCGACATCCACATCGGCCACACGGTCGCGCTGCAGAAGCTAAGGCAATTCCAGGATCTCGGCCATGAGATCCAGCTCGTGATCGGCGATTTCACGGGCATGATCGGCGATCCGACGGGCAAGTCGGAAACGCGGAAACAGCTTTCCCGCGAGGAAGTGATCCGCAACGCAAAAACGTACAGGGAGCAGATTTCCAAAATTCTCGATCCGGACCGGATGAGCGTGTATTACAACTCGGAATGGCTGGGCGCCCTGACGTTCGCCGACGTGGTGAAGCTGGCGTCCAGCGTCACCGTGGCCCGGATGCTGGAACGGGACGATTTCAGCAAGCGGTACCACGGCGGACAGCCCATCCACATCCACGAATTTTTCTACCCGCTGATGCAGGGCTATGATTCCGTGGCTCTCGAAACGGACATCGAGCTCGGCGGCACGGACCAGAAATTCAACCTGCTGATGGGGCGCACCCTGCAGAAGGAGTACGGCAAGCGGCTGCAGATCGCCATCATGATGCCGCTTCTGGAAGGTCTGGACGGCGTGCAGAAAATGAGCAAAAGCCTCGGCAACTACATCGGCATCGACGAGGAGCCGAACAACATGTACGGCAAGGCGATGTCGGTTCCGGACGAACTGATGCTCAAATATTTCGAGCTGGCGACCGACCTTTCCAATGAAGAGCTGGACGCGCTGCGGGAGGGGCTGGCGGACGGCCGCGTCCATCCGCGGGACGCCAAGATGCGCCTTGCGTACACCTTCGTCCGCATGTATCACGGGGAAGAGGCGGCCCGGGCGGCGGAGCGGCATTTCGTCACGGTATTCCAGCACCGCGCCCTGCCCGACGACATCGAGGAAAAGCGCATTCCGGCGGACTGGCTGGACAACGGCCGCATCCGGCTCACCAGGCTGCTGGTGGAACTCGGCCTGGCCCCGTCGGGCGGCGAAGCGCGCCGCAGCATGCAGCAGGGCGCGGTGCGCCTGAACGAGGAAAAGGTGACCGACGTCATGTTCGAATACGTGCCCGCCGACGGCGACGTCATCCAGGTGGGCAAGCGGAAGTTCGTGAAAATCCGCGTGGACTGACGAAGCCGGAAAACCCGTCCGGCGAACATCCGGTTCATCCTCCGCATGAACCGGATGTTTTTTTCATCCTCCACAGCGGAAAACCCGGCCGGGGCGGCGCCGCGAAGCGGACGCCGGGCTTCCGGACTTCCGTTTTTTTTTTGAAAACAGGGAGCAAAAAAAGCTTGACAGCCTGGCGTATGAAGGGCATAATACAGCCGTGAGTGTATGAACTACTTAATACACACGCAAGGCGTCCGCCGGGCGCCCCGCGCGGTCCGGAGCCCGGAAGAAGCGCCGGAAAGAGAGGTGGCCGTATGCGGCCGGACGAAGGGTTCACGTTTGCGTTCAACAACCGCGAGCCCGTCTATTTGCAGGTCGTGCGCCATTTCAAGATATGGATCGCGACGGGCCGGCTCAGGGCGGGCCAGACGATCCCGTCCCGGCGGGAACTGGCCGTGCTGGCCAAAATCAACCCGAACACGGCGCAGCGCGCCTACAGGGAAATGGAGGAACAGCGGTTGATCGTCACGGAAGGCAATTCGCCAAGCCGCATCACCGGCGACGAACGCATCCTGCGTTCCGTCCGGTCGGAACTGCTGGAGGAAGCGGTGGACCGTTTCATGGAACTGATCGGACACATCGACGTGTCGACGGAGGAACTGGTGGCGCTGGTCCGGCAGAAGCACGCCGCCCTGCGGAATGGAGGGAACACCGGACATGATTGAAATCCTGAATCTTCGCAAACGGTTTTTTCGCAAACAGGTGCTGGACGGCGTCAGTTTTGCCGTCGAACCGGGCCTCATCACCTGTCTGGCCGGACTGAACGGCGCGGGGAAATCGACAATCCTCAAGGCGATCATGGGCCTCGTCCCCGTTGACGGCGGCAGCATCCGGATCGACGGGCGGGAGACGGCGCTTCATCTCACCGGCAACCGCGGACAGCTGAACCGCTACAGGGCGCACAAGGTCGCGTTCATTCCCGACCGGCCCGCCATGCCGCCGTCCATGAAGATGCGGGACGCGCTCCGTTTCATGGCCGATTTCTACGGGGACGTCTGGAACGGAGAGAAGGCGCGGGACATGATGGCCTTTTTCGAACTCGGGGAAGATGAACGCCTCGGCAACCTGTCCAAAGGCACCGCCGCCAAGTTCAATCTCGTGCTCGGCCTGGCGCTGGAGACGCCCTACGTGCTGATGGACGAACCGTTTTCCGGCATCGACCTGTTCAGCCGGGAAGCGATCGCCGACGTGTTCAGCACGGGCTGGCTGGAAGGCCGCGGGGTGCTCATCACCACCCACGAAATCCGCGAAGTGGAGCATCTGATCGACCGCGTGGTGCTGCTGAAGGACGGCGTCGTGGCCAAAACGTTCGACAGCGAAGAGATGCGCCTTGCGGAAAACAAATCGATCGTCGACGTCATGCGGGAGGTGTACCGGCCATGAAGGCGCTGCTGAAGTTGATCCATTTCGAAGTGCGGCGGTTCCGCTGGTTTCTGTTCGGCCTGATGGCTTTGACGGCGCTGGTCCAGATTGCCGCCACCGTGATTTTCGCACTGGACGAACGGACCGCCCGCCTGTCCCTTTACGGCCAGGATCTCAAGCCGATGCGCGACCCCATGAGCGTCTACCATCTGATGACGCGCCACCAGGAAATCTATGCGCTGCCCGTCATGATCTGCATCGTTTCGCTCCTGATCTATGCCTTCGTGATCTGGTACCGGGACTGGCTCGGCCGCGGCACGTTCATTTACCGCCTGCTCATGCTGCCGCAGCCGCGCGCGTATCTGTATCTGGCCAAACTGGCCGCCATGCTGCTGTTCATCTTTTCGCTCCTGTCGCTGCAGCTGGCGCTGCTCCTTGTGATCGAAGGCATCTTCAGCGCCATCATGCCGGCGGAATTCCGCCTCGAAGCCCGTTTTGCCGATCTGGTCGCCGGTAACGAATTGATCGCATTTCTGTTGCCCATCTCACCCAAAGTCTTTCTTCAATACTACGGCATGGGGATCGTCCTGCTGCTGGCCGCCTTCACCGCCAGCCTGCTGGAACGAAGCCGCCGTCCCGCCGGCATCGTCCTGGCGCTCGCGTACGCCGCCGCCATGCTGGTCATTCCGTTCGGCGTCATCTTGGCCGGCGCAACGGGATTGTATGAATCTTTGGGATTGTACATCCACGAAATCATCTGGATCGCCGTCGGCGTCTGGCTGGCGGGAGGCGCCATCGCCGCATGGCTCGGCATCCGGGCGCTGAACAAGAACGTATCGGTGTAGAAAAGGGGTGCGAGCATGAAACGATACTTGCTGACGGTGCTGCTTGCGGTTTTCGCCCTCGGCGGGATTGGCATCTATTATGTCCACGGGGCGGTCCATCCGCTGCCGGCCTACCGGATTGCCGTAACGGAGGGGGACGAAGCGCTGTTTGACCGCCTGGTGGTGACCGCGTTCCAGTCGCATCCGTCGCCTCCCAGACAGCTGGAAATTTCGCTTGCGGGAAGCGAATACGAGCACGAGCGCTCCGTTTTTGACATCCGCCGCAGAATCCATCCCCTGGAAGCGGAACTCGGCGTCCACGCGCGGCGCTTTCTGCGCGGCAAATGGGCTTCGCCGGTGAATTTCTATCTGGACGGGCAGACGGTCGTCTACGCCGAAACGCAAGACGTTCCGGCCGAAGACGGAAGGGCGGACGTGTTCGTCAACGTGGAAATGATGGACCTGGAAAGCGGAAAACGGTCGGATTTCCGGGTGCTACTGGAAAGCGGCGTCGCGGGCCTGTGGCCGTATGTGGCGGACGTGCAGCGGATCGGCGAAGAACTTCACCTGTTCGTCGAATACGGCGGCGAGTACCGGGTGTACGTGCTGGCGATGGATGGCCGGCTGGTCCGGATGGTACAGGTTTCCCTTCCGCCGGCTGTCCTGGAAGGCGAGAGGGACGGGAGCGTCCGCGTGTCGCTGGCGGCCAACCACCGGCCGCAGGATCCGAAGAGCGTGGTCGGCATTCTGGTCAAAATCTACGGTACCCGGGAAGACGGAACGGACCCGGCGGACGGCGGACAGGAAGCGCCGGCGGGCGGAACCATGACCGGAGAAACCGCCGGGGATCTCGGTGATCCGCCGGGCTTGACGCGGATGGATGCCGGTGATGGACCGCGTTTGCAGCGGATTGACCTGTACGTCTACGATTACGCCGCCGAAGACGTCCGCCCGGCGGGCAGATACGAACTTGGCGGCTCAACGGAACAGTGGTACAATCTGATGACCGGCCGCCATCATGTTCTGTACCGGTACGGCGAAAACGGGCTGGAAATGTTGCGGATGTCCCTTGCGGACGGCGGCGTCGAACGGTTCGTCTACACGGCGGAGCAGCTGGGCGGGCATCTTGTGCGGACGTTCACCAGGGAGGGGCACCTCTATGTGCTGACGCACGCGGGCGACGGATCGCTGGAGGGCGCCGGCATCACCGTCCTGGATCTGGACCGGGCCGCCGTCGCCGCCAGGGCCGTCGTCGCGCCGGCAAACCGGGCGGCCGAAGATCCGGCGGCCGGGACGCTCCTGCTGGAGGACTTCGCCCTCCGATGAACGCGGCCGACGTGTTGCGAAAATGGGAAACGTACGCCTACCGCCTCGCCTACTCCATTACAATGGAAGAAAGGCGGGCGGCGGCCCTGGCCGGCGAAGCGCTGCTCGCTTCCGCCCGCCGCCTGGCGGATGCCCGGTCGGAAGAGGAGGGACGGGCCGTCGTGGAACGGGCGGTGTTCCGCGAAGCCGTGTCCGCCATCTGCGCCTGCCTGGACAATGGAAAAACGGGCGAAAGCCGCTGACGGCAGTCCGATATCGAAAGAAAAAAACGGTTCTCCGCGAAGGGAGAACCGTTTTTTTCTTTCGATGATGCGCCACTATCAGCGGCTGTAAAACTCGACGATCTGCCGCTCGTCGATTTCCTGCGGCAATTCGGCGCGTTCGGGCAGGCGGACGTACTTGCCTTCCAGGTTCTTGTCGTCGAATTCGAGGTACGGATGCAGATAGTTGCGGGATTCCAGCGCTTCCTTGACGACTTTCAGGTTGCGGCTTCTTTCCCGCAGGCTGATCACGTCGCCGGGCTGGCACGTGTAGGACGGAATGTCCACCTTCCTGCCGTTGACCGTCACGTGGCCGTGGGCCACGAGCTGGCGGGCGCCGGCGCGGGATTTGGCGAAACCGAAGCGGTAGACGAGATTGTCCAGCCGGCTTTCCAGCAGGATCATGAAGTTCTCGCCGACGATGCCCTTCATCTTGGAAGCGCGAAGGTACAGGTTGCGGAACTGCTTCTCGCCGAGCCCGTACATGTGGCGCAGCTTCTGCTTCTCCATGAGCTGCATGCCGTAGCCGCTCAGCTTTCTGCGCTGTCCCGGTCCGTGCTGGCCGGGAGGATAGTTGCGTTTCAGTTCTTTGCCGGTTCCGCTCAGGGAAATGCCCAGGCGCCGGCTCAATTTGAATCTCGGTCCGGTGTAACGAGCCATGGATCTGCTTGCTCCTTCTCTTGACATTCTTTTCTTGCTCAATGAGAAGTACCCGTCCGAGCTTGACCGGCCGGATGTGTCCGGCGGCGTTGCCAACCGTGAGAGCGGGCGTAAACCAGCCGCTGGCCCGCTCCGTCCAACCGGTGAGGGTGAACCAAGCCGTTCGATGTACTCGACATCCTATTTTATAGGAACCGCAAATCGGCTGTCAAGATTGCCCCCGCGAACATGGTTGTGGGGGATGCGTTTTTATTGTATGATAACGCTTAGACAAGGCTTGGCCAAAGCAGCGATCCGATCCCGATTCTCCTCCCGCCATCACCGCCTCGTCCGTTCTGCCGGCTTTCCTGTCATTCCTGAACATGCAAGGAGTCTTCCGGATGCAAGACAAGCCCGTGCCAGAAGAATTGCATATCGGAGCGGATTTGCGCCTTCGGATGGCCAATTCGCTGCTGGCGGAAATCGACGTCGGCGAGGTGCTCGGCAAAACCGTCGAATGGATGAACGCCCGGTTTGCCTCCGACCGTTACGACCTGTTGCTTTCCCAGGACCAAAGCTATCAGCACGGGGCCGTCAAACCCCTCTACATCCGCAATCCGCAAACCGATCTTTGCTGCCGGGCTTTCATCGAAGGGCGCATGGCCGTCGCCGGCGAACCGGACGTGCTGGAAGCCGCCGCGCCGCTGAAGGGAAAGCAGGGCATCTACGGCGTGATCCATCTCCGGTTTCCCTCCGCGGAACACCGGCGGACCGCCGACGAGGATCTGGCCTACCTGCGCATTTTGGCCGAATACGCCGGAACCGCTTTCGAGATCGCCCGCCTGTACGAGCAATCCAACAAGCTGGTCAAGGAACTGCAGATCATCAACGAACTGACGAAAAATCTCAACAAAAGCCTGCATCTGGCCGATATTCTGGCCTTTGCGAACCGGGACCTCGTCGAGGTGTTTGCCGCGGACGTGTGCTGCCTGATGCTGGTCGATTCCGGCCGCCGGCATCTCGTCGTGAAGGCGAGCAACGCGCCGGAACTGGTCGATCAGTCGTTCAACATCCAGTACGGATTTGCCGGCATGATGCTGCGGACCCGGGAACCGATCATCATTTCCGACTACGATCCGCACAAGCACGCGGAATCCAGGGTGATGGAACTGGCGAAGGGACGGTCGCTCATCGGCGCCCCCATCATGGCCGGCGCGGAACCGATCGGCGCCATTCTGCTCGTGCACCGGCAGCCCAACCATTTTTCGTTTGACCAGTTCAAACTGCTGCAAATGCTGGCCGGCAACATCGGGCTGTCCGTTTCCAACGCGTACCTGCACGCCGAAATGCGCAAGATGGTCATCACCGACCAGCTGACGGGCCTTTACGTGCGCCATTACCTGTACGAGCAGATCGAGCTGATGCAGAAGCGGGACGCCTGCGGATCGCTGATCGTCTTGGACGTGGACGATTTCAAAAAATTCAACGACAAATACGGCCACCAGGTCGGCGACCGGGTGCTGATCCAGATCTGCGACATCGTGCGCCGCAACATCCGCGGCACGGACATCGCCGCGCGCTGGGGCGGGGAGGAACTCGCCGTCTACCTGCCCCTGCTGGACAAGGAGCAGGCGCGCACCGTGGCGGAGCGGATCCGCCTGACGGTGGAACGGGACAGCGACCCGACGGCCACCGTTTCCTGCGGAATCGCCGACTGGCACCGGACGGACGCGAAGATCAGCGTGGACAACCTGTTCCACCGGGCCGACATGGCCCTGTATGAAGCGAAGCGGGCCGGCAAAAACACGATCTGCACGAGCGGCGGATAGGATGCGCCGCCGGATGCCCGGTTCCCGCCCGGCGGGACATCCGCGGGCCGTCCGTTCCGCATAACGGCCCCTTCTTCCGGCAACGCTAACGGCAATGGAAACGATGCGGCATTTTCGGACCAGGCGGGAAAGGAAGCTGGGGCGAGTGCGGAAACGAATCGCGACGGGCCGGATGCGCCCGGGTCCGGCTGTCCGGAAAGCCGGCCTTTGCTTTATGCTCGCTGTTTTGTCCGGCGGACCGGCGTCCGCCGGCTGTTCGTTCGCGGGCGGGGAGGATGCCGGCCGCCTGCTGGAGAAAACCCTTGCCGTCATGGAAGAGCGCGGGCTTTCGTCGGTGCCCGTCGAAACGGACGCCGGCGGCCTGACGGTGGAGCCGCGCGCGCGGGAATGGAATCCGTTCGGAGAAGCGGCGGATTTGGCGAAACAGGCCGCCGCCGTCACCGTGACCCGGGCCGGCGGCGGCCAAGACGCGCTGCTTGCCGTCGAACTGACGCCGGAAGCGGCGAAGGCGCTGCTCGGCCGGCGGCTGGAGGCCGAACTGGAGGCGATCCGGCGGCAGAGCGCGGGCCTTGCGGCTTCCGGCGGCGCGGAAAACGAGCTTGTCCGCCGCATCGACCGGCGGATCGACGACGCCAAACGGGAGGCGGCGGCCCTGCTCGCGGAAGCGGAGGTGGAAACGGTCATCCGGCTGCGGGTGGACCGGCGGTCGGCGGTGCCGTCGGCCGTCTGCGCCGAAACGCGGATCGTGCGGCCGGCGAAGGCGCTGTCCGCGGCGGAAGACGGGCCGCCGGCGGAACCGCGGCCGGCGGGCCGGACGCCCGGCTGGCAGGAAACCATCATCGACAATTTTCTGGTCATCGGACAAGGAGAGGAGAGAGAGCCGTGAGAGATCCCCGATTGCAGCAGCTGGCAAGGAATCTGGTGCGCTATTCCGTCCGGGTGGCGCCGGGGGAGAACGTGCTGATCGAAATGATCGGCGCCGAAACGGAATTCGCCAAGGCGCTGGTGGACGAAGTGCTGGCGGCCGGCGGCCGGCCCTACGTGGAGCTGGTGGACCGGGCCGTGCTGCGCCGCATCCTGCTCGGGGCGACGGAAGACCACATGCGGGAACTCGGCGAGATCCAGCTGGCCCGCATGGAACGGATGCAGGCCTTCATCGGCGTCCGCGCCGGCGACAACGCCAGCGAGCTGGCCGACGTGCCGGCGGACAGGATGAAGCTGTATGAAACGCTCGTGCAGCAGCCGGTTCACCTGGAACGGCGGGTCAAGCACACGAAATGGGTCGTGCTCCGCTATCCGACCCCGTCCATGGCCCAATCGGCCGGCATGAGCACGGAAGGTTTCGAGGATTTCTATTTCCGGGTCTGCAACCTGGACTACGCCGCCATGTCGAAGGCGATGGACCCGCTCAAGGCGCTGATGGAACGCACCGACCGGGTGCGCATCACCGGGCCGGGCACGGATCTGACCTTCTCCATCCGGGGCGTCGGCGCCGTGAAATGCGACGGCCACCGCAACATTCCGGACGGCGAAGTGTACACGGCGCCGGTGCGGGAGTCGGTGAACGGCACGATCGCCTACAACGTGCCGTCCGTCCACGGCGGCTTCACTTTCGAAAACGTCCGCTTCCGCTTTGAAAACGGGAAAATCGTCGAGGCGGAGGCCAACGACACGAAACGGCTGAACGACATTCTCGACACCGACGAAGGCGCCCGCTACATCGGCGAATTCAGCATCGGGTTCAACCCCCGCATCCTGAAGCCGATGAAAGACACCCTCTTCGACGAGAAGATTGCCGGCAGCCTGCATTTCACCCCGGGACAGGCCTACCGGGAGGCGGACAACGGCAACCGTTCGGCCGTGCACTGGGATCTGGTGCTCATCCAGCGGCCGGAGTACGGCGGCGGGGAAATCTGGTTCGACGACCGCCTCATCCGCAAGGACGGCCGGTTCGTCGTGCCGGAACTGGAACCGCTCAATCCGGAAAACCTGGCCTGACGGGCTCCGGTGGCGGAGACGGCCGGACCGGGCGCGCGAAACCGGGCATGGCCGCGGAAAATGATGCTTGCTTCGTCATGCAATTCCACTTATGATTAGAGTAAACAGGAAGTGGATCAAATCCGTCGCGAGGAGGATTCTGGTCATGTCCAACAGCAAAAATGCCGCCATCGTCGAGATTTCGCAAACCGCCAACCGTTTCACGTCGTCCATCGTCCTGAAATACGAAAACAAATACATTGACGTCAAGAGCATTCTCGGCCTTTTCACGACGCTGGTCGATTCCAGCGAATACGAGCTGCACGTGCACGGACCGGACGCCGAGCAGGCGAAGAAGGAAATGATCGAGGTGTTCAAGAAGCACAACCTGAACGTCAGGCTGGCCGAATGATGCGGGCGAATCCCCGCGGGGTCCCTTGTGCATTCTTTCGATATCGTCTAAACTAGAAAGAAGCAAAGCATCGCAAGCGCTAGGGGGATCCCGATGGCCACACCCGAAGTTTCCTTGGATATATACAGCAAAGCCCTGTCCATCCTGCAGGAAGATGCCGACAAGATCGAAAAACTGATCGAAGTCCAGATGGAGACGCTGACCAACCGGCGCTGTCCGCTTTACGAAGAAGTGCTGGACACGCAGATGTACGGCCTTTCGCGGGAAATCGACTTTGCCGTGCGCGTCGGCCTCATTTCCAGCCAGCTGGGCAAGGAGATTCTCACCAGGCTGCAGCGCAATCTGGACATCATGTATGAAGCGCTGAACAGCAAACCGGAAGAGCAAGCCGGGCGTTGACGCCCGGTTTTTTGCAAGGAGGAGGTTTGTGGATGAGCGGGGACCATGCGGACGGCACCATCCGGATCGCCGATGACGTCGTGGCGACGATCGCGGCGCTGGCGGCGCTGGAAACGCCCGGCGTGGCATCCATGTCCGGCGGACTGTCCGAAGGGCTGACGAAGCGGATCAGCGGGAAGATCGTGCAGAAGGGCGTTGCCGTGGAGGTCGGAACGGCGGAAGCGGCCATCGATCTGAAGATCGTGATCCAGTACGGCGTCAAGATCGACGACGTGTGCCGCCAGGTGCAGCTGAACGTCAAGGAAGCCGTGGAAACGATGACCGGCCTGAAAGTGGTGGAAGTCAACGTCAAGGTGGAAGGCATCGCCTTCCGGGAAGAAGCAAAAAAATCCGCCGGCGAGCGGGACGCTTGAGCACGCTGCCACGGGCGGAAAATTCAGGAATCGGCGGCCGCAAGGCCGTCGTTTTTCTGTTTTTCGAGCTTGTTGTTCTCGCGGGAAATGCAAAGGAGAATGCCGACCCCGAGCATCGAGGAAAGCAGGCTCGATCCGCCGTAGCTGATGAACGGCAGCGTGACGCCGGTAATGGGAATGGCGCCGGTGACGCCGCCGATGTTGACGAGCATCTGGAGGAAAAAGAGCACGACGATGCCCGAGCCGATCAGCGTGCCGGAAAGGTCCCGGCAGCGGAGCGCGACGAGCAGCGCCCGCCACAAGAAAAGAAGATACACCAGCATGAAGACGGATGCGCCGATGAACCCCAGTTCTTCGCCGATGACGGCAAAAATGAAGTCGTTGTGGGCATACGGCAGATAGTGCAGCTTCTGGATGCTCCGACCGAAACCCGCGCCGGACCATCCGCCGTGGCCGAGGGCGTACCAGGACTGGATCAAATGATAGCCGTCGCCCTGGGCGTCTTTCCACGGGTCGAGGAAGGACGTCAGCCGGCGGATGCGGTAGCTCGTCTGGCCGTCCTCCCTGAAAAGGAGTTCGCGCAGGATGACGCCGCCGCCGATGACGGCGGCCGATCCCGCCAGCGCGAACAGGTGCTTGAAACGGGCGCCGCCGATCATGATGACGACGCCGGCCGTGGCGAAAACGATCAACATGGAGCCGAGGTCGTTCTGCAGCACGATGAGGAGGCAGACGGCGCCGGTAACGATCAGAACGGGCAGAAGGCCGTTTTTGAACTGCCGGAATTTGTCGCCCTTTTTCGGAATGATGGTGGCAAGATAAGCCAACAGTCCGATTTTCGCCAGCTCCGTCGGCTGAAAGCCGAACGGTCCGAAGCGGAACCAGCTCCTGGCGCCGTTGACTTCCTCGCCGAAGACGAGCACCAGCACGAGCAAAAGGAATGAAAACAGGAACAGGGGGATGAACAGTTTTTTCAGCGCGGCATAGGGGATGTTCATGACAATGAACATGACCGCGATGCCGAGCACCGCGAAGACCGCCTGCTTTTTCGTGTAAAGCAGCGGGTCCTCCGAATAGGTGATGCTGTAGCTGGCGCTGAACACCATGACGAGCCCGAAGCCGACGAGCGCGATGGTCAGAAACAGGAGGACGAAATCCGGCGTCCCTCTTCTCGTCGTACTCATGGCGGCGCGCGTCCGTCATGCCAGGCTGTTTTTCAGTTCATCGAGCTTCCTGCGGGCCTGATCCAGCACCCTTTCGGAAATCGGCGAATCGTAATCGAGCCCGTGGGGGAACGTGTGGCGGCCGATGTAGACGGCTTCGATGGCCAGCACGGCCTCGGGATCTTCCAGTTTGCCTTCAACGGCCCGCGTGTTGATGCGCAAATAGTAGTCGTTGCCGTCTTCCGTGATTTTGTGGTCATACGTGGCGCGGTTGTATTCCCACTGCCAGCGGACAAAGCCGAGTTTGTCCGCGACGTCGTCGAGGACGGCCAGTTCGCTCCGGATGCCGTCAAGCCCCGTGTTTTCCAGGATCATGTCAGCGTTCCTCCTCAAAATCAACCTTCCTACATGATAGTATGATATCATGAAGAAAACAAGCGAAACCAGGGGAGAAACGATGATCGAGCACATCGGGGAGCTGGACCGGCTCTATCCGGACATGGTCCGGTGGCGCCGGCACCTGCACCGCCATCCGGAACTGTCGTTCAGGGAGCGGGAAACCGCGGATTTCATCGCCGGCCGACTGGCCGAATGGGGCATCGCGGTGCGGCGGGGATTTGCCGGCCACGCGGTGCTGGGCATATTGGAAGGCGCCCGGCCGGGCCCGGTCGTGGCGCTCCGGGCGGACATCGATGCGCTGCCCATCCAGGACGAGAAGACGTGCGACTATGCGT
>ERZ795043.170-NODE-170-length-80230-cov-2106.906978_pt1 | contig 80230 bp, 71 predicted proteins | sample MGYA00375127_ERZ795043 | MGnify/ENA primary metagenome ERZ795043 (study PRJEB30172, sample SAMN05518447) | compost metagenome | isolation source: Feedstock adapted compost from Newby Island compost facility, Milpitas, CA | place: USA:Newby Island compost... | reverse complement strand
TTCACGGTTCCATACCCACCATCGTGCGGTCGTTCAAATCGGCCGCCACCCGCCACATCAACATCCTACGGGGCACACCTGGCGCGCCCGTCTGGCAACGCAACTACTACGAACACATCATCCGCACCGAAGACGCTCTGCGACGCATCCGCCAATACATCGTCACCAATCGCATGCGCTGGCATCTGGACCGCGAAAACCCCGACCGCACCGGCAGAAACCCCGATGAAGAAATGTGGTTCGGCAGCATACCACCCAACGTGTAGGGGCACGGCATGCCGGTTCGCGTCGGGGCGACGTGGTGCGTCGCCCATCGGGTCGGGGCGACCCGGCGGGTCGCCCAAAATGGTAGGGGCACGGCATGCCGTGCCCCAACCGGCCGTACCCCGACAAAGGCGTGTTGAACACATTGTGATCCCAGGTGATGTGCGTCGTTGGTGTTGATGGTTGTCGTGGAGGTTGGTTAGCCGTCGCCTTGACGGCAGACGTCGCGACCGCCCGGGTTTTCAGGCATTTTGGAGAGTTGTTGCATGCGTATCCTGCTGCAGTGGCATTTGCAGTGGATATGCCGATTGGCTTGTGGGCATCGGGGCGGGCACGAGCGCGTCCCTGTGATGACATTGCCAAGAAACGGCTTGGCAAACGCGCTGCGTGTGTGTTCATTCCACCGACGCGCGCGATGTTGCGGGCAACGTCTTACGTACCATTGCGGGCAGAAGGGCTGAGTGTGCAGGCGTACAATCTCATTCCTCGCATTCGCGAGCTGGATATGCTCATTACACCAGAGTTGCAGGAACGTGTGTGGGAATCGCATCCGGAGTTGAGTTTCGCGGCGATGATGGGCAAGCCTATTGCTGATTCCAAGCGTACAGCGCGTGGACAGGCAGCTCGTCGGCACGCCGTCTTGCATGCAGTAGGAATGGAGAATTCCCAGCTGGATGCCCTTTGGTGTTCTTGTCGCCACGCGGGCGCGAGCTACGATGATCTGCTCGATGCAGTTGCACTTGCTTGGAGCGCGTGGAGGCATACCATGAACCAATCGGAGGTCTGCGTAGGCGAGCCTCTGCGCGACGAGCGCGGTCTACTGATGGCGATTCGGTTCTGATTGGATTTTTTTCGAGGATGGAGAACGACCTGAGGCACTACAGCTGTGTCTTGTTTGCAACAGGCCAATCCATTGCTACAGCGGAGTGGTTCAAGGACGGGTGATGCGCTACATCCCCTGAATGCAGGTGAATGGGTGATGCGTGAAGAATGCAGTAACACCACACGGGAGGGCACCCTGAAATGGCAGTTGTTTCAATCCACGCGCCCGCGTGGGGCGCGACTCGGTTACGTATAGCACGCGCCCTGGTGGTTTGTGTTTCAATCCACGCGCCCGCGTGGGGCGCGACACGGTACGATCACATACGGCACTCCCGGCGGATGGGTTTCAATCCACGCGCCCGCGTGGGGCGCGACGTGGCACTACCCACTACTGCGGTCCTATCCGGCTACGTTTCAATCCACGCGCCCGCGTGGGGCGCGACCTTGGAGGTTGCCAAGGCATGGGCGCAATGCAGGGTTTCAATCCACGCGCCCGCGTGGGGCGCGACGTTGTGATTGTTCAACCTTGCTAAATGTCGTCATGGTTTCAATCCACGCGCCCGCGTGGGGCGCGACGCAAGGGCTAGAGGCGTTCAAAAAGTACGTCGGCGTTTCAATCCACGCGCCCGCGTGGGGCGCGACCCAGGTCCCAGGTATGACAAGTGCCAATGCAACCGTTTCAATCCACGCGCCCGCGTGGGGCGCGACGCCACCACGCACATCACCGCCCGCTGATCAGCAAGTTTCAATCCACGCGCCCGCGTGGGGCGCGACCTACGCAGGTTAGGCGCCAAGCGCCTGCCGGCAGTGGGTTTCAATCCACGCGCCCGCGTGGGGCGCGACGATAGCCTCCTGCTATGCCTCTGGCTGGGTCACCGTGTTTCAATCCACGCGCCCGCGTGGGGCGCGACTTTTCGCCGCGATGCGCGACGCGGGGCTCGACGGTTTCAATCCACGCGCCCGCGTGGGGCGCGACGCAGCACACTATAGACGACTTTCCGCCACCACCCGTTTCAATCCACGCGCCCGCGTGGGGCGCGACAGCTGGAGCGAATACTGAATGAAAATGATGAAGAAGTTTCAATCCACGCGCCCGCGTGGGGCGCGACCAAGTTCTCACGACCGAATATCGCTATCAGTCCACGTTTCAATCCACGCGCCCGCGTGGGGCGCGACATAAAGTGTCGTGATAGCTGCCGAGTGCCGGCAGTTTCAATCCACGCGCCCGCGTGGGGCGCGACGACGTGTGGGCTGAATTTGACGCTGGATGACGTCATGTTTCAATCCACGCGCCCGCGTGGGGCGCGACTCTACGTCACGATTGCCGATACGATTTGCGGCGGCGTTTCAATCCACGCGCCCGCGTGGGGCGCGACCCGCGGATAGCAGGATGAGCGTTGGCAACATAGTGTTTCAATCCACGCGCCCGCGTGGGGCGCGACTTATCCCACAGGATAGATTGTGGGTGTTTTCAGATGTTTCAATCCACGCGCCCGCGTGGGGCGCGACCTACGCAGGTTAGGCGCCAAGCGCCTGCCGGCAGTGGGTTTCAATCCACGCGCCCGCGTGGGGCGCGACAACTCGACGTAAGCGTGCCAGTCTTCATGACCGAGTTTCAATCCACGCGCCCGCGTGGGGCGCGACCCCGCCACCCGCCCTCGCCTGGGCTCGTCGGGACGGTTTCAATCCACGCGCCCGCGTGGGGCGCGACGCGAGCGGGCGCGCGGAAGACGGTCGCCCAAACCCGTTTCAATCCACGCGCCCGCGTGGGGCGCGACCGTTGCGCAAGCGCGACGCGGAGAGAGAGCGGCAGTTTCAATCCACGCGCCCGCGTGGGGCGCGACACTGTATCGCGACCATTCGTACCGATGGCGACCGTTTCAATCCACGCGCCCGCGTGGGGCGCGACGGAAAGTAGAGTCCACGCAATCGGTGACAACGGAGTTTCAATCCACGCGCCCGCGTGGGGCGCGACACGAACAAACTTGCGTGGTGTGACATCACACTGGTTTCAATCCACGCGCCCGCGTGGGGCGCGACTTGCTGGTGGTTGCAGGCTACTTCAACTTCTTCCGTGTTTCAATCCACGCGCCCGCGTGGGGCGCGACTCGAGAACGTTGAACAACGATCACTCCTGGTCATCGTTTCAATCCACGCGCCCGCGTGGGGCGCGACCGTTGCGCAAGCGCGACGCGGAGAGAGAGCGGCAGTTTCAATCCACGCGCCCGCGTGGGGCGCGACTTTGGTCGACCCACGCCGGCAGCGACGCAACATCGTTTCAATCCACGCGCCCGCGTGGGGCGCGACCCCTGATTATCGGGTCTTCGCCTTGCTTGAACTCATGTTTCAATCCACGCGCCCGCGTGGGGCGCGACCGTGTTGTCAACGTGGACTATCGCGTCGGCTACTTGTTTCAATCCACGCGCCCGCGTGGGGCGCGACACCCGTTCCTCCGATGCGAACACGACCGATTCCCTGTTTCAATCCACGCGCCCGCGTGGGGCGCGACGCAGCACGACCGCTGCAATTAGCGCACAGGCACGTTTCAATCCACGCGCCCGCGTGGGGCGCGACGGTACCGTTTGTGCTACGATGAATTCGGTAATTTTCGTTTCAATCCACGCGCCCGCGTGGGGCGCGACGTCAGGTAAATCGATGCCTGACGTTCGGCACAACGTTTCAATCCACGCGCCCGCGTGGGGCGCGACGACGTGCGACGTATCGCCGACGACACGCGCCCTGAGTTTCAATCCACGCGCCCGCGTGGGGCGCGACTGTAGTCGGTTAGCGTTGTTAGCCAGCCCTTGCTGTTTCAATCCACGCGCCCGCGTGGGGCGCGACAATAGGCGCCCAGGATGTCCTGAGCGCCTAATACGTTTCAATCCACGCGCCCGCGTGGGGCGCGACGCCGCCTCGCCGTTGGACCTACTCACAGCGTGGCAGTTTCAATCCACGCGCCCGCGTGGGGCGCGACTCCCGCCGTCCACGATTCACGATCATGGATCGACAGTTTCAATCCACGCGCCCGCGTGGGGCGCGACCAATAATGGTGGTACATACTGACGATACGAGCGCGTTTCAATCCACGCGCCCGCGTGGGGCGCGACGGCTTGACATGCGATACCCAATCGGGTGAATTTTGGTTTCAATCCACGCGCCCGCGTGGGGCGCGACGTAGTTGACGGGACGGAGTGCCCCAGCTGCGCGGGGTTTCAATCCACGCGCCCGCGTGGGGCGCGACCTCGTGTACTACGCGTGTTGATTGTTGACGCATGGTTTCAATCCACGCGCCCGCGTGGGGCGCGACAGCCCGCAACAAACGATGTGCAGTCCGCAATCGCAGTTTCAATCCACGCGCCCGCGTGGGGCGCGACTGCAGGGCATCCGCCCGCCCTGCGTTGTTTGTTGTTTCAATCCACGCGCCCGCGTGGGGCGCGACAGCCCGCAACAAACGATGTGCAGTCCGCAATCGCAGTTTCAATCCACGCGCCCGCGTGGGGCGCGACTGCAGGGCATCCGCCCGCCCTGCGTTGTTTGTTGTTTCAATCCACGCGCCCGCGTGGGGCGCGACGGCCGGTCGGCTTGCAAGGCGTCACCATTGAACGGGTTTCAATCCACGCGCCCGCGTGGGGCGCGACCAGGGGGTCGCGACTTATTCTTCGCGGCGCTGGAGTTTCAATCCACGCGCCCGCGTGGGGCGCGACGTATGGCGGCACAGATGACGTTGGGTGCATCGCAGTTTCAATCCACGCGCCCGCGTGGGGCGCGACGAAGAAATTGAGTATGAAGAGTTTTTAGGATTGGCGTTTCAATCCACGCGCCCGCGTGGGGCGCGACCCCATTGGGCGCAGTACGCTGTGTCATATCAATCAGTTTCAATCCACGCGCCCGCGTGGGGCGCGACGGCTTACCGGCCGATTGGCCGGTACCAGCAAGAGGTTTCAATCCACGCGCCCGCGTGGGGCGCGACGTCCCACGCACCCAAACGCCCAATCCCACGCACCCGTTTCAATCCACGCGCCCGCGTGGGGCGCGACATAAGAGCAGGCGCGGCGCGAGTGCGGGCGGCGGCGTTTCAATCCACGCGCCCGCGTGGGGCGCGACCTCACACACGCGCGCGCGGATTGCCCGTGCGATGTTTCAATCCACGCGCCCGCGTGGGGCGCGACGGTGCAGGCGCATGTGGCAGCGCGGGCACACGAGTTTCAATCCACGCGCCCGCGTGGGGCGCGACGAATTGGCCGTTGCAATCATGGTTTCACCGTCCGGTTTCAATCCACGCGCCCGCGTGGGGCGCGACCTTGCAACGCCGTTTGTGTTTGCAAAACGGCGTCCGGTTTCAATCCACGCGCCCGCGTGGGGCGCGACTTGCGTATAATGTCGAGTGCGTTGCGGATAGTGCGTTTCAATCCACGCGCCCGCGTGGGGCGCGACACTGTGGTGGAGCTCCCAATCGTGTATGCTGGGGTTTCAATCCACGCGCCCGCGTGGGGCGCGACGCATATGTATCATTCTTTGGAGGTCGTCATGAAAGTTTCAATCCACGCGCCCGCGTGGGGCGCGACCGCACGTCGTCTTTCCACGCTAAGCCTTCGAGCAGGTTTCAATCCACGCGCCCGCGTGGGGCGCGACATCCGCAGCGAGGCGGAGCCGAGCGTCGTCGCGGGCGTTTCAATCCACGCGCCCGCGTGGGGCGCGACGGACTGTACGTCCATCTATTTGGTGCGCTGGGGCGAGTTTCAATCCACGCGCCCGCGTGGGGCGCGACGTTACCGCTGGGTCGCGCCCGTCACGCGGCGCATAGTTTCAATCCACGCGCCCGCGTGGGGCGCGACCTCCCGGCGGGTGGGAGGTCGTCGTGAGCGGCCACGACGTTTCAATCCACGCGCCCGCGTGGGGCGCGACTCGATGCAGACGACTTATGCGCACATATCTACGGGTTTCAATCCACGCGCCCGCGTGGGGCGCGACGGCTGCCCATTGGGCGCAGTACGCAGCATCGTATGTTTCAATCCACGCGCCCGCGTGGGGCGCGACCTACGTCACGCTGCTGATGGCGGTGCGCATGGCGGCGTTTCAATCCACGCGCCCGCGTGGGGCGCGACGCCTATGCCGGCAAGTGCGCCGGCGTAGATCCGCAAGTTTCAATCCACGCGCCCGCGTGGGGCGCGACGTTTTGCGGGTGCAGCTAATATCACGCTGCAGCAGTTTCAATCCACGCGCCCGCGTGGGGCGCGACTGCAGAAGCGTAAGCTTCCATTACATTGCAATTTACACACAAGGCGTCGCTAACCTTTCGCCTCTATTCCCACAACACACAGATCTACTGCACCTTGCATTCTCGCATGTCTCCAAGCATCAGCATGTTATGCAACTCCGCTAACCTCCCAGGAATTTCTCAGCAGCTTCGGTTAGCGCTCAGTGTTGTGCACAAGATCGTACCCTCTTCCTTTGGGCCTCGACCGCACATTTCATCCTGCACACCGACGCGTTTACATCCACACGCCCGAGGGCATGACCTGAGTCGGCTGCATCAAAAGATCAGCGGGTCATCAATACTCTGGACAACCGCAGCACCATGATGCTCTACCCGCTGCTGCCAATTATTCCCCAAAAAGTAGAATCGCAGACTATCTTCTTTCGGATTGTACGTGTCCAAGAGCCGCTTGCGTAATACCAACCAATCCCCTTCCGAAATGTTACATTCAAAAACCGATTTCTGCACCCGTATGCCATAGTTGAGGCAATGCTGTGCAATCTGCCGCAGACGCCGTGCGCCCTCGGGTGTAACAGTCGAAACATCGTAACTGACAAGCACCATCATCGCTACTTAACCACAAACGGTGGATACTCGTTGATATCGCCGCGGATGTACCGCGCCAGTAACTGCGCTTGCACATGCGGCAGCAAGCCGACGGTTATTTTCTCCTGGAGAAAAGGATGGGTAATCTCTTCTTGCTTCCGTTGCTGGTAGGCAACGATGACACGCTTACGAGCAGCATCGCTCATCCGAACCTCGCCGGAGGGCCGTATCTCGAAATCCTCGGCGGTGACTTGTCGAAGGTTGACCAAGGAGAACATCATCCGGTCGCCCAAGTACGCACGGAATTCTTCCAGTATATCGAGAGCCAGACTCGGTCTTCCCGGCCGTACTCGGTGAAAGAACCCTACGTAGGGATCAAGACCCACAGACTCGAGGGCAGAACAAATATCGTTTGTGATGAGCGCGTAGAGAAACGAAAGCAACGCATTTGACCGATCACGTGGCGGGCGCCGCGAACGTTGCGCAAATGCAAAGTCCTCCTGTTGCGCTGTAAAAAGATGCGCTGCGACACTGAAATACAGCTGGGCACATTCTCCTTCGTAGCCACGCAATTGTTCCAGCGAATCAACGCGCTGGAGCATGCGTATCCGATGAGCGAACGTCTCCGTAATCGGACGCAGCAAACGCTCCACTGCTGCATCGGGGTGATTTCGCATGTGGCGGAGAAGCATCGTCCGGTAGTTAGCAATTTTCGCCGCTACAATAGGACGCGAGGTAGCAAGGCTACGCTGTTCATCAGTGGCGATCGCATAGTGCGCCATGCGCAGGAGCACGTTCCCATGGGTATTGCCCGCTACTCGTGCTAAGAATGTCCCCGTAGTCGAAAGAAAACTGATGCTAACGTCACGCTCAGTGCAGAACGCCATCAGCGCTGGTGTTATTGGCTTGAAGCCAAAGCAAACAATGCTCCCGATCGAGCGTACCGGTGCCTGAAAGACTTTTTTCCCTTCGATTTCAACAACGAAGGTTTCGTGATCCTTCCGAAGGTACGCATCCTCCGAGGTGATGTAGAGCGTGTTGAGATGCTTTTTCATTTGCTCTCCGACGGTGGGTTATACAGCTCGCGCATGTACCGTTCCAGTCGGTGGTGGTTATGTGCTTTTGGCTGACATAGATCGAGCAATGAGCAACTGAGGCACTTTGGTTCATACTGCGCAGGCGGCAGCTGCCCCGATTCGAGCATCGCCCGTACCGCAGCAATCGTTTCGAGCGTCTCCGTTCGGAGTGCATCGTCAAGCTCGATGAGCAGCCGCCGCCGCGTCTTGCCGTAAAAGAACGCCCCGTACCGGATCGTGCAGTCCATCATTTCCTCCAGACAGAGCGCTTGCGCGCAGAGCTGGACATCATCGCTCCGATCGCGCTTTGGTGCCCCGACCTTGTACTCAATCGGCAGGATGCTTCGATTTCCACTGTCGTCGCTGATCTCGACGACATCGCATACGCCCGTGATGCCGTAGCGAAACGAGGCAATCCGCATCCCACGCACAATGTGGAGACCGTCGTCGCTCTCTTCATCGGGCAGATGAACGACCTCGTGGAAGAGCATGCCGCTGGTGGTCAGCACGTTATCCTGCCAGATGTTATCGAGCGCAAGCAGTCCACATTGGCGCTGGCAGAAACGCCAGTGCTGGAGCAGATTGATTGGCAACAGCTCGTCTTCGGTGTACATAGGCTCGATCGGCACCTATAGAGGGCACTGCGTAGAGCACCACCGCAGGATGATTCGTCGGCGCTGCGGCTTAGTCCACTGGAACAACCAACCGAGGTGATGCTTGGATCGGGTTCCCATCGAGCAAGAGCTCGTAATCGTCGAACGAGCGCGGGGGCGCTTGCGTGCGACGGCGATGAGACAGGCGCGCGAAGAGTTCATGCGCTGGTTTGGCACCGAGCTGCGAGCCATGTTCGAAGATGACCAGTGCGCGTGTGCTCATCAATCCCCGTGCTGCTGAGCGATCATGTTCGAACATTTGTTCGAGCGCTTGCCAGAATAGCTCCAGATCATCGGCTGAAAAGCCCGTCTGCTGTGCCAGAAACGGCGAGACAAAGCCGTAGGCGCGATAGAGGCCATATGGCACGGTGTATTTGCGCCCCATCGTGCGGTTATCACCTTGCTGCTTGGCTGCTTCTTCTTCGGTCGTCACCGCCATGCGTGTAATCGAGTGCTCCAGTGTAACGATCGGCTCGACCGAACGCGCAAAGGTCATCTGGATCGGTCCACGCACTTGGCCGCAATTGATCCCAGTGGTCATGACAGCCCCGAAGGCACGGATGTCGTAGAACGTCTGGCACATCCACTGGCGAGCTTCCTCGACAACATCCCCGCCTGTTCGTTTTTTCGCCTCCTTTTTCTCGACCATCTCTCCAGCGCCAATTGCTTGGTAGGCGCGTTTGTGCTGTTCGTTGAGAATGGCTTTTTCCTTGACGTAGATCTCATACGGCGACCGATTCTCTTTGGTCAGCAGAACGTAATTGCGCACCTTCCGTTTCAGGCAGACATCGGTGACAAGGCCGATGCCTGTTTCGGCATCAATGCGCGGAAGATTGCCTGCGTCCGGATCGCCATTGGGGTTGCCATCCTGGACATCAAAGTAGAGCACAAAATCGTAGCGACGGGTAATGGGTTCCATGGGAATCAAGACAACAATTGTGAAACAAACACTACGAAGCCGCTGGGGCGGATTCTTTCGGCTTGAAAAAGTCCTGGCGCTGGTGATAGTAACCGAGCGCAAACTCTGCCTGCTCTTGCATGCTCAGCTGAGCGGGGAATGTGCCGAGCGGCTCGATGATTTGCCCAACGAGCTTTTCGAAGTATGTCGTCAGCTGCGGGCTGTCGAGCTTGCCGATGTGGTGGTTTTTGAGTTTGAGCAATTGCGGGAAGACCGCCACCGGCGTTGCAGAAGCCGCGCCGTAGAAACGATCGCGGATGGTAGCGTTGATACCTGGCTGTGCTGCTTCTTGGATTCGCTCGAGCACAGCAAAGAGCCGCCCCAGCAAGTAGGCTGGGCGGGTGTTGGTAGGATCGATTGCCATCGTAACCTCCGAAGAAAAGTGATGAGACATACGGCGAAGGCGAACAAGACTTGCTTTCAGAATTGCAGCACGCGGGTAGGTGACCGACTGCTCGGCGCGTATCCGCCGAATGCACTGCTGCAGCAGCGTTGCAGGGTACGGCACACCGTCGAGGATGGATTCCACTAATTGCCCTTCGAGATTCGGCGCGAGATTTTCGAGCTTGCCCTGAAGGACGACTGCCTGCAGCAATCGGCGCAAAGGGAGGAACTCTGGGTCGTTAGGACCTCGCACGATGCGAAGATCCTCAAAGTGTTGGCGAATGTGCTCCCCAAATTGGCGAACAGTGCCCACGCGGAAAAATCGCACTGCTACTCGTCCTGCATTCGGTGCTAAGCCCAGGACGTAGAATCGGCCGGTGCTTTCGGCAAGTTTCCCTGTCTTGTGCGCTTCGAAGAGTGCACGCACGGCCTCGATACTCCGATCGGGATTATCGCTCTGTTGCTCGATGTACCAGCCGAACTGGCTCTCGAGATCGAACGTGCGCTCGCTCGATGGCTCTTCCGCCCAGAAGACAATTGTCGTATCACCGAGGACGACTTTGTTGCGCGAATCCCGATCGAGCAGCATGTTGAGCGCCGTCGTATATGCAAACGCTGCCTCGATGCTGACAGGGGAATTGAAGCTTTGCGACTTGCCGTAGGATTCGAACGCTCCTGCATTGAAGGAAACAAGCGATGCACCGGTCGGGTTTGCACCGCGTACCCCTTTGATCGCAGGGTGGAGTCGCTCGATGTAGTTGCGAGTTCCTGTCACTAAACAGATGCCTTCTGGAGTGCCATCCTCGACCGGCGGACTCCACTTGCCGAAGATGTCATCGGTCACGCACGCGTGCTCGGCACCATCAATGCGGAAGGTGATAAACGGGTTTTCCTGACACATCTGCTGCCATAGCTCGGCATCGTTCGATTGCTCGATTTGTGCAATTGGATTGTTGCGGAGGAACGCAAGAACTGCTTCCACAGAGGGAAGCTGCACGGCGCCGAGTTCTCGCTCGATACGCTCGATGAACGCTGCGTGCATCTGCTGCACACGCTCTGGTTCGGACTTGCACGGCTTGCCGAGTGCGTATTCGAGGTTGTCCCAGAGGAGGTTCGGCACTATCTGCACGGTACGCTTGACTGCTTTCGGCACACGGAATTTCCGCGCGCGTTTGCCCTCGCGCGTAGATTCGATGGCAGCAAACGAACCGTCTTGACTGAGAACGATGAGATACGGCAGCTCTTTGAACTCCCAGCCAGGTGGGGCAACGTCGGGAGCGTCGGCATCCGCAGAACGTTCGCTGCGCTGATGGGCTGCCTTTCGGTAGTAGTAGTTGTAGAGCGCGCTAAGAATCATCGCAGAATCTCTGAACTGTTGAACTGCGGAATTGTGATTGTGCCCTGATTCATCTGTGCACGAAAAAAAAGCGGCTCGGGGCTTTCGGGGTTGGTGTAGTCCAAGTCGTAGAGCATAATGCCGAGATCGCGTGTCTCTTCGATTGGGGGGTGCAGCTGGCGTTCGCGTTCGGGATCGTCCACTAAGCGGAAGAAGCAACTGAACTCGCGGCATCCCAAGTACGGCTGCAGAAAGCACTGTCCCTTCCGGGCGCGCCGTTCGAAGATGGCAAGGTATTTTCCAGCATTTTCGTTCGTGACCTTGTCAGTCTCTTCGAGCGACGGTGCGGGATGGAGCAGTGCTTCCTCTCGATCCCACAAGAACTCCGGGATAGGGCGGTAGATCTTCGTTGGGCGCTGGGACGGTGGCAGATATTCCAGTACCGCGAAGAAGCGGTAGCGGACATCTTTGAGTACAACTGCAGCGCGTTGCTGACGATCTTCCTCGATGAAGATGCCGTTACGTGAGCGATGACTGGCGCGGGAGGCAACTTCGTTGCGACGAACCGTTGCCCATCGAATAGGATGGAGAACTTCGATGCTCTGCACATGCCAACGGATCGCAGGCTTCCAGAAGATCGCCTCGAAGATCGCTCGCACTGCTGAGGGGGTTGGAACATCGTAGCTAACGCGCTCAACCTTGAGTTCGGGGCGAGTAAAGCACGCATAATCACCCCAGACTTCCAAGCAGAAAGGACGAAACGTACCGTGCATTGGAACCTCCGTGCAGGATTGGAACCAAACCTAAACTACAAAATCACCGAACCACGATCCTTGCCCATCGAACTGGATGCCAATACCAGGAACATAGAGCTGCTCGACTGCTTGCACCCATAGACTGCCGCAACGTTCGATGTAGCCACTGCGGGCCAGCTGCTCGACTTCGCTCCGATAGAGCGTGACCACGTAGCGTTGGAGCATACGCCAGGTTTTGTACGTATCGCGACCGCAGCGAATCTCCTCGATGAGCGTGCGACTGTCGAACCCTGTCACAGGATCAGTGTACCAGACAACGACGCTCTCGTGGACGCGCTCATCAACTATCCGAAACTCATCGGCAAAGGAGCGAAATGCAAAGCTGAATTCCTCTGCGCCGTGTACCAATCGTTCCTGGAAGTTCGCAGCATCGAATGTGTTGATCCGGCGATAGTATGCAGTGAAGTAATCCGTGTAGAATTCCGGGTCGAGTCTGAGTTCGCCGCGGGTCCGGAGGAGCTCTGCTGTAGCGTCAGCTGCTTTACGTAGCACACCGGCAGGTACGTGGGTGGGTGGATTGAAGACGACGACCTTCCCTTTTTGCTGCAGGCGTTGCTCGCGGTTGCAGCGGCCGGCTGCCTGCGCGATCGAATCCAAGCCTGCAATTGCACGATAGACAACGGGGAAGTCAATATCGACGCCTGCTTCGATAAGCTGCGTGCTAACAAGGCGGACGGGTTCTCCACGGCGAAGCCGTTCCTTGACCTGTTGGATAATCCAACTCCGCTCTTGCCCGCACTGGAGCGAGGAAAGATGAAATGTCCCCTCCGGCATGAGTTGGTGGAGATCGCGGCAGTCCTTGCGCGAGTTGACAATGCAGAGCACCTGCTGGTAGCCTCCCAATTCGCGGGCGAGCTCTTCCCACGTGAGACGATCCCCTCGCGCTCGATCTACAACAAGTTCGACGCGATCGAGCTTTTGAGCAAGCTCACTCGGATTTTCGATAATCGCTCGGACGCCCCGGATCCCCTGCAGCTGTGCGGGAGGTGAACCGATTGTTCCCTCCAGCACTGGCAGCGTTGCGGTCATCAGCAGAACCGTACAGCCGAAATAGTCCACAAGCCCGCGCAGCACAGAGAGCAGCGGACGAAGATGCTCTGCTGGCAATAGCTGCGCTTCGTCGAGGATGATCACACTCCGAGCGATGTTGTGAAGCTTTCGCAGCTGCGAAGGGCGACACCCGAAGAGCGATTCAAAAAGCTGGACGGTCGTGGTCACAATAATCGGAGCGTCCCAATTTTCTGCCGCAAGCCGTGAGCGCAGGGTTTCTTTGTCGGGGTCGAGATTACTGTGGTGCTCGACGATCGCCTCGCTCCCGAACAGCTGCATGCTGGGACTCGGCGCGTCGGTACCGTAGCGGAGGACCGCTGCCGTCTGTTCGATGATGCTGGTGTAGGGAATCGCAACAATGACGCGCCGCAGCCCATGGCGGAGGGCATGTTCAAGCGCAAATCCGATCGAAGCAAGCGTTTTGCCGCCGCCGGTCGGTACCACAAGCGAGAAAAACCCCGGAGGATGCACTGACGCTTCGATGCACTGCAACCGAACCTGCCGTCGAAGCTCGTTGAGAGGCGTTGGTTGAACCGATCCTTCGAGCCGCTCGATGAACGCGTTGTAGTGCGCTCGTAGCTCATCGAGCGATGGATAGCTCCCGCGCTGGGCAGCGACATCCGGTTGCATAAAGCCCTCGGTATCGAGAACGTCGGCATCTACCAAGCAGGAAAAGAGCATGCGGACCCATAGGTGCAGCTGCTCAGGTGATTTCTGCCACGGCGTGGGTTTTGACTGCGGCGCTGGACAGGAAAGGATCTGCTGAGCCTGCGGAAGCTCGCGAACCTCGCGGTACAGGGCGCGCTCGCGTTCCTCGATTGTGAGGCGGTGTTCAAGATCCGGATGCCAATCAGCCAGACCACTGTGGTGACCCGCGATGCAGTACGCAAGAATCCTCGCAGGTGCGGCATGGTTGAAACGTTCAAGCGCAGCAATGGCGCCGACCCCGCTATGCCGAGGCCGCATGCTACTTTCCAAGTGCGCCTCGGGCAACACTTGACGTCGGAGGTAGCTCTGCCACTCGGGGTGGAATTTCCCCAAGTCGTGCATCATCCCAACATAGCGTGCCCAATCACTTGCGCCAAAGGGCTCGGCGAAGGTAGCAGCCATTGTAGCAACTGCCTTGAGATGCTCGGAAAGCTTATGCCACGACGGCTCGCCGTCGGCGAGGAGTCGAACGTGCGCGACTGCATCCATTTTTGAGGCAATCGAGAGCGAAGACTTCAACGTAGCCACGCAAACATAGGACGTGGCAACTCCCTGTACCAAGGATAAGAAGCTTCAGAGTATGCGGAGAGCGGGAGGCGGCGCATGAGGCGGTGATCGAGTTGGTCCGCGTGCAGTTGGAGAAAGCAAGGAGTGTGTAGCCATGCCCTACGACCCGGAAAAGCACCATCGGCACAGCATTCGCCTGCCCGGATACGATTACGCGCAGCCGGGGGCGTATTATGTGACCATCTGTACCAAGGACAGGTTGTGTCTGTTCGGCGAGGTGGTGGATGGGGAGATGCGGTTGAACAACATCGGGCGGGTTGTGAAGGAGGGATGGTTTCGGTCGGCGGACATCCGCCAGGAAGTCCAATTATTCCCGGATGAATTCGTGGCCATGCCCAACCATATTCATGGCATCGTGTGGATTGTGGAACATGGGAACGTGGGTATGGTAGGGGCGCACGGCCGTGCGCCCCTACATCATGCGCCCCAACACCGTGCCCCACGTTCGTTGGGGTCCTTTGTCGCTGGGTTCAAATCCGCCACCACAAGGCAGATCAACGAAATAGGACAAACACCCCGCGCACCCGTCTGGCAACGCAACTACTACGAACACATCATCCGCACCGAAGACGCTCTGCACCGCATCCGCGAATACATCACCACCAACCCCCTGCGCTGGCATCTGGACCGCGAAAACCCCGACCGCACCGGCAGAAACCCCGACGAGGAAATGTGGTTCAGCACCATATGACCCAACGTGTCGGGGCACGGCATGCCGTGCCCCTACCACCACGGACGGCGTACGATTTTTGTAGTCCCAACGGGATTCGAACCCGTACCGCCACCTTGAAAGGGTGGTGACCTAACCATTAGTCGATGGGACCGACCGCAGCACACTCGGGGATCCTCTGCTGGCAGCCGCACCAACCAGCCGGGACAGGCCGCAACGTGCTAATTTGGAGTGCAAAAATACGGCGCATCCACTTCTTTCGCAACAGCAATGCTCGTCCTTGGCCTTACCGGTAGCATCGGCAGCGGCAAGAGCACCGTCGCTGAACTCCTTGCCCGTCGCGGCGTTCCTGTCCTCTCCAGCGATGCAATCGCACAGCAGGTGATCGAGCAGGATGCCGAGACACGCGCTGCACTGGCAGAGGCCTTCGGCGCGGAAATCGTTCCTCCAGACGGGCCAATCAACCGCGGAGCGATGGCTGCGGCGATTTTTGGGCCGACGCCAGAGCACGAGCAGCGACGCCTCTTCGTCGAGCGCGTAGTGCACCCGCGCGTGATCGAACGCATCGCAGCCGAACTCGACCGGCTCGCTGCCCGCGGCGAACCAATCGCCATCGTCGAATCAGCGCTCATCTACCGAGCAGGAATCGAGGATTTGTTCGATTACGTCATCGCCGTTGTCGCCCCCGAACCGATCCGCCGCGAGCGCCTTCGTCTCCGCGGAATGGACGATGCAGACATCACCTACCGCCAAGCTATCCAGGACTCCGACGAGGAACTCCGCCACCGCGCCGACTTTGTGCTCGACAACAGCGGCACCCTCGCCGACCTTGAGACAGCCACCGAGACGCTGCTTGCACTGATCCGCACGCTACCACCACGTCCGGTTGAAGCATCGGCATGAGCAAGTGGCTTGCAAAACTCCAGGACGCAACCAATACCTCCAAACAAGAGCTTGTCGCGGTGATGACGCTGCTCGGAATGACACTTGCAGCGCTTGCGATCTCCTACTGGCGCATCTCAATCGCCGAAGACGAAACGCGCGCGTGGCTCCGCGCTCTCGATAGCCTGGCTCGCCAGGAGGACACATTCGCCCAAAGCACTGATGATACAGCAACGACGCTGAACCCAGCCAGCGATACTGCGCTGCCATTGCACCAGCGCCACGCCTCCCAGCGCAAGCTGCCACCTGCAGCACCGATCAACATCAACACCGCCTCGAAACAGCAACTGATGCAGCTTCCAGGTGTCGGCGATGTGATGGCTGCGCGCATCATCGAGGAGCGCGCCCGACGTCCGTTTGCATCGCCCGAGGATCTGCTCAGAGTCAAAGGCATCGGCAAGAAAAAGCTCGAACAGCTCCGCCCGTATGTCCGCACGCAATGAAGCCCTGTGCTCTCCGTTGATAGAAGCAGCCACATTAGTTCACTCACGCAGCGATGATTTACCTCGATAGCGCCGCCACCACCCGACTCGATGAACGCGTCCTGGAGGCAATGCTTCCGTGGCTGGGCGAGGACTACGGCAATGCGTCTGCGCTCTATAGCCTCGGCCGCCGAGCGCGCGTGGCAATCGAGGATGCCAGAGCTACTATCGCCGCATGCATCGGCGCTGAACCAGCAGAGGTGATGTTCACCAGCGGCGGCACCGAAGCCAATAACACCGTTCTGAAAAGCTTAGCCTGGCAATCGCGCACGATACGGACCGTCGCACATTCGACTATCGAGCATCACGCCGTCCTCCACGTCGCAGAAGCACTCGCGCCGGCTGGCATTGAGCTGGTTCCACTGCCAGTGGACGAGTCGGGCATCGTCCAGCTCGATGCTGTCGAGTGGGAAAGGCTCGATCGCCCGGACGTCCTCATCAGCGTGATGCACTCGAACAACGAAACAGGTGCACTGCAACCGATCGCCGAGATTCGCCAGCGTGCTCCCCATGCGCTGTTTCATACCGATGCGGTGCAGAGCTTCGGGAAAGTGCCACTGAACGTGCGGGAGCTGCAAGTGGACTTTGCAACGCTCTCGGCGCATAAAATTCACGGGCCAAAAGGTATCGGCGCACTTTACGTTCGGCGGGGCGTTCTACTGGAGCCGTTCATCCATGGCGGCGGACAGGAGCGCGGCCGACGTGGCGGCACCGAGCCAGTTGCGCTCATCTGTGGATTTGCGTGCGCAGCCCAACTTGCTTCGGTAGAGATGGATTCCCGCGCCCGGCACATGGAACGGCTGCGCGCTATGCTCGTGGAATTGCTCTGCGCCGAGATTCCCGACATCCGCATCAATACGCCGGACCGCGCACTCCCGAACATCCTCAACATCTCGTTCCTCGATGCCGAGCGGCTCGACGGCGAAGCGATTCTGCAGCTGCTCGACCTCCGCGGCATTGCCTGTTCGAATGGCTCTGCGTGCACCAGCGGCTCGATGCAGCCATCGCACGTGCTCAAGGCGATGGGCCGCCCCGACGCAGAAGCTCGCGCAGCAGTGCGCTTTTCGCTTTCGAAGGACAACACCGAAGACGACGTTCGTAGCGCCGCCACTGCGCTTGCGGAAATAGTTGCAGAAATGCGCAGGTCGTAGCGCAGGCACTCGCCGAGCCGGTGACCAGCCGCTCCATCCAGCGGTGCTACGTGTTCCGTCCGCAGCAGTGCTTGTACTTTTTCCCGCTGCCGCAGGGACAGGGGTCGTTCCGTCCGACGCGTGGCTGCTCACGGTGGATCGTTGCAACCGGCACTGGGCGCTGGTCAGCATCCTGGGGTCTGTGTGTGGAGAGTGGCTCGGTGCCCTCGGCTGTCGAGGGGTGCGAAAACTGAAGCGCTTCGGTTGCGACGCCTTCTGGTTGCAGCAGCGCGGCGCTCCGCGAGCGACGTCCGCGACGTTGCGGCAGAACGCGTTGGGGCTGCGGTGGTGCTTCGAGTGCGGGGAAGAACTTGAACGCCGTTTCGACGGTTTGCTTGGCAATCTCGAGCAAAAGCTGTTGGAAGAGACCGAATGCTTCGCGCTTGTACTCGAGCAGCGGGTCCTTCTGCCCGTAGGCGCGAAGGTAGATGCCCTCCTTGACTTCATCCATGATGCGTAGGTGCTCGCGCCATTTGTCATCAATGGCGGTGAGCACAGCATACCGCTCCAGCTGCGCCATAAAGTCGGCGCCGAGCATTTCTTCCTTGCGACGGTAGAACTCTTCGGCAACCTCAACGATTCGGCGGACGCATTCGTCGCGGCTCATTGTGCGGAATTCCTCGGGCGTAATTGGCAGTTCGCACAGCAGCGTTGTGCGGACGTTGTTCTTGAGTGCTTCGAGGTTGTCGCTGTCCTCGGAGTCGCCGTGCGTTTCGTCGTACCAGGCGGCGGCGAGTTCTTCGAGCGCGGCGAACACTTCGCTCCGCATGCGTTCACCGCGGAGGGCGTGACGGCGGCGGTCGTAGATGACCTCGCGCTGCTGGTTCATGACGTTGTCGTATTCGAGCAGCCGCTTGCGGATGGCGAAGTTGTTCTCCTCAACTTTTTTCTGGGCGCGTTCGACGGCTCGTGTGAGCATGCGCGCCTGGATTGGCTCGCCTTCCTTGAGATCAACCTTGAGCCGCTGGAGAAGCGAGGTGATGCGTTCCCCGCCGAAGAGCCGCATCAAGTCGTCTTCAAGCGAAATGAAAAACTGCGACGAGCCGGGATCGCCCTGCCGGCCGGCGCGACCGCGGAGCTGGCGGTCAATGCGGCGTGCTTCGTGCCGCTCGGTGCCGATGATGCAGAGTCCGCCGTTGGCGCGGACCTCGTCGTCGAGCTTAATGTCGGTGCCGCGCCCGGCCATGTTGGTGGCGATCGTGACTGCACCTTTCCGCCCTGCCTGCGCGATGATTTCTGCTTCGCGTTCGTGGTGCTTGGCGTTGAGCACGTTATGCGGAATCCCGACGCGGCGAAGCATCTTCGAGAGCACCTCGCTGGTCTCGACGCTCGTTGTACCGACAAGAATCGCACGCCCTGCCGCAAGCTGCTTTTGAATTTCCTCGATGACGGCGTTGTACTTCTCGCGCTTGGTGCGGTAGATGAGGTCGTCGTAATCCTTGCGGATGACGGGCTTGTTAGTCGGGATGACGACGACGTCGAGCTTGTAGATTTGGTAGAACTCGGCTGCTTCGGTCTCTGCGGTGCCAGTCATCCCCGCGAGCTTGCGGTAGAGGCGGAAGTAGTTCTGGATCGTGATGGTCGCATATGTTTGGGTATCGCGCTCGACGTGGACGCCTTCTTTTGCTTCGATCGCTTGGTGCAATCCGTCCGAGTAGCGTCTGCCTTCGAGGATGCGGCCGGTGAACTCATCAACGATTTTGACTTTGTTATCCTGGACAACGTACTCGACGTCCCGTTCGTAGAGCGAGTACGCCCGCAGCAGTTGCGAGACGATGTGGATGCGGTCGCTGCGCTCGGCGTAGAGGCGGTAGAGCTCATCTTTGCGCCGCTGCTTTTCCTCGGGGCTGAGCGTTGGGTCACCCTCGATCGCGCTCATCTGGGCGGCGATGTCGGGAATAACAAACATGTTGGGGTCTTCCTGCGCGGTTGCCAGCAGTTGGCGCCCTTTTTCGGAGATGTCAATGGTGTGGTTTTTCTCGTCAATGACGTAGTAGAGCTCTTCGTCCACGATGTGCATGTGGCGGCCCTGGTCGCGAAGGTAGTAGAGCTCAGTTTCGCGCATGAGCTTCATCGTGTCGGGGTCTTGGAGCAGCTTTTGAAGCTTTTTGTGTTTCGGCATCGCGCGGTAGGCACGCAGCAGCGCAAGGCCTGCTTTTTCGCGATCGTCTTTGGAGGAGCTTTTCAGCAGCCGCTCGGCTTCGCTGACAATGGCGTTGACCAGTCGCGCTTGCGCCTCGACCAAGCGCCGGACGCGGGGATTCATTTCGACGAACTTTTCATCAGTCGTCGAGCTAACCGGCCCGCTGATGATGAGCGGAGTGCGCGCTTCGTCAATGAGGACTGAGTCCACTTCGTCCACGATTGCGTAGTAGTGCCCGCGCTGGACCATCTCGGAAAGGTCAGCGACCATGTTATCGCGCAGGTAGTCGAAGCCAAACTCGTTGTTGGTGCCGTAGGTGATGTCGCAGGCATACTGGGCTTTGCGCTCGGCGGTCTCCATCTGCGATTGGATGCACCCCACCGTCACACCGAGCATGTCATAGACAGGTTTCATCCACTGGCTGTCGCGGCGGGCAAGGTAGTCGTTGACGGTGACAAGGTGCGCACCGTAGCCAGCCAGTGCGTTCAGGTAGAGCGGTGCAACGGCAACGAGCGTTTTCCCTTCGCCGGTGGCCATTTCGGCGATCTTGCCTTGATGAAGGACGATGCCACCCATGAGCTGGACGTCGTAGGGGACCATGTCCCAAACGACTTGGTGACCAGTGACCGAGTACGTGTAGCGGCGTTCTGCAAGGCGGCGGCAGACTTCTTTGAAGAGAGCGAAGGCTTCAGGGAGGATCTCATCGAGCAGCTCGCCGACGGCGGCGTACTCAGCATCCTCGGAACGGGCGATCTGCTGATAGATTTCGATGCGCTGATCTTGGGTGAGAGCCGGGTCCAGTAATCGCTGGTCGAGCTCGGCGCGTTCACGCTGGAACGGCTCTTTCCGCTCAGCCACCAGGGCGCGAAAGTGCTCGGTGCGCTGGCGAATCTCCTCGTCGCTGAGCGTGGAAAGCTGACTGTAGATTTCGTTGATACGTGCAACCACCGGACGCAAGGCCCGGATGTCGCGCTCGTGTTTGGTGCCGAAGAGTTTGGTGATGAAGCCAAGCATCGGAGTACGAGTAGAAGATGGAACGATCCCACCACGGTGGTACAGCGCCGATGGACGGATAAGCTGGGAGAGTATTTGGGGAGAAATCCTCGTGTTGTATATTCGCTCGGCAGGATACTCGTACCACATCAATGCTGCGGTTTCGTTCAACCTTCTGCCTTCTCGTTTTCGCCGTCACGGCGTTAGCTCAACCGCAATGGCGCCTTTTTGAGGACACACTACAACTAGGCCGACACTCGTTTCAAGCGCTTGCGATTCGGCCCACCCAAGTGTTAGTTATGGGCGGATTCACGCGTGCAGTCGGGGGATTGATAGGTCAGCCTGCCCGCGAGTGCGAAATCATCGACATCGAACAGCGCAAAGTATTACCCGTATCACCCATGAATGTAGGACGATCCGATTTTGCTGCATTGAGAACTCCAGATTCCAACGTTATCGTCATTAGTGGTGTAACAGGGTATGTCTCGACTGAAGGAGGGAGTGGCACGCTAACTCCAACGGTTGAATTCTATGAACGTACATCGAACCGCTGGCGTGTTCTCGGTAATCTCCTCGTTGCACGGCGACAGCACACCGCAATTTGGCTCGATGATCACCGAATCTTGATCGTTGGTGGCCGCCTCGAAGATCTCAGTTCTACAGCCTCCGCCGAAATCTTCGATATTCAAACGGGTGTCAGCCAACTAGCCCCTCCATACCCCTATAGCATGACAGACTTGGTTTCTGCTCGGACACGTACTGGTCGAATCCTTGTATGGGGAGGGCGACAGGGAGGTCCAAATAGCTTTCGCACCAATGAAATCTATGAGTACACCCCTACAGGGTGGAGACTTTATCAAACGATGCCTGAGGTTATCCGTTCACCATCTGTCATTGCTCTCGCAGATGGGAGGGTCCTCTTTTGTGGCGGGAGTCAACAAGAAACACCACAATTTATTTTCCCTCGAGGTATTTATATCGAGCGAAATGGTTTATTCATGCGATTGCAAGATTCATTGTTGATCGGACGTGCATGGCATGACCTCGTCCAGTGGACGGCAGATAGTGTGCTTGTAATAGGTGGCTTCAGGGGAGGAGCGAAGTGGACAAGTACTCGTAGTTGCGAGATTTTCAATATTGCCACCGGAAGAAGTGTTCAATCAGCACCTCTTGCTGTTGCGCGGGGATATGGCAAAGTAGTTGATTTAAGTGCGCCCAGTATGCCACGCACAGTCCTTGCCATCTCAGGTCTTGACTCCACCAATCGCAACACCCCCACCATCGAGATCCTCGAACGGAAGTGCCCAGAGCGAGCGGTGACGATCACCGGAGCGCGTTCCCTCTGCCCGGGCGATACCCTCATGCTCAGCGCCGATAGCGGCTTTGTCCGCTATCGCTGGTCCACTGGCGATACCACACGCTCCCTCCGCATCAGCTCGCCAGGGACCTACACCGTCACCGCCACCGACGCCGATAGCTGCACCGCCTCAGGGAGCGTTACCATCACTACTGCTCCTGGCACTGTTCTCCTGCGCACACGTCCAACTACAGCACGCGTTCCAATCGGAACCACTTGGTGCGACACGGTGGAACTGCTCAACCCCTCTGATGTTCCACTGCTCCTCGATAGCCTCTGGCTTGCCCGGAACGTCGAGTGGTCACTGCCTCTGCACCAGCTACCCCTGGAGCTCGCCCCCGGCGAACGCCGTACCCTCCTGGTCTGCTGGTCCTCCTGGGCGCGCGGCGAACACCGCGATACCCTCGTGCTGACTACTCCCTGCGGCGTAAAACTACTCCCCCTTGCACTCCTTGCCACCGATATCCAGTGGAAGGCTCAAAGCTCCTGCGGCGTTACCATCGAAAGCATCCTTGCCGACGATGCGATGACAACTCTCATTACCGCAGCGCACCTGGTGCGCATTCGTGACTTGGTCGGTCGCGTCGTGTTCGAGCACATCGGTGACGGACAGGCCACCCCAATCGCTATCCCCGGCGGGTTACGCCCTGGCATCTACCTGCTCGAACGCGACGAGGTCCGCTCCTTGCTCCTGGTACGGTAGCTGTGCTATTCCGTATCAATCGTGCTGCCGTAGATCGTGGGAAGCTGAAACTGGTGCGAGCGTACCGCCGAAAACAGTTGGTTGCTCGAAAAAACAAAGCCGATGCGACGCGTGTCGAGATTGTACGCAACGTCGAAGCGGAGAATACCACCGTCGCTGGCCCACTTGAGAATGTGCAACCGCACGCCAACGCCCACGGCATGGTGGAAACGCACCCTGTCGAACTGCATCCCTTGCCTCCAGACAGTGCCGCCATCGAGGAACGCAACACCGCTGAAACGGAAGATCCACCACTGCCACGTGGGTAACGCTCGGAGCTCAACGTTGTAGAGAAGGCGATTATCGCCGATGAGTTGGTTGACCGCGTAGCTCCGCAGTCCGGCGTCGTTGTCGAGCACCAATTGTCGAAAGGCTGTCCAATTCCAAACGGTCTGCTGCCAGAAACGTCCGACCAATACCAGCAGCGGAGAAAATCGCCAGTGTCCCAGGCCTTCCGATTCGATGGACGTATAGCGTGCTTGGCCTTGCTCGAATCCAGAGCCAGCGCTGATGCGACCGAACAGATACAGACGATCGCCAGCGAGGAAACCCGATTGTTCTGCCTCGCCGCCAACGTAGAAAAATCGCTCGCCCTCGGAATTTGCTGGGAAAAAGTAGCCGACCGTTGCTGCACCCCATGCACCACTGGCGAGGTCTTCGACCAGGTAGCCGTCCAGCCCGCTGACGCGACGGAACCGCTGCCGGAGCGAACCGAGCGAAAGCAGCACACGCGCGCTGTTATCGCCCGCTTGCCGGAACTGCGGTGCAATGCGTCGGACACTTTCCGCACTGACGTAGAGCGTAGCAAAGAGGCGGTCGGCATCGCTGTCGGTCGAACCAAGACTGATCCATCCGCTGGCGCGACGAAGATGGAACGGGAGCAGTTCATAGCGGCCGCTGCCCGGCTGGTAGAGAAAATCCGAGCCGAAGAGATTCATTGCCCCAAGACTCCAGGCAAGCGAGGATCGGAGCGTGCGGTAAGGCTGCAGCAGTGCAAGACGCTGCTCTGTTCGAATGCGATTCGCAAAAAGACTTGCCGCCAGCGTAAGCTCCGAGCGCAGGGCACGGCGCCAGGTAAGCCCGAGTGCGCCTTGCCAGCCGATGTTGTTTTCCGTGCGATAGATCCCACTGGCGCCGAGCCGCGAACCAGTGCCCGCCAGGTTGAACTCTTCCAGTTCGGCACCAAGCGTGGCCACTCCTCCGCCGCTGCCGAAGAGCAATGCTCCGCTTGTGGACCAAAAATCCTGCGTGGTAATGGTGACCTCGACGGTGTCGGGCGCAACCGTATCCACGTGCATTGCAACGCGCGAGAAGAGTCCCGTCCGCCGCAGATTCCGCTCTGATTCGTACAGGAGCGCCGTATCGAGCCGATCCCCAACGGCGAAGAGGAGTTCGTCGCCGATAACCCACGGGCGCGTCGTTGTGTGGAGCGTGTTCAACAGCGGAGCAGCGAAAAACCACTCATCGGCAGTAGAATCGAACACCTCCCGCTGGTCGAGCCAAATAGCGCCGATGATCGGCTGTGCTCGGGCAGAGCAGAGCGCCACTGCGGCACTCAGTGTGAGTAACCGCAGTGCCACGTGCAGCATGGTTTCGACCGAGAGAACTACGCTGATTCCGCTTCTGCTGGCTGGCAGCACCAGCGTTCGTAGATGCCATCGAGCAGCAGGTTGATTGCATCGGCAGCTTCGCGTGCTGCGTCGAGCGCAATGCGTTGCTGCTCTTCGGTGCGGCAGATGCGCACCAATGCATCGCGAGTAACTTGGCGATGAATGACGTCGGCGTGCTCGTGCACCTGGAAAAAGATGAGCGCATCCTCGGTGTCGAGGTTGTAGAATTTTTTGAGCCCCTCGATCTTGGTGGTCGCCACTTCGGGGATTTGGGACTCATAGGCATAGAGCGCTGCCAATCCCACCGCAGGATTGGGATCGAAGGCAAGTTCGCGGAGAATTTCGACCGACTTGCGCGTGTGGGGCAGGTACTGGCGCGTTGCCATTTCTTGTCGAGTAATGCCGAGCGCATCGCCGAAGCGTCGCCACAGCTCTGGATGATTATTCTCCCCGTGCTCTTCTTCCATCAAGTTTTCCAGCAACATTTGCCGCACTGCCATATCATCGGCGCAGCGTGCATGCGTCGCGCTGACGAAGGTCGGGAAGTGATAGACCTGGTGATAGTACTCCAGCGCGTACTGGCGCAACTGCTCGAGTGTCAGTTCGCCGCGATTCCAGAGCTGGTAGAACGGGTGCTGGAGCATGTGCCGCTCGGCAATGATCGCATCGAGCGCATCGAGAAATTCTTTGTCGGTCATGGCAGCATTGAACGTATGGATGGCAAGCAGCGCAAAACTACGGAATCTTTCAGCGCGTTCACCCAGCACTCTTCCCTTGGAGTGCGATATTTTTGCTGGTAGCATGTCGCATTAATGCTGCACATCGTCCCATGCCAAGCGAGCAGCTCCTTCCCGAACTGGAAGTAGAAACCACCGTCGGCATGCCAGCAAAGTGCATCCTCTACAACGATGACTGGCACACGTTCGACGAGGTTATCGTGCAGATTGTCAAGGCGACTGGTTGCAGCATCGAGGATGCAGAGCGCTTGACCTGGGAAGTGCATACCAACGGGAAAGCCGCTGTCTATGAGGGAGCGCTCAGCGATTGCCTCCGTGTCAGCAGCATTCTCGAGGAGATCGCGCTCCATACGAGTATCGAGATGTAGCGCATCAGCGAAAGAGCGTTTGCCACTCTGCGTGGCTCTGCCCGAGGGGGAACAAGGTTCGCGCTTGCAGTCGCTGCGTTGCTCCAAGCGCGCGAAGGTGCTCGCAAAAGCGCTCGCGCTGCAACTGATTGACCAGCCCCGATGCACACGTAGAGGGATGCTCTAATGCTTCGAGTGCACTGGCGAACTTCCGCCTGGCTGCAAGAACACCCGCCACAATAAATCGCCGCAAGCCTTCGTGGTGGCTATCGTTGCACGGCATCTCCAGGAGCTGTTCCGCCTCGAGCAACCGATCCTGCGCCAGCGCACATTGTGCTGCGCGAAGGCGGGCAAGTTCCCTCTGCTCAGCGGAAAGCTCAGGGCATGTACAGAGCGGAGCAAGCAGTGCAGCAGCACTGTCGAACTTGCCAGCAGCAAAGTACGCCAGCCCGAGATGGTAGCGGAGCCAGGGACTGTCGGGCTGACGCTCCAGCTCTGCGTGGAGGAGTGCAATGTTCCGCTCAATTTTTTCCGGCTGGACGGTTTGGTAGCCGTAGTGGAGGATGCGCACCTGCGAACGGGCAATCTCGAAGCCCGCCCGCTGAATGCTTGCTGCAATTTGCTCGTGGATAGCTCCCTCGAAGCGAATATCCCGATGCCGTCGAAAGAGCCGCGTGTAGCGGTGCTCTGCGGTGGTGATTCCGCCTTCGAGCGCACTGACGATAGTAAGCTCAACGCCACCGATCATTGGATCGGCAAGGTTCGGGCAATGCGCTCGGAACGATTCACCGTCGAGTTCTTCATCGCTGTCGAGCACGAGCACCCAATCGGTCCGGAGATAGTCGAGCGCGAGATTACGTGCGTCGGAAAAATCGTTCCTCCACGGGTGAAAGTACACCTCTGCTCCCAGACGGGCTGCAACCGTTGGCGTACGATCGTGGGAACCAGTATCGAGGACGACAATTTGGCGGGCGATGGTGCGAACCGAACAAAGCGCCCGCGCAATCGTTTCGGCACAATCGCGGGCGATCATCGCAACACCGACCGTTGGAATCTGGCTGTCCATGGAGAAAAGCGATAGACCATCGAACTTGTGCAAACGCAGCCGCCTACCTGCCTGCATCTCCGTGCTCATCTCGAGCACGCATGCAGCGATTGTTCGGCGCGCTACGTTTCGTTTGCACAAGGGGAGGACAGCGCAAAGAGTATGCCGAGCGCTTAGGAGTTCAGCTCGGCTTGCAGGCGGTACTGTCGGCGGGCTGCTCGATTGCGTGCCATGCGCCGCTCGACCGAGGGCTTCGTGTAGTAGGTCCGACGCCGGTATTCTCGCAGGATACCACTCCGCTCAAACTTTTTCTTGAAGCGGCGCAAGGCGCGGTCAATTGTTTCATTCGGTTGAATAGTAACTCCAATCACGCAGCAAATCACTCACGATGGTGAAACATGATTGCGTTCGAGGCTATGTTCGAAGGCGTTCGACCAGCCGACGCTCCTTCATCTTTTCGAAGATTACCACGAGGACCGACATGCCGTTGGTGGCGATTTCCTTGGCGCGCACCGAGCCGTAGTCGTCCCACTCACGGTGGTAGAGCACATCGCCAATGTTGTATTCTTGGCGTGGGTCGTAGTCTTTGGCGTCCTCACGCTCGATCTTGATGCTTGCAACCCGAAGCTGCTGCTGCTCGAGCGCATCGAGATTGACCAGTTGGGCATGGCGGCTGACGGTGCAGCGTGCCCACTGCATGCGTCCTTCCTCCGTTTCCGTTGGTTCGCCGATGAGCTCGTGCCGCGTTTCCTTCATCAGGAACGGCGAGTAGAGCGTGATGTATTTCCGCGTCCGGCGACGACGCTTTTTGACGTCAGCTTCTGCCATAGAGAACGCCTCGACAGTGGTTGCAGCCTATCTTGCAAGGTGCAAAAATACAAAACCACCTGCCGCACAGGGACAGCACCCCATCAGGCAGCAACCGGGGCGTCGCTTTTCCAGCGAAAGCGATACCCGACCCCTTTGACCGTTTCGATGCAGGAGGCATAGCGCCCGAGTTTATCGCGGATCTTCGAGATGTGGACGTCAACGGTCCGATCCACTACGTACACCGTCTCGCCCCAAATGCGGTTGAGAAGCTGATCGCGCGTGAAAACTTTATCGGGATTTGCCGCCAGAAATGCCAAGAGCTCGAACTCTTTTTTCGGGAAGAACATCTCGACCCCATCAACCCAAACCGTGTAGTTTTGGCGGTGGATCTCGAGCGTTCCAATTTTGAGCACCTCTGGGGCCACGATGCGCTCGGTGCGAGCTTGTTCGCTGACACGGCGCAACAGCGACTTGACACGCGCAATGAGCACACGCGGCGAGATCGGCTTGGTGACGTAATCGTCTGCGCCAAGTTCGAGACCGACGATCTGGTCAATCTCGCCGGTGCGCGCTGTCAAAAACATCACCGGAATGCCTGCTGTTTCCGGAGTTGACCGAAGCTTTTTGCATAGCTCGAAGCCATCGGCATCCGGCATCATAACGTCGAGGATGATAAGGTCCGGCTGCAACTGGGCAGCTTTTTCGAGTGCCGCTCCCCCCTGCGTAAAACCGAGTGCTTTATACCCTTCCCGCTCTAGATTGTACGTAATCAGTTCGACGATGTCGGGTTCATCGTCCACAACGAAAATTGTTTTGCGTTGCGAGAGCATCTGCCAATCACTCGATCATGGGGCGTTCGACCGGATGCAAAATTATCCGCCGCTATCAGAAGCGATGTGTAACCTTTTCGTAACGCACTGGCCAATACACGAAAACCGCACGTGCCCGCGTCAGGGGAAACTCCCAGCGTAGTTTTGCAACTGATTTTCTACCCCACGTGCGCATGATTCGGGTTCCGATCCGTACCGTCTCGATTGTCACGCTCGGATGCAGCAAGAACGCGGTTGATTCTGAAGTTCTTGCTGGCACACTTGCCCGTGCAGGGCTTGAGCTTGTCTCTGAGCCAGAGGGGGCCGATGCAATCGTTATCAACACGTGCGGATTCATCGCAGCTGCCAAAGAAGAAAGCGTCAACACCATTCTGGAAGCAATCGAGTTGAAAGCTGCCGGGCATACTCGCGCTGTCGTCGTCGCTGGTTGCTTGGCAGAACGGTATGGCGACGAGCTACGCAAGGAGCTTCCGGAAGTTGATCTGATTGTTGGGACCGAGCAGTTCAGTGCGATTGCACGGTTTCTCTCGCCGGACTACAAATACACCCTCGTCGGGGAGCGCGTCCAGAGCACACCGCCGCATTACGCCTACGTCAAGATTAGCGAAGGCTGCGACCATCCGTGTTCGTTCTGTGCAATTCCACTCATGCGGGGGCGGCATCGAAGCCGTCCCGAAGCGGAGATTGAGCGCGAGGTTCGACGCCTTGTCTCCAACGGGGTCCGCGAGATCATCCTCATCGGTCAGGACACGACGTACTACGGCTACGACCTTTACCGCAAGCGCACGATTGCAGATCTTCTGCGCCGCCTGCTCGACATCGAAGGTCTCCAGTGGCTCCGGATGCTCTATGCGTACCCGTCGCATTTCCCGCTGGAGGTGCTCGACGTCATGCGCGAGCGATCGAATATGTGCAAGTATCTCGACCTTCCGCTCCAGCACTGCTCGACGGACGTTCTCCGCTCCATGCGGCGCGGCATTACCCGCCGTGCGACCGAAGAGCTGATCGCGACAATCCGCGAGCGCGTTCCCGGCATTGCGCTGCGCACCACGTTCATCGTCGGCTACCCGACCGAATCTGAGCGGCATTTCGACGAGCTGTGTCGCTTCGTGGAAGAGCAGCGCTTCGATCGGCTCGGCGTCTTCACGTACTCCCACGAGGATGGCACCTACGCCGAAATTTTGGGCGACCCAATCCCGGAGGAAGTCAAAATCGAGCGCCAGCAAACGCTCATGGAGCTTCAGCGCGGGATTTCCTACCAGCGCAACCAAGCACTCATCGGCACAGCACTCCGCGCAGTCGTTGATGACGTGCTTCCGAACGGCGAGTACCGCTGCCGCACCGAAGCAGATGCTCCCGAGGTAGATTGCGAGCTTTACGTTACTGCACCGCAGAAGCTCTCCGTCGGTGACTTCATCACCGCCGAAATCACCGATGCTGCCGAGTACGACCTTTTTGGAACTGTTCAATGTACCGAGGACACCGAGCGGGCAACCGCACCTGCAGCATCGTAGCACTGGCTATCCTTGCTGCAGCGATTGCAGCAGCGCAGCCTTCGGGCGATGAGCTGCGCATGGCGACGATGTACGTTCGTGGTAGTGGGCCCGACTCCAGCCGGCTCGATGTGTACACAGCACTGCCGTATCGCTCGATACAGTTTGCATCCAGCGGACGCGATTACGTCGGGAGCTACCGCCTTTCCATCACAATCCGCGATAGCACGGGGATGACGGTTGTCCACGAGCAATCGCTCGAGCGAACGCTGCGTGCTGGGGAGCGTCCAACCGCCTCGAGCGAAATGGAGGACATCACGCAATCGGTCTTTACCGTGCCGCCGGGCCGCTACCGTGTCGAGGTCTCGGCGACCGACCAGCTCTCCAGCCGCCAGTGGCGCACCGCGCAGCATGTGACGATCCCCAACTGGCGCCGCCAGCCGATCGGCATCAGCGGCATCCTTCTTGTTTCGCGTATCGAGGAACGAAACCGCCGCTACGTGCTCACCCCATACATCGGCAGCGACATTGGTGCGCTCGGCGATGGATTCTTTGCATTCTTCGAAGTTTACGCCAGTGCAGGGCGCGCACTCCAGCTCCGCGCTCGCATTCTCGACAGCACCGCGACGGTGTTCTCCACAGCATGGCAGAGTATCCGCACCGATAGCACCGGCACTGCACAGCACTTTATTCGTCTGGTGCCGCCTGTCGCTCGGATGCCGCAAGGGCAGTACATCATCCGCGTCGAAGCTGCCACTGACACCGCAACTATTCTCGCAAGCGCCGAACGAAGCATCGAGCTGCGCTACGGCGTCTCCAGTAGCATCTTTAGCGACATCACACGCGCAATCCGACAGCTCCGCTACATCGCCACCCAGGCAGAGATTGATTCGATGCTCGCCAAACCTACCGACGCCGAGCGCCGCGCTGCATTCGAACAATTCTGGAAAGAACACGACCCCACGCCAGGCACACTCCGCAACGAAGCGTTCGAAGAATACTACGCCCGCATCGAGTACGCCAACCGCAACTTCCGCTCCTACACCGAAGGCTGGCTCACCGACATGGGCATGGTGTACATTGTCCTCGGCGAGCCATCGAGCGTCGAACGCCGCGTCAATCCATATGACAATCGCTCGATTATCATCTGGACGTACACGCAGCTAAATCGCCGCTACATCTTCATTGACAACACCGGATTCGGCGACTACCGGCTCTCGCCTTCGACTCCGTTTTTCTTGAACGAGAAGTACCGCTACCGCGGCGTGCAGTGATGCACGTCAACTGCTCGGTGGGGACTCATCGCCGAGAAGGTGCAGCTTGACAAGCTCGATCGTTCGATCGGTTGCCCGTAAAATCACAGCGCGGTAGGGTGGAATGTCAAACGTCGCTCCGACGGGAGGAATTGTCCCCGCCTGGAGGAAAATCAAGCCACCGAGCGTTTCGTAATCTTCGCTTTCGGGAAGAGGAACAGGCAGGTACTCGTTGAGGTCGGCAATCGGGGTCGCAGCTTGGACGATGTAGTCGCTCCGCTGACGCTCAACTGGCGCGCGTTCTTCGTCGTACTCATCGCGGATTTCGCCGACGATTTCTTCGAGCACATCTTCGAGCGTAACAAGGCCAGCAGTTCCGCCGAATTCATCGGTGACGATTGCCATATGCACCTGTTCCTGCTGGAAGCGTCTCAGCAAGCGGCTGAGCAGTTCTTCTTCACTGACGGTGATCACCGGGCGGAGGATGTCCTCCAGAATGATCAGGTGGCGCATGTGCACCAGCGAGAGCAGATCCTTTGTGTACACAATGCCGACGATGTCATCGAGTGTGCCTCGATAGACTGGCATGCGGGAGTACCCCTCTTCGATGACGACGTCGAGGATGCGGTCGGTCGGCATCCCGAGCTCGAGCGCGACGATGCGCCGGCGCGGGACCATGACGTGCCGTACCTGGCGCTGGCGGAATTCGAAAATGTTCTCGAGCAGTTCGTGATGCTCCGCTTCGAGGATGCCGCTCCGCTGGCTTTCTTCAAGGAGGTAGCGAAGCTCATCGGCCGAATGCAGCTCGCTTTCCTTCGCTGGGGAAATCCGAACAAGCCGCAGCAGCAACTGCGCAAGTCCATTGAGCAACCAGATCGCAGGTTTGAAGACCACGTAGAACGCGCGCATCGGGACGGAAACCGCATATGCGATGCGTTCACTGTGCTGGATTGCAAGCGATTTCGGCGCAAGCTCGCCGAGCACGATGTGCAGCACCGTAATTGTGCCGAATGCCACGGGCAGAGAGATTCGATGGATGGACTCCTGCGAAAGATGGAAGCCCAGCATCTCAAACGTTGCTGCGATCATCCGCGCGACAACTGGCTCCCCGATCCATCCCAACCCAAGCGATGCAATCGTGATGCCCAGCTGCGTTGCCGATAGATACCCATCGAGCTGCCCAATAATCGAGCGAACCAGCCGTGCAAGCACACTTCCTTCCCGCGCACGAACCTCGACATGCGACGAACGCACCTTGACCAGTGCAAATTCGGCAGCAACGAAAAATGCATTCAGACCAACCAGTGCAAGCGTAAGCAGGAGATCACCGACCATCGAGCGGGAACTTCCAAGCAAGACGACCACGTGCAATATCGGAAACGCTGCTCTATGCACACACCTGCACCGAATGTGCCGGCTCGCTCATCCCTTGCGCCAGGCTCTCCGCTTGAGGGCAGAGTCCGCCCTTCTCTGTAGAGAGCAGTTCGTACGGTAGGCGCGCACATGGCACGACGATTGCAACAAAAGCGAGAGATTATCGGATATGCGTACCCAAACATGAGGCACGGACGCCTTTTTCTTCTCGGAGTACTCGCATTGCTGGTGCTCATCGGCACAGATGCCCTCGCACAGCAACCAGGGGCAGCATTGCCGCTGCCGACGGTGACGATCGGTGTCCAGCAAACGCAAAGCCCGAAAGAATTCACCACCGCGCTGCAAATTCTGCTAGTGCTGACGGTGCTTGCACTGGCTCCCTCGATTTTGGTGATGATGACCTGCTTTACCCGCATCGTGGTGGTGTTCTACTTCATGAAGCAGGCACTCGGCACGCAGGCGCAACCACCAGCACAGCTCTTAGTCGGGCTGGCGCTGTTTCTGACGTTTTTCGTTATGCAGCCGGTCCTCGATCGTGCAAACCGTGAAGGACTCCAGCCATACTTGCGCCAGGAAATCAGCCAGGACGTTGCCGTCACGCGGATGATTCAGCCATTCCGCGAATTCATGCTCCGCCACACGCGCGAGGAGGATCTGCGCCTGTTTGTCAAGCTCAGCGGCAAGGACAAACCGCGCAACCTCGAGGAAGTCAGCACGTGGGCGGTGATTCCCGCTTATACCTTGAGCGAACTTCGGATCGCCTTCCAGATCGGCTTTATCATCTTCGTGCCGTTTTTGGTGGTGGATATGATCGTCTCGAGCACTCTGATGTCGCTGGGGATGTTCATGTTGCCGCCGCAGGTGATTTCTCTGCCGATCAAAGTGCTGCTGTTTCTGCTCGTTGACGGCTGGCATCTGCTTGTCGAATCGCTCATGAAAAGCCTTGTCCCACTCTGAACCGAAGACCGATGACTGATGCAATGGTTGTGCAAATCGCGCGCGATGCGTTCTACTACGTCCTGCTGGTCAGCGGGCCGCTGCTTCTGCTCTCGCTGGTGGTCGGCTTAGGGATTGCAATTTTCCAAGCGGCAACCTCGATCAGCGAACAGACACTCACCTACGTACCGAAGCTTTTGGTTACGTTCGTTGTGACGCTGCTGGTACTGCCGTTTATGATTCGCAACCTGAAGACGTTCACGATTGCGCTGTTTTCCATGATCCCGACGCTCAAGTAGCGTCGCAACTACAGCAAGCTGGAGGAAGCAATGCTCTTTCCACCGGGCAATGTGCTCGAATACCTCATGGGCAAGTTCATCGTTGGCATCCTGTTTTTCGTGCGGGTGCTGGCGATGATGGTCTCCGGGCCACTGCTGAGTGCGCTTGGCATTCCGCCGCTGGTCAAGGTTGGTCTTGCAGCCACGATTGCGCTCTCGATGGCAATGGTGGCGGCCCCACTGCAACCGACGATTGTCGTCGAGCCATTTGCCCTCGTCCCATTGGTGCTCAAAGAAACCTTCGTTGGTGCGCTCATCGGATTTTGCGCATCCATGGTCATGATGGCTGCACGCGTTGCTGGCGGACTTGCCGACATAGAACTTGGCTTCCAGACTGCGCTGCTGTTCGATCCAATGGCGGGCGTGCCGACTCTCCTTGGCGAGCTGAAAGCAATGGCAATGCTCATGCTGTTTTTAGGGATGAACGGACACCATGCCTTGCTCGAAGCGGTGCATGCAAGCGCAATGCTGGTGCCGCTCGACCGCTTCGCACTCGGCAGTGTGGACGTTACGTTTCTCGTTCGGATGGCAACAGAGGCGCTCATCCTTGGCGTCAAGATAGCAGCACCGATCATCGTTGCGACGTTCTTGGTGCACATAGCGCTGTCGCTGCTTGCTCGGATTGCCCCGCAGGTGAACATCTTCATGCTCTCGATGCACGTCAAGATTGTCGTGGGATTGCTCGTCCTGCTGGCGACAGTGCCGCTGGTTGTCCTCGTCATGAAAAATGCACTCGGCTGGTTCGATGATCAGCTGACGACGCTGCTTGTCGCACTTCGAACACGCTAAGTGCGATGCCCGAAACACCCGACGGCCAGGAACGAACCGAGGAAGCGACGCCGAAACGCTTGAGCGATGCCCGAGAGCGTGGCCAGGTCGCCAAGAGCATGGAGCTGACCAGCGCAGCACTGCTGCTGTTTGGGGGATGGTTCCTCTACACCTACGGCGCATACATCGGCGATCGGCTTGCGGCAATGTTTCGCTCGGTGTTCCAGCACGCTGCAGAGTTCACAATTAGCGATGCATCGCTCCCCGTCTATGCAGAGCATCTTGGCATGTTCGTTCTTCTGTTGCTGCTCCCGTTCCTGGGGGTTGCATTGGTGCTCGGCTTGGCGAGCGAAATTGGGCAAGTAGGCCTCCGCTGGGCAGGGAAAAAATTCACCGAAGGCATCAAGAACGCACCACTGTTCCACCCGATGCGCGGACTGCGGCGACTGTTCCTTTCGAAGGATACTGCTCTCCAGCTCGGGAAAAACTTGGGGAAGGTGCTCATCATCGGCGTGGTGGTCTGGGATGTACTCCGCCGCCGGACCGACGAGGTCCTCACCCTGATGGCACAGCCGCTGGAATCACTGGCGCGGACGATTGCATCGCTCGGCTTCGAGCTAGTGCTCAAGGTAAGCCTTGTCTATGCTCTCATTGCCATTGGCGATTTCCTCTACCAGCGGCGGCGCTTCCGCCAGGAGATGAAGATGACAAAGCAGGAAGTCAAAGACGAACTCAAGCAACAGGAGGGCGATACCCAGGTCAAGCAACGCATTCGTCAGATTGGGCGTCAGCGTTTGCGGAAACTGATGCTCCAACGTGTCAAGAACGCCGATGTTGTCGTCACAAACCCGACACACTACGCTGTGGCACTCCTCTACGAACGCGGGAAGATGAATGCTCCGCGTGTCGTTGCAAAGGGCGTGGACCACTTAGCCGAGCAGATTCGCCGCATCGCGAAGGAAAGCAACGTTCCGATCGTCGAGGATCCACCGCTTGCCCGTGCGCTCTACGCCTCGTGCGAAGTAGATGACGAAATCCCCGAAAGCCTCTTCCGGGCAGTCGCACGAGTATTGGCATACGTCTATCGGTTACGTTCTCGCACCCGCGGGTAATCGCTCTCGCTGGCGTTATCGCCGGACGTGTGCGCTCTGCTCTCACCTGTCCGCCGCCTTGAAAAAATCATTTGGTTTGTAAACATTTCTGCATTATTTTGGGGTGGAAATCGGACACGGGCAGTACGCCGATGCTCACCATGTTGGACAACCTGTTTTGGGATGCACGTGCACTGCGTCTGGCAACGCAGCCTGGGGAACGCGTGCCACTCTGCTGCTTCGCCGCTGAGAAGCTGACACACACACACACACACACACACACACACACACACACCGTTCAGGAAGAGATCATCGAGCACATGTGCATTATGTGAACGGCCACCACCACAAGATTGGGATGCCCGGCAGTTGGGAATGGACGTGCAGCAGAGAGGTGGCAATAACATAGATGTTTCACAATTTGGGATGCACTTACCATGAAAGCATTCATGCTCGTGCTTGGAGCGTTCCTGCTGGTGGTGGGCGCTGGAGCACAGCCGTGTCGTGGACCTGACTGTCCCGACGGTGTAGATGTATTCACGTTTCCGTGGACGATCGGCTTTGGCGTAGGTACGCAGACATGTTACTTCCAAGCGGAAGTGACAGCGTACCAGTGCCGTAGCAGTCAAAAAGGCGGCTACTACTTCCGGCGCATTTGCTGGATTGCGATGCCGTCGTGTGGGAATAGCTCGCAGTGCGTGGTCAGCAGCATTTTGGAAGAGCTGGTGGCAGCACTTCGGATTTCGCTGTTCGGTGCCGATCCGTACAATTGGTTTTCGGTGTACGGAACGGTGCGTGTGATTCATCCGTCGTGTTGGCGGGTGGAGGGAACATGCTTTGTTGCGTGCACGGAAGGTGATCCGTGCTGTTACATCGAGGGGCCGCGTGGTATGCCGGGCGCGCGGCAGAATACAGTCGTGCCGGTGCAATGCGATCCGGATTGTCAGAATGTGTGTCCATAGAGGAGGTAGCCATGAAAACGATGAAGTTGTTCTTGTGCATTCTTCTTGTGGCAGTGGCAACGCAGGCACAGGATACACGCCCCGGTGTGGGCTGTTGGCAGGATGGTGGAATGCTCTACGTTTGGGCAGGGTCAGCAGGTTGCTTTGTCAGCGCGGACAAAGGGCGAACCTGGCACCGCCTGGAAGCAACTTCAACTGCGCATGCTGACGCAGAGCCACCCTGTGTTCGTTCGGGAGCGACGATTCAAGTGTATCCCAATCCAGCGGTGGATTGGGCTGTGCTCCGTGTCGAGGTCTCTTCTCCTCTGCGTGCGGACATTCTCGTGCGCGATGTACTCGGCCGAAGTACGGTGCACGCTGCATCGGTGTTGCTCGAGGAAGGCCAGACAACGATTCTCTTGAACTTGGCACACCTCCCCTCTGGTCGGTACCAGTACGAGGTGTGGTCCAGCGGACACTGTCTCGGGTTTGTGCCAGGGATTGTCCTCACTACTGCAGGAGGCCAGCCATGAAATGGATGCGTTGGATGCTCATTGCCATCGTTTGCTTCACCTCCAGCCTCTCTGCACAAGACTGCCCCATCAACCCTGATACCTTCGATCCATGCATGTGCCAGCCCGACTCAGATAAGGCATGCAATGGGTGCGGGAACTGTAACGCACCGTGGCAGGTGGAGCAGGCGAGCTTTTTCATCTACGGCACCGATCCAGATACTGGGGAACGGGACTCATGCATCGTGGACGTACAGTATCGGATCCGTCAATGCCAACCACCAACACAGGGTGGGCAGGCATGTTGTGAACTGGAGTTCGATTGGCTCTGGCCTCAGTGTCGCATGTGCCGTAACCAACGCTGGGTGTTCACACACATCCAGCTCGTCATCGGGCAGTATTTCTCCGGCAACCTCTGCTGGACGTACAATAGCGACGGTTTCGACCTTGTCTCTCGTCGGCCGAAGTGCTGGAGGGTAACGAACGTTCCGCCACCGGGTGTAACACCACCACCGCAGGGCTTTTCGCCAAACGAGGTGTGGCTGGTTCCGTGTACTTCGCCCCCATGTTGTCTTACTGTACACTTCACTAACCAAAACGGCAGGATTTGTCCTGTAGTAGACGACCAACACCAATGCTACTACCACACACCTCGTGACTTCAACTGTCTCGCGCCGAACTACGAGTGTAATGTTGATGTATGTTGCCCACCGCGGCAGCAGCAACCGTAGAAGACCGGGGCAGGGGGCCGGCAACCCCGGCTCCCTGCCGTGTGATGTTGGATGTTTCACATTGAGAGGAACTCTTCCCATGAAACGGTGGTGTCTTGCAATTAGTCTGCTGCTTGCAGCAACGCAGCTTTCTGCACAGCGCAATGCACGGGAGGCATCGGTATGGCTATTGAGCACGACTGCACCACGCTGGGGGATTGACTTCAACAGCGGCACGGGAGTAGCATTCTGGAGCAATCTATTCCGGAGCGATGAAAAAGCAATCGGTCGAACTGTGACAATCGCCGATCCTGCAACCGGTGCACTGCTCTTCCACGTGGGATACTTCGTTGACCGGAATGTCCCAACGTTTGGGTGCTATATTCAGACCTATAGTGGACGGTTGATTAGATATTATTACGATGATAGGGGTGATCTTGCTCGAATTATCCCACCCCTCGGACTCAGCGATTGCTCGGTATGTTACATCAAGCCTTCGCTGGAGGTGTGCGTCGTCCCCGACAATTCCGATTCGGGTGGGTATCACATTTTTGTGCTCGATACGGGCGGAATCCTCTATTCGCAGCTTCGTCTGGGCAGGGGCTACCGCGCTCGAGTTGATGAGGAAGACTTTACATTCCCCGTACTCCGCCAGCGGTTGTTAGAAGAAGACACCCTGCTCTTATCATTGACTGCAACGCCAGACTGCATGGGGCGTGGGTATTGGCTTGTTGCATGCCGACCTGCAAATGGAGGAAGTGCCCTGCGGTTCTATGCATTTCACATTACTGGTGACAAGGTAGATCCACAGCCGGTCGTCTCGACCATCCCACTGCCTGCGTACACGAAGGTGCCACGGTATTACAGTGCAATTATACAGACTCCAAGAGATGAAAGGCTTTCAGGGGGAAAATGGGCGGATAGTGTGTATGTTGATCCGGATAGCCTGTATGCCCATTTCTTCTGCGTAGAAACACGTTCAAAATTCATCTACGGTCCGAGTTACGGTGGTGGGATGAAGATTTCACCGGATGGTCGGTACATTGTCCTCTCGCAAGCTGCACTTCCGATGCTCTACCGCTTCGATAACCAGAACGGGCGGGTCAGTGGGGGAACTACCATCCCAGAATACATCTCGATGGAGGGCGGTATGATTCGTGCAGGGGTGAACTGCACCTTCGACCCAAGCGGTCGGTATCTCTACACCATCGGCATTGCAGTTGACTCACTCTCGCTGAGGGAAACATTGGTTGCTAGAGGGGTAAGTTGGGAAGCAGAAAAAGATTATGCACGGCATCAGCGACTGTGGATCCGACGATATTCACTCCCTGCGTTGCAGCAATGGCAAACTGTTTGGCAGACGAACGATGAGCATATTCTTATTCAGCAGGGAGAAGTCTATACTGGTATAGACTGGCTCAAACTCTATTCTGGCCAATTCGATGATCGAGCCGTACTCTTCGATGTGGGGGTTGATGGGAGTCTCTACTTTGACTTTAGCCGGTTAATGCCTGCTGGACTCTGGCGTACTAGGGATACTACTCAGGGTACGTTTCTGATGAGAATAGGAGCCATTCGTAATCCAGGGAGTTCAGCCCCATTGATAGACACTAATGCAGTTTCCTCGCTTCTTGGCCTTTTAGATGTTACCTGGTTCACCACAGGTCAATTCTCCCCCATGTTGCTTGGGTGGTTGCTAAATAGTAGGATAATCTGTGACGGGATAAGAAAAATCACACTGAAGATTCGGGATCCTGGACCAAAGTGGGTGGCAATATATCCTACGGATATTGCTATAAAAGGTCTCTCCACCATCCCGAACTACATCAGTAGTGTAAGTGTGGCGGGGTATCCGGAGAGTAGTGCGACGTGTGCTGCTCCGCAGGTGCAGCTTGCGCCGGCGCAGCTCTGCGCCGGGGAATGTTACTATTGGCGTCCGAGCCAGGTGCGTTACCAGCCGACGTACTACCGATGGGAGTTCGACGGTGGGGAGCCAGCAGCGTACGTTGGTGCCGAGCCGCCGCTGATTTGCTATCGGCAGCCGGGCACCTACCGTGCGGTGCTCATTGCCTGCAATGCCAATGGGTGCGACACTGCGGTTGCGGAGGTTCGGGTCTTGCCGGCGCCGGTGGTCAGCATCGAGGGGGATACGGCACTGTGTCCCGGGGAGCGGGGCGTCCTCCGTGCGCGTGGTGGGGTGCAGTACCGGTGGCGTCAGGTGGGCGACGATAGCGTCCGTAGCAACAGTGCGAGTGTGGAGGTTGTCGGCGGTCAGCGGTATGTGGTCGAGGTGTGGGATGGTGGTTCATGCTGGGTACGGGATACCGTTGCGGTGCGGCTCGATGCGCCGCGTGCGGTGCGATTGGATACGGTGGTGTGTCGAGGGAGCGTGGTAGTTCTGCGGGGCGGGGAGGGTCACACGTTTGTGTGGCGCGATGCTGCGGGTGCGGTTGTTGGGACCGATTCGACGTTGACGCTCGTTGCGACCGCCGATGCAGACTACCGTGTAGAGGTGCAGGGGGAACGGTGGTGTAGCGATAGTGGATGGGTCCGGCTGCGGGTTGGGGAGCGCTTGGAGGTACGCGCCGAGGATGTCCGTGCGTGCGCGGGGATGCCGGTAGTGCTGCGGGTGCTCAGCCCAGCAGCGGAAGCCGAGTACGTGTGGCGAGATTCGAGCGGCCAGGTGATTGGCGAGGGTACGGCGGTGGAAGTGCAGGCAGTCGAGAGCACGTGGTACGTGGTGGAAGGGCGGACAGCGTCGGGATGCCGTGGCAGCGATACGGTCCGGGTGGAAGTTGGCCAGCAGTTAGCGGTGGAGGCGCTTGGGGACACCGTCGTGTGTCGTGGGAGCAGTGTGCAGCTTGCGGTGCGGCGTGCAGCGTCGGATGCTGAGTATGTGTGGTATCGTGGTGGGGAAGAGATTGGGCATGGGGCAGCGGTGCGGGTGGTTGCCGATACAGCAGCGGTGTACGTGGTGCACGGCGTGCGCGGCGCGTGTGAGGGGTGGGACACGGTCGTGGTGGGAGTGTATCCGCCAGCAGAGGTCCGCTCGCAGGATCAGCGGGTGTGTCGTGGACAGGAGGTGGAGTTGACGCTCCAGGGGAGCGGTGTACGGTGTTGGTGGGAGGATACCGCAGGGGTGGTGGTGAGCCAGTCGTGTTGGTATCGGGTGACGCCGACTCGGACGGTCCGGTACGTAGGGGTGATGGAGGATAGCAACGGTTGTCGGTCGTCGGTGGAGGTGCAGGTAGTGGTGGACGAGCCGGCGGTCGTGGAGGTGTGGGTCGAGCCTGCAGTGGTGGAGGTTGGCGCAGGGCAGCGCGCGTTCATTCGAGTGATGGCGCGGTCGTCGGGCGTGGCGAGGCTACGTGGAGGTGTCGTGCGGGTTCGGGTGCCGGTTGGGGTGGCAGATGTCGAGGGAGGACAGTTGGACGGTCAGTGGAAGGAGGTTGCCCTCGCGGTGGGGGATGTGACGGTCGGTGGAGCCGAGCAGGAGCTTGGGAGGGTGGAGCTTGTCGGGGTCGCAGGAGGTGATCGCACCGGTCCAGTGGAGGTGCGGTTCCAGGGTGAGGGCTGTGTTGTGGTGCAGGTGCGCGGTGGGGATGTGGCGCGGCAGGAGGTCTGCGCTGAGGCGTTAGTACGGGTGCGGCTCGTCGAGCCGGTGCAGGTCGTGCAGCGGAACCAGGAAGTGGAAGTCCGTGGAAGCGGAGTCGAGGAAGTGCGGCTCTACACAGTGGATGGTCGTGAGGTGATGCGGGGCAGCGGTCGGTCCCTCTGGGTTGGGGAGCTGGCCAGTGGGATGTACCTTGTGCGCATCAGGCGCGGCGATCAGTGGCAGACGGTCGTAGTGATGCTCGGTCGGTAGCACAGGCGGAAAAAGTTGCAAACGCACGGGGCACGGTGATGCCGTGCCCCATGCGGGCAACGTTGCTGCCAGTCGGCTGGAGAGGAAGCATCTGCCAGCCAATACTCTACCGCGCTACGGTGAACGTCGTCTGCACAAGCGCGTCATTGCACCGCAGCTGGGCAAGGTAGGTGCCCGACGGCAGCACCGGAAGCGAAAGACTGCTCACACCTTCGGGAAGCAAGCCTTGATAGAGTTCGCCGATAAATTGCCCGCGCAGGTTGTAGATCTCTACCTGAACCGACGCAAGGCGCCGAAGCTGGACTCGCAACTGGCCTCCTCCGCCGACAATGGGATTGGGAACGACGCCAAGTGCTGAACTTGCATCAGTTGCGGGAAGAACGCTCGACGTGACTCGACGCTTGATAACGTTGAGCGGTGCAATTCGATCGCCCAAGATTGCAGCTGTATCCTCCGCAGTAGCGTCGAACCAATTGAGCAGGATGTCCGCGTAGAGACGCCGGTAATCGTTCTGGTAGATAAGGTCGCCGTTCGCATCGAGCTCGTGGAGGTTCGGTGCTGTCCCAAAGCGCGAAGAGCGGATGCTTTCCCCATCGCCGAAGACAAACTGCACTCCTGCCGCACCGTGATCGGTCCCACGCGAGCCATTCTCGTAGGGGCGCCGCCCAAACTCGGAGATCGTGATCCCTACAACGCGGCGCGCAAAGCCCTGCTGGAGCGCATCCTGCATGAACATCGCCACGCCGCTGGCGAGCTGCCCCAGAAGCGATGGATGGACGCCTTTGGTGACGTCGTCGGCTTCTTGCTGCTGGACGTGCGTATCGAAACCGCCCAGATAGCACAGGTACACTTTCGTTTTGAGACCACCCGAAATCAAGCGCGCAATCATCCCAAGCTGCGCGGGCAAACCGCGAGAGCCATAGTCCACTGTCGTGCGTCCACGGGAATACGCATCGAGCACCGCTTGGGAGTAGCGATCTGCTTGTGCTGCAATCGAGCGAATGTAGTTGAACTCCCGCGCAAACGCATCCAGTTCGGGTAGTGGCTCTTCATCTGGTGTCGAACCCTTCCCCAGCTCGAAGAATTTTTGCGGATCGGTCAGCGCAATTCCAACGTCACCCTTGGCCGATTGGAACAGCAGCGAGAGCGTCCCCCCAATCTGCACACACAGCGGATGCTCCGGCAGCACTGCGGGGAAATCAGGCAACACGCGCGCAAAGAAGCGCCCGATCCAACCTTCACTGAGCCGAACGAAGGGATCGGACGAGTTGATGCCCGATAGCCAAATGTCCGTCGAGCGGAAGTGCGACAGGTTCGGATTGTCGTAGCCGACATCCTGCACGATCGCCAGCCGTCCCTGATCCATCAACCCGCCAAAGCCGCCACCATAGACGCCATCGCCCGCCGACGCAGGGTGGAGGTAGAGATCGGTCGTCAGCCAGCGCCACGCCTGCTGCTTCGGAACTGCTAGTGTCGGACGTATGCGGTAGTACTCGTCGTCCTCGGCTGGGATGACGGTGTTGAGTGCGTCGTTGCCGCCAAAGAGCTGGATGATGATGAGCACGTTATCGCTCTCCAGCACACGAGGCGGTAGCGACAGGATCGGCGAACTGGCACGAACAGGGATACCCGCAATACTTGTGGCAGCAGCTGATGTCGCAAGCGCTGTCGCCGTGCGGAGAAAGTCACGTCGTCGCATCGCGATGTACCTCCATCAAAAACGTTAGCACAAGTGGTAATCGGGAGCTTTGACAATTGCCCGAAGGAGCGACCGCAGTCGGCTGCCGACTGCCTGGGCATCGTTGGCGATCGAAGGCCATTCGTAACGGGGTGCGCCGGCAAGAAGAATTGCCTGGTAGTATGCCTGACGCTCGGCGCTCACCGGGCGCGGGAGCAAAAACTCCGTCACAGCCGCAACAAAGGTTTCCACTGACTGCCACCCCTCGAAGGAACGGACGAACGCTTGCGCCTGTGCATCGCTCATCGCAGCGATCAGCTGTCCGGCGTACTGAATCCGCTGGGGGAACGTTTTCGTGCTGATCCACGCGCGGTAGCCCGGCCACCCCGAAACATCGGGTGGGTCAATGAGGTCCTGCTCCATCCGTGCCATCGCGTCCGCAGCTCCCGGAAGCGAAACACCGAGCTGCCGACCCAACCCGACGACAAACTCCGCCGGCGTTTTGATCTGCACGCCGCGGTTGGCAGGATCGAAAAAGTGCTTGCTCGCCAGCAGCGTCCGAACAAGCGGACGCAATTCGAAATCGTTCGCGATAAAGACATCCATCAACGCGGAAAGCACCGCAGCATCGGCCGCTCCGGGATTGCTGTACACAAAGAAGCGGTACAACTTGCTGGCGATGAACCGTGCAACTGCTTCCGGACGCTGCTGGAACAAAATTTCGATCATCCGACGGACTTCCTGCGTCCGGACCAAGTACTCGGTGTTCGTGTCTTGGTCACGCGCCGGGATCGTCATCCCCAAGTACTGCTTTGCGCCGATGTCGTGATCGCTGGGTTTGAACCATGTGTTGAACATGCCATTCGGAGCCGGCGCGTCGCTGTAGAGCGAGGACTTCCACCCTGTCAGCACACGTGCTGCTTCCTTGACGTCGCCCTCGGTGTACCATCCAATTCCCGTTGAATACAGCTCCATCATCTCGCGTGCGTAGTTTTCGTTTGGCGTGCCAGCAACGTTGAGCGTCCCACCCAAGTACTCGAGCATCGCACAGTCGAGCGTGACTTCTTCGAGGAATGCGCGGAAGTTCGCCAGCCGCATCCGTCGAAGCATGAGATTCTGGCGATAGAGCACCTGCGGGGGAATGTACCCCAAGTCGTAGGTGAACTCGGTCGTGAAGTGCCCACTCCAAAAGAGCGTAAGCTTTTCCCGTGCGGGGATTGTTTCGGCAAGCATTTGCTCGATCCACCACTGCTGCAGCGCCTTGAAGTTTGCCTGCCACGTTGATTCAATTTGATTGCGGGTGACGATGTCCACACCGCGCGGATCTTCCTGCGCTTGGTTTACCCATGCGCCTGGAGACGGCACAGGTGGCTCTTGGCTTGGATCACCGAGCAAGAGATCAACAGCCTCCAGAGCACTCTTGCCGACAAGTTGCTCGACCAGATCGGGAGTAGGTCCAAACGTGAGTCGCCGCAGCAGGTGGAGCACATCACTACGCGACAGTAGCTCTTGGTACGGCTCGATCGAGCTTATTGGCTCTGCAAGACGGGCAGGCGCACGGCGTTCCAGCCCAAGGAAAACACGACGGTTCATCGGCATAGCGTGCGGTAAACCAACAAACAGGTGGCAAACAGCCACAAGGCGTGCAGCACAAACACTCCGCAGTTGCAAACGTAACACCACAGCGCACAAAAAGTATTCCACGTGTACTGGATGCACTCCCGATTTTCGCGCACATCAACGATTGACCTTTCCCAACGATGACCGTGGACGTTTTAGCAATCGGTGCCCATCCTGATGATGTCGAGCTTTGCGTAGGCGGGACGCTCGCTGCACTTGTCCGCCAGGGATACCGCGTCGGTATTGTGGACTGCACCCGCGGTGAATATGGCACGCGCGGTTCTGCATCGCTCCGCTTGGAGGAAGCGCGCCGTGCGCAGGAGATCTTGGGCGTTCATTGCCGGGAGTTCCTCGACATGCCCGATAGTGCAATCGCACCGACTGATGATGCGATCGTCGAGCTTGTGCGGGTGCTGCGGCAGTATCGGCCACACGTGGTACTCTTTCCTCCCCCGTTTGAGCGTCACCCCGACCACGAGGCCGTCCACCGTATCGTGCGGAGCGCCTACTTCAAAAGTGGCTTGGCACGCTTGCGGACGTTCGGCCCGGATGGAACCGAGCAAGAACCCTACCGCCCAGCACGGCTCTACTCGTACATCCAGGCATACCACCACGAAGCTGATTTTTTCGTGGACATCAGCGAAACGTTCGAGCAAAAGCTCGAAGCCATTCGAGCCTACGCCTCGCAAGTGTACGTTCCCGAGCGCTACCAGAGCGATGAACCGGAAACTGTGCTCTCCCGCCCAGACTTCCTCGAGAGCGTCGTTGCACGCGCGCGCTACTGGGGAAGTATGATCGGTGTGCGCTACGCAGAAGGCTTCCTGACAGTCGAGCCGCTTGGACTTCGTTCGCTGAGCGTGCTCTTCCCGTAGCGGCTACTTTTCGGCACGGAGCGTTGCCAAAATCTTCCGGACTTGCTCGGCGTGCGTGCTGGTTTCCACATCCTCGATGATGTGGCGAATGATCCCTTTGGGGTCAATGATGAACGTCCGCCGCTTTGCAAAGCCGAGCATGCCGCTAACGTCATAGGCTTTGACGACGCGCTTTTCGCTGTCGGCAATAAGCTCGAAAGGCAGTGCGTACTTTTCCTTGAACTTCCGCTGCGTCTCCAGATCATCGGTGCTGACGCCAATGACGACTGCATCGAGCGAGCGGAGTCCATCGAATCCATCGCGGAGCGAACACGACTCGGCGGTGCATCCCGGCGTGAATGCTTTGGGGAAAAAGTAGAGCACCACCCACTTGCCTCGCAGACTCTTCAAGCTCAGCTCTCCGCCAGTCGAAGGTGCGGTAAAGTCTGGCGCTGGAGAGCCAACCGTGGGCGAGGAATTACCTGCTGCGACCATCACTGCGACAAGAAGTGGTGTAATCATCTGACCTGTCGGCACGTTGTTGAACAAACCTTGAACGCATGCACAAACACTCTCAAGTGCACAGCGCGTTCCTCGGGACTACCGAAGGAAGGGCGCCAGTTGCTCGGAACTCCGCAAGTGGGGGAGAACTTTGTCCTCGACCAAGATGCAAACTGCCTTCTTGGCGTCCTCAAGCTCGATGTTGTGGTGGTAGGCAAAATGCCAGATGTCAACCGCACCGCCGAGCAGAAGCTCGATGACCAAAAGCTGCTCAGTGCTCAGCGGCTGCCCGCTTTCGAACCGTTCCCGAACGGCAGCGGTGTAATCGCGCGCTTGTTGCGTCCACTCGAGCATCGCAGGAAAGAAGTAGTAGTTGTCCGTTCCCACCAGGTCGCAGATCGGAAAGCCTCTCCGGCGATCGAGGAGTGCCTCCAAAAACGAAAGTGAGACGATGTACGGCTCCTGCTGGTCACCCCAGAGGTCGTTCCACACAGCAGGATCGCGCTGGCGGAGCCATTCGAAGAACCGCTGCTCGTGCGCAGGGAGCCGAATCAAGCCAAAGCGCCCGTACCGCACAGCAAGCTCTCGAGCAAGCTCAGGTGTGAGTGCCTCGAAGATTGCCTCAGGGATTTCCAGTGGCTTATCGCGCTCGAGACGCTCGCCAAACCAGCGAAGGACTTCCTCGCGCTCCATTGGTGATTCCATCCGAAATGTTCACTGCAAAATTGCATCACTTAGTTCATGTGTCTTCTTGCAGAAACAAACCACATCGCGGCAGCAACTCCTTGCAGCACTGCGACTGCCAGCGCCATCGCCATCGGATGCCAGCGATAGAGCACACCGAGGAGGCTGCTCCCAACGAACCAAGCACCGCCATACCACGCGCTCAGTGCTCCGAACGCACTCCCACGAAGTTGCGCTGGAACGATCAGCGCAACACTTGCCCGCAGAATAGACTCGTGCGCGCCCATGCCAATGCCCCAGGCAGCAATCCCAATAGCGAGCGCGACCGGAGAGATAATGCCCGCCCCAGGAGAACCGCTTGCGATAACGAGCACAGCCGCGATGCTGCTGACGACACTTGCTGCAGCGAGCGTCCGCAGCCCAAGCCGATCGAAAAGCCGCCCGAGCACGAGCGCTGCAAGTGCATCCACCGCCATCGCCAGAGCGTACAGGAGCGGTACAAGCGTCTGGCTAAATCCAGCAGCATGGGCGTGGTACGCAAGCAACGGAAAATCCACCATGCCAGCAGCAGCAAAGCAGGCGGCGATAAGGAAATGGGTGAACGACGGTGGAAGTGCCGTTGGTGCTCGGCGCATTTCTGAGCTCTGCACAGGCAGGTCTTCGATTGGGGGAAGTGTTCGTTCGATGAGTCGCAATGCGCCCAATGCTGCAAGCGCAGGAATGGCGAGCAATCCCAGCGCACCGCGATATCCAAGCCCAACGGCCATCGCTGCCGCGACAAGTAGTGGCCCACTGACTGCACCAATTTGATCGAGTGCTTCGTGGATGCCAAAGCCCTTCCCATGGCCAATGTGCTGGGTTGCCTGCGCAAGGAGAGCATCGCGTGCTGGCGCTCGGATGGCTTTGCCGATCCGCTCAGCAACGACGAGCACTGCGGCGACCTCCCAACGCCCGACAAGCGCCAGAAGCGGCACTGCCAGCAGGTTGACCGCATAACCAATCCAGACCAGAAGCCAATACCGCTGCGTCCGATCGGCAAGTCGCCCGCTTGCGATGCGCAAACCATATCCGACAAGCTCCCCTGCACCCGATACCACACTGATGGCCACTGCACTGGCGCCCAGCACCGCCATGTAGGGTCCGACGATGCTCCGCGCCGATTCGTAGGTAACGTCTGCGAGCAAACTCACAATGCCGAAGAGGACTACGCTCTGAAGCGCGCGACGCTCATGCTCCATTCGAGAAGGAGAACTGTTCGTACTGGCGAAATTATCGAGCACGCGGCTATAGCCGCGCGCTGTAATTTTGACCAGTGGTCAATCAACGGTGCCATTGGGGCACATTGCGACCGATGATTTATCAAGGCACACTCGTAGATATTCACTCCCGCAAGCTGTTCTTTGGGGAGCTCATCATCGAAGGTGAGACCATCAGCCGAATCACACAGATTCGCGCTGGCGACTGCGGGCCGCCATACTTGATGCCCGGCTTTGTGGATGCGCATGTACACGTTGAAAGCTCGATGCTCCCACCGCGAGAGTTCAGCCGGCTTGCAGCGGTGCATGGAACTGTTGCTACCGTGAGCGATCCGCACGAGATCGCCAACGTCCTCGGCACCGACGGCGTGGCATGGATGCTCGCCAATGCAGCTGATGCCACCATTCCAATCCTCTTCGGTGCGCCATCGTGCGTGCCAGCAACTTCGTTCGAAACCGCGGGTGCGGTACTCGATGCAGAGGCGGTCGCATCACTGCTTGCTGATGCGCGCATCGGATACCTTTCGGAGGTGATGAACTACCCTGCCGTGCTCGCTGGCGACCCCGAGGTGATGGCAAAGATTGCTGCAGCGCAGGCAGTAGCAAAGCCGATCGATGGGCATGCTCCGGGCTTGCGAGGATCGGCGGCTGCCCGCTATGCCAGCGCCGGCATTCAAACAGACCATGAATGTACCAGTCTGGAAGAAGCGCTTGACAAAATCGCTGCCGGTATGCACATCCTCATCCGCGAAGGCTCGGCAGCCAAAAATTTTGCAGCGCTCCACCCCCTGCTGGAGCGTTATCCCGAACGTGTGATGTTCTGCACCGACGATCTCCACCCCGATGAGCTGACTGCTGGACACATCAACCGCATCGTCGCACGCGCTGTCCAGGAAGGCTACAACCTTTTCGATGTGCTCAGAGCAGCATCGCTCAACCCTGCACGCTACTATCGTCTCCCGATCGGATTGCTGCGTCCAGGTGATCGCGCAGACTTTCTCGTTGTTGACTCGCTCGAGTCGTTCGAGGTTAGCGAAGCATACCTTGCAGGGCACTGCGTTGCGCGGGAAGGGGTGCCGCTCCACCAATGGTTCCCATGCAGCACGCCCAACCGATGGGAAGCTGCCGCGGTAACTACTGAGGATTTTCGTCTGGCAGCACGAAGCGAACGTATCCACGTCATCGGCGCGCGCGATGGCCAACTGGTAACCGATCATCTTGTGCTCGATGCGCCGCGTCGCGATGGGTTCTACGTCCCCGACCCTACGCAAGACCTTGCAATGATCGCAGTGGTCAACCGCTACAAGCCTGCACCACCTGCAATTGGATTCATCCGCGGATTTGGTCTCAAACGCGGGGCGCTCGCCTCGAGTGTCGCGCATGACTCGCATAACATCGTTGCCGTTGGCGCAAGTGTCGAGGAACTTGTTACAGCAATCAATGCACTGGTCGCATGCGGCGGTGGACTTGCGGTTGCTGAAGGCAGCACCTGCCAGGTTCTTCCTCTCCCCATTGCAGGGTTGATGAGCGATCGCCAAGGGTACGAAGTTGCACAGCAGTACCGTGCGCTCGACGCCCGTGCAAAAGAGCTTGGCTCGATGCTTCGAGCACCACTAATGACGCTGTCGTTTATGGCGCTGCTGGTCATTCCCGCACTGAAGCTGAGCGATCGGGGGCTGTTCGACGTTGAGCGGTTCGAGCTGATTTCGCTTGAAGCTCAGTAGCTCACCTGCAGTTGCAGCCAGAGGGATTCACTCCGTGTTTGTTGGCTCTCGGTGGAAGCAAGGGTTTGGCGGCTTGTGTGCATGTACTCGGCAGTCAGCTTCAGCACTGAACTCACGTGCCATTCGGCTCCAGCTTCCCATTGGCCGAGATCAGTCATCGGAGCATTCATCTGCGACTTAATCCCGCCGTGGAGCGTTTGCCAGCGCGCAAACGGAACGATGCGGTAGCCCATCACGCTCGTGCGTGCATAGAGCGTTACATATCCACCTTCGATTCGGCCAGAGCGCACATATCCTCCGCCGCCGTTCGAGGGAGGGATGTACCGCGGCGCTGTTCCCCAGACGTACTCGGCAAGCACTCCAATTGGCGCCGGTGAAATGGCAAGCGTTACGGCGTAGCGTTCGTCGCGCAGTGCGTTGCTTTCCGCTTGAACGGTGCTGCTCGTCTGGGGCGTAAACAGACCGGTGAACGCTTGAATTGCTGGTTCGATCACCATGTCGCCAAGCTCGATTGGGTAGGTTGCCCGCGCTGACCAATAGGGTGTATGGTTTAGTTTTGGGTGATTGAGTCCTTGGCCATTGTAGATGCCAATGCTGATGCAACCGTAATCTCCGGAGCCTTTGAAGCCATCGTGGGTGAGCCGCGCATAGATCGCGCGCGCTTTGGGCGGCGCCCACATTGCAAAAATTCCGAGGTCTCGCTGACCTGGAACCGAAGCAGCATCACCGATCTCTGCGCGCTCCATCGGCGAACGGAGCGAACTCGACTGCATGCTTTCGTAGCCAAAGGGCACTTTGCTGAGCCCAACACGCACACGGTAGGCATGGAGCGAATCGAGAAACACATCGAAGTAGGCATCCCGCAGTTGCAGTATGTTGAGCGTAGTGCCACTCGATGCGGCAAAATCCGGCTGAATGTACATGAACACGTTGCTGGTGATAAAGCCCGCGAGAGTAAGCCGACCCCGGCGAATCGAGAAGCCGTTACTCTTCCACTCCGAGAGCGGATCGAGAGAATGCACCTGCTCGTAGCGAAGTTGGGTATAGCCGCGCACGGAGAGGCGTTCGTACCATGCTGATTGCGCAAATGCTCCGCTCCCGATCAGCAGCAATACTGCAAAGTACGGAAGTGTTCGCATGTCAAAGGGAAAGGAGAACCAACACACAGCCGCAAAACTACCGCACTGCTTAGGAGCATTCACGTTATATGCTCGTAACACTACCGAGGGGCTGCTGGCACAAGCGGAGTTTCGACGACAATTGTGACCGTTCGGCAGTAGGAGCGACCTTCTGGGAGCGAGTTATCGAAGAGCAACTGCGAGGAACCAATCCCGCGGGCTTCCTCGATCTGCGCCGTCGGCAGAATCGCTTCGATCGTACGGCGGGTTTCGTCAGCTCGAGCTTGTGATAGTTGCAAGTTATACGCAGCTTCGCCGAGACGATCGGTCGTGCCAGTAATGCGGACCCGGGAACGCGGTGTGATGGCATCGGCCACAAAGTGCTGGACCAATGCACGATTGGTGGGTGAAAGCTCTGCGCGGTCGAAATCGAAGACAACCAAGCTGAGTCGTCGGCGTTCGAATTTGCTCATCGTTCGAACTATCGGAAGGAAGGTGCGGCTCTGCTGCTGGCGACCGTCGGCAGTCTCGATGTGGAGCACGCATTCGATTGAATCACGTTCGGCAATCTGCGGAGCAATCACTGCCAACGCTGCAGTGTCAAGCTCAATCCCCACGACCGATGGTAGCGTGCCGTACCCTTGACGCCGAGCGAGCAGAGCACTACCGTAGCGAGCTTCAAGTTCCCAGCGAGTAGTTGGGAGAGTGTATCCAGTGCGGAGCGTCGCACGGTTTCGGAGGACAATGTACTCACGGAAGCGCTCATGCACGATAGGAGCGAACACCGACTGCTGCTGGCTGGCAAGCTCGACCCGGCGATTTTCGACCAGGCCTTCCGGATAGGCAGGATTGGTGGGGATGCTTGGCGTTGGGCTTGTTCGGATGACAAGCTGGCTCGGTCGCAGATGCCAGCGACTGGCAAGGTAACTGGCGATCGCCTCTGCGCGGGCACGGGCAAGTGCTGGTTGCTCTGCAGGCGGGACTTCGCGTCCGTCGGTCGTACCCGTAATGAGCAGCACTGCTGCAGTATCAGTAGCAAGCCGCTTGCCGAGGATATGCAGCAGGTGATAGTAAATCCCCAGCGTCGAGCGCGGGAGCAGCGAATCAGCAAATCTCTCGGGATCGATCGGCGGCAGGTAGCGCGGTGGAATCACACTCGACGCACTATCGAAGAACACATACGGAAGCAGCGGGAACGTCTCCGTCACAATTGCTTCCTGAACGGCGATCGGTTCCGGTGATGCAAGGGAAAGCGCAGGTGGCCGAGGGGCTGTCTCTTCTGGCGGCGGTGGTGGCGGTGGCGGCAGCGATTTCGGCGGTGGGGCGCTCAAGTTCACACGGATGCCAACTGCGGCAAATGCTGCGTGGACAGTCCACTGGTAGGTGGAGCGAATCGAGCCGAGACCGTAGCGGACGCCAAGTTCCGGCAGGAGGGCAACTCGTTCCCGCAGTGGGATTGTGGCGCCCAACGACGCGAGTGCACCATAGGTCGTCACTGCATCGGGAATTGCGCCGTGCGCAATCGTATGGCGACGCGTTCCATCGGGAAAAACTAGCGCTGCGGGCTGGACAATTTCTTCGGTTTGTTCATAGTCGGCACCGAACGCCGGATGTGAGACATCTCCGCCTACGCGAAGCCAGAGCGGCAGTTCCAGACCAAACGCACGCAATGGGTAGATCCGACCGCTCAGCTCGAGGCCAAGATACAGCAATGTTGCGTTCCACACGTGCCGCCGCAAGTATGGGACGTAGGCTCCTTGCTCAGGGTCATAGGCTTCCAATCCATTGTCGGCCACAAGTTCCAATCGTGCCGGACGGTGCCAGAACGTAACGCGTACACTCCCTTCGATCCATGGGAGCAACGGCCGATCGTAGCTAACGCCGAGCAGGATGCCGCTGGAGCGTCCGCGCGTGAATATGCCACACTCGGGCTGCCCATCGTAGACCGGGATGCTTGCACGGTGATCAAGGAGCGACCAGCCACCGAATACACCCCACCATTCGACCTCGGAATCGGCGCGTGCGATAAGTACCTGCAGTGTGAGACAAACTCCAACCAAAAAGCAAGTGCGCATTGAACAGTTGAAAAACGTAAACACCACGTTGGTTGTGCAAACAACACGCCAAGTAACACGCATGCTGTGCAATCGTTGCAGTGCCGAATGGTACTACTGCAGCATAGTGAATGCGAAATTTGTCGTTAGGTCTGAACAACTCGCAGCGGAGGAACTATGCGCAATATGCTGCTACTGTTTGTGTTAGTGATTATTGGATCAAGCCTGCACGGGCAGCGCTTTCCCGACCGCTGGGTGGCGCTCAATCCATTACTCGATTCATCAAGACGCATCGAACCAGGCACACTCGGATGGATGCATGCCCTTGTGGGCTGGGGCGAGTTTGGCGGCTACCTTTCAGGGGATCGTGAGCATGCATGGATCCAGCGTTTGGGTGCGCTCATCGAGCTTGTCCGTATCGGCGAGCGCTCCAGTCTTGCCTTTGCCAGCGAAATCGAGTTCATCGCAAATCCTGACAACGACATTGGGTTCAATCCACGTGCGGTGTTTTGGCAAGAGGGGTTTCTCTTTACGCACCGCGTCGGCACGAGCTATTGGCAACTTGGCTACTACCATCGCTGCAAACACGATGTGGATAATCTCGACATCGGACGCCAACGTTCGCTCATCTACGGGAGCATCGTCGGCAAATACCTGGTTCCAATCGCCTTGGCTGGGTTCAATGGCGGAGTAGTCGCTCGCGGGGATCTTTATACAATTCGGCTCGACGACCGAACGCCCCCAAGCGATGAGCAGCTCATCCCAAACGTCGAACGATTGCTCGCAACGCTCGGCGGCAGCATTCATCTGCGCCGACCTCTTGCCGATCCATGGTTGGGATTATACCTCAACGCATGGGTAGGCGCCAATTTCTATGGCAGCCGATCGAAATCCTATCTATTTACCGATGGTATTTACATTACACATTTTCAATGCGGAATTAGTTCTGGGATTGCAATTACTGGCGCTGCAAATTTTCGTATTGGGATTTCCTATGAATATTTAGCAGATACTGGAATCAACCCTCTCCCTGAAGCATCCCCCCTGCTTGCACTGACAATTTCTGTGATCAACCCAGCTGCCATGTGGTAATTTCCTGCCACTCGGATACATACACGTTGGCAACAATGACCGAAGAGAACTTTCTCAAGGTCGCCGAGTGCGCCAATCTTGGCACGGTATCTGATATAGCAGCGGCGGTACCATTTTCGGTTATGACAGGCGATGGTGTACCGCATGGATGCCAACCGAGCCACTGCCGCATGGGCAATCGCAGCGTTATATTGCTTGTTCGTCCCTGCTTGGGAAGGAGCAGCCCAGCCCCTCAATCCAAAGCAGATCTTTGAGCAATGCGCCGGAGCGGTCGTCCTCATCCAAACAGAAAGTGGTAGTGGCACAGGTTTTTTTATCAACTCGCAGTATATCGTCACCAATAAGCACGTTATCGGCCGACCGGGGATTAGCGAAACGGTGTACTACCGCTACGAAGCAGCGTACTTTACGCACCGTCAAATTCAGGTTACAACACGAGCCGGTACGACCATCCCGGTCATCGAGGTCAACGCCTTCCGTGACCATCCCGATATTGACCTTGCAGTTGTCAAAGTAGCACGCCATCAAGGGGTTACGCTACCGATCAGCGAAAAGCCTGTCGAAGTCGGTGAACCAGTCGTCGCCATCGGGCATCCGCGTGGAATGGAATGGACGCTCACCCAAGGGAGCATTTCAAAAAGTGACTTTAGCGAGCAGGCGTTCAAATACTCAGTGCAACTCGATTTAGCCACTGATTTCGGTAGCAGCGGCGGGCCTGTTCTCAACAAGTTTGGTCAAGTAGTCGCCATCGTCCAAGGCGCCTACTACCTAAGCGCTACTGGCAGATTCGGTATCCGCTCGGACATCCTTGCAGGGCTGCTCAACTACTATGGGATAGCGTACAAGACTGAGCCAATCGTCTTGCCAAGCACGGAAGAGCTCCAATCACTGGCTCGGCTCATCCAAGAGCAGCAGCGATCGCTCAGCCAGCTTCGCGCGCAACTCGACCAGGAACGCAGCGAGCTTGACCGCCAACGCAGCGAGCTTGCTCGCCGGCAAAACGAGCTGAACGAACGAGAGCGCAAAATCGCCAGAGAAAGCGCCGAGCTCGATGCAAAGCTTAAAAACGCCAAAGTGTTCCTGGACGACTACGACAACAAACGCGCTGAACTCCAAGAGGAGTACGAGCGCAAGTACGCCGAACTCCAGTCGTTCAAAGATCAGCTCGACGATCGCGAGAAGGCTATCAAAGACCAACTCGACGATCGCGAGAAAGCTATCGTCCGCCGAGAGCGAAGACTCAAAGAGCAGGAGCGTTTGCTGGAGGAAAAAGAAGCTGAAATCACGGAAAAACTTGGTGATCACTTCTCGATTGACCTCCTTGCCTCACCGATGTACGAGATTGAACGCAAGCTGCTTGTCCCGCTCCGCGCATCGGTTGGCTTTTACTACCGCTTCGGTTTCGAGCGAGATAGCCGCAAGATCGTGGTCCAAGCAAACAAGGTCGGTATCGTAGCAACCCGCCAGCTGTCACTCCTCGGCTGGGAACAAGATGAGGTAACGTTCGCCATCGAGGTCAATAGCCAATACCGGCTCTGCATTGGTGCAGTCCTCCGGCAACGGGACGTCATACGCAACATGCCGGTATCACCGCGCGAACCTCTCTACGCTGCATCAATATTGGCGGATCTTCTCCCCGAAAGTTCACTCCACCTCGGCCTTGGCGTCAGCTGTTTAACCGATCGGCAGTTTCGTTCACCAACGGTTATGGTAGGATTCCAGCTCGGTTTCGAAATCAACTTCCTCCGCTGGTAATGTGGACTGGCACGCGCTACCTCGAGAACGTCGGCAATGCAACTCTCAGCCCTGAAAGGCACTTGGCAAGTGTCAGATCTCGTTGACAGTGTCAATGCACATCCGACGTGCGGGCGCAACAAATGGCAACCGATCCTTTTTGGCCACGGAGGAATATTTCCTTGCACTAGTACTAGAGGTTGCTCTGCAATTGCGCCCGATGAGGTAGCAGGTCTACTGGCGGAACGTCAACTGAGCCGCCGCGTGCATCCACCCAGCTATCCATTCCGCTCAATGCGGAGGCACTTATGCGCAACGGCAGAGAACAGCGTTTGTTCCACCATTTTACGGTTTATCCTATGCGCCACATTGCTCTGGTCTATTGCGACGAAGACTTTTTCCCCGTCCCGGAAGTCTTCGAGGAGCTCGAGCTCCGGCATCGCCTTCACTTCCCGGAATTATACGTTTTCGTGCGTGAAGGCAGAACATTGCCATATACTGCTGCTCCGGGAGCAGGATGGCACTCTGATCAGCCTGTGAGCACTTCGAATGGACTCAATGGCCAGCATCGGAAACAGCGGCACAAGCCTTCGAGTGACTACGGTCAGAGTATGGTCGAGCTCATCCGCCAGATAACCAGCATGCACGATACAGTGCTCCACATGCTGATCACCGGCGAGATTGAGCGCAACAGTGCATTGGCCCTCAGCGCGTTCCTCCTCTACGGGCGACCATACGACTGCCTCTATTGGTGGGCGGGCAAGCTTGAGCAACGGCCGAAGGGCAAAATTTCCATTTCCAACTTTCTGCCGATGAGTCCATCCCTTGTCCTCCGAGCGGTGCCGTGCCCGCCGATGCAGTACGTTTGCCCCGAGTTCTCTGCTATGGGCATTCAACCGGTTCACAATGGAGCCCACCATCAGGCTGCGCCGCCAAGGGATGCGAACGTTCCATCTCCCGCTGTGCTCAACGTTGCAGAGTGCACGTTGAGCGTAGATGGGAAGGCAATTCCCTTGAGTCCTGTCGAGTGTGCGTTCTATTGGTGGGCCATACGAACCAATCGCCCTCGTCCATGGGGCAAATCCCTGCGGGACGATGATTGGGAGCAATTCTGTACGCTATACCAGCTGATCTGTAACCAGCGACAGCTTACACGCACGGGGAACTACTCTCCGGCAACCCCCTTCGACGAACGGCTGCAGGTGCTCCAAAAAGCGGTCTCGACGATCAAGCGGAAGCTTTCAGCTCTCAGTCCCTCGGCTGCGGAGTTGTATGCCCCCAAGCCCATTGGCCGGTATGCAGAGAAAGTGCTCACCATTGGCGCTACCATCGAATTGCGGTGACCACCAGCACCACCATGTGGAGGGCGTCGTGCGTCCGTTGCAGGGCAGGACGCCCTCCACACGTTTCGGCGCTGCGACTGAGTGCGGTATTTTTGCAACACGTTCGTTCCACACTTCCGTTCTGCTCACATGAAGCGCACGTACCAACCCAGCCGCCGCCGCCGTCGCGCAACACACGGATTTCGCGCGCGCATGGCAACCAAGAATGGACGAAAAGTCCTTGCTGCCCGACGCGCCAAAGGACGCTACAAACTCACCGTCAGCGACGAACGCCACTGGTGACCAATCGGCAGCTTGTGCCGCTCCGTGGACACACTGCAATCGAGGAACTCTTCCGGATGGGTAACCGCTGGCGCGATCCAAGCGGGCGATTGCAAGTAATCGCGCTACCACGTATCGAGTCGCGGCTGCTGGGCTATGTCGTTATCGTCTCGCGTGCCATCTGCCCAAAAGCAGTTGGGCGCAACCGCATCCGCCGCCTGCTGCGCGAGAGCCTTCGCACCATCGCCAACAACCAACCAGAACTGGTAGAACCCTATGGTGCGATTGCGCTGCGATGGCTTTCTGCGGCACCAGTGCGGGAGTGCAAGCGTCTGCGCTTGGGGGATGTACTCCCTGCGGTTCGGGCAGCACTCCAAAAACCGCTTTCTCCGCAATGACAGCGCCAGACATCTTCGTGTACTCAATCGAAAACCTCCAACGCCAACTCGAAACCGCACCGTTCGAGCTTGGCTACTACACGGTACGCTTCTACGTAGATGAGCGCGGCCGACTCTCCCGCACTCCGACAGATCGGCTGGGAACGTTCTACTACTCGCCCTCTGGTGGGACACTCCGTGACGAGCAGCTCAACATTGTGCTTTACAGCGCCCGTATTGATCGCTACAAAGGGTACGGACGCCCACAGGAAGAGTAGCCTTCCGGCATTCTCCCCGCAACGGAAATCAGACGGGTGCTTGCTCGGCTGGTTCAGTTGCTTTGGTGGTACTCCCGTTCTCAATAGCAACGGCTGACTCTTCCACCAACTCGTAGGCACGCCAATACTTGCCTTGCTCATCGAGTTCGAACGTGCCGGGATACTCGCGTTCATAGGTGATGTTGGGCTGGGTACCAGCAGCAATAATCACACTCCGCGCCGGCAGCTCGACAAACGATCCCGTTCCGATGTAGCGCGATCCATCCCACGAGATTTTTTCGAACACGACAGCGCGAATGTGCCGATGCGCATCGAGCAGAAAACGCCGCGGATCGAGACATTCGACCATCTCGATGCCTTCTTCGAGTGCTTTCTCGATTTCCTCGTGGTTGAGTCGGTACGCAGGGGCATCCTGCCAGCGTTTCCGATAGACTAACCGAACCCCGCCCCACGACCGAAGCAGGGGAAGGAAGTTCGGCATTTCTCCGCTTGCTTCTGCTCGCGCTCGCTCAGCAGCAATTGCCTTGCCGTGGGCGAAGAATTCTTCGGCGATCTGGCGCTCCTCGCCCGCAAAGCGCGCCCAGAACGCCGCTGCACCCTCGCGTTCGATGATCTGACAGGCGCGGCGGTAGAACCGCTCCACGTGAACGGGATAGTACGCCAGCGCTTCCGTTGCAGTATCAATGCCAGTTAGCCCACCGCCGATCACAATCACCGGCAGTCGCAGCTGGAGATTGGCAAAGCTATCTTGCTGCGCTGCGCCTGTCAGTTGAAGCGACATCAAAAAATCCGAGGCTTTCCGAACTCCGCGCGCCAGATTATTTTCGACACTGATGATCGTCGGCCGACCAGCACCGACACAGAGCGCCACGTGATCGAAGCCGCGTTCCCATGCGTCCTCAAGCGTTAGTGTGCCACCGAACCGCACGCCATCGAGCAAGAGGAACGTCCGCCTGCGCTGGACGATGAGCTGAAGCAACGTCAGGAAGTTTTTATCCCACCGCACCGTAATGCCGTACTCACTGACGCCGCCGAATCCCCGCGGGATACGCTCCGATAGCGGCTCCGCAATGCTGGACCAGTGACGAATCGGCTGGGGGAGTCTGCTGCGATCGCCAGTCCATTCCAGCGGCAGCGGCTCGACTTTGAGGCCTTCGATTCCAACGACACCGAATCCTTCGTTGAGAAGGTAGAGCGCCAGGGTGTATCCTGCCGGGCCCATTCCGACAACGAGCACCTTGCGCCCATTGTAGGGAAGTGGGTACGGTCGCTCCAGCCGCAGCGGGTTCCACCGTGTCAGCAGGTCGTAGAGTTCGACACCCCACGGCAGGTTCAGCACATCGGTGAGCACACGGGTTTCGATTTGCGGGATATTGACTGGCTCTTGCTTTTGGAAGATGCAGCCTTTCATGCAATCGTTGCAAATGCGATGGCCGGTGCCTGCGCAGAAGGGATTGTTGATTGTGACCATCACGAGCGCGCCGAGCGAATTGCCTTGCGCTTTGAGTGCGTGCATCTGGCTGATGTGCTCATCGAGCGGGCAACCAGTCAAGGGGACATTGAGGGCGTTCCGCCTGTAGCTTCCATCGGGATTCCGAAAGCCGGTCGAGCAGGAATCTTTCTGGCGCTCGTGGCAGATCATGCAGTAGTCAAGCTGCCCGAGGACATCCCGCAGCGGTGCTCTCGGATCGGTCAGTGCGAAGCCATCCCGCCGTCGAAGATGCCGGCCACGCCAGCGTGTCGCCGCTGCACTTCCATCCTCGCCGGGAAGTTCATCGCGCTCAGCTTCGACGAGCGAGGTCACATCGAGCTTTCGCGGCACCCAGCTGAGCATCCACCCTGCGAGCGTTTCTGGTGCGACGGCGCGGCGAACCAGCAAATACTCTTCGAGCACGGCAAGATGCGAAGCACCGCGCTCGCCATCCTGCTGCAGACGATGCACAAGCTCAGCAAAGGCGGACTCTTCGTTTTGCTCCCAGCCGAGATCGGCGTGCGCAGCGCGTAGTTCAGTGTAGCACTGCTGGAGTCGCTCCCAGTTCGCCGTGGAAGAATCGAGCTGCTTATGGCGGAGCGCAGCGCGCTTGAGGAAATCGCTCCGCAATTGCACAATCCGGCGTTCCCGCGCGATCTGTTCAGCGAGTGCAGCGTGTTCTTGCTCGATGCCGAAAAGTTCGAGCAAAAATTGCTCGACCGCCGCTGCAGCACGCATCAGTGTCGCGCTCTGGCTTGGTGTGGGATGCCCTTCCACACCCTGCTGGCGCAGCTGAGAGAACGCTGCATATCCGTCGGCGTCATGCGCTGCAAAGTATGCTTCCCATCGCTCGTAGAGCCGGCGAAGCCCGTAGGGCGAGTGCAAGTCCGCGTATGTAAAGCCGAACGAAAGGTGAAGAGTCTCTGGCATTGGTCAATGATCCGTGGGTAGCTCAACAACGAATGAGGCGGGACTTTATGTTCCTCGATGACGTTACGGAGGCAGCTCCAAGCGCTCACCATCGCGACAGACGACACCATCGCTGGCCATCTGATCGGCAAGGTTCCGAAGCCATGCCACATCGTCAGCGGCTGCCGACCCAAAGAGCAACTCTGCGATCTCTGCAAGGGTGCAGCTCGAACGTTGGCGCAGCAACTCAACAAGTCGGCCGCGCCAAAGTCGGCGGGGCACGTTGCGGTAGCAGGGTTCCTCCTTGGCCTGCTGCTCTGCCGGTTGAAGCATCCCAGCTGATTGGCAGCGGCGCCGCAGCGGGCATTCAGTGCAGCGCGGCGAGCGTTTGGTACACACCAGCGAACCCAAATCCATGAGCGCTTCGTTCCACCACCGCCCACCACCACGGGGGAGAAGCTGCTCGGCAATGCGGCGCACTGTCTCGATCGGCATCTGTTCTGCTTGGCTCTGGAGCGGAAAGAAAACTCTGCTGAGCACACGCTGGATGTTGACATCTACGACGGCAACGTCCTTGCCATAGGCAAAGGCGGCAATCGCGCGTGCGGTATAGTCACCAATTCCAGGAAGCGTGCGAAGTTGCACCAGATCTGCCGGTATAACACCCCCGAACCTGGCGACTATTGCGCGAGCGCTTTCATGCAGATGCACTGCACGGCGATTATAGCCCAGCCCCTGCCATGCAACGAGGACGTCCCGTCGCAGTGCACAAGCCAGATGCTCCAGCGTAGGAAAGCGTTCCAGAAACCGCTCGAGTGCTGGCTCGACACGCCAGACTTGCGTTTGCTGCAGCATAACCTCCGCAACAAGCACTACGTAGGGATCGCGCGGCTCGGTGCGCCAGCGAAACATCCGGCGGTGCGTCCGGTACCACTGGCGGAGCCTCTGCCGCAACCATACCGCAGAGGGTTTTCTATCTTCGCGCAGTGCTTTTCGGTTTGTTGTTCCACAATTTTCTTGCAAGGCGATGTTGCGCTTGGTGATTGCTACGCTGCTTGTGCTGGCAGGATCAGCGGTTACATGGTGCCAAATTCCGCAGCGCACTCTTCAGCCAACAGATACCACCGCACAGCGCCCTCCAGTAGCGCTGGACGTCCAGCCATACTACGGGGTTGGCTTTCAGCTTGGCTTTGTCTCCGGTGTTGGATTTTCGTTTCGCTACACTTCGCCCCAGCGCTTTGCACTTGAGGTCAACGCTGGCTATATCACTGCTGGCAAAAATCGGGCATGGTACTCCTTCGGTATCGAAGGGCAGTACCAGTTCGATAACTCGCTCGACTCTCGGTTCTACGGGCTGGCTGGGCTTGGCTACTATGCTGACGACAAAGACTCAGTGGGCAATGTCCTGTCGTACCCGACACGATTGGGGCTTGGGATCGGGTACGAATGGTTCATCTCACGGGCAGCAGCTATTGCACTCGAAGTGCCGCTGACGTTTTTCCTCGGTGAACCGGGCGTGCAAGTGTTCCCGACCGTTCAACTGGGCATCGTTTACTACTTCCGCTAATGCTACCCTCGCCGTACGACCCGGCGCGCGTTCTGACGATCGGCATCATCGGTGGTGGGCAGCTGGCGAAGATGACCGCGATGGCTGCCTATCGGCTGGGTTTGCGTGTTGCGATCATTGAACACGGCGCAGACTCTCCTGCAGGCGTAATGACAAAGCTCGAATTTCCGCGCGGCTGGACCGATGCGGAGGAAGTAGAGCGCTTCATCGCCGTCAGCGACATCATCACGCTCGAGAACGAATTCGTCGCGCCAGAACTGCTCGAGCAGATCGCCGAGCGGCGGCTGGTATTCCCCGAACCAAGCAGCGTTGCACTTGTGCGCGATAAACTTGTGCAGAAGCGCACGATGCGCGCCACCGGCATTCCAACGCCTGACTTTGCCGATGCGGATTCTCCCGATGCAATCGCCGCATTTGCCCGCGAGCATGGCTATCCCGTCGTCGTCAAGACGCGGACGTTCGGCTACGATGGCTACGGCAATGCGCTGGTTCGATCCGAGCAGGAGATCGCGGCGGTTTGGCATCGCTTTCGGTCGGGCGAGCACCCACGCGCGTTGATGGTCGAATCGTTCGTGCATTTCCGCAAGGAGCTTGCAGTAATTGTTGCGCGGAATCGCCGTGGGGAATGCGTGGTCTATCCATGCGTCGAGACCATCCAGGAAAACCACATCTGCCGCGCTGTAGTGGCCCCGGCACCAATCGAGGAGCGCTACCGAGAGCAAGCGCAGGGGATTGCCCAGCGTGCTGTCGAAGCAATCGGCGGGGTGGGGGTGTTCGGGGTCGAGCTCTTCCTCGAGAGCACGGGGGAAATCCTCTTCAACGAGATCGCGCCGCGTCCGCACAACAGTGGGCATTACACCATCGAAGCTTGCCAAACTTCGCAGTTCGAGAACTGCGTCCGTGCAGTTTGCAACCTTCCGCTCGGTGATCCTTCGATGATCGTCCCCGCAGCTGCGATGATCAACCTGCTCGGCGAGCGGCATGGCAGTGGGATTCCTGATAGCCCCATCGAAGCGCTCCGCCACGGACACGCATGGTTGCACCTCTACGGCAAAAAAGATTCGCGCATCGGCCGGAAAATGGGGCACATCACTGCTGTTGGTGCAACGGTCGAGGAAGCACTCCAGCGTGCCCGCACCGCTGCTGAAGGCTTTGTGTGGTAGGGAGAATTGTTCCGTGCTGGGTGCAGCTAAATTTGCTCTATGGCACGCTTCTTCCGTCGCTGGGCACAGCTTCTGCGTGCAGCTGATGATTGGCTCGAAGCTGTCGGATTTCCACTCCGCTTCGAAGACCTCCGCACACTGGGTCGGAGTGTTGCGCTCCTTGCGCAAGGAGGATGGTGGGGGAAACTTACCGTTGCGCTCAGCATTGCAACGTTGCTAGGATTTGCTGTTCTTGTTCCGCTGGAACCAACGATTCAGCAGCAATGGCTTCGCTGGCCGGGTACGACACTCTTTTTGGCTTTTCTCTGTGCGTTCTGTTTTGCGATTCTGGGGAGCTCGATCCGTCCGTTGCCTGCCACTGCTCGGCTTGTGGTCGCTGCGTACCTGGTGTGGTACATGCTCCTGGGACCGTTTCTGACGTTGCCTCGTTGGCTTGCGTTGCTGCCAGTTTGGGTCCTCTACCTTGTCGAGCTACAATGCCGTCCGGCGTGGTATTGGATTGTTGGGTGGTCGCTCTTGCTCGGAAGGCTTAGTTGGCAGCTCACCAGTCCCGTTGAGCTTTCGATTGCTGCGTGGGCGGCGTTCTACACTGCTATCGGCTTGCTTGTAAGCAGAGTGTCTCTGCTCGAGCGCATGGATGGTCGGATCACGCTCTTTGCAGCTCTTGGCACGGTCTATGCCATCGCAGGGCTTGAGGACATCACAACGCTCTCGGAGACTGTCCGTGCAGGTATTGACGCGATCGGAGATTTTGTCGGCATATTCTGGATCTGGCTGGCAGTTGATTTGATCGAAGATGCAACGCGCGCAGCATACCACGTTGCTCGACGGCTGCAGCGATGGTTTGCTCGCCGATGGCATTTGCTGCTTGCAGGGAGCATGATCGCAAGTGCAGCACTGGCTGCAATCATTGCATCCATCGCATTTCCAGCAGCACTGGCGTGGAGAGAAGGAACGCTGCTGTGCGGTGGACTGCTTGCATTCGTCGGAGGAACGACGCTCTGGCGCTCCCGTGTGAGTTCGGATTTGGCAGACATCGGACACGATGCTGTCATCGCAACGATTGTCGTCGGTTTGGTTTACATGGCAGGGGCTGCGCTCTGGGAATCCTCCCAAACAACACAGTCGCTTGTCGGCTGGCAAGTGCTCCTGGCAGCAGCCCCGCTGGTGCTCGAAGAACTCAAAGCTACTGCTGGTGGCATCCAGCACCAGTCTCATCGTCTGGTGGTTGCGGCTCTTGGTGTACTGGGGCTTGCTGCCACCGCAGTTCAATTTGCCAATCGGAGCACCGTCGCAATGGAAGCGACAATCACAGCGCCCCTGGTAGGGCTTCTGCATATTGGGTTGCCGTACCTTGCCGGACGCATCGTTCTCGGTTGGGATGTCGCGATCGAGCCTGCCCGGCTATTTTTGATCGGGTATGGTGCTGCATATCCGGCAGTTTTACTCGGACCTGCGATTAGCAGCGGCTCTGCTGCTCTTGCAGTGCTGCTATGGTACATCCTGCTGCGGCGGTCAGAGATCGTGTCAATGTCACCACGCGAACGAATCGCGGCACTGGCGATCGTTGCTGGAGGGACGCTGTCGTTTTACTGCATTCCTTTGGTTGTCCCAATCCCATTCCTCCCTTGGGCACCAGTAATTCTCGAACGACTCAACGCTGCGGGCGCTCCTCCATTGCTGAGCACCGGGCACCTGGTGATTTGGGGAGCACTACTGGCAGCTGCTGCCATCCTCGGTCGCTGGTACCGAACACCGCTTGCGTGGGTAGGTGCAGCAGCTCTCGTTGCACTCGTCTGCCGGCTTGTTGGCTAACACTTCAGGTACACGATCGCCCCATCGAGGGTTCGAATAAGGCAGTTGCGGTCGCAACGCAAAAGAACCGTCCCAGGCGCTGCGTTTCGAAATCGTTCCTGTAAGTAGGGATGAGTGATCTGCTGTGCATCGTAGGCGACAACTGTGCGATCGGCAAGATGCACAGTGCAACCTTGGGTGGATACGCCAAATGCCCGAACTCGGCGGAGAAGCTCCGAGCTGGGAGTTGTTGTCGCATCGCACGTCATGTCCTCTGGGCGACGCGTATAGGAACTTGGCTCGCCGTGCTGCGGAGTGCCGCGGTAGGTAAAATCGCTGGCGGCCAACTTCTCCAGCGCTCGCTGCATGGCTTCGGCTTCGAGCAATCTGGAAATTGCATAGAGCAGCGCAAGATCCAACTCCTCGGTCCGCTCGATGCACCGCTGCGCAATGACTGCACCGGTGTCGAACTCTTCCTCCATCACATGGACGCTCGCACCAATCCGAGGTTCGTCGTTCAGAATTGCACCGTTGAGCGGATGTGCACCTCGCAAGCGCGGCAAGCACGAAGGATGCACGTTGAGGAACAGTGCATCCGGCATCCGCTCTCGCAAGCGCGCAATCGGAAGTTTCCACGGACACCCCACAGAGAGGAGAACGTCGAACGCTGTTGATTCAATCGCGGCCAGGGCAGCAGCTTTCTCCCCAGGCTCGACTGTGACGGTGGGCAATCCTCGCACGTGCGCAGCACGCTCTAAGTGGGAACCTCTTATCGCGATGCAACCAGTCAGATCAACTGCCGAATGTGCTGCGAGCACGTCCAGTACACTATCTCGCTGACCGATCAGCAGGAAACGTTTGGTCATGGCGCCACCTTTTGCTCGAACAAGCCAACCCGGTAGCGGAGGAAATATCGCCCGTAGCAGGCAACTTTGTCGGGATGTTCGCGTTCCCACTGCGCGCAGAGTTTCTCGTAGGTCGGCCGATGGTGGAGCCGAAAACCGACGAATGCGGGCAGACAGAAATTCCCAAACTTTGATTTGTAGCGGTAGAGCGAGTCGCTTGGGTCCGTCGTCGTTCCACCGCCGAGGCTGACTGCTGTGATATGTCGCGCAGCAGCATCTTCGAGCAGTGAAGCAAAGAGCATATCATTGGGGCGCAAGTGCCACCACCGCTCATTAGAGGCGCCGAGGTGATAGGTTATCGTTGACTGGCTTTTCAGGAGCATGAGCGCGGCGATCGGCTCACCGTTGGCGAGGGCAACGCGGTATTCGACTCGATCAGGCAGGAAATCTGCGCAGCGTTCGAAGTACGACCGGGGGAAGCGGTAGAACGCATCCATCCCGATTCGATCTGCCGTGCACGCATAGAGTGCCGAAAAAATCGGAGTACCTTCTCGAGCCGAGATGCACTCAATTCGAACACCCCCTCGCTCTGCACGTCGGATATTCCTCCGCGTGGCAGCATCGAGCGCACTAAGCGCTGTCTGCGGTGGCAGTGCATAGACGTTCGTCCGCACGCAGCGGTACTCCGCAGCGCGTGCGTGGCTCGGTGTTCGGTGCACGAGTGGATGTGCACGAATAAATTCCGCAACGACGCCTTGCTCCTGCATCCAGTGGTCAATTGCTGCATTGAACTGTTCGAGCTGCTGTGTTTCTACAGGCGCTGAAGTAATGATGCCGCCGTAGCCGTAGAACGACTGCGCATCGTAGCGCCAATGAGGATCACATGCGTAAGGGACTTCGCCAAGCAAAAAGCAGTAGAGGAACTCTATGCCACCGTCATGAGCGTAGAGCGCAACGGCAGTTCCGTCTTCCCAGCCCAGCCATGTCGCACAGTACGCGGGGTCGTAGTACACATCTGCACGCTCAGCGGGAAAACGCTCGACGCACGCACGCCACTGGGAAGGAATCGGTTCACCAAGAGCGAACATCCATGTTTCCAGTTCCATACCGGGTGGAGGTGCAAAGACAATGCCAATTGCACGCTTTGCTGTATCTTCGTTGGTATGGTATCAACAAACATGCACACCAACATGCAACGTCACAGCTTTGTTTCTCCAGAAGAGCTTCGCACGCTTCAATCGGTGCGTGGGTATCCATTGATTACGATTGCAATGCCAACGCACCGCGCATTCCCAGAAAACAAGCAGGACCCTATTCGCTTCAAGGATCTTGTCAGAGCGACGCGCCAGCGATTAAGCAACGAGCTCAACAAGCGTGAAGTCCACGAGATTGACTTGCAACTTGCCTCCCTTGCAGAGCGCATTGACTGGGCACACACGCTCGATGGGCTTGTAATTTTTCTCGGAGGAGGAATCGAGCGCATAGTCTATCTGCCGGTATCTGTCCGTGAGCGCGTTATCATTGATGAAACATTTGCCACACGCGATCTTGTTGTTGCACAATCGAAGCTCCTGCGGTACTGGGTTCTTGCACTGAGCACTGAAACCACTCGGCTGTTTGAAGGGTGGGGCGATCAGCTCCTCGAGGTGGAATCGGAATACTTCCCGATGGTGTACGATGGTCCACGTTCGGGAGACCCGGACAATCCCCTACCTGGGGGTTTTGGTATCGATCCATCGAAATACCGCGATGAGCAGTACCGCAAGTATTTCCGCAGCGTGGATAAGGCACTCTGCACCAGCATTGGTCAACCCAACGCGCCAGTTGTTGTCATCGGTGTCGTCCGCAACCGCGCGTTGTTTGCACAGATGCGTTCGTGTGATTACGAAGTCATCGCCGAGCTCGATGGAAGCGTTGAGCGGGAAACAGTCCACCAGATTGCCAAGCGAGTCCAACCCGCACTCGAGCAATATTTCGAGCGTCGCGCACAGGCTGCACTGGCAGAGCTTCGAGCAGCAATTGCGGCGGGACTCTACACTTGTTCACTGGCAGATATGTGGCACTACTCGCGGCAAGGGCGCGCATCGCTTCTTATTGTCGAACGCGACTATGCAGTTGCTGGCCGATGGGACGAAGAACGGAAAACATTTACCATCGTGGAGGACCCCAGCGAGCCTGGCATCATTGACGACATCGTTGACGACATTATCGAAGCAACGCTCCTTCACCACGGTCGCGTTGAATTTGTCTCCCCAGGTACACTCACCGAGTGCGCGCATATTGCGATGGCCCTACGCTACTAAGGTTCGACGGGTTCATGCTCGGGGCATTCGACGCGCAAATCGAGCGGAGCTAACTCCAGGTTGAGAAGTTGGCAGAAGTACGGCGTCGTTACACTCCGCTCATCGTAGCGGAGCCAGCGGCAGGTAAGACACATGCGTGGCATCGTAATCACGCCGAGCTGGTAAAGCTGCTTTAGGAGCTGCAGCAGTGCTTCGTACCCAAGCTCCCGCTGAGGAAGCGGCACGTGCTCGAGCGCGTTGCGGAGCGGTGCATCCCACGCCCGAATGCGCTCCAGTATACGTTCGCCCTGCGCTGTAAGCAGTACGACAATCCCGCGCCGGTCCTCTGGGTTCGGTTTGCGCTCGATAAACCCTTTCCGCTCCAGCGCTGCAAGCGTATCGCTCATAGTCGGTGCAGTCACATTGAGTTCAGCGGCAAGACTGGTCGGCGTAAGAGCCTGTCCACGGCGGGCTGCACAGAGCATCAACACTTGGAGCTGTATGGGATAGAGTCCCTCAGCATAAGCAGCATTCCACTGCAAACCGCGGAGAACGGCACTGAGCCGTTCAATAGCGGCAATAAACTGGTGCTGGTTTGTTCGTTCTACGCTCATACCACATGCAAACATAAACAGGGGCGGGTAAATGCGCTGCCCGCCCCTGCGAATCCATCCACGATTACGGCCGCCACTGGCTGAACACGTAGTCGCGGTTGGCTTGCCCAGTGTGGCAAGTGTAGCAATCCTTGACGGGGTCCTTGACAACAGGCTCTCGGCTATCCCCTTTGAATGCCTGGAACCCCCAGCCGCCGGTCTCTTTGTACTTTTTTGCGTTCTTAACCATGACTGCCGTCACCTTCCGTGCACCTTCGCTGATCGCGTGCTCTGCCTCTGGCGCCTCGAAGAGATCGAAGACGAGCACTGAACCATCGGGGAACTTCCCGTGCCCTGCCTTGAGCACCTTGAGTGCCTTGTCGTTGGCGTAGATGTGATGGATTCCACCGAACCCATCGTAAAGCGGATGTCCCGGACGCAGAATGAGCGTTTTGACATGCGTCCACGAACGATAGCCCTCAGGATAGGGCACCGATGCTGAGCCGCTCCCAGCGGCAAATCCGACCAATGCTGCAGTTGCAGCAACAAGCAGAGACCATCCAAGAATCCGACGCATCGCACACCTCCGATACATGTGAAACATTCATTGGAGTATTAGGACTCCTTACGAATGCAAAAATACGATCAGCATGCGCGAAATGCAAGACCCCAGGAAAAAATTGCATTCAGTTACTTGTGAAATGCCAGCTGTATCTGTTGAAAATTGATTTCTGATGCGATTGCCAACGAATGGGAGTATAGAATTTTGTCAACAATGCTGTATATTTGCGGTTGAATTGGTTTCACACACTGCATCTGGAACGCAATGCCTTCAAAAACGAAACCCAAGATTACTCTTGCGCAGCGCCTTTCGGGTATTCAGCAGATTATTCTGGCGGAAGTTCGAGCTGCGCAACACCGCCTAAACCAGGCTGTTGATGCAGGCGATTATACAGCGATCCAAAACATGCTTGCGCACTTCCAACGCATCATGGAAATGCGCCAACTTTCCGAGAAGCTGCTGGACCTGGCCCGTGCTGAGAAAGCATCCCCACCTGCACCACCAGCTCCACGCCCTGCTTCTGAGCCAACAAGCATAGCCACTCCAGCACCGACAAAAAAAGTAGCGAAACCCTCTACAGAAAAAACACCAGCGAAGAAGCCCACCGCGAAAAAACCAAGTACTACTGCTGCGAAAAAATCAGCCACGCCCAAACAAGCAGCAAAACAAGCAGCCCGAGCAAATGCTTCTGTCACCACGAATGCTGCAACGCCATCTACTCCAGGAGCACCTGCAGGGCCTGGCACGTCGGAGGCAGCACCCGCACCAATGAAACGCCGGGGGCCAACCCCCACAGGACTACGCACTCCGGAGCGAGCGTTTGTTCTCCCAATTTTACAAACACTCGCCGAGAAAGGTGGCCAAGCCGATGCTGCGTCAGTCGTCGAGGGCGTGTTGGAGCGAATGCGCCACCAGCTCAAACAGAGCGACTTCGAAACCACCGCTACCTCGGATCAACCGCGGTGGAAAGTATCGCTCTATCTGGCACGCTCGGCAATGGTGCGACAAGGCCTCCTCCGCAACGATACACCGCGAGGTATCTGGGCCATCAGTGAGCAAGGAGAGCGCTACTTAGCCGAACACACCTCCTAAAGAGAGGCTTCCTTCAGGCAGGAATGCAAAACAAGGAGGGGCGACATTGCTGCCGCCCCTTTTTCATCACTCTTGGTCACTGCCGGCTTACTATTCATCCGTTGCAGCCATTGCGGGGGTAGCTTCTTCTGCTTTTGCTTCGGTAAAGGTCAGCGCTTTTCCACTCGGATCGAGTTCTGCAACGATTGCAGCGCCTTCCTTGAACGTCCCACGCAACACTTCCTCAGCAAGAGGATCTTCCAAGTACCGCTGGAGTGCTCGCCGCAGCGGACGCGCACCATACTTTTCATCGTAGCCTTTCTCGGCAAGGAAATCTTTTGCCTGCTGGCTCAAGTGGAGCGTCATGTTCTGCTGGGCCAGACGCTTATAGAGCCGTTCCAATTGCAGCTCAATGATCTGGTAGATGTGCTCTTTCTTGAGCGGACGGAAGATGATGTAGTCATCTATTCGATTGAGGAATTCCGGATTGAACAGCCGCCGCATTGCCTCCTCAATCGTTTGCTTCATAGCTTCGTACTTGTCCTCCGCTTCAGGGCCAGCAGCAAAGCCGATCTTTCCACCGGCTTTGAGATCGCGAACCCCGACGTTCGACGTCATGATAATGATGGTGTTCTTGAAATCCACCCGCCGACCTAAGCCATCAGTCAAAATACCATCGTCGAACACCTGAAGCAGAATGTTGAAGACATCAGGATGCGCCTTCTCGATTTCATCGAGCAACACAATGCTGTATGGCTTTCGACGCACCTTCTCAGTCAATTGTCCGCCTTCCTCGTAGCCAACATAGCCTGGCGGTGCACCGATGAGGCGTGAGACACTGAACTTTTCCATGTACTCGCTCATGTCAATTCGGACTAGTGCATCCTCCGAATTGAACATGAACCGCGCGAGAGCTTTGGCAAGTTCAGTTTTCCCAACGCCAGTCGGACCAAGGAACATGAACGAACCGATCGGACGAGCAGGATCTTTGAGTCCTGCGCGAGCGCGGCGAATTGCGCGTGCCAGCTGCTCGACGGCTTCATCCTGTCCGATGACTTGGCGTTTGAGTTCATCGGCCATGCGGAGGAGCTTGTCGGATTCACTTTCCGCAATGCGGTTGACGGGAATCCCCGTCATGCTGGCGACAACATCGGCAATGTCATCGGCAGTAACGGTGAAGATCTGTTCGGTCGCTTGCTCTTCCCACTCTTCTTTGGCGCGCTCGAGTTCGGCTTGGAGTTTCTTTTCCTCATCCCGTAGTGCGGCTGCTTCCTCGAAGCGCTGGGCGCGGACGACATCGTTCTTGCGGCGACGAACTTCCTCGATTCGCTGTTCGAGTTCGAGAATTTCCTGTGGTACGGTATAGTTGGCCAGATGCACCCGCGCTCCTGCTTCGTCGAGCACGTCAATGGCTTTGTCAGGGAAGTAGCGATCGGTGATATAACGCTCCGAGAGCCGTACACAGGCGGTAATCGCTTCGTCGGTGTAACGGACGCTATGGTGCTCTTCGTACCGATCCTTGATGTTTTCGAGGATCTGCAGCGTTTCCTCTGCGGTCGGAGGGTCAACGATGATTTTTTGGAAGCGGCGTTCGAGCGCGCCGTCTTTCTCGATGTACTGGCGGTACTCATCGAGTGTGGTTGCACCGATGCATTGGATGTCGCCACGCGCCAGCGCTGGCTTGAACATGTTCGATGCATCGAGCGAGCCCGATGCGCCGCCTGCGCCGACGATGGTATGGATTTCATCAATGAACAAGATCACATCCTTTGCCTTCTCGAGCTCATTCATGACCGCCTTCATGCGCTCTTCGAACTGCCCGCGGTATTTTGTGCCGGCAACGAGTGCGGCAAGATCGAGCGTGACGATGCGCTTGTCGTAGAGCACACGTGGCACCTTCCGCTCGACAATGCGCAGCGCCAGACCTTCGACAATTGCCGTCTTGCCGACGCCTGGCTCGCCAATCAGCACCGGGTTATTCTTCTTGCGGCGGGCAAGGACTTGGGCAACACGTTCGATTTCGCGCTCGCGCCCAATGACGGGGTCGAGTTTGCCTTCGAGCGCAAGTTTGGTCAAGTCGCGTCCGAAGTTATCGAGCACCGGTGTTTTGACGCGTTCGGGCGCGTCCTTTTTTCGAGTTCGTGTGCTCGCGCTTCCGCGCGCTGCGGAGCTTTTGCCTGATGTGATCGCATCGAGTTCTTTCCGTGCAGCGTCATAGGTAACGCCGAACTGCGCCAGCACCTGTGCAGCGATGTTGTCCTCATCTCGGAGGAGCGAAAGGAGCAGGTGCTCGGTACCGATGACGTCGCTTTTGTAGAGCTTTGCTTCGAGGTAGGTGATCTTGAGAACTTTCTCGGCTTGCTTGGTCAGCGGGATATTGCCAATCGTGAGCGTACCGCTGGTGGTGCGGACGGTGTCTTCGATTGCTTTCTTGAGGCGGAAGAGGTCCACACCCAGATTCCGCAGAATTTTGACGGCAATGCCTTCGCCTTCTCGGATCAATCCGAGCAGCAAGTGCTCAGTGCCGATGTAGTCGTGCCCGAGCCGGAGCGCTTCCTCGCGGCTGAGGCGGATGACTTCCTGCACACGGTTCGAAAAGTTGCCGTCCATTTGTGTTACCTACAAAATCGTTGCATTCGATTCGGCGCCGAGCGGCTCAAGCTCAGAGCGCCAACGCAATGGACGCAGACAAGCCGCGCTGTATTGCAGCACCGCAATCGCGGCACTGAGAGAAGCACTCGTGGTCTGATTCAACTATCGGCAGTTTGCCAGAGAACATGATGCACCGTGCTCTGTGGCTTCCTGACCGCAGCGCGAAACAAAAAGCCCTCACCGAGGTGAGGGCAAAGGCTTTGGAAAGCCTACGGCACTAAGCCTTGTTGCGAAAAGGACACAAAGTGAACATTCTTCTCGCATGCAAATATAGCATGCGCTCGTGTATTTTGCACAGTGGTTGCAAACCATCAATCGGAGGATACGATGGAACGCTCCTTAGGTCTCGACATCGGCGCCAACTCAATCGGCTGGGCTGTGATCGAACAGAATGGGACAGGTGGTGCCATTCTCGGGGTCGGGGTGTACACCTTCCCCGAAGGTGTCGAGAACTTCGGGGAAGGAGATCGCGAAATTTCCCGCAACGCTACGCGCCGTGCCGCGCGCCAACGGCGGAGACAGCTTTTCCGTCGAAAACTGCGAAAACGTGCTCTGCTGAAGTTGATGGCTACTCATGGGCTGTGCCCTGCACTGTCCGAGGACGAACTGCGCCAATGGCACAAGTCCGGCCAGTTCCCTGAGCGTACAGAGGTGCAACAATGGATCAAACTCAATCCATATCATCTGAGACTGCGAGCTACTCAAGAACGTGTCACACTCTACGAACTCGGGCGCATCTTCTACCATTTGGCCCAACGGCGAGGCTTTCCAACAAGCAGTCGGCGGGCTCAGCAAGACGAACGCTCGACGATTGAAAAAGGCGACGTGAAAGCAGGAAAACCCGGTATCGAGCAAACTCGAGCACTGCTCGATCATGCGCCTACGTTAGGTTCGGCACTCGCTACGCTCTACCCACCAGAAGGGCAGCCCTACAGGAATAACACCTCACGCATCCGAAATCGTTACACCGACCGCCAGATGTATGTCGCAGAGTTTGAATTTCTTTGGGAAAAACAGCGACAGTTTTATCCCTATATCCTCACAGACGACTTGAAAGCACAACTTGGGGGCAGACGAAAAGATGGCTATTCGATCGACGGAGTACTGTTCCTCCAACGCCCGTTGCGATCGCAAAAACACCTCCTCGGCCGCTGCACGTTTGAACCCTCCAAGCCGCGTTGTCTTCGCAGCCATCCACTCTTCGAGCGATTCCGTGCCTTGCAGTTCATAAACTCAATCTTGTGTAACGACCTTCCACTCGACGCCGATGATCGCAGCCGAGTGCTTCGGCTGATGTTGACCAAAAAAAATCTCAAGTTTACCGATATCCGAAAAGCGATCGGGAAACTTTCCGCCGAGTACATTTTCAACTACGCCGATGACGACAGCATCGTAGGCTCTCCCACCAATGCTGCTCTTGCCTCAAAGAACATTTTCGGCAAAGCTTGGTTCGACAAATCCGACCACGAACAACATCAAATCTGGCACGTGCTCCAATCCTTCGATGATAGGGACAAACTCATCCATCACGCCACCACCAAACTCGGCATGTCCGATACAGCAGCCAAACACTTTGCATCGGTGCAACTAACCGATGGTTATGCCTCACTCAGTCTCAAAGCGATCCGTGCAATCCTTCCCTTCCTCGAACAGGGCTATCCTTATCACCTCGCAGTTGCTCTTGCAGGGACTCGGCGTGCGCTGGGTCCTCGCTGGGATCAACTCGACGAGGAGCAACGGACCGCTCTCTGCGATACAATCGAAGGTCTTGTCGGAAGCGGCGTGCGTGGTGGGTATCTCGACAAGCTCAAAGAGATGCTCCGCACCAAATTCAAACTCAGCGATAAAGAGTTGAGCAAACTCTACCACCACAGCCAATTCCGCGCAGCCAACCAACTGCTCAATCGCATTCCCACCGATGCAGTCTATACCTCCCAGCTCCTAGCGCTGCGAAATCCAGCGGTGACGAACGTCCTCTTTGCTACTCGCCGCCTCGTCAACGAACTGCTCAGCCGTTTCGGCCACTTCGACCGCATTGTCATCGAGCTGGCTCGGGATCTGAAGCGCACCAAAAGCCAGCGTGCCCAAATCCGCAAAGAACAACAACGCAGGGAAATTATCAACCGAACCATTAGCGCAATTCTTGAAAAAGAAGGCATCCGCCCGACTGCTGAGAACATCCTCAAATACCGGCTCTGGCTCGAATGCAACAAAACCTGCCCCTACAGCAATCGCAGCATCTCATTCCATCAGCTCTACAATGGTGAAGTCCAAGTCGAGCACATCTTCCCATACGATCGCTCGCTCGACGATAGCTACCTGAACAAAACGCTCTGCTTTGCTGACATCAACCGCAAAAAAGGGAACCGTACACCGTACGAGTTCTTCACCAATGATTTCGGGATGGACCGCTGGGAGGAAGTCAAACAGCGTCTGCGGCAAACCTTCACAAATCAACGCTCCTGGCAGAAAGATAGCCCGCTCGACTACTTCCCTGAGCGACGCAAAAAATATGAACGATTCATCGCCGAAAAGCTCCCCTCGGATTTCGTCGGTCGCCAGCTCAACGATACCCGTCACGCGAGCATCCGCGCAGTGGAAATGTTACAGCTTGTGTGCCCGATCGTCAGCGCCTCAGCAGGCACCGCGACCGCGAAACTCCGCAACCTCTGGGGCCTCGATCGGGTGCTCGGCGATCTCGAAAGCGACACCAAATCCCGAAACGATCATCGCCACCACGCACTTGATGCTATCGTGCTCGCGTGTACTCGACCGGCGCACATTCAACAGTTAGCCACCGCCAACGCTCGCAAGTACAGCAAGGAGCCGCAGCTTGAGCCTCCCTGGAGCTCGTTCCGCTTCGATGTCGAAGATGCAATGCAACGCTGCATCGTTGTCCATCACCGCACAAATCGCGTCATTACTCGGTTGAACGTGACAACAACCGTCGGCGGCACCGTACTCCGCTACCGGAGTCTCGCTGCTCGCGGACCGCTTCACCGCGAGACATTCTACGGCAAACACCTCGATCCAAGCGATGGCCAGGTGTACTACCACGTCCGAAAACCGCTTGCTCAAATCACCAAGCGCGCACAGGTCGAAAAAATCGTCGATCGCGCGATCCGTGAGCTTGTCGAAGCACGTATCAAAGAACTCGGCAGCTATGGCTCGAACGACGACGTCCCCAAAGGCGCATTCTTCGGAACTAATCCCGATGGTTCCCCGCAACCGCTCCTGTTCTTGCCCAACCGCCGTGGCGAACCAGTCCCCATCCTGAACGTTCGCCTGCGGGAATCTCTTGCAAACGCTCGTCCTGTCCATCCGAACCAAAATCGCTACGTTGATCCAAGCAATAATCACCATGCAATCATCTACCGTCTCCCCGATGGAACCCTTGAAATCAGCGTCGTTCAATTCTGGGATGCTGTGCTCCGCTGCCGACTGCGCCAGCCACTCTACCAAGTACCACCCAATTGCGAATTGGTCATGACACTTCACATCAACGACATCGTCCTGCTCGGATGCCCTGACAAAGTCCTCGAAGAGGTGTTCCAAACACTCACACCTGACCAACGCTGCAAATCGCTGTGGCCCTATCTCCATAAGGTGCAGAAGCTTTCCCAAAGTTCACCGAAGTCATGGGAACTATGCTTCCGCCACATTGCCGATGCTCGTCCATCGGAGGAAGCAAAGAAGGATTACATCCTGATTAGGAACTGGGGAACTGGTAAGCAGGGCTGGTTTACGTACAATCCCATCAAACTGCGCGTGACTCCGAGCGGCTTGATCTACCGGTGGGGAGAGCTACCGCACCACTAACTTCAGACACTGGCTCCACGTGCCGATGATGGAATGGAACACTAAGCCAAGGTAGCCCCAGTGATCAAGCGAACGATTGTCATCGCAAGTCCCTCGTACCTGCGGCTGGAGCACGAGCAGTTGATCATCGAACATGCCCAGTCGGGAGCGATTGCGCGCGTTCCGATCGAGGACATCGGCTATTTGTTGTTCGAAAATCGGCAAATCACACTCACGCATGCATTGCTGTCGCGTTGCGTCGAGCAGGGTGTCGCGGTTGTTACATGCGATGGTTCTTTCCTGCCCTCTGGAATGGTTCTGCCAATCGGGCAGCAGCATCACCTCCAAGGCGAACGATTTCTCCAGCAAGTTGCGGCAACACTCCAACTGCATCACAAGCTTTGGGAGCAGACCGTACGTGCAAAAATTCTCAACCAGGCCCAACTTGCACAGCGGGTTGGCTACCGCTCCTGGCGTTCGATCGAGCGCATGGCAAGCCGCGTCCAGCTTGGCGACCGCACCAACTGCGAAGCAAGTGCAGCCCGTCACTATTGGCGTGGGATCTTCGGCAACACCTTCACTCGCGACCCCGAAGGCGAGCCCCCGAACAATTACCTCAACTACGGTTACGCTATTCTCCGCGCTGCTACAGCGCGTGCACTCGTCGGTAGTGGCCTCTTCCCGATCCTTGGGATCCACCACCGTAACCGCGGGAACTGCTTCGCGTTGGCTGATGATGTCATGGAACCGTATCGCCCATTCGTTGATGGAATCGTCTGGGAACTCTCCCGCAAGGGACCACTTCCTGCAGACCTATCGCCCCCTGCGAAACGCCAACTCCTCGAAGTACTCACGCTCGATACAATTATCGAAGGCGAGCGCTCTCCGCTACAAATCGCACTCTCGACGACTGCTGCGTCACTGGCTCAGTGCTACGCAGGGAAACGAACGACGATCATCTACCCTCGCATGCCTGAGTAGTCCCACGATTGCGTGAACACAAGTGGCACCACGACACCGACAGCATTTGCATCTCGATTCACAACGACTCAGTGGGTATCGCATCATGTGGCTTTTTGTTATGTTCGATTTGCCGACTGGCACAAAAAAGGAACGCGATGCAGCGACGCGGTTCCGGAAAGATCTGATGCGGGATGGTTTCACGCGAATGCAGTACTCGGTCTATATTCGGCATTGCCCCAGCGGAGAATCAGCAGAGACCTTCATCCGACGAATCGAATCGTACTTGCCGGACTATGGGCAGGTGACAATACTGCGTGTAACCGATAAACAATTTGGCTCGATGCTGCACTTCTATCGCTCCAAGCCACATCCTGGTCCAGAAACTCCGGTTCAATTGGCAATCTTCTGAATGCCGACGCTGCTAAAACAGCACTGCTCCGAGCCGTATGAGACTCGGAGCAGGCTGCACATTTGCCGACCGAACGCCGACTGATACAACCGCAACTACCAATGATGTTTGGGGATTACGGAAGCTCTGTTGTCGGCAAAATTACTTTGTGTCCAATCCGCAACATGATCCCTCCGGCTTGTATCGGTTGATTAGTTGTCGGCAAAATTACTTTGTGTCCAATCCGCAACGAGTCGGTGATTGACGCACTCGAGCGTCGTGTTGTCGGCAAAATTACTTTGTGTCCAATCCGCAACCACGCGTCATCACGACCACACTCGAGTGCGGTTGTCGGCAAAATTACTTTGTGTCCAATCCGCAACACGGACATCTACGGCGACCCAGCCAGAGGCGTTGTCGGCAAAATTACTTTGTGTCCAATCCGCAACCTACCTACAAAGGTAGACAAAGGTCCACAAGTTGTCGGCAAAATTACTTTGTGTCCAATCCGCAACCGAGGAGATCACCACCGCCGACGTCGGCCTGTTGTCGGCAAAATTACTTTGTGTCCAATCCGCAACCGCACACGAGATCATCGACAGACGACGCATGTTGTCGGCAAAATTACTTTGTGTCCAATCCGCAACCGAAACCTCGGCCGGTGCGATTCTGATTGTGTTGTCGGCAAAATTACTTTGTGTCCAATCCGCAACCGGCGGACGAGCGCTTCGCGGCGATCGTCGGTTGTCGGCAAAATTACTTTGTGTCCAATCCGCAACCTGCCGTGGGTGAGCATGGCCGAGGCGCTTGTTGTCGGCAAAATTACTTTGTGTCCAATCCGCAACCTACGTCAGCGTCTTTGGAAATAGCCTCGGGTTGTCGGCAAAATTACTTTGTGTCCAATCCGCAACGCTCGTGCATTTGCTATTCTCGAACGCGCGGTTGTCGGCAAAATTACTTTGTGTCCAATCCGCAACCTCAAAGAGGACATCGAGCGTTACGAGCGCGTTGTCGGCAAAATTACTTTGTGTCCAATCCGCAACCCTACACACGCACCTGCGCCCAACGGGGGCGTTGTCGGCAAAATTACTTTGTGTCCAATCCGCAACCTTGCCGCCATCGCGCACCGTCGTGGTGTGGGTTGTCGGCAAAATTACTTTGTGTCCAATCCGCAACTGACACCTCCGGGACTGCAGGGCATCCGCCGTTGTCGGCAAAATTACTTTGTGTCCAATCCGCAACGCAGGCACGCGAGATGTTGCTTGCGACAAGTTGTCGGCAAAATTACTTTGTGTCCAATCCGCAACCTACGTCAGCGTCTTTGGAAATAGCCTCGGGTTGTCGGCAAAATTACTTTGTGTCCAATCCGCAACAGCGTTGTCATCGTTCGCAGCGTTAGGCAGGTTGTCGGCAAAATTACTTTGTGTCCAATCCGCAACATAATCCTCTCCCACTTGATGCTGCCATCGGTTGTCGGCAAAATTACTTTGTGTCCAATCCGCAACGTGACCGAAGGAACCGCGAATGCAGGTACCGTTGTCGGCAAAATTACTTTGTGTCCAATCCGCAACGACGCGACGACCTGCTGCATAGTGGTTGCGGTTGTCGGCAAAATTACTTTGTGTCCAATCCGCAACTCGGTCTTCTGGCGCCGGTTGAGGCGATGTGTTGTCGGCAAAATTACTTTGTGTCCAATCCGCAACTACGACGCTGCTGCCGTGTGATGCGCCTGCGTTGTCGGCAAAATTACTTTGTGTCCAATCCGCAACTCAGAGACACAGCTGACGAGTCTACGCAGCGTTGTCGGCAAAATTACTTTGTGTCCAATCCGCAACTACGACGCTGCTGCCGTGTGATGCGCCTGCGTTGTCGGCAAAATTACTTTGTGTCCAATCCGCAACTCAGAGACACAGCTGACGAGTCTACGCAGCGTTGTCGGCAAAATTACTTTGTGTCCAATCCGCAACACCTTGCGTTGTGTCATCG